>WBZR01003841.1_pt1 | contig 12945 bp, 9 predicted proteins | sample 5204231 | NCBI WGS metagenome assembly WBZR01 (sample SAMN12412403, study PRJNA552823) | activated sludge metagenome | isolation source: activated sludge from anammox sidestream of wastewater treatment plant... | place: USA: Virginia | collected 2017-08
CGAGACAAAGAAGATGCTTTTAGTTAAGTAATTTGATTTAATAAACAATATAAAAATTGTTTTACAAAACCCGGTTTTAGAAATAAAGCCGGGTTTTTGTTTGTATGTATTTTTTTGTTACAATATATTAATCCTTTCGGATATAGCTTATGCTTAAAAAATTGCTAAATGTTATAATTTAATACTTGATATTTATATTTTAATTTACCAATTTTAAAGTATTCCAAACAGATTTGATGTATTACAATAGGTAACTACAGCAACAAACTGACTGCATAGCTAAAATTAGTTTTATCATCCATCCCACCATAAGCAAAATGATAGAAAAACTGATTTTTTTTTCTGGAAATGGAGAATTGTTTTTGCTAAAACAATCTGCTTTCTAAACTAAAACAATAATGCTATGAAAACAAAATGTAAACTTTCTTTTTGTAAAACAGCAGTGATTGCTGTTTTATATTTCGTTTTTGCCTCAAATTTATTTACCCAGCCGCAACATTACAATTTTAATGCCGCAACCGGTAACAATGTATTCCCTTTCGGTATATATGCATCTACCGGTAAAACTATTCAAACATTGTATTTACCAAATGCATTTGGCAACCCAACGCCTGCACCTTCGGGTAATATTACAAAGATATACTTTCAGGCAGTATCAACAGGCAGTACAACCTATACTCAGTTAACAATAAAAATGGGTCAAACAACTGATACAGATCTTCCGGCTGCCTGGTACACCGGATCAATGACAACAGTATTCAGCCAGAGCAACTATAATATAACCACTACAATGGATCAATTTGCAGCAATTACATTAACAACACCATTTAATTATGACCCAACAAAAAGTCTGGTGGTAGAAATTACTCAGTGCGGCTATTCAGGTCCGGGATTTGGAGTACGCAACACAACACTTTCAGGTATAAAAAGAAATGCAGGTCCTGGTTCAGCAAGTGCATGTCCTCATTCTTACTTTAACAATGGCGGTATTACAACACATACCGGAATAGATGTTGCACCTGTAAACTGTACATATACATGGGGTACCAATACCTCGGGTACAACAAATATATTACAAGCCGTTTGGACAGTAAATAATAATATTTGCTGGGTAGCAGGCGGAGCCGGAACAGTACGCAGAACTACAGATGGCGGTACTACATGGACTAATGCAAATCCAAACCCGGGTGTTATTAACGGTGATATTTACAATCTCTGGGCATTAGATGCAAATACTGCTTTAGTTACTACATCACCCGGTGCAACATTTATATACAGAACGACCAATGGCGGCACAAACTGGACTCAGGTATTTACGCAGGCAGGCGGATTTACTGATGCTATTGTAATGTCAAATGCAACTACAGGTTATGCATATGGCGACCCGGTGGGAGGAAGGTGGTCATTATGGAAAACAGTAAATGGCGGAGCAACCTGGGATTCAACAGGAATGTATCTGGATCAAAACGCCAGTGAGGCAGGGTGGAATAATGCAATGTGTGTAATTGGTAATAATATATGGTTTGGAACAAACGGTACCAGAGTTTATCACTCAACAAACGGCGGTGCAACCGGTTCATGGACATTTGGCGTAACCACAGGTAATGTAAGCACATACGGAGTATGGTTTACAAGTCCAACAGACGGTATTTGTGTTGGTACAATAGTTCAGAAAACAACAAATGGCGGTACAACATGGGTTAACGCCGGATCAGTTGGAGGTGCAGGTAATATGACATCAATTGGCGGCAGCGGTAATAACTGGTGGCTTACAAGAGGCAACAATATATACGGCTCAACAGATTTTGGAGCAACATGGACAGGTCCCGGATATACAGGCACTCAAGCTTTATGGGGATTAAACGTTGGAGCAGGTGCTAACTGTTTGGCTGGCTGGTCAGTAGGAGCTACAGGAACTTTAATTAGACTAAATGGTGTACCTGTTGCAATTAATGATCCGAGTGTTAATATACCAAATCAGTTTATGCTTGAGCAAAATTATCCAAATCCGTTTAATCCATCAACTGTAATTAAATTTTCAATTCCAAAGAGTGGAAATGTTAAGTTAGTAGTATCAGATATTCTTGGTAAAGAAGTAACAGTTCTGTTTGATGGGGTTAAAACAGCAGGCAATTATCAGGTTGAATTTGACGGCTCAAAACTTTCAAGCGGAATTTATTTTTATTCAATTTCAAGCGGTGAATTTAAAGAAACCAAAAAGATGCTGCTGATAAAATAAATTAATTTACTTAGAAATAGTTGATTATTTCAAAACCCCGTTTAAAACGGGGTTTTTTTTAAGCAAACTTTATTATAGTTTTTAATATCAAGTTAAGTGAAAATCCAATCCAAACATCAGGAGAAAATATGATCTTTATCCGCATATAAACAGAGATTTAACTTTTTTTGCAAAAAATAAGCATTTTTATATAAAACAAATTAAATTATATTTAAAAGGATTTAAAAGTACTATTTTTTCCAAAATATGAAAATTCAGATTTTTAGAGTTACTTTTTTGCTGGTAATACTGTTTATATTTACATCGTGTACTAAAGAAGTACCAAAGGAGCTTTTAAACACGCAGAAGCCTCAGCAAGACCAGCAGCAGGTTGAAAAAAATACAATACCAGATGACTCAATTCACAGGAATATAAAACAGAATTCTGAAAACCAGACAGATACAAAAGGCGACCCTAAAGCTGATGAATATATGAAAGCTGCTGATGATGCCGAAGCAAAATATACAAAGTCTAAATCTGATGTTGATAAAAAAGAATATATATTAAAACAAATGACTGCTGCAAACTACCTGATGTTTGAAGCAAATCTTTCACCTAAGAAAAAATACAGACCTGCTTTGCAGCGGTATAACAAAGTACTTGAAATTGATCCAAAGAATGCTGAAGCAATGGCAAATAAAAAACAGATTGAAGATATTTATGAATCTATGGGGATGCCTGTACCAAATTAATATACTATATGGATGGCATATATAATTTTCTCAACACATATCAGTTTTACGGACTGCTTATCATTATACTTATTATCTGGACAGGAATGTTTTTATATGTTAAATATCTAAGTTATAAAATCAATTCTTTAAAAAAGATTAGGGTAATTAAAGTTAAAATTAAGAGTCATTTAAATATCAAATAATGGGGTCATACTTAATATACGGTGCATTTACAGGAGCACTGCTTTCATCTATACTATATTACATTTCAGCAGGCAAAGCAAAGGATTACGTTAAAACTGCAAGGTTGTTTTTTCATCTTTCAGCAGTATTAACTATTTCATCAGCAGCATTTCTGCTATATCTTATAATTACTCATCAGTTTCAGTACACTTATGTATGGAATTACAGTTCAAGAGACTTGCCATGGAATTTGCTAATAGCAACGTTTTATGCGGGACAGGAAGGAAGTTTCCATTTATGGGCATTACTGATGTCATTGCTTGGAGTATTTTTACTGCCGTATCTGGCACACAGGGATGCTGAAAAAAATCCGGGAAATACTGAAAATCAAAGGTATGAACCTTTGGTTATGGGTACTTTTACTCTTCTTCTGGCATTTTTGCTCTTTATATTAATAGTAAAATCACCATACTTATTTGTATGGCAGTCATTTCCAAATGATGTACAGATAGGTTTTGTTCCGCAGGATGGGCGCGGCTTAAATCCCCTGCTTCAGAATTTCTGGATGACAATCCACCCTCCAGTTCTTTTTACGGGTTTTACATCTCTTTCAATCCCCTTTTGCTTTGCAATTGCTGCACTTATAAAAAACCGATATGATAAATGGATGAAGCTTGCGCTTCCGTGGACTTTATTTGGCGGTATGGTATTAGGGCTTGGGATAATGCTGGGCGGGTATTGGGCTTATGGTGTGCTTGGATGGGGCGGTTACTGGGCATGGGATCCGGTAGAAAATTCTTCATTTGTCCCCTGGCTGTTGATAATAGCAGCAATTCATACAATGACAGCAGAAGAAAAAATAAGCAAGTTTAAAAAAACCAGCTTAATTTTATGTGTACTTGCATACGGAATGGTATTATATTCCACTTTTTTAACAAGAAGCGGAGTTCTTGGTGATGCCTCGGTTCATTCATTTGTAGATCCCGGGCAGGAAGTATATTTATTTTTAATCGTATTTTTAAGTCTGTTTGCAGGCGGCGGTTTAGCTTTAGTTGCATTCCGGTGGAAAAGTCTGAGAGTAGAAAAATCAGAAGGGCAAGTAAAGCTGCTTTCAAGGGAATCGGCATTATTTATAGGAGCAATAACAATATGTGCTGCTGCGCTTGTAATTGCAGTTGGCACAAGCTGGCCAATATTTTCTAAAGGCACTGTAGAACCTGATTTTTACAACAGAATGAACCTGCCTTTAGCTATATTAATAGCTGCAATAAACGGAATAAGTATCTTGTTAAAATGGAAACACAGCGAGGAAAAAGAATTCTTTAAAAGTCTGCATTTGCCGTTAGGTTTTACCGCTGCAGTTACTATAGTACTAGTAATTACCGGAGTAAGAGACCCATTGATTGCACTGCTTGCAGCGGCAGCATTTTTTGCTTTTTTTGTAAATGCAGAAATTGCATATACAATTATTAGGAGAAACCGTACAAAAGCAGGTGCATACATAGCTCATGCGGGTTTAATGCTTTTGTTCCTTGGCATTATTGGCTCTTCAAGATACTCTGTTGAAGAAAATGTTTCGCTGCCTATTGATGAACCAAAGAAAGTACTTGGCGATTATGTATTAACGTACAAAGGTGCATCAGCTATACCGGGCGATGCAGAAAAATATCATTTTAATGTTGTAGTGCAGAAGGATGACCGTACATTTTTGCTTCAGCCGGTTATGTATTACAGTGAGTATTCCGAGGGAATAATGAAAAATCCGGATATTGCTAATTTAGTTACAAAAGATTTATATCTTTCTCCAATGGCATTGGAAGAAGCCGGACAAATTTCACCCAATGATATTCATTCAATTAAAAAAGGTGAAGAAACAGAAATAAACGGGATGAAAGTTAAATTTGTAGATTTTGACAGGTCAAAGTTTAACCGTGATGAAATGCAGCAGGGCAAAATGAATGTTATAGGAGCTGAGTTAGAAGTTACTTATGACGGAAAAACCGAAAAACTTATTGCCGAGCAGGAAATTTCACAAAATGAAATGTTACCAATACCTGTTAAACTTAAGGGAAATGATAAATATACTTTTTACCTTTCAAAAATTAATGTAGAATCAGAGCCGTCTGTTGATATTGCAGTTATAGATGATGCAAAACATAATGAAGCAAGTGCACCTGAAACGCTTATTTTAACAGCAAGTATTAAACCGTTTATTAATCTGGTTTGGGGCGGAACATTAGTTATGGTACTTGGATTTTATTTTGCATTATTAACACGTTACCGCAGGATAAAATCTGAAACCAAAAAATACGAACAACTGAATAATTTTAAAAATGGCAATAAATATAATGGAAACGGAAATTCAAAAATTCCAAATAAACCAATAAAGGAAGAAGAAACAGTTTAAAAGAAACAGTTTAAAAGAAAATTTCATATTAAATATAAACAAAAATAGGCGGTCAAATGACCGTCTTTTTTTTAAATTGTAAAGAGCAAAAACCGGATTATTTTGGATTAAAAAAATTTAATGGAATTTATAAACATTTTTTTTAATTATAAAATATACATACACCATATTTATAAATTAAATTTCAAATAACATGAAAAACAAACATTTAATTTCTTTCCTGTTGTTTGCAGTTTTTTACTTTGTCATCACAATGTATAATTTTTCTTTTTCATTTGCAGAAACACATTTAAAAATTAATTATATTAATGATGAAGAAAAAAGATCGCTTGAGTATATGACACAAGAAGAAAAACTGGCAAGAGATTACGCATCTCAGATGGGAACAAAATATAACTCCGATTTTTTTAATAAAGTGGCTGCCGAAAAACAAGATGATCTGGATAAGATAAAAGATATCCTGAAGAGCAAAAATGTAGATGACCCAGTTAAAAATGATGAAGCCGGAATTTATAAATCAGATACATTTAAAGATATTTATACAAGGTTAACTGATTCAGGAAACCTGAATGTAAATGAAGCATTTAAAGGCGGAGCAGAAATAGCGGAATTACAGATAAAAGATCTTAACAAATACTTAACTTCAGTAAGCGATAAAGATATTAAAGATAATTATACTGAATTGAAGAAAAATGCTGAGAAAAATCTAAAAAGCTATGTAAATCAGCTCTCACAAAAGGGCATTGGTTACTTTCCAAAACATATTACTGCGGATGATTTTAATAAAATTCTGAATTAAAAAGTTTAAAATATTACAGTTATTAATTGCAGGAGAATCCAATTGATTCTCCTGTTTTATTATGAGAAATATTAATAAATATTAAATAAATTATCGGACAAATAATCGGACAAAATTTTGTTTATTTATGAGATATTTACTGAAAATATGAGTTATTCGCTATTTTCATCAATCTAAATATCGGACATTTTCATTACATTTACAATAATTTTTATATATATTTGCAATGAAATTTGATGACAAACAACTCAACATACATTACTCCGGTGTTGCCAGTTTACCTGGCTGAAGATTTAAATGAAAAGATCATTGAAGCTATTAGCTTATCGGGTATGATTGCTAAAAATATTCATGATGAATCAGCAGCAGCAATTTCTGAACTTGTATTGAAAATGAACAGTTATTATTCAAATCTTATAGAAGGTAACAATACTACTCCTGCTGCAATAAATAAAGCACTTCAAAATAAATTTTCAAAAGATCCCGGCAAACGCAGGCTTGAAATGGAACACGTTGCACATATTAAAGTACAGAAAAATACAGAAAAATTACTAAATGAAGATAAGAATTATAATATATGCAATATAGAGTTCATAAAAAGTATTCACCGGAATTTTTATGAATTAATACCCGAGGAATTTAGATTTACAAAAAGAAGTGACGGAAGTAAAATTAAGATAATTCCGGGAGAATTCAGAAAATTTAATGTAATTGTTGGAGATCATATTCCTGTTGATTTTGAGAATATTAATGATTGTATGGAATTTTTCTGTAAATCTTATAAACCCGATAAACTGAATACACTTCAAAAAATAACTGCAGCCGGTGCATCACATCACAGACTTACTTACATTCACCCTTTTCCCGATGGAAACGGAAGAACTGCAAGACTGTTTACTCATGCTTACCTGATAAAAGCCGGTATTAACACCCGGAATCTTTGGTCTATATCGCGTGGTTTTGCACGAGAGAGAAGCTTATATTACAGCAAACTTGCTAATGCGGATGAAAAACGGCTTAATGATACCGATGGAAGAGGGCATTTATCTGACAGAAGACTTGCTGAATTTTGTTTTTATTTTACAGAAAATATTATTGATCAGGTAAAGTTTATGTCATCAATGTTTGAATTTGACAAATTATTTGAAAGGATAAAAAATTATATAAATCATATCAGCGGGCTTAAAAAAGAAACTTTCCTGATAATTAAAGAGGTTATTCTGAATGGAAAAATAAAAAGAGGTGATATTCCGGAAATAACAGGCATGAATGAAAGAACTGCCCGCAGGGAACTTAAGAAGATTATTGAAATGGGACTTTTAGTTTCAGATACTCCAAAAGGTCCTTTAAAAATTGCTTTTCCGGTTCATGTTTTGGAATATTACTTTCCAAAACTATATCCAACTATATAAAAGATTTGTTGACCAAACAATTTATCAATTAAACATATACAATTAAACATATACAATTAAACATATACAATTAAACATATACAATTAAATAAAATGAAAGGATTTAATAATAAAATTGTTTTTATAACCGGTGCATCAAGCGGTTTTGGAAAAGCAATTGCAGAGCAATTTGCCAAAAATGGAGCAAATTTAATTATTGCTGCACGGAGATATGAAAGATTAAAGGAACTTTCAGTTATTTTAAAGAAAAAATATAAAACTGAAATATATCCTTTAAAATTAGATGTGAGGAAAAAATCTGATGTATTTAAAGCCGTTAAGGCATTGCCGGTAAAATGGCAGAAAATAGATATATTAATTAATAATGCCGGCTTAAGCCGCGGACTTGATACCTTACACGAGGGAAGTACAAAAGATTGGGATGAAATGATTGATACAAATGTAAAAGGTTTGCTATATGTTACAAAAGCTGTTTTACCGCAAATGGTTAAACGCAATTCAGGTCATATAATTAATATTGGCTCAATTGCAGGGCATGAAGTATATCCAAAAGGGAATGTTTATTGTGCAACCAAACATGCTGTTGATGCAATAACAAAGGGAATCAGAATTGACGTTGTAAACACAGATATACGGGTTTCAACAATTGATCCCGGACTTGCCGAAACAGAGTTCAGTATAATTCGCTTTAGAGGAAATGTAAATAAAGCTAAAGCTGTTTACACAGGTATAGAGGTACTCAGGGCTGAAGATATTGCTGATGCTGTAATTTATACAGCTTCAAGACCATTGAGGGTTAATATTGCCGAAATGATAATTATGCCCAATAAACAGGCATCAAGTACTATAGTACACAGAAAAAACTGAAGGAATATAATAAATTGGAAGAAACAGAAATAATACACACAAAAACAGAAGCCGGTAAACAAATAGAGCTTGATATTGAAGGTATGGACTGCCCTTCATGTGCAATGAAAATTGAACGAAGATTAAACAAGTTGGATGGAATTGAAAATGCAAAAGTTGATCTTACAAATGAAACTGCAACATTTTATGTTGCACAAAACGGTCCTGCATTAGAGCTGATTAAAAATGAAATTGACAAGCTTGGTTATAAAGCCATTGAACCGGAAGATGATGATGAAGAAGCAGCTGCAGAAGCTGAAAAGCTTAAGGCAAAATCACTTTTTAGAAAAAAGATTTACACTTCAATAATTCTTTCATCAATCATTGTAATTTTGGGAATGAAAGAACATATTTCCGCACTTTCGTTTATATCTGCAGAAACAGCAAACTGGATTTCACTTCCGCTTTCAACAATAGTGGTATTTTGGTGCGGCTCAAAATTTATTAAAGGGTTTATTTCAGATATAAGGGCACGCTCAGCGGGAATGGATTCATTGATAGCCATAGGTACGCTTTCAGCATATTTTTACAGTATTGTAATATTAATATTTCCGCAAATTTCCGGTGAACATCATAATACTGTATATTTTGAAAGTGCAGCAATGATAATTACATTTATACTGCTTGGCAATTATCTGGAGTTTAACCTTAAGAACAGAACACATTATGCAATTAAATCATTAACCGAGCTGCAGGCAAAAAATGCAACAGTAATAAGAAACGGAATTGAAATTGAGGTGCCCGTTAAAAAAGTTAAGATTGGCGAAATTGTTATTGTAAGACCGGGTGAGCGGATTCCAGTTGACGGAAAGATAATTGAAGGAAGCTCGAGTGTAGATGAATCGATGATGACAGGTGAATCTCTGCCGGTTGAAAAATTTATCAATGAAAATGCATTAGGGGGCACATTAAACCTTAATGGATTTCTGAAAATTCGGGCTGAAAAAGCTGTAAAAGATTCCCTGCTTTCAAAAATTATCCTTATGGTAAAAGATGCACAAAAAGCTAAACCAAAAATTCAGCGTATAGCTGATAGAGTTTCAGCGGTATTTGTTCCGATTGTAATACTTATTGCAATAGGTACATTTTTTGTATGGTATAGCTACATTGGGCAAACTTTAAGTTACTCACTGTTAAAAGCAGTTGCGGTTTTAATAATTGCTTGTCCCTGTGCACTTGGACTTGCAACGCCAATAGCAGTAGTATTGGGGGTTGGAAAAGCAGCTGAGCACAAAATATTATTCAACAATGCCGAAGCAATAGAAAATGTTAATAAAGTTGATACTGTATTATTTGATAAAACAGGCACACTTACATACGGAAGATTTGATATAAAAAACATAATCACCCGCAGCACATACAGTACAGATGAAATTCACAGATTAGCTGCATCAATTGAGCAGTATTCCGAGCATCCTATTGCCAAGGCAATAACCGCAGGATATAAGAATAGCGAAAAGCCGTTATATGATGTTAAGGATTTCAGCAGTTCAACAGGAATTGGAGTAAGCGGAAAAATTAACGGTAAAAATTACAAGCTTGGCGGAGCAAATTTACAATTGAATAATTCAGGTAAAGCATCACTTAGAAATATTCTTTTGTACGAAGATGATAATCTTGCAGGTGAAATAGAGCTTAGTGATAAAATTAAAGAAAATGCACCTTCAATATTAAAAAAGCTGAAAGCAAAAGATCTGAAGATAGCTATGATAACAGGTGACAGCAATGAAACTGCAGCCGAGATTGCAAGTCAGCTTGGAATTGATGAATATAAAGCACAGGTACTGCCTGATAAGAAACAGGAATATGTAAGTGAGCTTCAGAAAAAAGGTGCAAACGTTGCAATGGTTGGTGATGGTATTAATGATGCTCCGGCACTTTCAGCCGCAGATCTTGGCATAGCTATAGGAACAGGACAGGATATAGCAATTCAATCTGCAGATGTTATACTTGTAAAAGGAGACCTTGAAAATATTTTGGCACTATTTAAAATTTCATCTAAAACTATTTCAGTAATTAAACAAAATATATTCTGGGCTTTCTTTTATAATGCAGCAGCTATTCCTGTAGCAGCAGGTGTTTTTGCAGGTATAGGACTTACTGTCTCACCCGTAATGGCTTCAATGTTAATGGCATTGAGTGATATTGTAACAGTATTACTAAATTCAATGCGGCTTAAGTACTTGAAAATTAAATAGTTTATTTGTATATTTGCAAAGTGTTACAAATTTTTGGGAACAAACTAATATAAAACTTGTTTATATTTACGTTATAAGTTGCTGCCATTAATATAAAAAGGAGATGAATAAGGCAATATAACAAGGCTTGCCAAGCCGGCTTCAATAAAAATTGATAAAGCAGCAGCAAAACAATGTTTAAAATTAATTAAAAAACAAAAATACATTTTTAAAATATTTAAAGGAGAATAATAAATTGAAAAAATTAGTTGCATTATTTATAATATTAGCAGCTTTTTTAAGTTTTAACAATGTTTCTACATTTTCGCAGCCACAGATAAAAGTTCATGTAACAGGCGGTTATAACCTGCCATTACCTGATCTGAAAGGTACATATCCTACTGATACAAATTCACTTTTTCAGAAAAGCGGCTTCAACGCCGGAGCTGATGTTAAATATTACCTTGGCAAAAAAAGAAATGTAGGTATTACCCTAAGCGGTGCATATAATTCATTTTCCTCAGGTGATGTATCAGTAACAGGTGCTACTATGAAAGGAAAAGTTAATATATTCACAGTTGGATTAGGTGTTGAATATTCATTTATGCCAAAAGGAAAAACAAATCCGTTTTTAGGTGCTGAATTTACAGGAAACTTCTTCAGTGGAAAGACTACATTAACACCAACCAGCGGAACTGCTACTGAATATACAATGAAGTCAGCATCAAGATTTGGTGCACAGCTTAACGGCGGATTGGAATTTGCTTTCAATAAAAATATTGGCGGTGTTGTTGGTGTTAAATACAATCTGGCAAACCTGATTGGAAAAGATTCAACTACAGCAACTTTACCGGAATATGCATTAAATGATAAAGAAACAACGGTATCTAAATCTAAAAGTCTTTCATATTTACAGATTTATGCCGGTGTTGCATTTTTCTTTAACCAGCCAAAGAAAATGGTTAAAAAATAATTTATTAAAAAAATAACATTTTAATAAGGTGTTTTAAAAGGGAGTCTTAAAAGACTCCCTTTTTTATTTGCTCAATTTTAAGGATTTTTGCTTTTATATATTAAGATTTCAAATATTCCGGAAAATATTGTTTTAAAATTATAAAATCTGATAAAAAAATATTATTTATATGAAATTTAAATTGATTATAGTTTTAACTTTGGTTTTTTGTGCGGGAATTCTTTCACAGCCAAAATTAGTAATAGGTGTAACAGGCGGTTACAACCTGCCGCTGCCGCAGCTAAAAGGTACTATTGATTCAGTAAACAGCACAACAGGTGAGTCATACTGGGTAAAAACGGGCTATAATGTTGGATTGAGCGGAAAGTATGCCTTAGATAAGAAAAAGAAAATAAGGTTAGTTGTAAGCGGCAGTTACAATAAATTTTCAGGGGAAGAAACATATTCACACACCAACAACGTTAATTTTCACACTAATATGACAATCATTTCAGCGGGATTAGGTGCTGAGTATTCATTTTCGCCCCGCGAAAAAACTGCTCCGTTTATCGGCTTAGATTTGACCGGTAATTTCTTTAGCGGAAAAACTGAGGTAACTGTTACTGCGGCTTCAACATCAGGCAATTCAGACCATAACACATTAGGCACAACAACAACCAATCTTACATCTGTATCAAGATACGGCATTGCATTAGGCGGCGGGGTTGATGTTGCATTTAATAAAAGCATAGGGGCATTATTCGGATTTAAATATCATTGGGATAACTTAATAAATAAACAATATAATGCAACTTCTGCTGCAGGCGAATATAATTTAAATGATAAGGAATCAGGAAGTTTGAAAGCAAAAAATATTATGTACTTTCAAATATATCTTGGAATAAGCTTTCATTTTGGGCAAGGAAGGTCAAAATAAAGTTTTACATTAAAGTAAGTTAATTGTATAATAAATTTTAAATGATTAAATTAATAAATGAGGTTAAATAAAATATCATTTATGAAATACATCAGGATATTTTCTGCGTTGTTTATATTATTGTTTGTACTTTCAACTATCCCGGTGAATGCACAAACAAAATACAACATTACATTAACAGGCGGTTACACCCTGCCCTTTCCTGACCTGAAAGGTAAT
>WBZR01001599.1_pt1 | contig 12944 bp, 12 predicted proteins | sample 5204231 | NCBI WGS metagenome assembly WBZR01 (sample SAMN12412403, study PRJNA552823) | activated sludge metagenome | isolation source: activated sludge from anammox sidestream of wastewater treatment plant... | place: USA: Virginia | collected 2017-08
CCGCGCCTTGGTCGTCACCGGGTCCGGTCTCGCACTGCTGACGCTGGTCATCGGCCTGCATGTCGCGCCGCCGCTGGAACGCTATGCCCGCCAGTACCGCACCTTCGCCATGCAGGGGCCCTCCGGCCTCGCCAGCACCGAGTCGGCATGGGTCCGCGACGGGGACGTGATCATGAACCTGAGCCAGCTGGGCGACCCGACCCGGTATGGTGGCGTATACCTGTTCAGGCTCGCGCCACCAGGCCGCCTGGCGAGCGTGGCGCGGGCCGATTCGGCCAGCTTCGGCGCCGGCAAGGAGTGGACGCTCAACAATTTCGCCGAGTCCCGCTTCGATGACGGCGGCGTGACGGTGCGGCGCGAGCGTCGCTTTGCGGAGCTGACCGGCCTGAATCCCGAGCTGCTCAGCCTGACGGTGGTGCGGGCCGAGGCACTGGACGGGCTCGCGCTGTGGCGCTACATCCGCTACCTGCGCAGCAACGGGCTCGACTCGCGGCACTTCGAGGTGGAGCTGTGGAGCCGCATCGCCGCGTCGGTGGCGGTGGTGCCGATGTGCATCCTGGCGTTGGCTTTCTGCTTCGGGGCACTGCGCCGCGCCGGCACCGGTGCCCGCATGCTGATTGGCGTGGTCACGGGCCTCGCGTACTTTCTCGCCAGCCGCGGCCTGGCCGATGGCGGCGAACTCTACCGGCTCGATCCGCTGCTGGTGGGGTGGCTGCCGACCCTCCTGCTGGCTGCCGTCACGGCCATCGCCCTGGCGAGGGCGCGCTAGTCGTTTCCGGCGGCCGCCGGCATCACCCGCGTGCCGCTGAGCCGGTCATGCCAGCTGCGGCCCTGTGCATCGACGAGCATCCACCAGTAGCCGGCACCCAGCGCCGCCAGCGAGAGCAGGGCGGCGAGGAAGCGCAGCGCAGCCCTGGCCGGCAGCAGCCTGCCCCCGTCGTCGCGCTCGACGCGGATGCGCCAGGTGCGCAGGCCGGGTGTCTGGCCACCGCGCGACCAGAAGCCGATGAAATAGGCGGCGACCAGCGCCAGCAGGAACAGGCGGTAGCCGAGGTGGCCGGGTGGCAGGGCGTCGCCGCCGCGGGCGATGACGAGAATGAAGGAGCCGAGCATGAGGATGCCGGCCACGATCAGCCAGTCGTACAGGCCGGCGGCGAGCAGGCGGAGCAGGGCCGCGGCCCGAGTCGGGGTGGTGGCGATGCGGACTCCTGTCGGCAGCGGCGCCTGCCCGGTGGCCAGTGGACAGCGCGGCTGCGATGGCGCTCCCTGCGGGAATCGAACCCGCGTTTCAGCCTTGAGAGGGCCGCGTCCTAACCGCTAGACGAAGGGAGCCGGCAACCGCATCGGGTGCCCGGGGTGCGGGCGGGCTGCTATTATAGGTACGCATGGCAATCCCACAAGCCGGGCTGACTGTTGACCGACTCCACACAAGCTAACCGTCCCGCACCCCAGATCATTCCGCGGTCCGAACACAACATCTCCAGGGCCGATATCTCCCGGCCGGCACTGAAGGTGCTGTATCGATTGAAGGATGCCGGCTACCAGGCATTCCTCGTCGGCGGCAGCGTGCGCGACCTGCTCCTCGGCCGGCATCCGAAGGACTTCGATGTTGCCACCGATGCGCATCCCGAAGACGTGCGCGCGCTGTTCGGCAACAGCCGGCTCATCGGCCGCCGCTTTCGCCTGGCGCATGTGCGTTTCGGTGGCGAGATCATCGAGGTGGCGACCTTCCGCGGCCTTGGCACGGAAGAGGCAGCCAGCGAGCACCGCGAGGTCTCGGCCGAGACCGGCCGCCTGATCCGCGACAATGTGTATGGCACCATCGAGGAAGACGTGTGGCGCCGTGATTTCACCGCCAACGCCCTCTACTACAACATTGCCGACTTCTCCATCTGGGACTTCACCGGCGGTGTCGCCGACATCGGGGCGCGGCGCCTGCGCATCATCGGTGACCCGGAGGCGCGCTTCCGCGAGGACCCGGTGCGGATGCTGCGGGCGGCGCGGTTCGCCGCCAAGCTCGGCTTCGAGCTGGACGCCGAGTCGGCGGCGCTCATTCCCCGCCTGGCCCACCTGGTCGGTGGTGTACCTCCGGCGCGGCTCTTCGACGAGTTCATGAAGCTGTTCCAGAGTGGCCATGCGCTGCAGAGCTACCGCCAGCTGCAGCGGTACGGCCTGTTCGGCCAGCTGTTTCCGGCGACGGCCGCATGGCTCGGGCCGGGCACGGATGCCCGCGGGCGATTCCTCGAGGCCGCGCTGGCCAGTACCGATGCGCGCGTGGCCGAGGACCGCCCGGTGACGCCGATGTTCCTGCTGGGCGTGTTCCTCTGGGGCCCCGTGGCGGACCGGGCGGCTGCGCAGGCAGGGCAGGGCATGTCGGATTTCCAGGCGCTGGCGGTGGCAGCCGCCGAGCTGACGCGCGAGCAGACCGAGCGCATCGCGGTGCCGCGCCGCTTCTCCATCCCGATGCGGGAAATGCTCCAGCTGCAGATCCGCTTCGACAAGACGCGCGGCGCCCGCGCCCTGGCCTTCATCGAGAGCAAGCGCTTCCGCGCGGCCTATGACCTGCTGCTGCTGCGCGCCGCTGCCGGCAATGCGGATGCCGGCCTGGCGCAGTGGTGGACCACACTGCAGGGATTGTCCCCGGAGGAACAACGCCGCGAACTCGGCCTTGGCCGTGCCGGCACGTCGGGACGCCGCCGTCGCGGGCGCGGTGGCCGCGGTGGCCACGCCGTCGACGACGCCCACGGCGACCGGCAGCCGGCCTGAGCCGCGCCGCCACGGCTGTCGGGTGGGTGATGCCCGGGCCTGTCTGGACCCCGGCCTACGTCGGCATGGGCAGCAACCTCGATGATCCGGTGCGCCAGCTCGACCGCGCCACGGCCTCGCTCGCTGCCCTGGATGCGACGCGGCTGGTGGCCGTCTCCGCGTATTTCCGCAATCCGCCCTTCGGTCCGGTCAGCCAGCCGGATTTCGTCAATGCGGCGGCAGCCCTGCTGACGCGACTGGGGCCCGCCGAGCTGCTGGCGGCGCTCAAGCGGATCGAGCATGCGCAGGGACGCGAGCCGTCGCCGGCCCTGCGCTGGGGGCCGCGTGTCCTGGACCTCGACCTGCTCGTCCACGGCAGGCTGCGGCTCGACCTGCCGGGCCTGGTGCTGCCGCATCCGGGCATTGCCCAGCGAAATTTTGTATTGTTGCCGCTGGCGGAGATCGCACCCGGATTGGATGTGCCGGGGCTGGGCCGGGTCCGCGACCTTCTGGGTCGCGTGGACGGGACGGGCATGGAGCGCCTTGCCTGACTGCAAGCCATCGCCCCCGATGGCGGTGTCGAACAAGAACAAAGCAGCACGAGCGCATGGCGGAACGGCGGCACATTGTCATCGAGGGCCCCATCGGCGTGGGCAAGACCAGCCTGGCGCGTCGCCTTGCCGGCAGCATCGACAGCGAGCTGATGCTGGAGGAGGCAGAGGCCAATCCCTTCCTCGAGCGCTTCTACCGGGATCCGCGCGGCGCCGCCCTGCCGGCCCAGCTGTTCTTCCTGTTCCAGCGCGTGCGGCAGATCGAGCAGCTGCGCCAGCACGAACTGTTCCATCCGACCCGCATCGCCGACTTCATGATCGAGAAGGACCGGTTGTTCGCCGAGATCAACCTCGACCGGCACGAGCTGTCGCTCTACGAGAAGGTCTGGGATTCGCTCGACATCCAGCCCCCGGTGCCGGACCTGGTGGTGTACCTGCAGGCGCCCGTGGACACGCTGCTGTTCCGCATCGCCCGTCGCGGCCTGGAGCACGAGCAGCAGATCAACAGGCGTTACCTGGAGCGGCTGGCCGAGGGCTATGCGCGCTTCTTCCACGGCTATGACGCGGCCCCGCTGCTCATCGTCAATGCCGCGACCCTCGATCCGGTCCATAATGACGAGCACTTCGGCATCCTGAACGAGGCAATCGGCAGGGTCCGCAGCGGCAGGCACTTTTTCAACCCTGTGGCTGCCGCGCTCGCCTGAGTGGCGCAGCCCGGCTGGCGGAGAGGAAACTTGGCCTACAAGCAGCTCCAGCAGCGCGGGATGCCGCTGCCGCCGGTGACGGTCACCACGCTGCGCAACATGAAGGCCGAAGGCGAGCCGATCGCCTGCCTGACGGCTTATGACGCCAGCTTCGCCACCATCGTCGAGGAAGCCGGGACCGACGTGGTGCTGGTGGGCGACTCACTGGGCATGGTCATCCAGGGCCACGACACCACGGTGCCGGTCACGGTCGCCGATGTGATCTATCACTGCCGGGCCGTGGCGCGCGGCCTGCGCCGTGCATTCCTCATGGCCGACCTGCCGTTCATGAGCTACACGACGCCGGTGGTGGCGCTGGAAAATGCCGTGCGCATGATGCAGGAGGGCGGGGCGATGATGGTGAAGCTCGAGGGCGGTCTCGGCCAGCTGCGCATCGTCGAGCACCTCGCCCAGCATGACATCCCGGTCTGCGCCCACATCGGCCTGAAGCCCCAGTCCGTGCACAAGCTGGGCGGCTTCCGCGTGCAGGGCCGCGATCAGGCGCAGGCGCTGCGCATGATCGAGGAGGCCACTGCGCTGGAACACGCCGGTGCCGACGTCATCCTGCTCGAGTGCGTGCCGAGCGAGCTCGGCCAGGCGGTGCGCGATGCCGTCGCCGTGCCGGTGATCGGCATCGGCGCCGGGCCTGCGGTCGACGGGCAGATCCTCGTGCTGTACGACATGCTGGGCATCACCCAGGGGCGCCTGCCGCGCTTCGTGCGCAATTTCATGGAGGGGGCCGATTCGGTCGCGTCCGCCTGCGAAGCCTACGTGCAGGCGGTCAAGGAACGGCGCTACCCCGCACCCGAGCACTGTTTCTCCTGAGCGGCAGCGCGTGAGGATCCTGCGCAGCACCGTCGCGGTACGGCGCCTCGTGCGCGCCTGGCACGTCGCGGGTGAGCGCATCGCGCTCGTGCCGACGCTCGGCAACCTGCATGCCGGCCACGTCAGCCTGGTCGGAATCGCCAGGCGGCGCGCAGACCGGGTGGTCGCCAGCATCTTCGTCAATCCGACGCAGTTCGGGCCCGGCGAGGACTACGCCAGCTATCCACGCACCCTGCGGGCCGATGCGGCGCAACTGCGCGCCGCCGGTGTCGATGCCCTGTTCCTGCCGACCGTGCAGGTCATGTACCCGCGGGGGGGTCGCCACAGCGTCAGCGTCACCGTGCCCGGCCTGTCGACCGATCTCTGCGGCGCCCACCGGCCCGGGCACTTCGACGGCGTGGCCTCGGTGGTACTGCGGCTGTTCAATATCGTCACGCCCGATCTGGCGGTGTTCGGCGAGAAGGACTACCAGCAGCTGGTGCTGTTGCGGCGGATGGCCAGCGACCTGCACCTGGACCTCGACATCCGCGGCGCGCCCACGGTGCGCGAGGCCGACGGGCTGGCGATGAGCTCGCGCAACCAGTACCTGGGTGTGACCGAGCGCCGCACGGCCCCCGCGCTCTACGAGGCACTGCGGGAGTGCCGCGCGCAGCTGCTCGCTGGCAACCGCGCCTATGCCCGCATCGAGCGCCAGGCGCACCGGCGGCTCGAGGCCGCCGGCTTCCGGCCGGACTATGTGGCGATCCGCGATGCGCGGGAGCTGGCGCCACCGGATGGCGCCAGCCGCACGCTGCGGGTGCTGGCTGCCGCCTGGCTCGGCCGCGCACGGCTCATCGACAATCTGGCGGTGCGCCTGCGCTGAGCGGCGACGGTCTCACTCCCGGCCGTGCCGGCGCAGCGCCCAGCGCACGTGCTCGCGCACCAGCGGCGAGGGGTGGTCGCGATGTGCCTGCAGCGCTGCCAGAACCTGCGGCGTCGTCGGCGCGTTGCCCAGTGCCACGGCGAGGTTGCGCAGCCAGCCGTGGTATCCCGCGCGCCGGATGGCGCTGCCGGCAGTGCGCTCGAGCCAGGTGGTCTCGCTCCACAGGAACAGCTCCGCCAGTGATGGATGGTCGAGCCCGTGGCGCGGCGCGAAGTCGTCTTCCGCGGAAAACCGTGCGAACTTGTTCCATGGACAGGCGAGCTGGCAGTCGTCGCAGCCGAAGACGCGGTTGCCCAGGGCCGGCCGCAGTGCTTCGGGAATGGGCCCCTTGTTCTCGATGGTGAGGTAGGAGATGCAGCGCCGGGCATCGAGCACGTAGGGCGCGACGATAGCGCCGGTGGGACAGGCGGCCAGGCAGGCCGTGCAGCTGCCGCAGTGGTCGTCGGCCGGCGTGTCCACCGGCAAGGCGAGGTCCGTGAGGATTTCGCCCAGCAGGAACCAGGACCCGGCCTTGCTGTTGACCAGGTTGGTGTGTTTGCCGATCCAGCCGAGGCCGGCCTGCTGGGCCAGCGGCTTCTCCATGACGGGCCCGCTGTCGACGAACGCGCGGTAGCCGAATGGGCCGATGGCTCCGCTGATGCGCGTGGCGAGCCGCTGCAGGCGCGGCCGCATGATGCGATGGTAGTCGCGGCCCAGGGCGTAGCGCGTGATCCAGGCGCGATCGGCCTCCGTCGCCAGTTGCGCGGCCGGCCAGGCTTCTTCCCTCTGGTAGTCCATGCGCGCGGAGATCACCCTGATGGTGCCGGGCACGGTCGTGGCCGGGCTGGTGCTGAGCGCGGCGCGGCTGCGCAACCATTCCATGTCGGCGTGATAGCCCCGGTCCAGCCATTCCCGCAGCCGCGCGCCGGCCGTGGCGAGATCGGGAGCGGCGATGCCGACCTGCTGAAAGCCGAATTCACCTGCCCAGATGCGGATGCGGGAAGCGAGGTCGGCAAGCTCTGCCGTTGACAGCGTCATGGGCGTTCCGGTCCCGGGTGCTCCATTATAATCACGGGCATGTCGCTGCCCTCGAGCCTGCTCTACACGCCCGCGGCGGTACGCGAGATGGACCGCATCGCCATCGAGGAGGTCGGCATCTCCGGTTTCGATCTCATGGGCCGTGCCGGGCGACTGGTCTGGGACACCGCGCGCGAGCTGCATGCCGGTGCCACACGCTGGCTGGTGCTGTGCGGCGCAGGCAACAACGCCGGCGATGGCTATGTGATCGCCACGCTGGCCCGTGCCGCCGGCATGCAGGTCACGGTGGCGGCACTGTCCGATCCCCGGGGATTGCGTGACGATGCCGCCCGCGCCTGGGAGCGGTACCGGCAGGCCGGTGGCAGCGTGGTGCCCTTCCACGACGGCCTGCTGGCAGGAGCGGACCTGGTCATCGACGCCATGCTCGGCACCGGGCTGCTGCGCGATCTCGAAGGCACCTGGCTGCTCGCCGTGGAGGCGGTCAACGCGGCCGCCGTGCCCGTGGTGGCCGTCGACCTGCCGAGCGGGCTGGATGGTGCCAGCGGACGCGTGCTGGGCGCGGCGGTGCGGGCGGACACCACGGTGACTTTCATCGGCCGCAAGCAGGGCCTGTACCTCGGCGCCGGGCCCGATCATGCGGGCGAGATCGTCTTCGGTGACCTCGGTGTGCCGCCTGGCCGGGTGTCGCGGGTGGCGCCGACGCTGCGCCTCTTCGATGGCGACGACCAGGTGCGCCTGCTGCCGCGCCGGTCACGAACTGCACACAAAGGACATTTCGGCCACGTGCTGGTGGTGGGTGGCAACCGGGGCATGGGCGGCGCGGTGCGCCTGGCCGCGGAGGCGGCGCTGCGCGCCGGTGCCGGTCTGGTCAGCGTGGCTACCCGGCCCGGGAACGTGGTGCCGGTGGTAGCCGCCCGGCCGGAGCTGATGTGCCTGGATGCAGAGGATGCGGCGGATCTCGGCGGCCTGCTCGAGCGTGCCACGGTCATTGCCGTGGGCCCGGGCCTCGGACAGGATGCCTGGGCGCGCAAGCTGCTCGCCCACCTGCTCGGGCGGCGACAACCGCTGGTCATCGACGCCGATGCGCTGAACCTGCTGGCCGGACAGTCCCAACGCCGCGAGGACCGGGTGCTGACCCCGCATCCCGGCGAGGCCGCACGCCTGCTGGGCGTGAATACGGCGCAGGTCCAGGCCGACCGCCTGCATGCCATGGCCGATCTGTGCCAGCGGTATGGCGGCGTGGTGGTGCTCAAGGGGCGCGGCACGCTTGTCGGCCGGTCCGGCGAACTGCCGTACCTCATCGATGCCGGCAACCCGGGCATGGCCTCCGCCGGGATGGGCGATGTGCTGACCGGCCTCGTCGCCGGCATCGTCGCCCAGCATCGGGTGGAGGAGCTGCTGGCTGCAGCGGCCTGTGCGGCCTTCGTTCACGCGAAAGCTGCCGACGATGCGGCACGCCATGGCGAGCGCGGCCTCGTGGCCAGCGACCTGTTCGGATGCCTGCGCCCATGGCTGAACCCGCGGGCCTGATCCTCCCGGACGCTGCGGCGACCGAGAGGTTTGGCCGCCAGTGCGCCGTGGCGCTGCTGGCCACGCGACCGGAAGGTTTGATCGTGTACCTCGAGGGTGAACTCGGCGCGGGGAAGACCACGCTGGTGCGGGGTCTCCTCGCTGGCCTGGGCCACACGGGCAGGGTACCCAGTCCCACCTACACGCTGGTCGAGCCCTATGCGCTCGCCGACCGGGTCATCCAGCATGTGGACCTGTACCGCCTGCGGGACCCGCGCGAACTGGAAGATATCGGCCTCGTCGAGGCGCTGTCGGGTGGCGTGATCGGCCTGATCGAGTGGCCCGGTCAGGGTGCGGGCTACCTGCCGGAGGCGGATCTCGTCCTGCGGCTCGATCTCGCCGCCCAGGGTCTGGGCCGGGTAGTCAGCTGGGAGGCACGGAGTGCTTCGGGCCAGGCCCTGTGCCGGTTGTTCGGGCCGCAGGCGGAGGGCAGCCAGGGCGGGCAGCCAGTTACGACAGGTCGATGAGCAGCCAAGTCAGAAATGACTGATATCTGCTTCATTACTTAGGGGAATCATCTTCCAATCGCACCTGCTCCCGCTATAATCGGGGCCACTGCCCAGGGGAGTGTGGCGTGCGCAAGGCTTGGTACCTGTCCACCGTGGTTTTCGCCGCGGCGCTGGCGGCCTCGACGGCATTCGCCGGGCAGGCGTCGGTCGAGCGCCTGGCGCTGTCGAGCGCCGGCACGAGCACCACGCTGGTGCTGGAGATGACCGACAGCAGCGAGTACCGCCTGTTCACCCTGCAGGATCCCTATCGGGTCGTCGTCGACCTGCTCTCCGCGCGCCTGATGCGGCAGGCCCTGCCGCTGCCGGCAGGCACGGGCAGCGTGCGGCAGCTGAGGGCCGCAAACCGCCCGGACGGTTCCCTGAGGATCGTGCTCGACATGGCGGCGCCGGCCATCCCGGAGCCGCTGCTGCGGACTGCCGGCGGGGCCGGTGGCACGCGCCTGCAGATCGGGCTTGCCGAGGCGACACCGCCAGCCAAGCCGGTGGTCACGGAGGTGGCGACTGCGCGGGAGGCGGCCCCGCCGCCCGCCACGGCGCAGGCGCCCGTGGCGATGGTCGCGGATCCGCCCGCCGTGCAGCCGGAGACGGCGGCGCCGGCCGCGCTGGCCGCACCCGAGTCGGCAGCGGGCACGTCCTCGCCGAGGACAGGTCGCGACATCATCATCGCCATCGACGCCGGCCACGGTGGCAAGGATCCGGGCGCGCACGGCCCACGCGGCGTGCTGGAGAAGGACATCACGCTCCGGCTCGCCCGCCGGCTGGCCGAAGTCGTCAATGCCGAGCCCGGCATGCGGGCGGTCCTCACCCGGGACCAGGACGAATTCATCCCCCTGCGTGGCCGCATGGAGCGGGCGCGCAAGGCCTCGGCCGACCTGTTCATCTCGGTGCACGCCGATGCGGTCCGCGACCGCGATGTGCAGGGCAGTTCCGTCTATGTGCTGAACGAGAAGGGCGCCACCGACGAGGCCGCGCGACGGCTGGCCGCGCGCGAGAATGCGGCGGACCTCATCGGCGGCGTGTCGCTGCGCACCAGGGACCCGACGCTGGCTTCGGTTTTGCTGGATCTTTCGCAGAACGCGTCGCTGAGTTCCAGCATCGAGGTGGCCGACGAGATCCTGCAGCAGATGGCCAGGGTTGGCACGGTACGCAAGCCGCAGGTGATGCAGGCACCGTTCATGGTGCTGAAATCGCCGGACGTGCCATCGGTGCTCATCGAGACCGCGTACATCTCCAATCCCGAGGAAGAGCGGCGGCTGGACAACAACGAGTATCGCGGGCGGCTTGCTACCGCGATCTTCGCCGGCGTGCGGGACTATTTCTACAGGAACCCGCCACGCGGCACCCTGGTGGCGGAGCTGAGCCGGCAACGCCTGGCGGAATCCGTGCAGCACGTGATCCGTCCCGGAGAGACCCTGTCCGGGCTCGCTGCTCGTTACAACGTCAGCGTTCGCCGCATTCGTGATGCCAACCAGCTGCATACTGACCGGGTGGCACCCGGGCAGGTGCTGCGCATCCCCGCAGCGCAGGAGACCTGAGCCGCAGCCGTCGCCGCCCGCCATGACAAGTGGGGGCATCGTTTGAAACAATCGGCGCATGCCGATCCGCCAGTTGCCGCCGCAGCTCATCAACCAGATTGCCGCTGGCGAAGTCGTGGAGCGGCCGGCATCGGTAGCCAAGGAACTGCTGGAGAACAGCCTGGACGCCGGGGCCCGGCGCATCGACATCGATGCCGAGGAGGGCGGTATCCGCCTGCTGCGGGTGCGCGATGACGGTGTCGGCATCGCCCGTGACGAACTGGCACTGGCGCTGGCGCGCCATGCCACCAGCAAGATCGGCAGCCTGGAAGACCTCTCCTGCATTGCCTCGCTCGGCTTTCGTGGCGAGGCCCTGCCCAGCATCGCCTCGGTGTCCCGGCTGCGCCTGGTTTCCCGGCCTGCCAATGCCGAAGCGGCGTTCGGCGTCGACAGTGACGGCGGCAACATCGAGGGGCCGGCCCCTGCTGCCCATCCCCCCGGTACGCTGGTCGAGGTCCGCGACCTGTTCTTCAATACGCCGGCACGACGCCGGTTCCTGCGCTCGGAGCGCACCGAGTACCAGCACCTGCAAGCCGTCGTCGAGCGCATCGCGCTGGGGCGTTTCGCGACCTCGATCCGCTTCACGCACAACCGCCGGCAGGTGCTGGACCTGCCGGCGGCAGCTGACCGCGCCGCGCAGGAACGCCGCCTGGCCCAGCTGGCCGGCGAGGATTTTGTCTCCAGCCTGATGTACCTCGAGCGCGATGCCGGCGGCTTGCGGCTCTCTGGCTGGATCTCGCGCCCGACCTTCTCGCGCAGCCAGCCCGATCGGCAACATTTCTACATCAATGGCCGCGCCGTGCGGGACAAGCTGGTGGCCAGCGCCGTGCGGCTGGCCTACCAGGACGTGCTCTACCACGGCCGCTTCCCGGGATTCGCCCTGTACCTGGAGATGGATCCCGCCCTGGTTGACGTCAACGCCCACCCTGCCAAGCTCGAGGTGCGGTTCCGGGAGCCGGGCAGCATCCACGACTTCATCCGCAGGACGGTGGAAACCGCACTGTCGGGTACCAGCCCGGGCCGCATTCCGGCCAGTACCGCACCGATCCGGATGCAGGCAACGGTGCCGGCCGCGGCAACCGCGGCGCTGTTCCCCGGCGCCGGCCGCGTGCTGCGCGAAACGCCGGATGCCTACGCCGTGCTGGCCATGCCCTCGCAGCCGGTGGAACCCACGGCCGGCGGGATGCCGCCGCTCGGCCATGCGCTGGCGCAGCTCGGCGGCATCTACATCCTCGCCGAGACGGATCGCGGCCTGGCCATCATCGACATGCACGCGGCACATGAACGTGTCACCTACGAGGCGCTGAAAGCGCAGTGCGCTGCCTCGGGTGTGGCCAGCCAGCCCTTGCTGGTGCCCCAGGCCCTCGCGGTCAGCGAGAGCGAGGCCAGCTGGGTGGAGGAGCAGGGGGCTGCCCTGCTGCAATACGGGTTCGCGATCGAGCGTACCGGACCGGCGGCAGTGACGGTCAGGGCTGTCCCGGCGCTGCTGGCCGGCGCCGACATCGAGCGCCTGGTGCGCGACCTGCTTGCCGACCTGTGCCTCGATGGCCACAGCGCCAGGATCGGGCAGGGACTGGACGCCGTGCTGTCGACCACCGCCTGCCATGCCTCCGTGCGGGCGCATCGTCAGCTGACGGTGGCGGAAATGAATGCCTTGCTGAGGTCGATGGAGAACACCGACCGGGCCGACCAGTGCAATCATGGCCGGCCCACCTGGACCGAGCTGTCGATGCAGGATCTCGACCGCCTGTTCCGGCGTGGCCGCTGAGGTCGACACCGGCGGCACCCGTGCCGCATCCACGGATGCGGTCGCCTGCATCATGGGCCCGACCGGTACGGGCAAGACGGCCCTGGCGCTGCAGCTGGCGGCGCGCTTCGACCTGGAAATCATCAGCGTCGACTCCGCCATGGTTTATCGTGGCATGGATATCGGCACCGCCAAGCCGGATGCGGCGACGCGGATGTCGGTGCCCCACCGGCTGATCGACATCCGTGACCCCTGGGAGGGTTATTCGGCAGGGGACTTCCGCGTGGATGCCCTGCGCGCCATCGCCGAAGTGCGGGCCCAGGGCAGGGTACCGCTGCTGGTCGGCGGCACCATGCTCTATTTCCGCGCCCTCGAGCGTGGCCTCTCGGCGCTGCCCGGCGCCGATGCCGGTATTCGCGCCCGCATCGATGCACAGGCCGAGCGCAGCGGCTGGCCAGAATTGCACGCGCAGCTGGCCGCGGTCGACCCCGGGGCAGCAGCACGCATCAAGCCAGGGGACCGGCAGCGCATACAGCGTGCACTGGAAGTATTCATGCTGACGGGTGAGCCGATTTCCGTCCTGCAGGCGCAATCCGGCAAGTCGCGCCTCGAGCTGCGTCGCCTGGCGCTGGTGCCCGCCGATCGCACGGCGTTGCGCGCCCGGCTGGATCGACGCCTGCGCGCCATGATGGACGCGGGATTCCTCGGGGAAGTCCGTCGCCTATCCAGCAGGCATTCTGGG
>WBZR01003649.1_pt2 | contig 12943 bp, 4 predicted proteins | sample 5204231 | NCBI WGS metagenome assembly WBZR01 (sample SAMN12412403, study PRJNA552823) | activated sludge metagenome | isolation source: activated sludge from anammox sidestream of wastewater treatment plant... | place: USA: Virginia | collected 2017-08
CTCAAAAAGTTCCTAAGAGAACTTGGCTTATATTTTTCGCTTCCTGTAAGCAATTTTAAGTCGTTTTACAGCAACTTATTTTTCATTATAGGGAAATCTATTTTTAAAAAAAGGCTCTTTAAAGTTGCTTAAATTTGAAATAAATGCGTAGTTTTATGAAGAAAATTAAACGTAAAGTAAGTTATTAGACGGACTGCCGTTAGCAGAAACCCGTTGGCGACAAAATTGACAGTTCGAAGCAAATTTAAGCCGACAGCTAAACCAGCGCTCCCAGCCGCACATTTAGGCACTTTCCCATTTTTCCAGCCGCGACAGGCAACCGCACTAAAAATGTAAAAGAGCCAAAATTTTCCAACCGCACACCAACCCCAAAGTTTTTAGAATGCCAATAAAAGCTTAAAAACAACTGTTAAACATATGTTTTTTTCAACATTAAACTTTTAACAATATTTTGCAAATCGGAAATATTGTTTTAGTTTAGCAAATAATTTACTTAAGTCTTTAAAATATCAAGATAAGTAATTTGTTACAGAAACCTCTATAATCTTTGTATTATGAAAACTCTTCAAATTTCTTTAAGCAGCGAAGCTACCAGCATAAAATATTATTTTATTATTTTAGTTTTTTTTACTGTTGCTTTTTTAACTTCCAGTAAAAAGTTACACGGGCAAGGATGTATTCCACTGAATGGTTTTAATTGCACATTTTCTAACCCTGATGCGCCCAATGGCGTAATAAGATGTGGGACAATTATTACTGCAAGTGTTCATATCACTGGTGGAATTCAAGTGTTTAGTTTGACTTTTCCAAGTAGTTTTCAGTTTTTAGACGTTACTTCACTTACTGGAATTGGTACACCAAATCCGGTTAGTACAATTCCCACAGTAAATGGTGTAACTATAACGCCAGGTGAGCTAATGATTCAACAGTTTAGTAATTTTTCTGGTAGTAATTTTGAAGTTAGGTATATCTACAGAGGATGCAATATATACCCTTCCGGCCCTCAAGTAAATCCTGCTGCACTATTTTTTGATTGTGACGGTGGCCCACAAGCAAATCCAAATTATTTTTGCGCTAATCTTTCTGTTCAAGGTATGAATTTAGTTGCGAGTGGACAAACTGGAGGACAAATGGCAAGTGTTACCAATTCAAGCTTACAACCAATTTTGGTAACAGCCTCTACACCTGTGTTTAATGGTAATTCAGGACAATCATACGATAGAACATTTGTTGTGAATCTAAATTCAAATTCGACTGATAATTTTGATATAACTATTACAGATGAATTAGATGTTACAGAAGGTCCTATAGGATTATGGGATGGAACAAGTTTCTATCCACTACCTATTTTACTAAATACACCGTATAGTATTGATTTAACGGTAGCTCCTTTTATCAACTATATTACACCAACTTCACCACGCACACTTACATTTCTTCAATCTGTTACTTTGAATTGCCCCAATGGAAGTACCAATCAAGTGTCAACAGTTACAGCAAATATAGATTGTGCACCATGCAATAATCCATCAAGTTCAATCAGTCTGAATGGAATAGCTGGTGGGTCTCCTTCTATTACCTTTTTAAATAGCAACTTAACTAATAGTGGAGCCTCTTGTAGTGGGATATTTAATTATGATTTAACATTTAGTGTTACAGGTAATCAAACAGCTCAGTTATCTCAAATTTTGTTCCCGATAAATACGGTTTCATTTTTAATTAGTGATGTACAAATGCTTAATTTGTCAGGCAATTATGTGTCAATTAGCAATTACACTGTTGCTAACCCAGGCACTAATAATAGTTCAATTACAATTCCAATCCAAAACCCTACAAACCTAGCTGGTTTTGGTACATTTAGCGGCACACTTGGTTGGATAAACGTTACACCTCCTTCTCAGGATCTGAAATTAAGAATAGTACTCCAATACGTTTGCCAAAATATTACAACATGTCTAGACCCTAGAATTGAACTTACTAATGCTCCAAATAACATTATTACTTTTAGCACCATCAATTCTTGTGGAGTACCAAATAACCTCACTAGTACTCTATTGCCTATAGTTGCTCCAATAGCAACCACACCAAACATAAATATTTTTGGTTTGCCCAATGGAGCACAAAGTGGAACTCCCATTCCATTTAATGCAAATATTAACTTGCAAGCACCTCCGAATCCCTTTGGTTTGACTGTTAATAACAGTCAAATAAATATTTGTAATGGTGGAAATGTTAGTTATAGAGCGGTATTAAGTTTAAGTAGCCCATCGAATACATTTGTTGGAGACATCAGTTTAAATGGTTCACCTAACATGGTAAATATAAATGGGATACCTCAAGCCATAACTTTGGTAAATAATACAGACTGGTCATTTCCATTAGTCCCATTACCGCCTGCTAATCCATTAGGAAATTCAATATTCGATTTTGATATTAATTTTGATATTAATGTGATTTGTCCTGATCCTACTTTGACTTATGGTGCATTATTTTATAGGCTAACATTTCAAGCAATATGTAATTGCGGGGCGGGCAGTTGTGTTAGAAATTTAGGTTGTACAGAACAAATGGTATTGGTACATTGCCCTGGAAATTGCAATGGTGCAGCACTTGAAACTTTAGATGATTTAAAAATTCAAAGAACTACATTTGGGTGGGCAACACCTACAGATTATCCTGCAAGTCCTATAACCGATGCAACTGCCTTTATACAAAGTGCAGGAGCGAGTGCAAATCCATTCATTCTGCAAGATCAACTTTTACAAATGTATCCGTATGATATTTTTTCAATTGAGGCAAATGGGGTTGTACACCCAATACTTGGACAAGTACATACCTTTTTGTCATTTGAACTTGACTATTCAAATAGTTTATTAGGAGGTGACTTTTTTAATTTAGTAAACTATGAGGCAGAAATTAGACTAGCTTCTGGAGGACCACCAATTCCTATTACAATCCCATTTATTCTGGGTAATCCTGTACAAATTAACAATCCTCCGGGTTTTCCTGCTGGCACTATTCGATGGAAACGTACCTTAAGTTGGGATGCTTCTTTATTACCACCAGGAATTAATTTAGATCAGAACGATTACAATATTGAATTAACTGTAAGGCTTCAAATAATGTCAACCGCTCCAACCATACCTCCTGGACAATACCCAAATATTGATTTTATTTGCCAATTCACTTCAGAATCAGTTCCAAGTGGTGGAGGTTTACCCACCGTAAACAATAGTTGCGATCCATGGGGTGACAGAATTAGAGTGTTAATCCCAAGTGTTGAAATTGAGCAGGGCAGTGCACAATCTGGGAGCATAAATTTACCACCAAGCATAAACATAAATGCTACAAATCCGCCATGCAATTTTCAACATGCCATTGGTTTAAGACATAGAGGAGGGCTAGGTGACAATACAAAAGATTTTATATTCGAATTCAGACCATTAACAGCATGGCCTGCTGAAATTTCTTCCCCTAATTATTTGCTTGCAGTTGAAGATTTTTATAGTGGTGTATTAGCACCTAACTACTCGGGTAGTAGCGGCACTTTTCAAAACGCTGTCAATGGCACCAATCTCTTACCTGCTACAGAAAAAGGACCACTTCCAGCCTCTAGCAACTTACAGGGTTTACTGTTAACTCTAAAAAAAGATTGCCCAATAGATAATAATCCTATTGATTTTCCGATTGATAACTCAGCAATTGCCCCACCTGATTTTTATATTAACCAGTACGCCTATTTACATGCTGGCCATTCTATTTCACCAAGCGATCAGTTTATCAATCCTGCTGACATTGCAGATATTCCTGATGGTTTTGATTGTTCAACATTTATGAATTTTCCTCAAACGCCAGGAACAATTAGTATTCCAAGTGGCACCTCCAACTATGAATTTCAAATTTCACCCCCAGCTGCGGTTTCAGGGTTACCATTTGCATTGAAGTTAACAATAGACAATACTAATAACCCAGATGCAAGTTTAGGTATTTTTAACAGCCCGAATCAAACTGCAACTGTCGGTAACTGGTATTGTTTTGAGAATGGTATTCCAGTACCAATATTGTCGAATAATGCAGGAATACAAATTATACTTAGTCCCCCAGGTGAATGTAATACAGCCCCGTTTAATGTTACATTTGAATGGGTTGTATTTTGTGATAATAGTCAGTATCAAACTTTTGTTAGTAATGCAGGTAATTCAACTCCTTGTTCAAGTTGTTCAACCACTTTAACTTTCCAGCGTGGAGTTGCTACAGCTAACAACCTTATTCTAGAAAATCATTTTACTTCAGGCGGTTGTGAGCTACTATGGGAGTTAAATTTGACAAATCCAAGTTATTTGCCAGAAATTGATTTTACGAATTTGGATTTGAACTTTAGTACAGGAATGATTTATCAAGGGGCTAATGTGGTAATTACAAATAGCTCTGGCGCAACAACTGTTCTTTCGCCTACCCCAACTATTAATTTGATTCAAAATAGCTCTTATAATCTTTTTGAATATGGTTTAGAAATGAATCCAGGTGGAAATCCACCAATTTCAATACCTTCGGGTGCAACACTTACTTATACTTTAAGATTTTTAGTTGCATGTAATTATTTTTACAACAATAGCACTTCAATGACTGCAAATATTCTTGAAGCAGATTTAAATGGTAACACTGTTTGTCCAGACCCTGATTTTCAATTTCAACCAATTGTCATTGATCAAAGTACGCAATCAAGTTCACTATATTCTATTTATCATGGACAAGATACAAATGGAGATTCTTGTTGCGTTGCACCGCCATATACCATTCAGCAGATTTGCAATCCCCCAAATAGTGGAAGTATTACTGTTACCAACCCCAATGTTAATTCAGCTATTGACTATGTTGAAACAACTTTTTTTGATCCCAACAATGGTACGACAACTGTAAATGTTTTTGACACTCCTTATTCTTTCTCTGGACTTCAGGCTGGATATTACTACATTGAAACTTGGAGTCCATCTACTAATACTTTTTTCTCTCAACAAATTCTTATAGAAGATTTTTCATTTGCAGTTGATTTAACAGCTGACCCGTCTAATATCGTTTGTAGTGGAACTGCAGTTACATTAACAGCCAGTGCAAGTTCAGTATCTACATTCGCATCAAATTTTGTATATGAATATGAATGGTCTAATAATGGTACTTCATTAAACTTAGCCATTACAACAACTGATTACCCACCAACAGTGGATGGCACTTACTCTGTTACAGTTGATAATGATGGATGTGTTGTTAACGAGACTATAGATGTTACTTTTACACCTAATGTAACAACAACTTTTACATCAATAAACAATTTATGTTTGAATTCAACCCCACCAGCCCTACCTATAAATTCGACCAATACACCTCCTATTACAGGTGTTTGGAGTCCAGCAAATATTTCAACTGCATTAACAGGTACTGCACCTTATACATTTATACCTGATGACCCAGCACTATGCGCCAGTAATTTTGTAATGGACATAACCGTTGATGACATAGTTTCCCCTTCTATAACTATTTCAGCATCCTCTACAATGATATGTGTTGGCAGTTCAGCTACATTTACAGCCACTCCAAGTAATGGCGGTGCCGCTCCAACTTATCAATGGACATTAAATGGTGCAAGTATTGTAGGTGCAACCAATATCACTTATACTGCCACAGCTGGAACTAATTTTGTAGATGGCGATATAATAGCTTGTGAGTTGACATCTAACGCAACTTGTGCAAGTCCAATTACAGCAACAAGTTCTACAATTACTTTGAGCGTAATCCCAAGTGTAACTCCTGCTGTTTCAATTGCTATTTCAAATGGTTCAAACCCTATTTGCAATGGTAGTTCAGTTACATATACAGCCACACCAAGTAATGGTGGTGCAGCTCCAACTTATCAATGGACATTAAATGGTGCAAGTATTGTAGGTGCAACCAACATTACGTATACTGCTACTGCTGGAACTAATTTTGTAGATGGCGATATAATAGCTTGTGAGTTGACATCTAATGCAACTTGTGCAAGTCCAATTACAGCAATAAGTCCTACAATTACAATGACTGTAAATACTGCTCCACCTGCTCCAACAGTAAGCGGCACTACAATTAACATTGGAGCAACTGCAACTCTAACGGTAACAGCCCCTATAGGTGGGGGGATAACTTTTCAGTGGTTCTCGGATCCAACAGGTGCAACTCTGGTTGGAACCGGTACAACATATACAACCCCAATTTTAACAGCTAACACCACATATTATGTCCAAACTATTCAAAATGGCTGTGCAAGTGCATTGGTACCTGTTACTGTAACGGTAATAAATTTGTGCTTGAGCGAACCCAATACTCAGATTATTTCATCATCAAATAATAATGAAACAGCTTCAACTTTATTTGGTTTTATAAACGCAAACTCTCCTTATCCTAATGTCAATGGTATTACCATTTCTTCATCAGTACCAAGTCCAATTAATTTTGCTTTAACGGGCACTTTCACAGTAAATCAGGATATTATTTTTGAAAACTGCATATTTAATTGTGCTGAAGGCTCGACAATTTATGTTGCACCTACGGCAAAGCTGACTCTTAGAAATTGTACCTTACAGGCCTGCAATAATCTTTTGTGGGCTGGTATAGAAAATTTAGGAGGTGTTGATATTCAGTCCTCGGTGATAATGAATGCTAAATTTGGTTTACGGGCCAGTGGCAGCAGTTCTGTTAATATTGTTAATCAAAGCGTATTTCAGGATAATCAAACAGGCATATTATTGAGCCCAGGCTTTAACACTGTAACTTTTATAAACAGTGAAAATACATTCACCAACCCCAATCCGCTGTTACACGACTGGAATCCGGCCCTGTCGTACATAGAGTGGGCTTATGCCGGAATATGGCTTTGGCAGGTTGGAGGGCTTACTCAAATTGACCAGCTACCTTCCGCATCGGCCGGTACCTATTTTTATGATATTAACTGCGGCATTGTTTCAACCAACTCTAATTTAAGCGTAGTTAATTGCAGCTTTACTGATATTGCAGACAGGTTTCCCAGCGGAACCAGCTATATGGATGGCTGTGGAGTTTGTGCCGAATCAACCACCGGAAACCATCACCTCACTGTTTTGCCTTTTGGAGGTATTGCCCAGTCGCCTACATTTGAAAATTGCATTACAGGCATAGGGGTTGATAATTGCAATGCCCAATTAAGCAATTTAGGCATATTTAATACACGTACAGGCATTTTAGGCTTTAAGGCGGCACACAACAAAGTGATTATGGAGTATAACAAAATTAAGGCGCTGGTTTTTGGTATTCAGTATAATATGGTTGAAAATGTTAGCTTGTTTGTAATTAACCATAATGACATTAGTGTTAATTCCATAAAAGCAAAAAAGGGTATTTATGTTGCCTCAGGCAGCGCCCCCACATCGCAATCTGCTTCAAGCAATATTAAAATACAGGATAATGATGTAATAGTAAACAATGGCGAAAGCGGCATTGAGGTAAGCAGCACCCTGCACCCAAAAGTGAACCAAAACCGTGTAACCAGGGAGCTTATTCCTCCTTTGGGAGCTGTGCCCAATAACTGGGCGCATATCCGGAGCAACGGATCTGACGCGGTGGACATAAGCTGCAACAGCACTTTTATGGGCAATAACCCCTATCATCTGGATATTGGCTCTGATATTCAAATTAATCAAAGCCTTAAAAGCTGGATAGCCTGCAACTCTACCCAGGGAGCCTCAGAAAAAGGCCTGGATTTTACAGGAACCTGCCATGCAAGCACCATTCAAACAAACATTATCGGCAATCATGGCATTGGTTTATACTTAGATAACAGTTGTTTTGTGGGGATGCAGCCTGCAAACACTAATGATGCACCTGCCGGTAACAGATGGACAGGTTCATACCACAACAATGACCCCTTGCTTAACGGAGATGAGGGAGCGGTGAATATGAATAATGGTAATCCCAGTGTCATTTTGGATAACCAGTTTAGAGTGCAGTTTCCTATGAATACTCAACAATGGCCTGTTACTTATTCTGGAAATTTTTCTAATTGGTTTACGGGAACATCTGCTCCACCTGTTGCGCCCTGCACCGGGGGTTATTGCCCCAGCCGGCCGGCCGGGGGTGGTGGCTCTACTTCTTCTATGAGCTTTAGCATGGCAGTGGCATTGGGGCTTGTAAACAGCAGCGGCTACCCGGTGCAAACCAGGTGGATGCTGGAGCGCAATTTAATGAAAGAGCTAAAGGATAACGACAGCCTGCGCAGCAGCAGCGATACTTTGCTCTGGTTTTATAACGATTCGGCCAAAGTAAATCTTAAAAAGCTGCATGAGGTGGGCGACACCCTAAGGGCCACACCCATGTATATAGACAGCCTGATGGCAATAATCAATGTAAACGACAGCCTGCTAAGCCTGCTGGATGCGGAAATAGCCATAAGGGTAGTTTTAATGAACGACAGCGCTGTGGCCGATACCATGCAGGCCATTATAGGGCAATTGCTGGCACAATACCAAATCATAAGCGCTGCCAGTAAAAATTTATTAACGGGTATTAAGCTCGAAAGCAACAACGCTGCCATCACCGCACTGATGCGGAACAGCGCGATAGACCCCGGTAATTTTAATGAGTTTATAGAGCAAAAAGTAAATGATATTTACCTGCGCACCTATGGGCAGGGGGTGGACACCTTAACTAATGAAGATAAAGCAGCGCTTGAAAGCATTATTCATATCTGCCCCCTGGCAGGCGGGCCGGCCATATTCAGGGCCAGGGCTATGTATAATGTACTGAACGATACCATTGTTTATAATGATAAATTAGTATGTAGCAATGAAGGTTATTACAGGCTGTCGCAGGAACAACTGATGCCTGAGCTAAAGGACAATAAAACTCAAAGCATCAGTTTCAATATTTTTCCTAATCCCTCCAGAGATAAATTATTACTGATGACTGAAGGGAATGATTGTGATGCAGGCATCAGCATTTTTAATACGGTTGGGCAGTTGATTAAAACCATCAGTATTTCAAAAGGAAATAACCTCACGGAGCTTGATGTTAGCAGTTGGACAGAAGGGTATTATATCATTCATTATGCTATGGGCAATTATATTTCTGTTAAACCTTTTATTAAACTGAAATGATGCATAAATATATAGGTGCAATACTGTTAATTATTGCGCCTTTATTTTTATACGGACAGTATAAAAATAATACATGGTTGCTCGGTTATGATAACAACTGGAGTGGCGCTCCCTGGAATGGCTCTAAGCTGGTATTCAATCAAAATAATATCACTATAACGTATGACGAACGTTCAATGTGTTTAAATGGCTGTTACAGCGGCTTGAGCGCCACAGACAACAGTTGGTTTGTTTATACCAACGGCTCTGCAGTATGCAATAAGTATAACGATACTTTAACCAATGGTTATGGTTTAAGCTCCGGTGGGAATGACGGTTACAGGCAGGGAGGTTACCCTGGTCTTGGTATGTCCTTAATTATCCCGGCACAAAATACCGGGAATCTTCTGTATCTTTTTCATGAAAATATTTTTTCTGCTGCCCCCCCTTTTTTAGGTGTACCAAGAGCCTTACAATTGTATTATTCTCTCATTGACCCCACTGTAGGAATTAACGGCACTGTATATTTTAAAAATCAAATCTTAATTGATGACACAATTGAAATAGGTAATTTAACCCCTTGCCGCCATGCCAATGGAAGGGATTGGTGGTTATTGGTAAAAAGATATAACAGTTCCATATATTATACCATATTAACTTCTCCTAATGGACCGCTTGTTGTAAACCAGCAAATTGTTCCGGGCTCAGTTACTGTTATTGGTGGTCAGGCAGGCTTTTCGCCTGATGGGAGCTATTTTGCCACTTTTGATAATTGGAGTCAATTAAGAATTTATGATTTTGACCGATGTACAGGTCTTTTGAGCAACTACAGAACAAAATTCATAACTAATAATACAGCAGGGAGTTTGTCATTTTCTCCCAATTCGAGATTCCTTTATATCACAAAACCGGATAGTCTCTGGCAGTTTGATATGCAGGCTGCGGATGTGTTAAATTCACAAACCTTTATAGACAAGTATGATGGTTATACAGATAGTTTATTTGGTTTTGCAAATCGCTTTTGGTTTCACTGGCCCGGTCCCGATGGCAAAATATACATGAGCGCCACCAGCAGCAGCCGCGTATTGCACGTGATTAACAACCCTGATGAACCGGGCTTAGCCTGCAACTTTCAGCAGCACAGCGTCCATTTTCCTACTTACAATGCTTTTACTACGCCAACGTATGTCAACTTAAATTTAATGCAGGTGCCGGGGAGCGTGTGCGATAGTTTGGGGGTGGGGAGTGATGAGTTAGGAGTGATGAGTGAGGAGTTAAAAGTGCTGCCTAATCCCAATGATGGAAATTTTAGTTTGCAATTTAAAGCCCAAAATAAAAGTGGTACTGTTTATATTTATGATGTTAATGGTGCATTAATTTATAGTGAGTATGTGAGCCCGTTTACGACCATTAAAAATATTAATTTACAAGGAGTGCTAACTAGTGGTGTTTACGCAGTGAGGTTGGAAAGAGGACATAAAAAGGAGTGGGCTAAAGTTATTATTAAAGATAAGTAATGGCATATTCTGTAAATTCTTTCATTCTGGCAATTCTGATGCTGACAACGCTAAACGACACCATAGTGTATAACGACAGCATAGTATGCAGGGAAGTAAATTATTACAGGCTGTCGCAGGAACAACTGATGCCTGAGTTGAATAAAACTGATGAAAACAAGGAAGTTATTTTTAACCTTTATCCCAACCCCGGGAAAGATAAATTGTATATTACCTTTGAAGGAAGCAATTTGCAAGCCGGAGAAATTGCTTTCTATAACTCTTTAGGAAGTAAAATCAGTAGTTATCTAATAAAGAAAGAAACAAAAATTGCCGAGATTGATGTTTCAACATTGGCTGAAGGTTTTTATATAATTGGTTTCACAACAGGAAAAGTCAGAATTAATAAGAGCTATATCAAACTAAAATGAAAAAAAGAGCATTACTTTTTTGTCTGAATATTTGCTTGCTCCCTTGTTTATTATCAGCTCAATACTCTAATAACAAATGGTTGTTAGGATATGCAAATAGTTGGGGTGGGTATCCGTTTAATGGTTCGAAATTAGTATTTTATAATGATAGTATTAGCATAACTTATGATGAACGAAGTATGGTATTAGCAGGTTGTTACAGCGGCTTGAGCGCCACAGATAACAGTTGGTTTGTTTATACCAACGGCTCTGCAATATGCAATAAGTATAACGATACGCTTACCAATGGTTACGGTCTAAGCCCGGGTGGTGATGACGGCTGGAGGCAGGGAGGAATGCCGATTATAGGAATGTCTGTTATTATTCCTGCCCAAAACAGCGGAAGTTTACTCTATCTTTTGCATCAAAATGTAGTTGGCGGTATGGTGGGCAAGGCGTTACAGTTGTATTATTCTTTAATTGACCCAACAGCAGGGATTAATGGTACCGTGTTTCTCAAAAACCAGATACTGATTGATGATTCTATGGAAATAGGAAGGGTTTTACCCTGCCGCCACGCCAATGGAAGAGACTGGTGGTTATTAATAAAAAAATTCTACAGTAATGAATACTATACGTATTTAATAACTCCTGATGGCCCTGAACTGAAATTTGTACAAACAGTGCCAGGCACAAGGTCTATATTAGCTGGTACACAGTGTTTTTCACCCAATGGAGAATTGTATGCTTCGTTTGATAATATTGGTCAATTGAGGTTATATGATTTTGATAGATGCACAGGGTATTTAAGTAATTTCAAGTACAAACATATAACTTCAAACCTTGCCTGTGGCATTTCTTTTTCACCAAATTCAAGATTTTTGTATATCAGTAAACCAGATTCATTATGGCAATTTGATATGCAGTCCATAGATGTTTTGGCCTCACAAACATTTATTGCCACATATGACGGTTACGTTGATAGTATTGGATTAGCAAATGGTTTTTTTGTTCATTGGCTTGCTCCTAACGGCAAAATATACATGAGTGCAACTAATAGTCATAGAGTATTACATGTCATCAACAATCCCGATGAACTGGGATTAGCTTGCAATTTTCAACAACATGCAGTGCATTTTCCAACTTATAGTAATGCTACTACACCAACTTATGTAAACTTAAATTTGTTTCAGGTTCAAAATAGTGTGTGCGATAGTTTGGGGGTGGGCAGCGGGGAATTGAAAATGGATAATGGAAAATTGAAAATTATGCCTAATCCGAGCGATGGGCGGTTTAGTGTGGAGTTTACTCCCCAGCGGGTCAGCGGGATGCTGTATGTGTATGACATTGCAGGGAGGGAGGTGTACAGGGAGTATGTGAGTCCTTATAGCAGCATCAAGAATTTGGATTTGAGAGAGCAACTTAATAATGGGATGTATGCGGTAAATTTGGTTTTTGGTAATAATACTTTAACTGAAAAAATAATCATTCAAAAGAATTAAAAAAATGAGAAAGACATACCCAGCCATCATTTGCAGGCTTTCCCCGTAATATTACTATCATTTTTACACTGTGTGGTACATTTAATGTTACAGCACAAAACCTTAAAGTACAAACAGACAGTATTTCAGCAAAACCTAAAAGTAAAAAGCAAATTTATATTGATAACTACATTGCCAATTTTCCAAATAAAAATTCTGATATTTATGAGGTAATAAAGCAAACACAATTATGGGATACAACGTGAACTGTGCTTGTTATCAATGCAAATACAATTAGTGCTAATCTAAAACCTAAAATTTACTTAGACAACAAATCAGAAATAAAGACTGAACAAAAATGAAATGACAATCTTAAAACACATGGCTAACCTTAGCTTTCCATTCGACAGTTTGGTGCT
>WBZR01003842.1_pt1 | contig 12941 bp, 6 predicted proteins | sample 5204231 | NCBI WGS metagenome assembly WBZR01 (sample SAMN12412403, study PRJNA552823) | activated sludge metagenome | isolation source: activated sludge from anammox sidestream of wastewater treatment plant... | place: USA: Virginia | collected 2017-08
GCCCCCCAGGCTTCGACGCCGATCGGCTCGCGCAAGCTCGCCCATGCGGCCGGCCCGTGCTCGTGCAGCCAGCGGTCGAGCCAGCGGAAGAGCTCGGCATGCCAGCCGGGCAAGGCGGTGAGCAGCGCGTGGTCGGCACCGGTCAGTTCGTCCCACCAATCGCTGCGTTGCAGCAGCAGCCGCGCCAACTGGTCCTGCGGCTGTCTGGCCGCGGCGCGCGGCGGGCCGGTCGGCCGCCGCGCGGGCGAAGCGGCGCGGCGCGGCGCGGCCGCCAGACCCCAGCGGTGTGCGAGGTCTTCGCGCGGCAGCCGGGCGCGCTCGGCGAGCTCGCCGAGCAACTGGTCGCGCAGCGCGCCCGCGGGCAGCGCCTCCCACAGCGGCCGTGCGCGCGTCAGCATGCGTGCGCGGCCCTCGGCGGTATCGAGGTCCTCGCCGGCCGCCGCCTGCTCGAAGAGCTGGCGCGACAGCGGCACGGCCTGACGGATCGCCGCTTCGAAGGCCGGCGCGCCCTGCGTGCGGACGAAGCTGTCAGGGTCGTGCTCGGGCGGCAGGAACAGGAACTTGACGCTGCGCAGGTCGCTCGCGTGCGGCAGCGCGGCCTCGAGCGCGCGCGCCGCCGCGCGCCGGCCGGCGGCGTCGCCGTCGAAGGCGAAGACGACGCTGTCGGTGAAGCGAAAGAGCTTGTGGACCTGCTCGGGCGTGCAGGCCGTGCCGAGCGTGGCCACGGCGTTGGCCAGGCCGCTCTGCGCCAGCGCCACCACATCCATGTAGCCCTCGACGACGAGGGCAAAGCCGCTTTCGCGCAGCGCCTGGCGCGCCTCGTACAGACCGTAGAGCTCGCGGCCCTTGCTGAACAGCGCCGTCTCGGGCGAGTTGATGTACTTGGGTTTGCTGTCGTCGAGCACGCGACCGCCCAGGCCGATGATCTCGCCGGCCACCGAGCGGATCGGGAACACGATGCGGTCGCGGAACCAGTCGTAGCGTGCGCGCTCGTGCTCGCTGCCGCCGGCGGCCGCATCGTCGTCGTGGTCGCGCCGGCGCACGAGCCCGGCCTCCTCCAGCCGCGGATCATCGTACTGGCCGAACACGCCGGCCAGCGTGCGCCAGCCCGGCGGCGCGTAGCCCAGGCCGAAGCGCGCCGCCACCTCGCCGCTGAGCCCGCGGCGCTTGAGGTAGGCGATGGCCTGCGCGCTGGCCTTGAGCTGGGCGCGGTAGAACGCGGCCGCGCGCGCCAGCAGTTCGGCCAGCGACTGCCGGCGCACGCGCAGGGTCTCGCGCCGTTCGCGCTCCTCGGGGCTGGCCTCGTCCTCGGGCACCTGCAGGCCCGCGCGCTGGGCCAGGTCGCGCACCGCTTCGACGAAGCTCAGGCCGAGGTGCTCGCACAGGAAGCGGATGGCGTCGCCGCCGGCGCCGCAACCGAAGCAGTGGTACAGGTTGCGGCCCGGGCTCACCGAGAAGCTGGGCGTCTTCTCGGCGTGGAACGGGCACAGACCCATCAGGCTGGCGCCGCTGCGCTTGAGCTCGACATGCCGGCCGACGACCTCGGCGATGTCGGTGCGCGCGAGCAGGTCCTGGATGAAGCCGGCGGGGATCACGCGGCCAGTGTAGGACCAGCGCCGACCGGCGCGCCCGCAACGGGTGCCTGCGCCTAAGGCCGGTGCGCGCCGTCGGCCGCCGCCGCCGCGGCCGACGGCGTGCTGGCCAGCGCGAACATGCCGCGGTACTCGCGGGCCCAGCCGGCGACCTCGTCGGCGCGCATCGGTGCCGCGATGCCCGTTCCCTGGCCGATGTCGCAGCCGAGTTCGAGCAGCGTGCGTGCCTGCGCGGGCGACTCCACGCCTTCGGCGACGACGGCGCAGCCGAAGGTGCGCGCCAGGCCGATCACGCCCTCGACGATGGCGCGGTCCTGCGCGTCGTCGAGCATGTGGTGCACGAAGCTGCGATCGATCTTGAGCACGTCCACCGGCAGCCGCTTGAGGTAGGTGAGGGTGGAGTAGCCGGTGCCGAAGTCGTCGAGCGCGAAGCGCACGCCCAGCGCGCGGCAGCGCGCCAGCAGCGCCGAGGTGGCCTCGATGTCGGCGTGCGCCGCCGTCTCGAGCATCTCGATCTCGAGCCAGGGCGCGAGCGCGTCGGTGTGGCGTGCCAGCAGCTCGGCCAGGCGCTGCGCGAAGTCGGGCTCCTGCAGGTGGCGCGCCGAGACGTTGACGCTGACGGCGATGCGCAACCCGGCGCGGTGCCACTGCGTGAGGTGCTCGAGGGCCTGCGAGATGACCCAGTCGCCGATGCGCGAGGACAGGCCGGTGTTCTCGATCAGCGGCAGGAACTGCAGCGGCGGGATCACGCCTTGCTGCGGATGGTCCCAGCGCAGCAGCGCCTCGAAGCCGAGCACCCGGCCGCTGCGCATGTCGACCTTGGGCTGGTAGAACAGCACGAACTCCTGCTGGTCGAGCGCCTCCTGCACGCGGCCGATGGCCATCACGCGTTCCTCGGTGCGGCGGCGGTGCTCGGGGTCGAAGAAGAGATAGCCGTTGCGCCCCGACTGCTTGGCGCCGTACATCGCGTGGTCGGCGTGGCGCAGCAGCGTGTCGGCGTCGCTGTGGTCGATCGGGTAGATCGTGGCGCCCATGCTCGCCGTCACGTGCACCGGCTCGGCGCCGGCCTCGATCTGGTAGGGCTGGGCGACGACGCGCAGCACGCGCTCGACGGCCAGGCGCGCCTCCTCGATCGTGTCGGCGCGCAGCAGCAGCACGAACTCGTCGCCGCCCAGGCGCGCCGCGGTGTCGGTCCAGTTCTCGCGGCGGCGCAGCGCACTGCGCAGGCGGCCGGCCAGCTCGGCGAGCAGGCGATCGCCGGCGGCGTGGCCGTAGCGGTCGTTCACCGGCTTGAAGCGGTCGAGGTCGAGGTAGCACACGACGAGCAGGTAGCCGTCGGCATCGGCCGCGTGCATCGCGCTGCCGAGCAGCTGCGACAGCCGCGTGCGGTTGGGCAGCCGCGTGAGCTCGTCGAAATGCGCCTGGCGCTCGAGCCGCTCGCGCTGCGCGCGCTGCTCGCTGATGTCGGAGATGACGACGACGTGGTAGCGCAGCTCGCCCTGGGCGTCGCGCACGGCGGAGATGGTGGTCTGCAGCGTGCAGCTCTGGCCGTTGCGGCGCCGCTCGAGCAGCTCGCCGCGCCAGCTGCCCTGCTCGCGCAGCGCCGCCCACATGGCGGCGCGCTGCTGCCGCGCCACCGGGTCGGCGGGCGTGGGCCGCAGCAGCGAGGGCACGCTGCCCAGCACCTCCTCGCGCGGCACGCCCAGGATCTCGGCGTAGGCCGGATTGACGTCGAGCGCGCGCAGCTCGGCGTCGGTGACGAGCAGTCCCTCGTGCAGGTGCTGGAACAGACTCACCGACATCAGCTGGCGCTCGCGTCCCTCGTGGCGTTCCTGCACGTCGCCGAGCGTGGCCAGCAGCCGCGTCGGATGGTCGGCGGCGTCGCGCTCGATGACCAGCAGCGTGGCTTCGAACCAGCGCCATGTGTCCGGCTCGGGCAGCGGCATGCGCAGCTCGAGCTGGACACGGCCGGCCTCGCCGCCGGTCAGGGCGGCGAGCCCGCGTTCGAGTGCCGGTCGATCCTCGGCGTGCACCCGCTGCAGCCAGGCCGCAGGCGCCCAGCCTTTGTCGTGGTGACCGGTGAGCGCGCGCCAGGCGACGGACGCGAAGCCTTCGTGGCGTCCGAGGCGCCAGTCGGCCACGCCCAGCCGCGAGCCGTCGAGCGCCCATTCCCAGCGTTGTGCGCGCGCCCACCATTCGGCGGCGGCGGCGTGCGTCATCAGCACCAGGGCGAGAGCGCTCGCCAGCCACAGCGCCAGATCGCCTGCGGGCAGGCCGTCCGCGCCCCACAGCGAGCCGGCGGCGCCCTTGCCCGAGGCTGCCGTCACCGCGAGCACCAGCAGCGCGCCGGCCGCGAGGGTGAGGTGGCCGCGCAGCGTGAGCGCCGCCAAGGCGAGCAGCGGGACGAACAGGGCCAGCGTTCCCGGCCAGGCGGGCGGGGCCGGCGCGCGATGCAGCAGCACCAGCAAGGCGACGAGGGCGACGAGTGCGAGCGTCGACTCGAGCCCATGGGCCTGCGGCTGCTGCACCTGCCGCACGCGGCGGTCGACGGCGAGCGCGGCCAGCGCGGCGATCGGCAGGCCCAGCGCCAGCACGGCCAGACCGACCGCCAGGTAGGCGGTCATGCTTGCCCCGCTGGCCCGGCCGACCGTCAAGGCCAGCCAGGCGGCGAGCAGCGCCGCCACCGGCGCCAGGGCGAGAACGAGCCGCAGCACCTCGCGCGCGCGGCCGAGCCGGGCGTCGAAGTCGAGCCGGCGCAGCAACCACCCGGCGCTGCCGGCCGCGAGCGCCAGCGCGCCGGTGTTGGCGGCCACGACGAACGCGGCCTGGCCGAGCGTCGCGTACGCGAGCGCCGCACCGAGCAAGGCGGCCGCCAGCGCGCGCCAGCCCCAGCGCAATGCCGTGACGATGGCCAGCCCCGCCGGCAGCGCGACGGCGCTCCACGGGCCGAGCGGCAGCGCCAGGCTGCCGGCCCAGGCCAGCAGCAGGCTCGTCAACCCGACGGCCAATGCGCGCACGGCTGCCGTCGTGCCCGCGGTCCACCCGGCGGTCAGTTGCTCGAGGGTGGATCCGACGATCACGGCGCGGCGTGCGCTCAGATCTTGAACTCTTCCAGGGTGCGGCCGGCGGCCAGCGCGGCGGCGAGCCATCTGGGTTTCAGGCCACGGCCCGACCAGGTGGCGCCGCTGGCTGCGTCGCGGTATTTCGGCGCCACCTTGCCGAGCGGCCGGCCCTTGCGCGGCGCACCCGTTGCGGGCGCGCCGTCGCCGCCCCTGGCCGCCTTGCCCGCGCGCTTGGCGGGGGCCGTCTTGCCGAGGTCGGCGAGGCTGAGGCCGTATTGCGCCATGAGTGCGCGCACGCGGGCCACGGCTTCGGCCCGCTCGGCCCTCTGCGTCTGCGCGATCTTCTTGTCGAGTGCGGCCTTCTGGGCCAGCAGGTCGGCGAGCTTGGCCATCGCTTGCGTCTCCCGTTCAGGCCGCCGGCGGCACGTAGCCGACGGGCTTGTCGACTTCGGTGCCGAAGAAGAACTGCTCCATCTGGCGCGCCAGGTACTGGCGTGCGCGCGCGTCGGCCAGGCTCAGGCGGTTCTCGTTGACGAGCATCGTCTGGTGGCGCTTCCACATCTCGAAGGCCTCCTTGGAGATGTGGTCGTAGATGCGCTTGCCCAGTTCGCCGGGGTAGGGCGGGTAGGCCAGGCCCTCCGCATCCTTCTTCAGATACACACAATGCACCATGCGGGCCATCGGCGGGACTCCGTTCAGACGAGTTTCTTGACCAGCACCTGCGAGCGCCGGTCCCAGTTGTATTTTCGCTTGCGCGCCTCGGGCAGCCAGTCCGGATCGACCTGGACGAAGCCGCGCCGCAGGAACCAGTGCATCGTGCGCGTCGTCAGCACGAAGATGCTCTCCAGGCCGCCGGCGCGTGCGCGGTGCTCGACGCGCTTGAGCAGCCGCTCGCCGTCGCCCTTGCCCTGCGCGAGCGGGCTGACGGTGACCGCGGCCATCTCGCCGGTGCGCGCCTCGGGATAGGGGTAGAGCGCGGCGCAGCCGAAGATGATGCCGTCGTGCTCGATCACCGTGTAGTTGCCGATGTCGCGCTCGATCTCGGCGCGCTCGTGGCGCACGAGCGTGCCGTCGCGCTCGAAGGGCTCGATCAGCTGCAGGATGCCGGCGACGTCGTCGGCGTCGGCCTCGCGCAGGCTCTCGAGCTTCTCGTCGACGACCATCGTGCCGATGCCGTCGTGGGTGAAGACCTCGAGCAGCAGCGCACCGTCGGTGGCATAGGGCAGGATGTGCGAGCGCTCGACGCCGCCCTCGCAGGCCTTGACGCAGTGCTGCAGGTAGAACGCGGCGTCGGTCGCGGCGGCCGGCGGCGGCAGTGCGGCGAGGATGCGGCGCGCGTCGGCCAGCGCCAGCTCGGTGTCGATCGGTGCTTCGGGATCGCCCGGCTGCTCGCGGATGCCCGGCACCTCGGTCATGAAGACGAGCTTGTCCGACTGCAGCGCGAGCGCGGTGGCGGTGGCCACGTCCTCCATCGCCAGCACGAAGGCCTCGCCGGTGATCGAGAAGCCGAACGGCGACAGCAGCACGATGGCGTCGGACTCGAGCGCGCGCCGGATCGCGGCGTGATCGACGCGGCGCACGAGGCCGCTGCGCATCATGTCGACGCCGTCGACGATGCCCAGCGGCCGCGCGGTGAGGAAGTTGCCCGACACGACGCGCACGGTGGCATTGGCCATCGGCGTGTTCGGCAGCCCCTGCGAGAACGCCGCCTCGATCTCGAAGCGCAGCTGGCCTGCGGCCTCCTGTGCGGCGTCCAGCGCCACCGGATCGGTGATGCGGATGCCGCGGTGGAAGCGCGACACATGGCCCTTGGCCGCGAGCTGCTCGTCGACCTGGGGCCGGAAGCCGTGCACGAGGACGATCTTCACGTCCATCGCGTTGAGGATCGCGAGATCCTGCACGAAGACCTCGAGCTTGCCGGCCGCGATCGCCTCGCCGCACAGGCCGACGACGAAGGTCTTGCCGTGGTAGGCGTGGATGTAGGGGGCGACGGCGCGGAACCAGGGAACGAAGGTGTGCGGGAAGACGACGCTCATGGCGGCAGGCAGGGGCCGCAAATTGTGCCGCAGCGTCGCGCGCCCTGCCGCTGCGTGCGCGCTCGGCGTGCGTGCGCGCGCAGCGGCCGTGGCCGGCGCGCGACGGCCGCTGCGCTGCGCATAATCCGCGCCCCATGCCGCCCGCTGCCGTGCCGGGCCGCGCCGCGACGCGGCGCGCGCATCCCGTTCCCCGCATCACCTATCCCGAGTCGCTGCCCGTCAGCGCGCGGCGCGCGGAGATCGCGCGCGCCGTTCAGGCGCATCCCGTGGTCGTGGTCTGCGGCGAGACCGGCTCGGGCAAGACGACGCAGCTGCCCAAGATCGCGCTCGAGCTCGGACGCGGGCTGGGCGCGGGCGGGCAGGGGCTGATCGGCCACACGCAGCCGCGGCGCATCGCCGCGGCCAGCGTGGCGCGGCGCATCGCCGACGAGCTGGGCACGCCGCTGGGCGAGGTGGTGGGCTACAAGGTGCGCTTCCACGACCGCCTGCAGCCCGGCGCCAGCGTCAAGCTGATGACCGACGGCATCTTGCTGGCCGAGACGCAGGGCGATGCGCTGCTCAGGCAGTACGACACGCTGATCATCGACGAGGCGCACGAGCGCAGCCTGAACATCGACTTCCTGCTCGGCTACCTGCGGCAGATCCTGCCGCGCCGGCCCGATCTGAAGGTGATCGTCACGTCGGCGACGATCGACGCCGAGCGCTTCGCGCGGCATTTCGCGGGTGCGCAGGGGCCGGCGCCGGTGCTCTCCGTGAGCGGCCGTCTCTACCCGGTCGAGCAGCGCTGGCGCGCGTTCGAGGAGCGCCGCGACTACGGACTGCAGGACGCGATCGCCGACGCGGTCGACGAACTGTGGCGCGCGCCGGCGGCGCAGGGCGACATCCTGGTCTTCCTGCCCGGCGAGCGCGAGATCCGCGAGACGGCCGAGCACCTGCGCCGCCAGCTGGCGCAACAGCACAGGAGCGGCGGGCCGCCGGCCGAGATCCTGCCGCTTTTCGCGCGCCTGTCGCAGGTCGAGCAGGAGCGCGTGTTCGCGCCCAGCCGCGGCCGGCGCATCGTGCTCGCCACCAACGTGGCCGAGACCTCGCTCACCGTGCCCGGCATCCGCTATGTCGTCGACCCCGGGCTGGCGCGCGTCAAGCGCTATAGCTATCGCAGCAAGGTCGAGCAGCTGCAGATCGAGCCGATCAGCCAGGCCGCGGCGCAGCAGCGCGCCGGCCGTTGCGGACGCGTCGCCGACGGCGTGTGCATCCGCCTGTACGACGAGCGCGACTTCGCGGCGCGACCGCGCTTCACCGATCCGGAGATCCTGCGCAGCTCGCTGGCCGGCGTCATCCTGCGCATGAAGAGCCTGCACCTGGGCCGGATCGAGGATTTCCCGTTCCTCGAAGCGCCGCCGCGCAAGGCGATCGCCGACGGCCATGCCCTGCTGGCCGAGCTGGGAGCGGTGGACGACACGGGCGAGCTGACGCCCACCGGCGCCGAGCTGGCGCGCCTGCCGCTGGATCCGCGCGTCGGCCGCATGATCCTCGAGGCGCGCGCGCGCCAGGCGCTGACCGAGGTGCTGGTGATCGCTGCCGCACTCAGCGTGCAGGACGTGCGCGACCGTCCGCTCGAGCAGCAGCAGGCGGCCGACGCGAAGCACAAGCCCTTCGACGACGAGCGCTCGGAGTTCGTCGGCACGCTGCGGCTGTGGCAGTGGATCGATGCGGGGCGCGGCGGACATGGGCCTGCGGGGGGCGGGGAGCCGGAGCCGGACCGGCCGCGTCTGTCGAACCGGCAGCAGGAACAGCGGCTGCGCGAGCAGTTCATCAGCCCGCGGCGCGTGCGCGAGTGGCGCGACATCCACGCGCAACTGCACACCGTCGTAGCCGAGCAGGGCTGGCGGCTCAACACGTCGGCGGCGAGCTACGAGCAACTGCACCTGTCCCTGCTGGCCGGGCTGCTGGGCAACATCGGCTTCAAGGCCGACGACGACGACTGGTACCTCGGCGCGCGCGGCATCAAGTTCTGGCGCCACCCGGGCGCGAACCTGTCGAAGAAGCCCGGGCGCTGGATCGTCGCCGCCGAACTGGTCGAGACGACGCGCCTGTATGCGCGCGGCATCGCCGCCATCGAGCCGCAGTGGCTGCCGCCGCTGGCCGGCCATCTGCTCAAGACGCAACTGCTCGAGCCGCACTGGGAGAAGAAGGCGGCGCGGGTGGTGGCGCTCGAGCGCGCGACGCTCTACGGCCTCGTCGTCTACAACGACCGGCGCGTCGACTACGGCGGCATCGACGCGGCCGCGGCGCGCGAGATCTTCATCCGCGAGGCGCTCGTCGCCTCGCTCACCGAGGACGCCTGGGATGCCCGCTACCCCTTCCTCGCGCACAACCGCAAGGTGCTGGCGCAGGTGCAGGAGCTCGAGCACAAGGCCAGGCGCCAGGACCTGCTGGTCGACGAGGAGCTGATCGCCGCCTTCTACGCCGCGCAGCTGCCGGCCGATGTGTGCTCGGGCGCGAGCTTCGAGCGCTGGTACCGCGTCGAGGTGCAGCGCCGGCCGCGCCTGTTGCAGCTCACGCGCGAGGAACTGATGCGCCACGAGGCGGCCGGCGTCACGAGCGAGGCCTTTCCGCGCACGATCCGGCTCGGCGGCATCGATTGCGCCGCGAGCTACCTGCACGAACCCGGCGATGCCCGGGACGGCCTGACCGTGACCGTGCCGATCTACGCGCTCAACCAGGTGAGCGAGGCGCGCTGCGCCTGGCTCGTGCCGGGCATGCTCGCGGCCAAGGTGCAGGCGCTGGTCAAGAGCCTGCCGCAGCGCCCGCGCGCGCGCCTCGCCCCGCTGGCCGGGTTCGCAGCCGCCTTCTGCGCACGCGTGCCCTTCGCCGAGGGCGATCTGACGCAGGGTCTGCTCGACGCCGTGCGCGAGCGCACGCAGCTGCCGGTGCAGCGTGGCGACTTCAGGCTCGAGCAGTTGAGCCCGCACCTGTTCATGAGCCTGCGCGTCGTCGACGAGCACGGGCGCCAGCTCGGCATCGGGCGCGACCTGGCGGCGCTGAAGGCCGAGCTGGGCGGCCGCGCGCGCTCGGCCTTCCAGGCGCTGGCGGCGCTGAAGGCGCCTGCGGCCGCGAGGTCGGCCATGCCCGGCGCGCCGCCCGAAGCGGCGGCCGCTGCCGCGCCCGATGCAGCCGCCGATGCAACCGCCGATGCACCGGCTGACGCACGGGTCGATGCACGGGTCGATGCACGGGTCGATGCCGCTGCCGATGGTCCACCGGATGCGCCGGCGCCGGCAGCGCCGACCGGCGGATCTGCCGCCTCGGCCGCCACTCGATCCGCTGCGGCATCGCCGGCCGCCGACGGCAGCGCGCAGTACATGGCCTGGAGCTTCGGCGAGCTGCCCGAGCTGATGGAACTGCGCCGCGGCACTCAGGTGCTGGTGGGATTCCCGGCGCTCGTCGACTGCGGCACGCATGTCCGGGTCGAGGTCTTCGACGAGCCCGAGCACGCCGCGCGCGTGCATCGCGCCGGGCTGCGGCGGCTGTTCGCGCTGCAGTTGCGCGAGCCGATCCGCCATCTCGAGAAGAACCTGCCCGGTCTGCAGGCGATGGCGGCCTGGTTCATGCCGCTCGGGACGCTGGAGGAACTGCGCACGCAGATCGTCGATCTCGCCATCGAACGCAGCTTCCTCGCCGCGCCGCTGCCCACCGACGCAGCGGACTTCGAAGCGCGCCTGCACGAGGGACGCTCGCGCCTGGGCCTGGTCGGGCAGGAGATCGCGCGCCAGGCCGCTGCGGTGCTGCAGGCGTACGCTGCGGCGCTGCGCAAGCTCAAGGACAGCCGGCCGCCGCGCGAAGCGGCCGACGACGTGCAGGCGCAACTGCAGCGCCTCGTCCACAAGCAGTTCCTGGCGACGACACCCTGGGAGGCGCTCGCGCATCTGCCGCGTTATCTCGAGGCGGTGGTCAGGAGGCTCGACAAGCTGCGTGCCGATCCTGCGCGCGACGCGCAGCGCCTGGCCGAGCTGCGTCCGCTCGAGCAGCGCTGGCTGCGGCGCCAGGCCGAGCTCGCAGGTGCGCGGCACGCCAGACTGGACGAGTACCGCTGGCTGCTGGAGGAACTGCGCGTCGGCCTGTTCGCGCAGGAGTTGCGCACCGCGCAGCCAGTGAGCGCAAAGCGCCTCGACAAGGTCTGGGCGCAGATCGACGGTTGAGCGCGGGCGTCGGCGGGCCCGGCATTGGATGCGAAGATAATGACAATGATTCGCAATTACGTTAGTATCCGCCCGTCCCAACCCCAACGCCCCGAGGCGTCATCGAGATGAGTTCATTCACACGACGCTTCGCCGCTCGTGCATTGCTGGCCACCGCCTGCGCCGCCTTCGTGCCGGCCGCCGGTGCCCAGGATCCGGTGCTCAATCTGTACTCGGCGCGCCACTATCCGACCGACGAAGCCCTCTACACCAACTTCACCAAGGCCAGCGGCATCCGCATCCAGCGCGTCGAGGCCGACGATGCCGGCATCCTGGCGCGCCTGAAGGCCGAGGGCACGGCCAGCCCGGCCGATGTGATCCTGCTGGTCGACGGCGCGCGGCTGTGGCGTGCCGAGCAAGAGGGCCTGTTCCAGCCAGTCAAGTCGGCATTGCTCGAACAGCGCATCCCGCCTTCGCTGCGCGGTGCCGACAGCGGGCAGGGCTCGTCGTGGTACGGCATGACGATGCGCGCGCGCATCGTCGTCTACGACAAGAGCCGCATCAAGCCGGCCGATGTCGACAGATACGAAAAGCTCGCCGCGCCGGCACTCGCGGGGCAGTTGTGCATCCGTTCGGGTTCGCATCCGTACAACCTGAGCCTGTTCGCGGCGATGCTCGAGCACCTCGGAGCCCAGCGTACCGAGAAATGGCTCGAGGGCCTGGTCGCCAACCTGGCGCGCGCGCCCAAGGGCGGCGACACCGACCAGATCAAGTCGGTGGCCGCCGGCGAATGCGGCGTCGCCGTGACCAACAGCTACTACCTGGCGCGGCTGATGCGCTCCGCGGCGCCGGCCGACCGCGAAGTCGTCGAGCGGCTCGGCGTCGTCTTCCCGGACCAGGCCGGCCGCGGCACGCATGTCAACATCTCGGGCGCCGCGGTGGCCCGCCACGCCAAGCATCGCGACGCGGCCGTGAAGTTCATCGAGTATCTGGCGAGCGACGCCGCCCAGCGCATGCTGGCCGACGGCAACAACGAATATCCGGCCGTGGCGAGCGTGCGCACCGACAACCCGGCGCTGGCGGCGCTGGGGCCGTTCAAGATCGACGCCGTGCCGATCGCACGCATCGGCGCCAATACCGCCCAGGTGCAGCAGATGCTCGATCGCGTGGGCTTCAAGTAGCGGCGGCTGCGCGGGCGGCTGCGACCGTCCGGCATGCCGGCAACGAACAAGGGCCCCGCGGGGCCCTTGTCGCCGGCGGGCGCGGCCCGGCCGGTGCTTCAGGCGGGCACGCTCGGCAGCCCCGCGAGCGCCATCGCGAGCTCCTTCTCGTCGTATTGCTGGTCGACGAGCTTGCCCGCGGCGTAGTTGCTGTAGGCGCTCATGTCGAAGTGCCCGTGGCCGCACAGGTTGAACAGGATTACCTCGCTCCTGCCCTCGGCCTTGCAGCGCAGCGCCTCGACGATGGCGCCCTTGACGGCATGGTTGGCCTCGGGCGCCGGCACGATGCCTTCGCAGCGCGCGAAGGTCATGCCCGCCTCGAAGCAGGCGTTCTGGTGGTAGGCGGTGGCTTCGATGAGGCCCAGCTCCTTGAGGTGGCTCACCAGCGGCGCCATGCCGTGGTAGCGCAGCCCGCCGGCGTGGAACCCGGGGGGCGTGAAGGTGCTGCCCAGCGTGTGCATCTTCACCAGCGGCGTGAGGTGGCTGGTGTCGCCGAAGTCGTAGGCGAACTTGCCGCGCGTCAGGCTCGGGCAGGCGGCCGGCTCGACGGCGACGATGCGGCGCCGCTTGGTCTTGCCGCCGCCGCGCAGCTGCTGGCCGATGAAGGGGAAGGTGATGCCGGCGAAGTTGCTGCCGCCGCCGGTGCAGCCGACGATGACGTCGGGGTCGTCGCCCGCCATCTCGAGCTGCAGCATCGTCTCCTGGCCGACGATCGTCTGGTGCAGCAGCACATGGTTGAGCACGGAGCCGAGCGCGTACTTGGTGTCGTCGTTCGTCGCCGCCACTTCCACCGCCTCGCTGATGGCGATGCCGAGCGAACCCGGGTGGTCGGGGTTCTGGGCGAGGATGGCTC
>WBZR01003843.1_pt1 | contig 12941 bp, 11 predicted proteins | sample 5204231 | NCBI WGS metagenome assembly WBZR01 (sample SAMN12412403, study PRJNA552823) | activated sludge metagenome | isolation source: activated sludge from anammox sidestream of wastewater treatment plant... | place: USA: Virginia | collected 2017-08
CATCGCCCATTTGCAGAACCATTCGATACCCTTGGTCAGTCCGCGATAGATCAGGACAAAGTTCAGCACAAAGCAGATGGCGATGAAGATGACGGCCGGTGCGCTGGACAAACTGTAGTTGGCGCCGTCGCTGGCCAGACCGGTGAATTGTGAGAAGAAATTGCCGTATTGCTCGCTGCCTGTGGCACCGAAGTTCAACTGCCCGCTGGCCATGTACCACGCATACGCCAGGCACCAACCTTCGATCACGACGTAGTACATATAAATGCCGACGGGAACCAGCATCGCCAGCGCGCCGAAATACGGGGATAGGCGGTTCTTCCAGATGCTGCGATAAATTCCCGCGGCTGAATTAAAACCGCGTGCTCCGCCATAACGACCGATCGACCACTCCACCCAGGCCATCGGCAGACCCAGAAGAAAGAAGGCGATAAAATACGGGATCATGAACGCGCCGCCTTCATACTTGGCAGCCAGACCCGGGAAGCGAAGAAAGTTACCCAGGCCGACAGCGCTTCCGGTGACGGCTAAAATCACGCCAAAGCGGCTGCTCCAGGTTTCCCGAGGTCGCGAATTTTGTGTCATGTCCTTCCCAGCAGTTGGAAATGTGAGCAAGCTCCTGCTGCAGAAGATAACAGGCGACGAAGAAAACTCAACGTAAAATCAGCCGGGTTGGACAGGATTTTATGACACGAACCGGAGGACGATCAGCGCGGAGGCAGTACGTAATATCGCACTGAACCCGGTTGGTTACGTGGCCGAACTGGTGCCAACATGAGGCGCCGGCGGCGGGGGTGAGGCGCACGAGGCCGGATCGCCCAGCACCAGATGTTCAGTGGCGATGATCAGATCGCGCAGCAGTTTGGGGATGATGCGCAGGGCGAAAAAAGCTACACGCAATTTGCACGCCAGCATCTGACGAAAACTCAGTTCAGCATAGCGCGTGCTCTTGGCGTATTCGCGCATGATGCGCCATTCGGGAAAGACAATTTTTCCCTTGAGCGCGGGGTTCCACCAGTGGGCTGGCGGCACCGGCCCCTGCCCGAGGAAGCGTGAAAAACGTGAGCGGGTCTGCATGCGCCGCCCCGGTGTCTGCCGCGCCACCGAACGCTGGGAATGTTCACGGTTGAAAAACAGGGGTTCTTCCACCCGGCGGAATCGACCCAGTAGCGCCAATCGCGCCAGCATGATACTGTCCGAGCGGACCACCTGCTGGTAAACCGGAATGCGCGCCAGATCCGCCCGCCGCATCAGTCCCCATAATTCATGCGCACCGTGGTGACGATGATCCACCGTCATCAGTCGATTGAAGCGGGTGGCGGGGTTGGGCAGATCAGCCATCACATCATAATCGTTGTTGCGGATGACCCGGTTGTCATCATCGACGATGACCGTGCGGACAAACGCCAGCACCACCTGTGGGTCGGTCTCCAGGACGTGGAGACATTTTTCCAGGAATGTCGGCGCGATGTAGTCGTCAGCGGCATTCCAGCGGAAATACTCGCCGCGCGCCAGCTCAAAGCCCCGGCGGAAATTATTGGAGATACCAAGATTTTTTTCCGCCCGGTAGTAGCGGATGCGACTGTCTCGTGCTGCATACTGCCGGCAGATTTCTTCCGTGTCATCCGTCGAGGCATTGTCGGTGATGATCAGCTCAAAATCGGTGCAGGTCTGCTGCAGAATCGAGTCGAGCGTGTGACGAATGTAGCGCTGCCCATTGTAGACCGGTACCGCGATGCTGATGCGGGGGGACGGGTTGTTTTGGCGCTGTTGCATAGTCGTCTGGCAGTTGGATCGCCTAACTGCTCCTATTGTCCCGGTAACGAAACTTTCTCCAGTTTCTGCAGAGATCCGCCGGACTGCATGTCGGTCGGTGTTCGGCTGCGCGCATGCTCGGTTTGCGCAAGCAGCTTTTGATATTTCTGGGCAGCCTGGGCGCCGATCTGCTCCCAGGTCAGATGATCCAGGGCATATTGTCTTCCCCGCAGGCCCATCTCGCGCCACTGGCTGCGCCGGGCCAACAGTTGTTCAATACCATCGGCAATGCCAGCAACCGAGGAATCGACCACAACGCCGCAGTCGCTTTGGCGCACATGCGGGGCGATTCCGGCGATATCAGTCACCAGCAACACGCGGCCGGCCAGCATCGCCTCCAGTGCCGACAGACCAAAACCTTCAAAGCGTGACGGCAGACAGAAAATATCATGCTGGGAAATAATCGTGGTGGGGCGCGTCTGATAGTCCGCCTCTTTAAGACTGATGCGCGACTCCATGTCGCCCTCTGCAATCAGATCAATCACCTGCTGGCGGTCGCCCCAGTCCGGGCCTTGGATCGTCAAATGCGCATCCTGATGCGCTGAGCCGACGCCCTTGAACGCCTTGATGAGCAGATCAAGTCCCTTGTTTTGAATATCCAGGCGGCCCAGAAACAGCAGATCCGTCGTTGCCTTTTCATTCCAGACCGACTGGGGGATCGCCGCCAGGTCTTCAGGGAAAAATCCATTGACACATTCCAGGACCGGCGTGGTGACGTTCAACTGGCGCAACCAATGTTCATGGCGTTTGTCCAGAATCTGCACGCAGCACGCCTGGCGCAGCATCCGGGCCTCGAACAAATGCCAGTAGATGGTCTTGACCAGCCGCCGCCGCCGGAAAATTTCCGGGTGATACGGGTCATGCGGCGCAGCAATATACGCAATGCCCGCTTTGCGCAATTCGCGCGACATGCGGAACACGCTCGGATTGAAAATGCCGTTGAGTTGCGCCAATACCGGATAATCAGCATTGGCGATGAATTGACACAGGCCTTCAGACAACCGCGAAAAAGATTGATTGTGTTTGGGGTTGGCGAAGCAACGAATGGTGTATCCACTGGGGCTGGTCACAACCGAATCAGCCGTATTCTCACATAAAACGGTGACTTTCAGGCCCGCCTGAACCAGACCACCCGCCAGACCATGCACCGCCTTGACGACGCCAGTGTTGCACTTGAGGCCGTTGGGTGGAAACTCACGATTGAAAATCCATAGGTGCATAGCACATTTCAGCGGCGCAGAGTTTTGAGGGTTTGGCACTGATCCCATCAACGCAGCGAATCAATTCTCCTTCAGCCAATCAAACCTCAGTCGATTTTCACACCATTAAAAAAACGGGCATTCTGCTCCTGCCGAAGTTTGTCACACAGTCGTCCGGCAGGCAACTCGATATCGGCGTAGGTCAGCACTTCATCCTTGGAAATGTCCCGTTTTAACCGGCATCCTTCGCTTAAACCCATCGGCAGGAGATTTTTCTCCATTGTGACATCGGCGTTTTCCGCCGTGCCATAGGTGTGATAACCACCCATGCCGTCCAGCACTGTGCCGGCTTGGAGATCGATTTTGGCAGCCGTCACCACATCAACCATCGGGCCATCGATGGGCTGCATGACGGCATCCTGGAAGCAGATCAATCGCGCCACGGAAGTGGGCACTTCAAAATGACACAGGTGGTAGGGGGTATAGAAGCTATAAAGCGGTCCGTCGCCCAGCTTATACAGCTTGAGATAGTGCTGTTGCTTGGGATCGTCATGGGTGGCAAAGCAATAGACGCCCGGCCCGGGAACCGCCCCGACCACATAATCAACCGCGCCGCCGATGGCGCGCAGCTCATCGACGTTATATTCCGAAGTCAACTCGTCGATATGACGCTTCCATTCCTTGCCATTGCTCATGCCGCGCTGCAGCACTTTCATGCCCGTGGCATTGGCGACAATCGCCTGCTCGAAACTGATCTTGGTTCCATCGGCGAAACTCGTCACCATCTCCGGCTTTTGGCCCCACTTTTCAGCAAAGCCTTTCTGCGTGGTCGGATTGCGATACGGATCCTGCAATCCCTTGATGTTGCCCATGACCAGCGGCGTCAAACCGAGTCCTTTGACAAAGCGATACAGATTCATCTCCACGCCGGGCTGATCGCCGTCGGAACCGGTGAAGATAACCCCCGCCTTGTCAGCATATTTTTTAATGATTGGCCCGACCGTGCCGTCCAGTTCAGCATTCATCGAGACCATGTGCTTCTTGTTATTGATGGCACGCATGGTGATCTGCGCGCCAAACTCAATTGCACCGGTGACTTCGATCAGGCAGTCGATTCCGTCCGCATCGGTCAGCAGGGTTGCATCATCGGTGACGCTATACCTGCCGTTGCGGATGTTGTCGTTGATCTGCCCAAGGCGATGAACGCTCTGGCAGGTTGCGCCGGCTTCCTCGTAAGCGCGCTGGGCACTGGCCAGGGTTCGGTTGGAAATCGCCACCAGCTCCATCCCCGGTGTCGAGTTGATGATCTGATTGGCAATGCCGCGGGCCATGAACCCGGCCCCGATCATGCCTACGCGGATCGGGTTGCCTTCGGCCTCTCGTTTTTTCAATGCAGTATCAACAATCAACATAATGTTCGTCCTGTCTGTTCAGTGGCAAAAGTCCGGAACACGCGCGACGATTGCCAAAATTTGACCACTCCACCCGCCGGCGCTCACGCCTTGAAGGCGGGCCAGGCGGCGTCCTTGTCGGAAATTACCTCAATGGGAACCGGCCACTTGATCCCAAACGCACCATCATCATAGCGAATGCCGCGCTCATATCCGGGCGTGTAAAACTCGCCAACCTGGTACGCGACCTCCGCCGTTGGGCTGAGTGTCAGATAACCGTGGGCAAACATCTCCGGCACGTAGAGCTGACGACGATTCTCCGCTGTCAGTTCAACGCCAACCCACTGCATGTAGGTGGGGCTGGTTGGGCGCAGATCGATGATCACATCGTAAATCGCCCCAAGCGTGCAACGGACGAGTTTGGTTTCCGCTGCTGGCGGCAACTGGTAGTGCATGCCGCGCATCGTCCCTTTACGGTGATTGAACGAGCAATTGCACTGCGCGACCGACGGTTTAAGACCGTGATCTTCAAATTCCTTCTGGCAAAAGGTGCGGGCAAAGAAACCGCGCGGGTCTTCCCGCAGCTCCAGATCCAGAATGAACGCGCCTTTGAGTTTTGTTTCCGTAAATCGCATGAAAAATTGGCCTGTCTGACGTACACAGCACGTCTATAGCCTATATTATCGGATGTAGCGACCTGAAGGTTGAGCGGTAATCTTGATCACTGCCCACCTCCAAGCACAATAAATCGATATTTACTCTTTCCAGTAAAAATCCTTGTCGATCTGCTGAGTTTCCAGCAGATACTGAATCTGCTTCAGTCGTGTGTGGGCGCGACCCTCAAAGATATCCTTGGGCATCTTGATGCGCTCAAAGACATCGAGCAGTTGCTGGGCGCCTTTTTCGACCGTCCATTTAACCTTATAGCCAGGCAATTTATTTGTGATCTTGTCGAAATTGACCTTGTAGTCACGTTTATCACCGCTGCGATCACCAAAAATCACCTGACAACCGGGGAAAACCCGTCCGATGATGTTGGCCACGTCGCGCACCTGATAATTTTCGCTGTTGGCGCCGACATTAAACGTCTGGTTGTGAATCACTTCGCGCGGAGCTTCCAGCACACAGGCTGCTGCCTGGGCAATATCCAGAATATGAACCAGCGGTCGCCAGGGTGTTCCGTCGGAGTCCATCTTGATTTCGTGCGTTGTCCATGCCCGACCCGCCAGGTTATTCACCACCAGGTCAAAACGCTGCCGTGGGCTGGCGCCGTATGCCGTGGAATTGCGAAGGAACGAAGGGCTGAAATGGTCGCTGGCCATTTTCTTCAAGTCACCTTCCACCAATAATTTACATTCAGCATAGGCCGTCTGAGGCGAAGTGTCGCCGTGTTCATCCTGGGCTTTGTCCGCACTGGCGCCGTAAACCGAACATGAGCTGAAATAGATGAATCGCTGGATACCCGCCTGCTGGGCCAGTTTAGCCAGTTGCACCGATCCTTTATGGTTGATGTCATAGGTGATATTGGGCGCAAGTTGGCCAACCGGATCATTGCTCAACTCAGCCAGATGAATCACCGCATCATGCCCCTTGAGATCGTCAACCGTAATGCGACGAATGTCCTTGCTCAATACCTTGGGCATCGCCTTGACGCCGTTATACAACCAACCAATGCGATGAAACCCCGTATCGCAACCCGTCACTTCGTGCCCTCGATCCATCAAATAAGGACCGAAAACCGTGCCGATGTATCCGTCAATGCCTGTTACAAAAACCTTTGCCATGAGAAATCTGCTCCGAGTAATGCGTTGAAATACTGCCAATTTGATCGGAAAAATCCGTTAGCCAGATAACATAATCCGTTGTTGACCGCTGGTTGCCCGTGATCGCCGTAATTCCATCACGCCGCACTTAACGCTGCCTTAACTGCCGTCGGCGCCGGGACTGCTTCCACAACCGCCTGACCGATCGGAATACTCGCTGTCGCCGCTGGGCTGGGGGCGTTGCACACATGCACGCTGCCCTGACCGCGGACAATCAGGAAATCGTCGATCATCTTCCCGTCGTCCATCAGCGCCTGCGCCCGCACACCAGCATGTGATGGAACCAGATCATCTTCCCGCACTTCTGGAATCAGCAATTGCAGGCTGCGCGTGAAGGCAGCCTTGCTCAGCGAGCGATACATTTCGCGGAAACCCTCACGCCAGTTCTTTTTCGCCAGTTTCCAGAAACCTTTATAGGTCAGTGTTTCCAGCGTGTCGCGCAGGGAAATATCACTCCAGGTATAACCTTCGCGCTTCAAAGCCAGCACCGCGTTAGGCCCGCAGTGAATCGCCCCATCCACCATACGCGTGTAGTGCACGCCCAGGAAGGGGAATTGCGGATCAGGCACGGGATAAATCAGATGCTTGACCAGATAACGCTTTTCCGGTTTGAGTTCGTAATACTCGCCGCGGAACGGCACGATCCGCGCCTGCGGATTGACGCCATCCATCCGCGCCAACCGATCCGAATGCAAACCGCCGCAGTTGATGAAAATACGCGCCTGAAAATCGCCAGCCGTGCTCTGGACAACATGCCCGTTTTCGTGGCTTTTCAGACCAGTGACGGCGGTATTAAAGCGCGTTTCCCCACCATTTTCCCGGATGATATCCGCATACTTCCACGCGACGGCTTTGTAGTCGGCAATGCCCGTGGAGTAGACACGCAGCGCCGCCAGCCCGGCGCAGTGCGGTTCGATTTCGCGCAATTGTTCGGGGCTGAGTTTGTCGATCTTCAGCCCGTTTTGCAGACCACGCTGATAAAGATTTTCCAGGCGCGGCAGTTCTTCCTCCAGACTGGCGACAATCACCTTGCCACATAGATCATGGCGAATCCCATGTTCCTGACAGAACTCCGCCATTACCCGGCTGCCCTCCACCGCGTATCGTGCCTTGAGGCTGCCCGGTTTGTAATAGATTCCCGAATGGATGACCCCGGAATTATTACCCGTCTGGTGGAAAGCGCAACCGCTCTCTTTTTCCAGCAACAGCAACCGCGCACCGGGATACCGCTGCATCAGCGCCATTCCCACCGATAAACCCACGATACCGCCGCCGGCGATGATATAGTCGTAAACCATGATTACCACACCTTCCACGGAGCCTGACCATTGACCCACAAATTGTCCAGATACTGACGATCGCGCAGCGTATCCATCGGCTGCCAGAAACCATCATGGCGATAGGCGATCAACTTGCCTTCCTGGCTCAGGCGTTCCAGCGGCTGGGCTTCCCAACTGGTGGAATCACCGTCGATATAGTCCAGCACTTCCGGCTGACAGATAAAAAACCCGCCGTTGACGTAGGCATTGTCCCCCTTGGGTTTTTCGTGAAACGCGGTGATGCGCGGGTCGCCTTCTTTCAGATTGATGGCGCCGAAACGACCGGGCGGGCGCACCGCCGTCAGCGTGCACAGCGCCTTGTGCTGCTTGTGAAACGCAATTTCTTCCGTGATGTTGACAGTGGAAACACCATCGCCGTATGTCAGGGCAAAAGCCTCATTGCCCAGATAGGATTTAACCCGCTTTAACCGGCCACCGGTCATGGTCTGGTCACCGGTGTCGATCAGTGTCACCCGCCAGGGTTCGGTTCGGCGGTTATGCACTTCCATTTTGTTATTGGTCAGATCAAACGTGATGTCAGAATTGTGCAGCGCGTAATTGGCGAAGTATTCCTTGATGACATACCCCTTATACCCGCAGCAGATAATCACATCATTGACGCCATGCGCCTGATAGATCTTCATGATGTGCCAGAGAATTGGCTTGCCACCCACCTCCACCATCGGTTTGGGTTTGATGGCAGTCTCCTCGGAGAGTCGGGTTCCTAAACCCCCGGCTAGAATGACAACTTTCATAGTCTGGTCTTCCCTGTGCTGCCTGAACAGCCCAATGTTAAACTCGTCGGTTCGATGCACTCGAACCGTATATCTCTTTGCCTCATATCGACACGGTAGCACCCCCGCTTAATCGGTTTGTACCGCCTATACTACCAATATGACAATTTTATCGGACTTTGGTTAATGAAATTTTGATTATTCTCGCTGGTTTGGCCATCAACCAGCAGCAATGCAGTGTGAATGACGTTACAGAACCATTCGCATAGCAAATAAACGATATTTTGAAGGGTGGCAAACGTTCATCAGCTAGAAAATATCGCTAAACGTGGCAAAAATTCCCGGCGTTGCGCCTGACAACAATTATTTCCTTAATCACTGCGGCAACAGATAGTTGGTCAAGTCAACCTGCCAGCCATTGAAGCATACTGGCCGAACGACTACGTTTGATTCCATGTTCCAAGTCGTACCCAGCATTGATCTGCGCGCCGGTAAAGTTGTCCGTCTTCAGCAGGGGGATTACGCCCGCCAGTTGGACTATGATCTGGATCCCGTCCAGACCACCCTCGGCTTTGAACGCGCCGGCGCTCAGTGGATGCACATCGTTGATCTGGATGGCGCCAAACAAGGTCAGCCGCAGCAACTTGATTTGATCGCCCGAATCATCGCCAGCACCAAAATGAAGGTGCAGGTGGGGGGCGGAATTCGCCAGACGCAGGACATTCAAAATTTGCTGGATCGCGGCGCGCAGCGTGTGGTGGTGGGAACCGCCGCCATGGAAAACTGGTCATGGTTCCAGGAGCTGGCCCACTCCCAGCCCTTTGAAAATCGTCTGGTGCTGGCGCTGGATGCCAAAGCGGGGCTGGTCGCCACCCGTGGCTGGACTCAGACCACCAGCCAGCGGGCTGTCGATGTGGCTAAGCTGGTCAGCCACTGGCCACTGGGCGCGATTCTTTACACCGATGTCGCCCGCGACGGGATGATGCAAGGTCCGAACATTTCAAATACCGTTGAGCTGGCCAAGGTGGGTGATATTCCGGTTATTGCCTCCGGCGGTGTGCGCGATCTTGACCATATCGCCAGCCTGCTCAATATCGGCGTCTGGGGCGTGATCGTCGGGCGCAGCCTGCATGAGCGCACGCTTGATCTGCATCAGGCGATTCAACTGGCCAGCCAGTCAGCGCAAAAATAACGCGCGATAACAGGCGGTTAACAACTACATTTTGTCCAGATTTTTCCAGTACTGGCTGCCATCCTGCAGGGTGGAAAATTCGGGGCAGCGCAGCGGCGGGGGGGCCGGCGGTTGACGCAATTGGCGGGTGATCCGCGCGTAGCGCCGCAACAACCATAAAACAAAATAGAGCAGACCGACCGTCATCAGCGCCAACCACATCATACGCTGACGGTGCTGAAAAATGGATGGATTGCGTCCAACCAGCAGACCGATCTGAATCAGCCCGGCGATACAGGCAATGGCAAAACCAAGACTGAACAGCCGCGCGCGGTTCAGTGCCCGACGCTGACCAGCCACCAGCGCCACATGCCGGCCATCCAGATGATTTTCACGATCTTCCGCTTTTCGTCGGGCTGTCTCCTCATCATTTTCTGTCGATGCGGTATCGTCGATGATCTCAAAACCATCCGCTGTCTTGATACTTGCCGAAACATCCGGCAAGGCTGTATCGCCGTCGATCGAGGGGACAATATAGGGCTGATGGCAATGCGGGCATGTTTCCACCCGCGGTTGGTTCAGCAGCGTTACGCCGATTTCCTGGCCGCAGGAGGGGCAATTGAAAATATCCGCTCTTGATCGAGCTGCCGGCTCCGTCATAGCCTGATTCTACGCCAGCGCAGCGCCGCGCCCAATCAGATGTCGCTGCCAGGCGGGATGAATCTATTGTCCTTTTTTGGTCGCCGCAAAAGCGTTGCGCGCTGCCTTGATCGTCTGCTCGATCGCTTGGTTGTCATGCGCCAGACTCACGAACCACGCTTCATATTGAGACGGCGGTATAACCACACCTCCCTTCAGCAGGGCATGGAAAAACCGGCTGAACGCAGCCGTGTTGCAGGACGTGACCCGCGCGTAATTATCCACCACCGCGCCGGTTTCATCCGTGAAAAATACCGTCAACATGCTGCCGACACGATTGATCGTGACCGGCACCTGCTCCTGGCTGGCAGCATCGAGCAACCCTTCAGTCAAATCGCTGGCCAGCGTGTCGAGCTGCTGATAGGCGTTTTCTTCCTTAAGCAAATCCAGCGTCGCTTGACCTGCCGCCATCGCGATGGGATTACCGCTGAGGGTTCCCGCCTGATAGATCGGCCCGACCGGGCTGATCTGCTGCATTAATTTACGCCCGCCGCAATACGCACCCACCGGCAAACCGCCGCCGATCACCTTGCCCAGGCAGGTAATATCCGGCTGCACATCGTAGCGTACCTGTGCCCCGCCCCAGGCGACGCGGAATCCCGTCATCACCTCATCAAAAATCAACAACGCGCCCTGCTTTGTGCAAAGCTCGCGCAACCCCGCCAGATAACCGTCAACCGGCGGAACGACACCCATATTTCCCGCTACCGGTTCAACGATAAACGCAGCAATATCCCCCCCATGCCGCTCAAACAATGTCCGGGCGCCATCCAGATCATTGTAATGCACCAGGAATGTGCAGGCTGCCGTTTCCGTCAGCACACCTGGCGTATCGGGCTGGGCTGAATCATCATTGCGCTGGGCAGGGTCCGCCAGCGTCAATACGCCGCTGCCCGAGCGCACCAGCAGGCTGTCTACATGCCCGTGATAACCACCGATACATTTGACAATGTATTTCCGACCGGTCGCCCCGCGCGCCAGACGCACCGCGCTCATGGTCGCTTCCGTGCCGCTGTTGACAAAGCGGATCATCTCCATCCCCGGCAGTGCGCTGAGAATAAGGCTGGCCAGTTGCGATTCCGCCTCGGTGGGCATCCCGTAGCTCGTGCCGCGCCCGATCGCCTTGGAGAGGGCTGCCACCACCTGTTCATGGGCGTGACCAGCGATCATCGGGCCAAAACTGCCCACATAATCGATGTAGTTATTGCCATCGATATCCGTCAGCGTGCATCCCTGCCCCTGTTTGATGAAGATCGGCGTGCCACCCACCGCGCCAAATGCACGCGCCGGTGAATTGACACCGCCGGGCATGATCTGCCGGGCCTTGAGAAATGCTGATTCTGAACCGGAAATTGAATACGTGCTGTCGCTCATCAGATTATTCGATCGAATGGAGTTGTTCCCCATCATATCTTACGGCTGCCGCGCGACATTGCCAGCCGTTACGGGAACAAACACGCCGGAAAATCATTTTGTCCCGCCGTCGCCTCGTTGGTGCGTTATTCCACGATGCGGGAATAAAAAACGATGATTTTGATCACGGGGATCAAGATCATCGTAAGGAGGTAGCTATGGAATAACTGTGCCCCAGCGCACCAAGTCTGTGGTGGCAATGAGGCGAAAGATTCAGTCGCGTGGATAGGTGGCTGAAGGCGCCGGCGCCGGTGCTGAACTCTGATCGCTGCCAGCCGGTTGGGCGAGTTTGTTGCCACCCAGCCCCAGATCAGGGATAGGCCCATTGGGCATAATGGGCTTGGCCAGCTCGTGTGGCTCTTTCAAGCTGGGTCCCGGAATAATGTTGTGCCGACGCAGCGCATCAGCCACCACCTGATCCTCCGGGTTCAGTGCATTGGCACGGCTCAGCGCCCCGACTGCTCCCGGCTGACCCAGTGAATCCAGATACAACCCGCTCTGTTTCTGCACTTCAAAATCATTCGGGGCCAGCATCGCTGCCCGATTGTAACTCTCCATCGCGCCATCCGGGTCGCCAGCATACTGGCAGGCTTTAGCCAGAATGATGTAATTTTCCGCATTGGCACGGCTGCCGGCATCGGCTTGAATCTTGTCCATCTCCACCAGACGGTTGGGGCTTTGCGCCACCGCCAACGCCAGACCGTCAATGATCTTGTTGCGGAAATCGGTATCGCGCTGACCACCGTAGGTCACTTTCATCGCATCCAGCGCGGTACGATAGGCCAGAATCGCCTTTTCATAATTACCCAGCCGGGCGTAGCTGCTGCCCAGATAGTATCGCGCCTGATAGTTGTCCGGAGCCTGCTTGATCGCGTTATTGAACGCGCCAGCGGCGTCGGTGTATTGCCCCGCGTCGTAGTATTGCAAACCCTGTTCCTGCGCATCGCGCGAATAGGTCACGATATCCGCGCAGCCTGCAAGACCTGCTGCCAGCGATACCAGACTCATCATCAGTGCTTTGCGACCCAGTGATCCAACGATCGACATGACCATAGTGCTACCTCCTGTAGCGTGACTGCCATTAGCATCCTGCCGCTCCCAGCCGCCATAAACGGTTTCAGCCGGAAGATACGCTTGAAAGACTAGCCGTAGGGGCTGATTTTTGCAAGGAATACCACGCCAAATTTTAGAAAGGACCCCAGACATCGTATCCCCTCCGGGCTGTTGAGCGTCTGCCGGGGGGCTGATGGACGAACGCTGGATCGACTGTTGAAAGAACTGGGTCGGGAACCAAGAAAAAAGGACGCATGAAGTAGGCTTGGAACTGCGATGAACCAAGCACCAGCCGACATGCGTCCCTACACATATTACACCGTC
>WBZR01003844.1_pt1 | contig 12940 bp, 9 predicted proteins | sample 5204231 | NCBI WGS metagenome assembly WBZR01 (sample SAMN12412403, study PRJNA552823) | activated sludge metagenome | isolation source: activated sludge from anammox sidestream of wastewater treatment plant... | place: USA: Virginia | collected 2017-08
CAGCGCTGTAATTTTGCTCAGGGTTTCTGTGCTACACTTCATGCGGAGCCTCCGTTTGTTCTTGCCTACGGGTACTATACCCGATTTCTCGGAGGCTCCTTTTCTACATCATTTGAATGCTCCCATCGTGGGCGCCACGAAACCCTTTCGTGAAGCACTGATCATGAATGAAAAAACCGTGTACAGGAAATCTCTCATCCTTTTTCCGAAGCGGGGTTGTCAAGTAAAATATGCCGTATATGAAAGAATTCATCTATTCCCGCAACGCCGTGTATGAAGCCCTGCTCGCCAGACGCAGGCAAATCTTTTCGATCGAGATCGCCGAAGGGGCGCAGGAAAAGGGAAAACTGGCGGAGATTGTCAGACTCGCGGGGCAACAGAAAGTGAAGGTCAATCGCGTTCCGCGCGGCAAACTGGATAAGGTCAACCAGAATCATCAAGGAGTAGCCGCCGAAGTGGGAGCCTACCCCTACGCCGACTTGACCGATATCCTCGACAAAGCCGGGGGCGAGCCGCCGTTCATTCTCATCCTCGACTCGCTGCAAGACCCGCAAAATTTTGGGACGTTGATCCGCACAGCGGAGGCGGTCGGGGTTCATGGCATTGTCGTCCCGTTGGCGCGGACAGTGGATGTGACTCCGTCGGCGGTCAATGCGTCGTCGGGGGCGAGCGAGCATCTGCTGATCGCCAAATCCAATCTCTCGCAGGCGATGGATACGCTCAGGGATGAAAACGTCTGGCTCGTAGGGTTGGACCAGGCCGGGGCGGAGGTCGAACCGAATTCCCGTCATCTCAAAGGCTCGCTGGGGCTCGTCGTCGGCTCGGAGGGGGAAGGTTTGCATGAACTCACGCGCAAGAAGTGCGATATCGTTTTGAAACTGCCGATGCGCGGAAAGATCGAATCGTTGAACGCCGCCGTGGCGGGGTCGGTGGCTTTGTATCTGGCTTATCTAAACCGTAAATAGCTCGTCATCGCGAGGGCGCTTTTGTTCTATGCCCGAAGCAATCTCTCGATTGTTTAGGGGATTGCTTTCGGCGGTAGAGCATCGCCCTCGCAATGACGAAGGCTCAGGAGAACTTTATGCCTCAAGGGACGTATCATTTTCCAAAGGGATTTTTATGGGGGACGGCGACCGCCGCGCATCAGGTGGAGGGGAATAACACAAACAACAATTGGTGGAAGTGGGAGCAGGAAGGACACACGGACGGCTCCGCCGCCGTCGCCGCCGACTGGTGGGGCGGGCGCTGGCGCGAGGATTTCGACCGCGCCGCGGAAGCGGGGCAGAACGCGCACCGCATGTCGGTGGAGTGGAGCCGCATCCAGCCGACGCCGGATACATGGGACGAGGAAGCCCTGGAAAAATATCGCGCCATGTTGAAGGGCTTGAAGGAACGCGGCATGACGCCGATGGTCACGCTGCATCATTTCACAGACCCATTATGGCTTGCCGAATTCGAAGGCTGGGAGACCGAAGCCGTTGTTCCCCTTTTCGAAAAATTCGTCCGCAAAACGGTGGACGCGCTGAAGGAATATTGCACGCTGTGGTGTACGCTCAACGAGCCGACCGGGTATGCCCTGAACGGGTATATCGTCACCGGCGTCGATTCGTTCCCGCCCGGAAAAAACGACATGAAACTGGCGATGCGGGCGCAAGCCAACATGATTCGCGGACATGCGGCCGCCTATCGCGCCATTCATTTATTACAGCCGGAGGCGCGGGTGGGGATTGCGCATCATTATCGTTCCGTATTGCCGCATCGGGAGTGGTCTCCGCTTGATCGGTGGGCGGCGAATAATTTTTTCAGCGCCATCAATGTCGGCTTTCCGCTGGCGCTGGCAGACGGGGTGATGCGCTCGCCCATCGGTTCTGTGAAAATTCCAGAAGCCAAAGGAACCCAGGATTATTTCGGTTTCAATTACTACACCCGCGAGTACGCCGCGTTCGACCTGTTCAACCCGGGCAAACTGTTCGGGCGCAATTTCTACCGCAAAGACGCCGAACTGAGCGACGGCGGCTTCCTTGCCTTTGAACCGGACGGCATGTTCGAAGGCTTGAGGTGGGTCGCGCGAAACTTTCCCAACCTGCCGATCCTTGTTTCTGAAAACGGAGTCAACTCCGCCGACGACTCCATGCGTCCGCGTTACATCGCCGAACACATTCATCAGATGTGGCGCGCGGTCAACTTCAACTGGCCCGTCAAGGGCTACTTTCACTGGTCGCTGGTGGATAACTTCGAGTGGAGTTTTGGATGGAAATACCGCTTCGGACTTTGGGGACTGGACGTGGACACCCAGAAACGAATCAAACGCCCCAGCGCCGACCTGTACGCGGAGATATGCAAAGAAAACGGACTCTCCAGCGAAATGGTGAAAAAATACTGCCCCGCGGCGTTCGAGAGGCTGTTCCCGGCCTGAATTTACCCGCCCGATAACCAGTCGAACAGCCCTTTCCTCGGTAAAGTCTCCTCCACCCTCGGCATGGCAAGCAAAACGACGGAGATGTTATCATGACCGCCGCGCTCATTGGCTAGCGCCACCAGCGCCTCCGCCGCCGCCTTCAAATCGCGCTTGCTCCGGATGATCTGCTGGATCTCGTCGTCCCAGACCAGGTCGGTCAACCCGTCGGTGCAGATCAGAATCGTATCGCCCGGTTGCAGGTGAAAACCCTGGTTGTTGAGCGATTCCTCGTCGGTCTCGTTATTGTCAATTCGCAGGCGGAAATCCACCTCGGGCAGGCGCAACCCCCCAAGATGCCGCCGGATGACATGCACGTTCGGATGGTCGCGCATCTGCTCGGCGCTGATGATGCCCTTCTCATACGCCTCCTGCACCCAGGTGTGATCTATCGTCACCTGCTGAATGAACTTCCCCCGCAACAAATACACGCGCGAATCGCCGACATAACCGATATAAAGCCGGTTCTCGATGATCCACACACAGGCGCAAGTCGCGCCCATGCCTTGTTCCTCGGCTTTGCCCGCCGAATGTGAAGCGATCGCCTGGCTCGCGTCGTGGATGGCGTTCTCCATGATCTTGATCGGCTTGCGCGCGTTGCTCTCCGCCACATGCGTGCTGATGTAATTGACCGCCAGTTCCGCCGCCACCTCCCCGGCGCGATGCCCCCCAATGCCGTCCGCCACAACGGCAAAGATTGCCGGGCGCGGGTCGTCCTTGCCCAATTGGAACGACGAAACCGCATAACGGTCCTCGTTATTCTTGCCTGAGAGGCCCGCATGGCTGAGGGCGGCTATGTGCAAGTGGGCGAGTGTAGTCCGGATCATTCTTCGGGGTTAAGCGGAATAACCTTTGGCATTCGCGGAGGCGGGGGAGTCCTCAGCATGAAACGATACTTGAGTTGACCGAAGTTTACCATATCCCCATGCTCCAACCGATAGCCCTCACGAGGGATGGAATCGTAATTCACCCACGTCCCCGCCAGAGATTGCGCGTCCTGAAGCAGATAACCGCCGTCCTCGGTGGCGCGGATGCGCGCATGAACCGGCGAGATCGAAGCGTCGTCCAGAATCTGCCCGCATTGCGCCGGGTCGCTCCCCAACACAACTTCCTTTCCATTTAGCGGGATGGGCGGGAGGGCGGCGTACTGACCGTCGGCTTGCAGTCTTACAAGGGATGCCGCCGCCTCATTCTCTGGAACTTTGGCTTTTTTGCCGCTCCCGGGCTTGGTCGTCCGCTTCGGCTTTTTCTCCTTCGCCGCCGAAGCCGCTTCGACCAAAACGGGAATCGGCTGGGTGAGCGGGTCGTTTTGCGCTTTTCGTTCCTCCTGCATGGCGCGGAAAGAACGCGAGCGGAATCTGCCGCCGAGCAAAATGGAGAACAACACCAGCCCGGCAAGCACAATCGCCCCAAAGGTGAGTTGCGCGCGATATTTCGCAAGGAATACAGCCGGACCGCTGGGCGGTTGGATGACGGTCACCAGCACGGGCAACGACATACTCTGTTTGCTCAAACCGAGCGAATCCACCGCCTCGACCATGATTTGATGCTCGCCGCTGATCGAGTACGCCGTCAGATTCCATACGAACTCGTCGAACGGCTCGGACGTATTTTCATCCACGACCGCTCCGTCCACGTAGAGGGTTGTGCGCGTCAGCGGGCGCTCGTAACCGTCGGGGAACTCGACGATGATCTCGATCTTCTGCGTTTCAGGCAGCAGGATTTCGCTGTTGAATGGGTCTTCGGGCGGCGCCTGGCGCGTGATCTGCATGGCGGACGCCACAGGGATCGGGTTCGGCGGCTGGATGTTCAAGTCGAAGGTTTGCGCGCCGGAGGTCGCCATGCCCGATGCAGGCAGATTCACCTGAACGATAAGATTGTGCGCGCCGGAGACGTTCAGGCGCGAGTTGTAAGTCAGCTGATAGATGCGGCGCAACGGCGCGAAATAAACTTCGGGGTCGGGGAAACGCTCCTCGCCGGAAAACTGGAACATGCTCCCGCCGGTCTGAATCGCAAGGTTATTGAAGACCGCCGCGCTCGTGGTCGTGAAGGTCGTGTTCGCATCCACATACCAGACGAAGACGCGAATCTTGTTTTCCAGCGCGCGCTGGATGATCGGCTCGAGGTCCGCCGCCAGGTTCGGGTTTTCCATTTGAGGCGTGATGAACAGTACGGCGCGCTTCACCCCAATGCGCGGAGTCTGGGCGCCGACCACATCCAGCGCCGAGGCGAGCGATTGCAGGTTGGGCATCGCTTCGCGCATATCCGGCTCGAAGCCTTGCAAGCCGACGATGAAATCGGCAGGCGGCGCGTGATTGATGACCGGTCCCGCCTGCGAGACGAGACTCAAATCGTCTGGCATATCCGGCGGACGGGCTTGCGCCCAATCCATGATGACTTGCGAGACTCGCTGAAAGCGCGAGATGCCGTTCGCGTTGCGCGCGTCCAACGCCGCGCCCTGGTTGACGGCGACCGCCAACTGCAAAGGGATCGCCATTTCATTGAAGCCCAAAGCCTGGAGCGGCTGTCCGTTCTCCATAACGGTAACCGCTTCCGGCTTGAGTCCCGAGGCGAAGATTCCGTTCGAGTCGGTCACGTCCACGAATCCCGAAATCATGGGGAAGGCGGAGACGTCCACGTTATATAAAGTCGCAGACGCGGCGGACTGTTCCTGCGCCGAAGCGGGGATGACGCCGGGGATCAGGCTTATGAGAAGCAGCGGGAGGAAAAACTTACGCATCAGCCTGCGCTGAGAAGGGAGTGTTGTTCGGAGAATCGGCTGGCTGGGTCAGTTGCAGGTAGGAGAGCGCCCACGAGGTCTTCATGTAAGCGGTCAATACGCCGTTCAGGAAGATAAGGACTGGGGCGTATAAAGCGCAACAGGCGATGGATATATATGCGGCGGGCGGAATCGCGTCGCCGAAACGGTAACCCGTCATGCCAAACACAGCCGGAAGCACAGCCACGATCACCGGCAGGGCGATGATGAAACCGATGATGCCGCCGCCGATGCCCAGCACAAGCGATAACACGATCATCCCGCCGATGTCGGTTTTGACGATCTCCCACCCGCGTCTGAAGCCGTCCATCATGGGCAGGTCTTCGGCGACGATGGCGGCTTGCGCCTGTTCGAGGATGATGCTCACTGCCCATGCTGCCGGGATGAGCAAACAGATAAACGGGATGAGGCAGGCGAACCCGATTCCATTGGTTAGAAGGCCAGCCACGACAAACGGAATGAATATGAGAAGAAAGGCAAGCCCCACCAGAAAATTCATGCCGAAGAAACGCCAGAAGTACGGCATGGATTCGGACCACAGTTCGGCGAAGATCGGCGAGGATGCGCCGCTTTCGATTTTATAGACGCCTTTGAGAATGCCGATGCGTCCCATCATGCCGAGGGCGTAGAAGGCAAAGGAAAGCAATGCCAGCGCAACGCATGTTGCGATAATGATGAGCATGTATTGCTCCCAAAATTGCCTTGCCTGCTCGACGAAGCGCTCGGCGCCGCCTGGGTACTTTCCCGGGGCGTCCTCAGAAGAGGAACCATTGCCGCCGCTCCCGTTGCTGTTTGCGAAACCGGCAAAAACCCCAAAGATCCACAGAACCTTGTGATTCCAAACGATCTGCCAGGCGCGGGTGAGTGTCTTGCCAAGGTCAATTTTCATGCGCTTCTCCTGGTGTTGTTTTGGGCGGGTGGATTCCAATTGACGAAACCGGTTGAATCATACTCCACTCGCAAGTTTCCGTCCACGCAGAAAGAGGCGGGGGTAACGCAAAGGTTGTCGCCTTAGACCGCAAAATCTCCAGATTTTGCCTCAAAAGTCGGGTGACTTTCGACTCTGCTAGGGAGAGCGCGCTTATGGAGGGGCATTCTTTCCGCTATCACGAACTCACGTTGCACATCTTGTCTTTTTTCGCCTGTTTTCTTGGGTTTTCCGTTCCGGGTCCATACTGGCAGACCGCCGCCCAGGGCGTGTAATTGGTCTGGAATTGGTCGGTGAAATATGCCAGTCCATTGCGCCAGACTGTGCGGGTCACAGTCACGTCCGCGCCCTCGGCGGCGTAATCCACCTGTTTGAGTTCGTTGGTTTTCAAGTCCGGGTTTTCCTCGAAGACCGTCTCCGGCGCGGGGACGATGTTCTGCGGTCCGGTCGTCTCCCACGTCACCGAGCGCCCGTCGGAGGTGGAGTAGATCCTCCAGGTCAGCGTGCGCGCGCCCACGTTGACGTCCGTCTCCATCAACATCCAATACGGCGTATCGTTTACGAATTTGAAATCCACCAGCGGGAAGTAAACAGTGGCGTCCATCCCGACCAGTTCCGGGTTCAAGTGTCCCCTCTCGTCCATTTCATAATAGGGAACGCGATAAGCATGCGAATAACGCTCGACGATGGGGAAGCCGGCGAAGAACACCGTGCGGAATAACGTGGTGCTGACCTGGCACACGCCGCCGCCCACGCCCTTGATGGTGCGCCCGCCGTAGATGATGAGCGCCTCGGCGTAACCGTTTTCCAGGCTTATATCGCCCAGCGCGCTGCCCATCGAGAAGGTCGCGCCCGGCGCGATGAGCAAGCCGTGATATTGCGCCGAGGCGGTGACGATGTTCTGAATGCGCGCCTCGCTCGAGCCGTAGAAGTAGGTCGTTTGATTGGCGACCAGTTCGACGATCCCCAACTCTGCGCCCGTCGCCTGGTCCGAAACGGCGGGCTGTTGCTCGGCGACGACCAGGTTTACGCTGTGTTCGCCGCGTTGCAAGGCGGCGTTGACCGCCTCGACGCTGGCTTCCACATCCATTACGCGCCCGACGGTCGAGGGGGAGAGCGCTTCGAGCCGCCCCGTCGCGTCGTCGAACTGGAAACGCGCGTCGCGCGGCGGGCGATCCACCGTCACTTTCAGGTCGCTCAACGATTGGCGCAACGCCTTTTCGTCCAACCCGACCTGCGCCTGCGGAACGCCGCCCGCATCAACGACGGTCACTGTAAGCAAGTTCGCCAACACCGGCACATCATACGTCCACGGACCCGGATCACTCGCGTCGGCGTTTGGCAGGGTCATGGTAAACGACTGACTGAGCATGACCCGCGCCTGCTCGGCTTGAGCCGTCACATCCAACAGGCGCGGCGCGGTTTCTTGAATCGCCAGCGGAACTTCGCCGTCGCGGAAACTTTGCAATTGCGCGCCGAGATGGATCAAGGTCGCATCGAGGTTCAGGGCGCGCCCCAAACGTCCCGGCTCCGAAATTACATTCGTCCCTTCCACGCGCAAAACGGCTTCGGCGACCGGCTGGTCAATTTGCACGGCGATGTTTTGCAGGTAGGCGTACGCCACGCGCTGATCGAAAAGAATCACCGGCGGCGCGTCCGCTCCCAGCCCGCGCGCGCTGACCTGAGCCGCAAGCGCGGCGAACAACCCGCCCTGGCGTCCGTGATCGTATGCCGCGTTCGCGCTCGCCGTCGGGTCGAAGACCATGCCCAGCTCGACAGGCGAAGCCACCCAGACTCTGTCCCCATCCCGAAAAAGAATCTTGCCGGTATTCGGGTACGAAAGCGTCTGACTCAACTTCAACGCCGCCTCGCCGCGCGAGAGTCCCGAAAGGTCCACGCCCGCCACGCTCACGCCGGGAAAGATGCGCCCCGCATACGCAAATTGATAAAAGATCGCCCACAAGAGGACAAAGCCGGCGAATAAAACGAATCCGCCGCTCAATGCGGCAAAAACCTGTCGCGGCATCTCGCGTCGTGAAATCAAAGTGGTCATGGGCTGGGATTATAACGAAGAATTTCGAGGTCAAGTACAATTGCGCCAACTCGCTTTAAGATTGTGATGAAAACATGACCCGCGCCCTGAAATTTACCTGTATCCTTTTTTTATTGACCGCTTGCGCGCCCGCCCTTCGACCCGATCAGGACAGCGCCTCGACCTCCGCCCCCGGGCCTGTTTCCGCCCCCGAGGAGTTGATCCCCGCTGAGACTTTCTCTGCCACTCCTCCGCCGGCGGAGACTCTCACCCCCAGCCCCATCCCACCGACGGAGACTCCGATTCCCACGGCAACCTCCACGCCGGTCGAAAGCCTGAAAGCCAAAGTGACCGCCGAAAAGATCGTTTGCCGCTACGGACCCGGAAAAAATTATCTCTACCTGATCGCCTTCAACGTCAACACGCCCATCCGCCTGATCGGGCGCGCCGAAGGGAAGAACGACTGGGTATTGGTCGAAAACGGGACTCAGGACTGTTGGGTTGACTCAACCCTGCTTGCAATCGAAAACAGCGCGAGCATCGAATCGCTCCGCATTGTATACCCCGGCGAATATAGAATCCCGCGTTCTCCGTATTACGCTCCGACCGTTGTCCTTGCCGCCGAGCGAAACGGCGACGAAGTGAAAGTAAAATGGGCGGAAGTCATCGTCAGCCCCGGAAAATATGAACACGAGTTCATGTTCCCCTACATCGTCGAGGTCTGGTATTGCAAGGACGGCGAGATTTACTTCGACACGCTCGGCGCGCGAGTTCCCGAAATCACCTTCACCGACGAGGCCGGCTGCGCCGAACCCTCGCGCGGACGGGTGTTCATCCAGGAAAAGCACGGCTTTGCCGGTCCGGCGGAAATTCCGTGGCCCTAACCCACGCGGCAGGAATGAGCAACCTCCATATGAATAAAACCCAACACTGGCTCGAGCGCCTCATCCCGCTCCCGTTTTTCATCTGGTATATGTGGACTCTGGTTCAAACCGCATGGGTCAGCGACGACGCGTTTATCACCTTCCGCTCGATTGAGAATTTCATCCATGGGTACGGTCCCATATTCAATATCGGGGAAAGAGTTCAGACGTTTACCCATCCGCTCTGGTTTTTATTGCAGTCGCTGGCAAATTGGGGAATTGGGCTCTGGCGGGATAATCCACTGGGGAGCAGCCGGCTTTATTACATGAACATCCTCCTCTCGGCGGCGGCCTCCGGGATGACGATGCTGGTCTTCTGGTTTTGGGGCGCCGTCGAATCCAAGAATGCCGTCCTGGGGCTTGTGGTCTTTACCCTCTCCAAAGCGTTCATGGATTACTCCACATCCGGGCTGGAGAACCCGCTCAGCCATCTATTGATCGCCGCCTTCCTCGCGTTCCACCTGACTCATAAACAAAACAACTTTTCCCGCCTGTATATCCTTTCCAGCCTGGCGGCGCTGGCGGCGACCAACCGCGCGGACTTGCTGCTTCTCTTCCTGCCAGCCTTGTTTCACCTATTTCTGGCAAGTCCTGCCCGCCTGAAGGCTCTGGCTGTCCTTGCCGCCGGTTTTTTGCCGTTCATTCTCTGGGAAGCCTTTTCGGTCTTCTATTACGGCTTCCCCTTCCCCAACACGGCAACGGCGAAACTCAATACCGGCATCAGCCTGATGCGGGCCGCCCAGCAAGGCGGTCACTATTACTTGAATTCGCTGACCCTTGACCCCATCACCCTCTTCGTCATCTTCTCCGCCGTTATTTTCCGCCTGATAAAAGGCGACGCCTTCAAAAAGGCGATGATTTCCGGCATTTTGCTCTACCTGATCTACATCCTCTACATCGGCGGCGATTTCATGAGCGGACGATATTTCACCCCGCCGTTGATCGTCTCGGTTTTCCTTCTGCTCAACCCCGGCTTTCATTTCCCGAAGATATATTATCCCGCCCTGGCGCTCGTCATCATCATCGGGATCCTGCCCATCTATCTCATTCCGGGGCGGGACCCGGAATTCATCGCAAACGTATCGAACCTGAAGGATTTCGTTGACGACCACGGCATTTCCGACGAACGGAATTTTTATTACGGACAAATGGGCTTCCTAAAAAACCTGGACGGGTCGCCAGCCACATACAAAGGCGAATGGATATATCAAGCCGCGTATCCGATACAGGTCGAACAGGTCGGCACGCTGGGCGTGGCGGGATACCGGCTTGGTCCGAACGTCCATGTCCTGGACCGCAACGCTCTGGCAGACCCCCTCATGGGACACATGCCCCTCGAAGACAAAGAAAACTGGCGCATCGGTCACTACCGGCACATCATCCCCGAAGGTTATATCGAAACGCTGACCACGGGCGAAAATCGGATCGCCGACCCCGCCATTGCCCGGTTCTACGACAAATTGCGCATCGTCGTCAAAGGGGATCTGTGGAAACGGGAAAGATTTATAGAAATTTGGAACCTGAACACGGGGAAATACGAAATCAGCCATTAACGTTTATAGCCCATCCGGTTAACCCTGCTTCCAGCGCCGTTGGAGCGAATCGCCGAGGCTTTTGCGCTTACGCAAATCAAACGCTTTGATTTGATTACCTTACACTTTGTTTTTAGGACGCGGAAAACGCGGATGAACGCAGATTTTTTTGACAAAGCGCCCGAAAAAATTCCTTGAACCCGCGTTGTCAGGCAAAATCGCGTAAGGTGAGTTATAAAAATCCACAAACAAGCGGTAAAATCGAAATATGACCGGCGAGTTCAAAGAACAAAACAACGACACCATCTTTCAGGACGCAGTAAACGCCCTGCGCCGCGGGGATAAAACGCGCGCCAAAGAATTGATTACTCGCCTGCTCCAGGCGGATCAGAACAACGCCACATACTGGGTCTGGCTCAGCGCCGCGGTGGAATCGCAAAAAGAGCGCGTCTACTGTCTGCAAACGGCTCTCAAACTGGACCCGGAAAATTCGACGGCGAAACGGGGTTTGATCCTGCTCGGGGCTTTAACCCCGGACGAAACCATTCAACCCTTCCCCATGAATCGCCCGCGCCTGTGGGAGGAAAAACTGCTCCTCGCGCACGAAAAACCAAAGGAACGCGGGCTTCGCGTCGCGTTGCGCAGCCCCGTGGCGCGACTCGTTGGCTTGACGATCGTCGGCATCGGCATGTGCATCGGCATCTACTTCGGCTTCATCCTGCCCAGCCGCGGAATCGCGGAACTTACTCCCACAAACACCCCGGGTCCTTCGCCCACCTTCACGGCAACTCCGACCCTTTTCGGCGCCACAGCCGTGCCGACCAGGGTTTTCGATACCGGACCAACCCCGCTCCAGGACGTTTTGCAGATCACATATACCCCAACCGCTCTTTATGTCGTCACCCCGCGCGACGCCGGGTCTTCGGAGCAATTCAACATTGCCATGGATGCGTACGAAAAAGGCGATTGGGATGCCTTCATCCAAAACATGCAGGTGCTTCAAAACATTGAACCGGATAAGCCGGATATTCCATACTACATCGGCGAAGGCTACCGCTTCAAAGGCGAACCGTCCACCGCTGCGCGCTACTACAACGAAGCGATCGATATAGAATCCCAATTCGCCCCGCCCTATCTCGGACTCGCGCGCGTGCGGCTCATGTCCAACCCCGATTACAACGCCGCGCGGCTTTTTCAACAAGCCATAGACCGCGACCCGAACCTCGGCGAAACCTACCTGGAGCGCGCGCGCTGGCTGATCGGCCGCGGCGACATCGAAGACGCCCTTCCCGATCTTGAACTCGCCGAAAAATTCATGCCCGGCTCCCCCGAAGTCTATCTCGCCTATGCCCGCGCTTACATCGTCGAGGAAGATCACAACAAGGCGCTGGAATACGCGCAGAAAGCCTACGCCGCCGACGTCCTCAACCTGTCAACCTATAAGATGTTGGGCGACCTCTACCTGGAAGAGGAGGATTACGTCAAAGCCGCCGAAGCCCTGCTGGTTTACACCTCCTACGAACGCGAAGACGCGACCGCTCTCGGCAAATATGGTCAATGCTTTTACTTTCTCGGCGAATATGAAAACGCCGTCGCCGCCGTCACACGCGGCGTGGACATCAACGAACGCGGCATGAGGAACTATCGCGTCTATCGCGGGTTGGCGCTCGTGGAACTCGGGCGCGGCGCAGAAGCCGTCGGAGATTTCGAAGTCGCCGTGGACGAAGACCCTGATTCGTTCGAAATTCGCGTCGGCTATGCCCGGGCTTTATACGCCGATAAAAAATTCGGCAGCGCCTTCCTCCAGATCGAAGCGGCGCGCTCCTTTGTGGAAACCGACGAACAAAAAGCCGTCGAACTCTACTGGCGCGGTTTGATCCAGGAACAAAGAAACGACGAGAGGGACGAGATCAAGACCTGGAAAGACCTGCTCAAACTGGACAAGAATGTAATCACCCCGGAAATGCGCGCCCAAGCCGAGAAGCGATTGAAGGAACTCGACGCCTTGACAGATACCCCAACCCCGACCACCGCCCGGACTCCGCGCGGCGGCTCGACATCCACGCCCAAGCCGGCCACGTCCACCCCGAGATCTGGGTCAACGCCGACGCGGACTCCTGTGAGGACGCCTTCCGCGACGCCCGCGCCGTAGAAGATAAACGCGCAGACAAATGAAACAGGTAGACACGAAATGTGCCTGCCTGTTTTCATTTACCGACCACCCAACTACCCGACCACCCGACCACCCAACTACCCGACCACCCGACCACCCGACCACCCAACCACCCAAC
>WBZR01003846.1_pt1 | contig 12939 bp, 10 predicted proteins | sample 5204231 | NCBI WGS metagenome assembly WBZR01 (sample SAMN12412403, study PRJNA552823) | activated sludge metagenome | isolation source: activated sludge from anammox sidestream of wastewater treatment plant... | place: USA: Virginia | collected 2017-08
ATCGCCAGCGGCAATCCGCAGATTCTCGAAAAGGTCGCCGTGGAAGTCGAACTGACGAAGCTCGAACGGCTCTACAGTGCGTGGAGCGCGAGCCGGCAACGCCTGCGCCGGCAGATGGAATCGTTGCCATCGCAACTGGATTCGGTCGCGCGCGAAATCGCCAGCCACCAGAAGGCCATCGCGACGCGAGACCAGAGTGAGTGCGACGATTTCACGATTGAGTTGAGAAGAGACGTCTCGTCGGAAGAGGCCGTCACTTTCACCGATCGCGGGCGCGCCGGCGCACACCTGCGGCAACTCTGCTTTGTCGTCGCCCGTGAATCCCGATCCACGGGCAGGATTACCAGGCTCGTCGGCCGTTATCGCGGCTTCGAGATCGTCGCCCGCGCTTCGGGCAGGCAACTCGATGCGCTCAGCTCGCTCTTCTCCGAGACCGATCTGTTTCTGCGCGCGGGCGAGGGCGAACCGGGCTACGGCGTCAATCTTGGCGAAAGCGACGCCGGCATCCTTCAATCAATAGACGCGCAGCTGCGCGGGCTGGAAGGGAAGCTGGAGAAGTCGCTCGCCGTGCAAGCGGAGCTTGAACACCGGCAGCAACAAATCACCGCCGAGTTGAACAAAGGCTTTGAGCCTGCGGCCAGGTACGAGGAGCTCAGGCTTCGCCTCAATGCGCTCAATCGAGAACTCACGAAAGCCGGCGTGGAAATCGAAGCCTCTCCCGAATTGTCGAACCTCGATGAAGAGGCGTTCCGCCCCGTCGAATCCGGCGTCAGCGTTCATCAAATCCTCAGCCTTACAGAGCAGTCTGTGGAAACGGGCGAAGAGAAAGCCATCGCTCTCAATGAACAGACGCCAATTGCCTCGGAATTTTCTGGAAATGACTATGAACCCACGATTTCGGTTGTGGCCGACCCCCTACCGGCGCAGAGCGAGAAAAGTGCTGATGGGGCTTGCACAAAAACCGAAGCTGAAAGCGAATCGGAGAATGGCTTCCTCATTTTGCTTGAAGCAGATCAAGATCGAAGCGCGACCGCGGTAAAACGCGGAGCGATCTCGAAGAGCGCCACGGCAAGAGGGTTATCCCAACAGATGTGCTTCAACTGGTCCTGATGCTGGGATTGGACGGCCCGGATGAAACACAAAGGTAGAGCGGGCGGCAACGCTGTGGTTTCAGGAGGACACGGTAATGAATAAAACCAACTTGTCGCGAGAGGTATCCAACCTCACCGCCCTCGTCAGTGAACTCGTCGCGTATTGGAAAGCGATCGCGGAGAGGAACTTCAAAGACACTCACCCATTTTCGGACATGAACGAATTCGAACAATGCTGGCCCCGGGCGCTCGACAACTTCTTTCTGATGGAGACGACCCGTACAGCAAAGATTCTGAGGTCGCTCTTTGCCAAAGGCTGCAACAATTGATCCGGTCATGATAAGACCAAGTGTTGATAGGCAGGTCATTTCAATGATCGAGATGGTTTAGACGAAGTCCTCATCCCTGTAAATTCATCGCGAAAAAGCGAAAACTAGGAGATTGAGCCTATAACGATATCCGATAAACGGCTGGCTGTGGGCAATTATTATTCTTTCTTGCTCCAAACTTCCTGAAAGTCGGAGACACGTTCTTCGATGTCTTTTTCTGTGCCGAGGCTAAAGTAGTCATTCTGTGTATTGATCACTTGGATGATTAAATTGTGAGCAAGATGTATAGCTTCACGTGCGGCTTGCCGTTGGGCGCCTTCGTTGAAAATAATGCTCCCGTCTTCCTTCATTACTAGACGTTCCAATATTGCCGCAACTGTTGTATGAGTCTGTAAGGTTGGGCGATAATAACAGGGATAATACAACTGCCTATAACCGTCACCTGCGATCTTAGCCATATCAGGAATACCAAGCTTTGACCAAGAGAAACGATCTCTCGTTAGGTTACACGTTTCGCAAAGCACTTCTTTGAATTGCTCTCTCACCCGGTTAGCCTCGTTCTGAATCTCTTCCATTTGAGACTCAGAGATCAATTCTTTCATTTCATCGGCGTTGTATACTTGCCTAAGATGATTAAGCGCTTTCTTCTGGTGGATTAAATGGTAGTCTAGAAATAGTTCTGCTTCTTCCGGCTTTTTCGCTATGAAAGCGCTGGTCACAGCCTTTTCGTACATTCCCCTGAGTAGCTTTATCCCAGCAACGCCATATCCATTTCCGCACAGCAGAATGATTTCAGAAAAGTCCTCGGAACATAAGCGGCCAAGGTAGAACACAATCCTATCGGCAGGTTCAGATGTTTGCGCTGATCTGATAAAGACCTTCTCCAGCGTTTTATAGACAGCCTGCACTTTCTGCATCAACACAAAGTGGTCTTTAATAAATTGTTCCCACTCGTTTGGTAGGCCAAATCCGACAGGTACTTGATACATCTAAAATCTCTTTACCAACTACACCAAAAACTCTTTTTAACTACTACCCGGCACACTCTGGGCTTGATTGCTAGCCTTCGGAAGTCTCCGCCGTGACAACAGTCAATATGACAGTCCCAGCATACGTCTAAATAATCAGAAATATTGCCACGCCCTCTCGTATGGTGCCGCTCAATGTCATATCCGTACTGCCCACAACATTCACAGCGCTTACTCTTCTTCACAGAAGGCAGAATGCTTGTCCGTTTAGCATCATAGGCACAGGTTAAAACGTTGTGCCCGATTTTTCCACATACTCCACAAGCCATAGTGACTCCCAGAAATTCAGCACTATATCCTGCGGACAAGTCGCCCGCAAGAATTTTATGTTCCGCTGCATCGGTTCAGGCGAAAGTCGCAGAAAGATCAAAGCTGTCGGCAGTTGGCGAAAGGATGATCGCTATGTCTACAGCACTCAATCTCGCATCTATCAAACCGCCTCTCGACAAACTGCAAGCCCTTGAACGCGAGTTGACGGCGGCGCTGATTGAGCGCGATGAGGTCATTCGCGCTTCTCTCGTCGCACTGCTCGCCCGGCAACACCTGGTCGTTCTCGGCCCGCCCGGCACGGCGAAGTCAGCATTGGTCACCGAACTTTCCGGGCGGATCAGCCCCCAAAACGGCGCAGGCCTTCGGAGCTTCGCATATCTGATGACCCGCTTTACCACGCCGGAAGAGTTGTTCGGGCCAGTGTCGGTCAGCGGGCTCAAGCGCGATGAATACAAGCGCATCACAGCGGGCAAACTGGTCGAGGCAGAACTCGTTTTCCTCGATGAAATCTTCAAGGCGAGCAGCGCGATCCTGAATGCCCTGCTGAAGATTGCCAACGAGCGTGTTTTCCACAATGGCGACCGGGAAATGCAGGTCCCGTTGATTTCGCTCTTCGGCGCGAGCAACGAGATGCCGCAGGGCAATGAACTCGAAGCGCTCTGGGACCGGTTCCTGCTGCGCTTCCGGGTCGGCTACGTCAGCGACACCGGCTTCGCCAAATTCATCCGCGCGGCTTCGGCAAAACTCGGCGCGAAGCAGAACAGCCACAAGTCGAATGGATGCCAGCCAGTGCCGCTCTTGCAGTCAGAGCTTGTCGCACTGCAGCAGAGCGCGGAACAGGTCGCCGTTCCGAACGCGACGATTGATCTGATTGAGCAGTTGCGCAAGGACCTCGCCGGCAAAGGGATCATCATCAGCGACCGGCGCTGGGGGCAAACGCTCGGCGTGTTGCAGGCGCACGCGCTCACGGAAGGGCGCGATGCGGTGACTGAAGACGACCTGGTCTTCCTCAAACACGTCCTGTGGCAATCACCCGAACAGCAGACCGAGATTGGCAAGGCGGTCGCCCGCATCGGCAACCCGCTCAACTCCAAAGCCGTGGATTACGAAGACCAGGCGGCATCGGTGCATCGCGAATGCATGGACGCGCAAAGGACCGTGCAAGGTGATGAGCAAAAGATGCAGGCGGCGATCGAGGCCAACACCAAGCTCAAGCAGATCGGCGTCCGGCTGCAGGAACTGCGCGAGCAGGCCGTCGAGCAGGGGCGCAACACGAACCGCATTGACAAGGTGATCGAGGCCGTCGTGAAGATGAAGCAGGAGATCGCCGCGCTCGTTCTCTAACCATTTGATCAGGTGTGCCAATGGACGCAATCAGCGAACAAATCCAGGAGCCGGAACTTGTCGTCGAAATGGAAGAGCCGGAGATCGTCGCCGGCGCGATTACCGACGGCAGCCAGGCGATCGCGCACGACGGCTTCGATGTTGAGACCTTCGAGCAGGCGGCGGGTGATTACGCGCGGCTGAGCCGGACGGTGGAAGAGACGGCGGGCGTGATCCGCACCGGCGCCGCGCTATTGCGTGACCTGTTCTGGAGCTTTCACAAACGAGCGCCGCGAATCGCGCCAATTGCGCCGCTCTCTCCTGCATACGAGATCAATCAGCAAATCGTCGAGCAAATCCTTTCCACGACCGAGTGGCGCGAGATGCGCGAGAGCGGCACCGTCGGCGACCTGCTTTCGAGTGCGATGGCGACGATCGGGTGCGCGGGGTCGGCCATCGAGGCGCTCGGGCAGGAGACGATCCGGCAGATCAATCAATTGCACGAGCTTTCCGCGGAAGTCGAGCAGTTGTTTGCCCGCGCCGAAACGCTCAATGAACTGGCGGCGTTGTCGCAGGATCAGGAACGTTCCGAGCAGTTGAAGAAAGAGGCCGCGCAGGCGAAAGCCGACGCAGTTAAGAATGAAAAGAAGGCCGAGCGCGTGAACCGCAAGCTGGACGAGTCGAGCGAAGCTCGTGAGCAGAAGGTGCGCCGGGCCGTGAGGCAGGGCCTGGCCGAAGCGATGGCCGAGGTCGAGCAGGCCAATGATGCGATCAAGGCATTTGGCGGCGGTTACGACGCCGGCCTTGGGATCAAGGCCGGCGCGGGCGGGCGAAATTCGCTCTCGACGAAAGAGAAGCTTGCCATCGCGCAAAAAGTAGGCCGGTCGCCGAAGCTGCAACAGATTGCTGCCGTCTGTGGGCGATTCACACGCATCGCGCTTCAACAGCAGAAGACCCGCGTCAAACATCCGCCCGACGAAATCACCTCGATCACTACGGGCTGTGAGATAGAACGATTGCTTCCGAGCGAAATTGCGCTGCTGGCCGACCCCAGCCTCGAAGACTTCTTCTACCTCAAATTCGCCGAGCGCAGCCTGATGCAGTACGACCTGATCGGGCACGAACCGGAAGGGCAGGGGCCTATCATCCTGGCCGTTGACGAATCGGAGTCCATGAGCTGGCTGTGCGGTCCGATGACGAAAGAGGTGTGGAGCAAGGCGGTGATGCTCGCGCTGCTCTCCATCGCCCGGTTGCAGAAGCGGGATTTCGTCGTCATTCATTTCTCCGGCGAATCCAACATCAAGGTCGAGGTCTTTCCAAAGGGGCAGGCCACGGCGCAGGAGACCATCACCTGCGCCACCCATTTTTTCAATGGCGGGACTGTCTTCGACGAATGGATGGATGAGGCATTGAACCTCGTCGGCCAATCCGCATTCGACAAGGCCGATACCATCTGCGTCAGCGACGGCGTCGGGCGGCTCAAACCCGAAACGCTGGCGAACTGGCAGAAGATGAGGGCGGATCGCGGGATGCGCTCTTACAGCATTTTGATCGGCAGCACCGAAGGCGAGCGGTTGCTCTGGCAGATCAGCGATGCGGTCTTCTGTCTCGACGATCTGGCCGAAGACATCCAGGCGCTCGAAGCGATCTTTTCTGTGTGACCCGATTTTCCAAACCGGCAAACAACCGAGAGGCGAATATGACTGCGATGGAACAGGCAATGGCCGCGCTGCGTTCGGCCGCGCGCTTTGCCGATTTCGTGGCCGAAACCTCTGGCGACGAAGACGCGATTGCTCTGCACCGGCAATGTACCGAGGCCATCGGCGCACTGAAGAAAGAAGAAATCGAGCGGGCGGCAGATCGTGAAAGAGAGGGGGAACCGGTATGCGCAAGGGCATGAAAATTCGTGATCTGAACGGCGTCGAGGCCTCGACTTCGCAGTTTCCGCTGGTCGGTTACACCGTCTTCTGGCGGTTGGCCGGGATTCGCGTTAGCCATCCCGATCTGGGGCAGGCGCTGCAAACGGCGGGCTTCGACAAGTACCTTCCCGATCCGCCGACTCCGCGCGTGGCCCTGCGCCGCGCCCTGGCGGAATGGATCAAGGCGAAGCAACGGATCGCCCGGAATCTGCAGCTCCAGCAGGACGACGAAGAGCAGGAGGAGAACGAAGGCGGCCGCCAGCGGACGTTGATCCGCGTCATCAACCGCGCGGGCAGCGAGCATCTGGTCTACGCGCTCGTTGCCGAAGACGTAGATTTCAGCGTGCTCGGACTCTCGTACGGCACGGCCCTGCGCATCCTGCTGCACAAGAAGACCGGCGAGATGATCTGCACGACCGATGCCGAAGGGGTGATTGACGCGCAGCGCGAAAGCCAGCAGGTCACGGACGAGCTGACGCCGTACTGGCAGCAATACCGTGACCTGTTCATCGCGCGCGACCTGTCGCAGATGATGCGAGGGATCATTGACGGGATAAACGCGGTCTCGCTGCGTCGCGCGGGTGGCGTCTATTTCGTGCCGGCCACAGAGCGCGATGCATTGGTTCGGCTGCGCAATCTGATCGCGGACATCCCGCAGGTTGTGGAACTCGACCCGTTCGTCTGCGCGCTCGGTGTGCCCGATGCGGTCGAGACCAAACGCGGCCTGGCCAAAGCCGTGCATGCCGGCCTGCTCGATGAGATCAATTCTCTGCACACCGACCTCGGACGCCTCGGCGAATCCGGCGACCGCTTGCGGGATAAGACGATCGCGCAGCGCCTGGTCACTTACAAGCGTCTCAAGGCCAAGGCCGAGATGTACCAGGACCTGCTCGGAATGCAGCAGGATCAGGTGCGCGCCGGCATCGCGGAGTTGGAACAGGAAGCGCGCAACCTGCTCGCGGCAGACACCGGTCCTCTCATCTCCCCAACCTCTCATTCGCCCGCGCCGCTCTTCGCCGAACCTGAGTTCGCGACCGTTTAACTTCAAACTACAGGATTCGTCCACTTGGCCACACGAAGGAAACACGAAGAGTCTTTCTCCCCCTCGTGCCCCCCTTCGTGCGCCTCCTTCGTGTGGCTTGGCGGGCGAATCACAGAAGGAGAAACGATGAACATCAACGTTGATCGCAATCTGTTCTTGAGCGAACTCTACTACCTGCAGGGCGTGGCGGCCACGAAGCAGGTGATTCCCATTCTCTCGCATCTGCTGATTGAAACCGGCCCCGGCAGAATCACGATGCGCGCGACCGACCTTGACCTGACGATCACGACTGAATGCGAAGCCGACGTGCGCGAGTCGGGTTCGATCTGCCTGCCGGCGCGCAAGCTGATGGAGATCGTCAAATCGCTGCCGCAAGCCGGGATCGAGATCAAAGCCAACGATGTATTTCAGGCGACGATCACCTGCGCGCCTTCGCGGTTCAGGCTGAATGGCCTGGGCGCCGACAACTTTCCGGAGTTGCAGCAGTATTCGGGCGAATTCGCCGAAGTCCCGGCCGACATCTTCTCGCGCTTCATCCCGCGCGTCATTCACGCCGTCGGCCAGGAAGGTTCGCGCTACACACTCAATGGCGCGAAGCTCGAAATCTCCGGCGAGCGCATCCGCATGGTTGCGACCGACGGCCACCGGCTGGCGCTCGTCGAGCACGAAGGGCAGTTCAGCGAGAGCCTTGACGTCATCGTGCCCAAGAAGACACTTTCCGAACTTGCAAAGCTCTGCGCCGACGGCGAAGAGACGATGCAGATCGGCAAAACCGACAACCACATCCACTTCAAGCTGGGGAAGCGCGAGATCGTTTCACGCCTGCTCGCCGGCGTCTATCCCGACTACTCTGCCGTGCTGCCCACGGAAAACCACAATCGCTTCACGATCGGCCGCGATCTGATCTTTCCGGCGGTCAAACGCGTCGCGCTGATGGCCGACGACAAACAGCACGCCATCAAGCTGGAGATCGGCGAAGGCGAGCTGCAAATCTCGTCGCAGACATCGGAGATCGGCGAGGCGGGCGAGACCGTGCCTGTTGATTACTCCGGAGAAAAAATCACAGCGGGCTTCAACGCCGCCTACCTGAACGATTTCTTCACCGCGGTCGAGGAAGACGAAATCCTGTTCGAATTCAAATCCGGCGAGACGCAAACGCAGCTCAGCACTACGACGGCTTTTTTGGATCGCTGCCTGGCTGTGGTCATGCCGATGCGATTTTAGGAGGCGAGATGAGTTATTGCGTGATGACAATCAGCCGAAGCCTCTTCTTTCGCCTGCTTGCCTATGCGCCGGAAGCATTACAACGAGAAGCAAAAGAAGAAGCCCGCCGAGCGATCCCTGCTCTCTGTTTCACCGAAGACGATATCCGGCAGAAGTTCGCGGTTGAAAAGCGTTGGTGTGAGCTATCGGAGGACGGGCGGCGCGAAGCCATCCGATCTTTGCTGGACGCCGGAGAATACGGACACGCGGGCACAGTGGCCAATGACGCCATCGCCAATGCGGTTGCGCACTACCTGGACGATGTCTTCCTCGAAAACACAGAGCGGCAGGCAGTGGGCGGATTCACGTGGTAGGGCATGCGGGGGAAAGCGCCTTCATTATTGTCGCAATCGCGAGATTGTCGCCATAATTCGGCTAATGTCTAATTTCTGGAAAGCTGGCTAACGGCAGTGTTAAGCATGGACGCTTTCCCATAATGTGTTTTCTCCTTCGTCAGTTGTCCTTATCTATGATCACCAACTTTTGTCCAAGTCTCTTCTCCGTAAGTTGTGTACTCTTGCTGTTCAACATAAGTTGTTGGACATGAAGATACATGCTGATTTAAAATATTATCGATTGTTGTGGCTAAGGCAGGAATAAGCTGCTTTAGCGTACTTGCAGCCTTCCTAATTCCTTCCGCTATAGGATACCTAAGTGTATAAGTAAGCTCCCTGGTTTCTACGATGACAGTGCTTGTTACTTCGTAGACACTGCCAATGCTACCTGATTCTTCCCGAGATTCACCATCACTGTAGCTATGACTACCTACATATGTACTGGTAGGGTCACCATACAATATGCAATATTTTGATTGTAATGCCATTGGAAAATATGGGATTGCTTCAGGAAAGCTAAAATACGAGAATAATGCTTCTACGTTTTCTGCGGTTTGATTTTGTGCCGAAGGAGGCCACCGGTAAAGCCTGTTTTCAATAAATATTACCATTAGAGGAAGCCATGAGATAAACTCTTTTGTCGGAGATATTAATGGCTGTGAGCCTGTGACTCCTAAAGTCTCTAGGAACCTCCATTCATCATTGTCATTGGGTAGATGCTTCTCAACCGGCATAATGAAAGGCGCGAAGAGTGGCTCCACTGCCTTGGAGTTCCCTAATTCGCCAAGGGCTAAGGCAGCCGCCTTTCGTATGTCATAGTCCTTGTCACTAAGCAATTTTATTACTGGCTCTGTAGCGCGGTTATCTCCAGTCTTCCCTAGTACACTCACTATACATCTTCTGTCATCCCGATCTTTATCTTTTAGCATTTCTATAAGCGGCTCAACAGCCATTGCGCCTAAACCTGTAGCCTCATCCCATTTTTTAAGTGCAATAGCGCGCTGGATGTGCTGCGTTTCATTATCTGGTTGCCAGCCGAGAGAGTGAAGCGACGTCGCCGCTGCCCACCGGACATTTTGATCTTTATCTATGAGCAAACTGATCAATGGCTTAGTAGCCTGTGTATCTCCGAGTTTTCCTAACGCCTCTAGTGCTGCTAAAACTGGTTCAACAACAGACGTATGACGAGAATCACCAAGCTTTTTTACCGCGTGCTGTCTTGTTTTCCAGTTTCTTGAGTTTAACTGTCGCAATGTCCACCACAGCATCAGCAGGCTCCTTTCGTAGATTTAAGTCGCTGATATGACCTACCAAGCATGAAATGTCCGTCTTCAGGAGACGCCAGAGGCCTCACCTTATTGAGAACATCCAAAAGCCATTAAGTGTGATGGCAAATTGTAGGTGATAAAAGGCGCAATGGCCAAGAAATTTTTGAAGACGATCTCATGGTGATGAATAAACGGCTCACCGACATCGAATCCTCTTCCCGCCTGCCAAACAGTCTTCAATGAGCCTCAACGTTCTATCAAAAAACAAAGCGGCGGGCAGTGCGCGAACTCACGTGGTAGGAGGAGATCCACCGCAACCACTTTTCGTCACCAGGAGAAAACCATGCGCAAGAAAACCGCAGCGAACAGCGCAAACAACGGGAACGCCGTCTCGACAGAGCTTCGAATGATCCCACTCGCCGAGCTTATCCCATCGCCGAACAACACGCGCGGGCAGATTACGGAGAGCAGTCTGGCCGGTCTTGCCGCGAGCATCCGGAAGCGCGGCGTGTTGCAAGCGATCCTGGTGCGTGAGATCACGGCACCGAAAACCGGGAAGGCGAAGTATCAGATCGTCGCCGGCGAGCGCCGGTTTCGCGCGGCGAAGCTGGCCGGGCTGAAGGAGATTCCCGCGCAGGTCAAGCCCATGACAGACGAGGAGGCGCTCGGCGACCAGCTCATCGAGAACCTGCAGCGCGAGGACGTGCACCCACTTGACGAGGCAGACGGCTTCCTGCGGCTGAAGGAGGAGATGAAACTCGGCGTCCGCGACATTGCCGAGCGCGTGGCGAAGGACGCGCGCTACGTCGCCCGCAGGCTCGCGTTGACGAACCTCATCGAAGAGGCGCGCGACGACCTCCGCGAAGAGCGCATCACGCTCGCCCACGCCCTGGAAATCTGTCGCCTCGCGCCGGAGATTCAAGCCGAGGCCCTGGGTGCCTGCTATGAGACGAAGACCGTGCTTAACAAGAGTGCGAACAGATACGAATACGCGCCCGACAAGACACGCCCGGCCCGCCACGTCCGCCACCTGCTGAGTTGGCTGGCGCAGAACGTTCACTTGAACCTGCACACTGCCCCTTTTAAGCTCGATGACGCGAGGCTGCGCAAGGATGGCCTGACCTGCGCGGACTGCCCGCAACGGAGCGGGCGCGATAAGACGCTTTTCGCCGACATCAAGAATGGCGACACCTGCCTCAACCCTCCCTGTTTCCAGGCCAAGCTGCAAACGTTCGTGCAGATCAGGAAGGCCGAGCTTGACGAGAAGAGTGGCAAGCCCGGTATCTACATCTCCGCTTTTTATGGTTCAGGCGTTGAAGCGAAAGGGGCGATTAGCCTGGATCAGTATCAGGTGATCGAGAAGAAAGCCAATCGCTGCGAGCACGCGGAGCAGGCTGTTGTTGTGGACGGGCCGGAAATCGGCCAAGTGCGATGGGTCTGCCGCGAGAGGAGCTGCAAGGATCATCTCGGCAGAGTGCGCGAGTCTCGCTCCTATTCTTCTGGCGGTCCCGTTTCACGCGACGCGTCGCCGAAGGACCGCAACCGCAGAAAGCAAGAATTGTTCGACATCAAGGTGGATGAGGTCGTTCGCAAGCGCGTGATGGCGGAAGCGATCAAGACCTGGTCATGGCCGCTGGATCGAACGCACCTCGACGAAGCCGTCAAGGAATTCTTCCGCCGCATCCCTTCGGAACACCAGCGGACGATCTTCGAGGTCTTCGGATGGGAGAAAGAGGCCGCGGCCAAGCTGCGCTTCGATGATGCGTCGGTGCTTCGCAAACTGGCCGCGCTCGGCGATGACGATCTCGCTCGGTTCCTGATGCTCTGTTCGTTTGCGCATTACGGAGCCAACCAGTACGGGAACAGTCGGGTGGACCAGAAACCGGTCGAGCGGCTGAGCCAGGATCGCGGCATCAACCACACGCTCATTGACGCCCAGGTGCGCGCCGAGTTGTCTCCGAAGAAATATCTGGCCGCGCATCAAGCCTACCTGGAGTCGGTGCAGAGCGGCGAGGCAGCTAAGAAGCCCGTCGTTTATGAACAGACTCCGCCGGCGGCATCCGCGACCAAGATCGGTGACGAGAAAAAGCCGGCTGCCGGCAAAGCCCGCGCGAAAGCTCCGACGAACTGAAGCTTTCGCCAACCCTCTCACAATCTTCTTCACAAACTGAATCCTGATTTCTCGTGTGACCTGTGCCCGTCATCACGGGGGAGGGAGAGGTGCGTATGCCGAACGAACGCCGTTGCGCTCTCTGCAATCGCCCGATTCGCAAAGGCCAGAAGGTCAACCGTCACCATCCGCATCTCAAATCTGAAGGCGGAGATGAGACAGTGGAAGTCCACGAGCATTGTCACGTCGAGCACCACTCACAACTCAATCAATACCGCGAGTGGGGACGCAAAGGCGGGCAAGCGACCGCCGCGCGGGGTTGGTGGATCTTCAATCTGAAACGTGGCCGGTCTGCGCCCGATCCGCTCCGGTGGATTCCTTTTGGCCGCGGTTAATAAGCAAGCGGCAGGCATTCGTGCGCGATTCCATTCTCAATTCTACTGATCAATCAATTGATGGTGAAAGTCATGGCTGCTCAAACATCTGAAATTCAGGCCGTGCAACTCTGCCCGGTTGACCTACTCTTCCCACACCCGCACAACCCGCGCGGCGAAGTTGATCCGGCGACGGTTCAGGAGTTGGCCGATTCAATCCGGGAGAAAGGCGTTCTCGAACCGCTGATCGTCGCGCCGCATCCGGAAAAGCCGGAAGGCTATCTCGTCGTCGCCGGTCATCGCCGGCGCGCCGCATCCATACTGGCGGGTCTCGATGAAGCTCCTGTGATCATCAGGAACTATACGCCCGTCGAGCAGGAAGAGGTGATGCTGGCGGAGAACATTCAACGCGAGGATCTTTCTCCATTGCAAGAAGCGAAGGCTTACGAGCGGCTGATCGCGGGCGGATCCACGCAGATGGACGTGGCGCGCAAGCTCGGCATCAATGGAGCGCGGATTCAATCGCGGATGGTCATTCTCAAGCTGTCGCTGTCGGTGCAGCGCCTTTTCGATAGCAACGAGTTGCC
>WBZR01000821.1_pt1 | contig 12936 bp, 10 predicted proteins | sample 5204231 | NCBI WGS metagenome assembly WBZR01 (sample SAMN12412403, study PRJNA552823) | activated sludge metagenome | isolation source: activated sludge from anammox sidestream of wastewater treatment plant... | place: USA: Virginia | collected 2017-08
GTCAGCATCAGCGCCGCCGTATCGCCGAAGTCTTTGACGAAGTTGATCGGCCCCGCGCCGTCAGGCAGATCGTGAATGCTGTCCAGCTTGAGCTTGACGTCGTCCAACTCCTTGCCTGTCTCCTTCAGGTTTTCGTCCAGTTCCAGATAGACCACCGACAATCCGGTGCGCGAGATGGATTCGATCTTCGTCACTTTCGCGTTCGCGGCCATCTGAGTTTCGAGCTTCCTGGTGATGAGCTGCTCGACTTTCTCCGCGCTCGCTCCGGGCCACGGCGTGAGCGCGACCGCAAGCCGCACTTGCACTTCCGGGTCTTTGCGCTGCGGCATGCTCAGGTAGCCGTAAACGCCCCACAGACACGTGGCGATGAGCAGCACCCAGGCGACGTGGCGCGTCTCGACGAAGAAGCGGGAGGTGTTGCGTGTTTTGCTGATGATCTCAGCGTCGCTGCGATGTTGTGACATAAACTTTCTCCTTTTTTGCCTCTTTTGCTTCTCCTGCCGCTTACGGAACAACCTGAACTGCCTGCCCATCGAGCGCCATCGCCGCTCCAGTGATGATGACGCGTTCACCAACGCTCACGCCTTCCAACACGATGATCGTGTTGCCGAGCGCCGCGCCCAGCCTGACCACGCGGGAGCGGGCGATTTGTTTGCCGCCTTTTTCTTCAACCACAAACACCGCGTATTGATCGGGTTGATTGCGGGCGCGCACGACGGCGGAGATGGGCACGACCGTGACTGGCTGCGGCGCCGCCGCCGGAGCCAATTCCAGCGAAGCGATCATCCCGGCCTTCAACGCTCGATCCGGATTGGGAATCGTGACTTCGATTTCAAAGACGCGGCTCTTCGCGTCCGCTGCGGGCGCGATGCCCGTGATCTGGCCGCGAAACTCAGCGCCGGGCAAAGCTTCTGTCGTGACGGTCAGTCCGCTGCCCAACTTCAGCTTGTTCACGGTCAGGTCAGGGACGCCGAAGACCGCTTTGACCGAAGTCGTGTCGGCCAGCGTGAATCCCGGTTTGCCCTGCGAAACCAGTTCGCCCGCTTCCACCGTTCTTTGCAGAACGACGGCGTTCATCGGCGATCTCAGCGACGTGTCCTGCAACGGAATCGCGGCTTCGGCGACGAGCGCCTGCGAGCCTTTCACTTTCGCCCGCGTCACTTCGACCTGCGCGCCAGCGGCGTTGGCTTTCGCTTCGACCATCGCCACCTGCGCTCGCGCGGCGTTGCGTTTGGCTTCGCTTGCGTCGAACTGCGCTTTCGCCGCGTCGTAGTCGGTCCTGGTCAGACTCTGGCTGGCGAAGAGGCTCCTGGCCCGGTCGAACTCCAGCCTGGCTCGCTCGAACGCGGCTTCGGCTTCGGCCAGTTGCGCCCGGCTCGACGTGATGGCCGACTGCGCCTCGGCGAATTGGGCTTTGCTCGATTCGAATGCGGCGCTGGCTTCGGACGATTGCGCTTCGGCCTGCTGCGCCTTCACCGCGTAATCGCTTTGGCGCACGCGCGCCAGCACTGTTCCTCTGGTCACGAGGTCGCCCGCCTGCACGTCGCGCATCCTTCCATCCACGCCGCGCATCTGCAAAACCCGCTCGACGTAACCGCCGACCTTGAACGCCAACTCGACCTGCGAATTGGGGATGATGTTGGCCGAATAACGCACGCCGTTGTTGACGGAATTCATCTCGACTGCTTTGACTTTCACCGAAACCGGCGCCTGCTCCGCCTCCGCCGCCTGCTCGCGGCAGCCGGTCAAAATCGTTGCGCTGAGAATCGCGCCGATCATCAGTCCGTGAATTGATCTCATAGTTCGCCTCCGATGGCTTTCTCGAAATCGGCTCTGGCCGCCCAGAAGGCGAGCATCGCCTGTTGGTATTGGTAATTCGCGTCAGCGAGCGAGGTCTGCGCGCTCAGCACGTCTTTGAGCAGCGCCGCCTGCGCCGTGTAACGGTTCGACATGACGCGCAACTGCTCCCGCGCCGTCTCCTCGGCCAATCGCCCGATGGCGAGCAGTTGGCGGGTTTGCTGCAGCTTGCGGAACTTGCTGTTGACCTCGACCAGGACCTGGCTCTCAGCTTCGATCAACTCCGTGTTCGCCTGCTCGACAATCCTTTTCTTCTCTGCCAACTCGCGCTTCTTTCGCCCCCAATCGAACGGCTCCCAGCTCAGCGAAATTCCGGCGCTCGCAATCTGTCGCGGCGCGAAGTTGACGTTCTGCGGAGAGATGTAAGTGAAGCTCAGGCTGACATCGGGGACGTACTCCGATTTTTTGATCCGCCGGTCGTATTCCGCCTGTTTGATCTTCAGCCTGGCTTCCGCGATTTCAGGCCGCTCGACCATCGCTCGTTCGCGCGCCGCCGCCAGATCAACCTCAAAGTGACTCAACGCCGGCGTCGGGCTGACGCTGAACTCTGTGTGAACGTCGCGTCCGAGTAGTTGATTGAGCTGCTCTTTTTGCGAGGCCAGTTGATCGCGCAACGTCGTCGCTTCGTATTCGGACTTCGCCAGACGAGTTTTGACTTCCAGCCCTTCGGATTTCAGCGCGACCTGCTGAACCACGTAATCTCCGGTCACGCGGTCGAGTTCACGAAAGAGCCTGACCGCTTCTTCACTGGCGCGCAGCGCGCTCTCGGATTGCAGGATCGCGTAATAAGCCCGTTTGACGTTGTTGATGACGGATTGCCGCTGCGCCCGCGCCTGCTGCTCGGCGATCTCGCGCCCGGCGCCGATCTGCTTCAGGTTGAGGCCGATGCGGTAAAGTTGCGAGAGCGGTTGATTGATCTGGCCCGCGAACAGGAAAGTTGGCCGGCGCGGCGTGCTGATCGTCGTGTCCGTGCTGGGAATCGGCCCCAGGCCGGGATAATTGCCGAACACACCGCGCTCGAATTTGAAATCAATCGAAGAGAGAAGCTGCGAGCCGAGCGCGGTGATTTTGAATTCCGGCAAACGTTGCGTGCGAGCGGCTGCCAGGCGGTCTTCAAACTTGAAGACTTCGATCTCGGCGTTTTTGATCTGCCGGTTGTCTTGCAGTGCAAGCTGAATGGCTCGCTCAAGCGTCAGGACTTCAGATTGCCGGTCTTGCGCCAGGCATGAACTGACGAGCAGCGCTGCCATCAGAAGCAATGAAACGATGCGGGTTGCCATAACGTGTTCCCTCCTACGCTCAGGAGGATGGCAAGCGCCAGGCCAGAGGACGGCGCACGGCGATCAGGCAATCAAATCAATGGCGCGCAGCAGCTTAGGTTGGGAGTGGCGCAAGCGCCGAGGATGAGTGACGAAGTATTTGGCGCTGAAATATCGGCAGGCGCCGAAATGTCGGCATCATTTCGGCCGCGCGATGCCCAGCTTGCGCATCCGTGATTGCAGCGTCGTGCGGTTCATGCCCAGCCGCGCCGCCGCGCCCGATGGCCCGCCCACCACCCAGTCGGTTTCGCCGAGCACGCGCAGGATGTGTTCGCGCTCGTTGGCTTCGAGTGTTACATCGCCGGCAGGCATCGGCTTTTCCGCCGCTTTCATTTCCTGCAGCGGGACTTCCAGGGCCGCGCCGCGCGTCAAGATCACCGCGCGTTCGATCAGGTTTTCGAGTTCGCGCACGTTGCCCGGCCAGTGGTAGCCGGTGAGCGCCGCCATCGTTTCTGCCGGAATCGTTTCGATCTGTTTGCGCATGCGCTGGGCGAACTTTTGCGCGAAGAAACGCACCAGCAACGGGATGTCTTCGCGCCGCTCGCGCAAGGGCGGCAGCGTAATGGGGAATACGTTGAGGCGATAAAACAGGTCGCCGCGAAACTGTTTGTCAGCGACCATCTTTTCCAGATCGCAGTTGGTCGCGGCCACCAGCCGCACGTCGGCGCGCTGCGTGCGTGCGCTGCCCAGCCGCTCGAATTCCTGCTCCTGCAACACGCGCAGCAGCTTGGGCTGCAATTCCAGCGGGATGTCGCCGACTTCATCGAGGAAGAGAGTGCCTTTGTTGGCGAGTTCAAAGCGCCCGATGCGTTGGGCGATGGCGCCGGTGAATGCGCCTTTCTCGTGGCCGAAAAGTTCGCTTTCGAGCAGTCCCGTAGGAATCGCCGCGCAGTTCAATTTGACCAGCGTGCGTTCGCGGCGTGCGCTGAGGTTGTGAATGGCGCGCGCGATCAACTCTTTGCCCGTGCCGGTTTCGCCGCGAATCAGCACGGTGGAATCGGTCGGCGCGACGGTTTCGACTTGTTTGAGGATACGTTGCAGCGCCGCGCTAGCGCCGATGATCTGCTCGAAGTTCAGGACGGTTTGGATTTCCTCTTCGAGGTAAAGTTTCTCTTCGTTGAGTTTGTTTTTGAGCGTTTCGATTTCGCGGTAGGCGAGCGCGTTTTCGACGGCGATGGCGACCTGGCCGGCGATCTGCATAAACAGTTCGCCATCGGCCTGGGTGAACGCGTCCTCGGTTTTGCTCGCCATGCTCATCGCGCCGATGACGCGATTTTTGCGTAACAGCGGAGCCGAAACATTGGCGCGGATGCCTTGCGCGACCGCGCGCCGCACTACATCTGAGGGAAATTGTTCGAGGTAATCCGGGCCGGTAACCACCACTTGTTTTGAGCGAATCGCCAGACCGACAGGCGTATTGTCCAGCTCGGCGACCTGACCTTCCTGCAACAGCGTTACCCCCTCGCCGCGATCCAGCGCAAACACGCGCAGGATTTCTTCCTGATCGTCGTACAGCCCCATCACGGCGTAATCGTGCCGGAACACCTGGCGCAGGCTCGCCGAAACCGCGCGGAACAACGACGACAAATCCAGCGCGGAGGCGATGGCGTTGTTCACATCCAACAACAGCCGCACTTGCGCGGACTGCCGCTGCGCCTGTTGTTCGGCGTCGCGCGCGCGTTCGAAATTGAGCGCGTTCTCCACTGCGAGCGCGATTTGATTGGCGACGAGGACGAGCAATTCATGATCGGTTTCGGGAAAGGCCTCTTCCCGAAAACTCGCCAGGCCGAGCACACCGAGCTTGCGGCCATGCGCAATCAGCGGTATGCAGCCGCCCGAACGGATACCCGCATCATAAAAGCGCCGATCGAACTCGGAGTTCAAGTCCGACTCTTCAAGACGATTGCTAAACACGGGCTGGCCGGTCAATAACGCGATGCCGCCCGCCGTGCCTTCCGCCGGCAAAATCGTGTCTTCTTCGACGGCGGGAATGTTGCCGGAGATGTCGAACATGAAGGCGCGGAATTGATTCGTCTCCGGCTCGTAAAGCGAGATGCCGGTGACTTCGTGCTGAAAGGATTGGCGCAAAGCGAGCGCGGCGGCGCGCGCGAGGTCGCGCAGGCTGTGGTGCGCGACAACAGCGTTATTGACTTCGAGCAGTAACTGCGAACGGTCGCGCCATCGCGCCGGTTGCGGCGGCGGCGATTCGTCCAATTGATTTGGAATCGTGGCATTCATCGGCCAGTCCCTCGGCGTGGCGAAATTGTGGCGCTCCCGCGCTTGCGCGTGTACCTGACGGTTCAGCGAAGCGCGATTATTCAGGAATTGCCGCGCCAGCGCAATAACGAGACGACAGGGCAGGCGATGGCGCCATTGAATCAGCGGCGCTCTTCAGGTCGTTGCGCCGCTTCCACTCGATTGTCCGCCGGGCAGCCAATCAGGTAAGTCACGAAGACAGGCGACCGCGCCTGCCTGGCCTCACCGCATTCCCACGAATAGCCGCCGGTCGTCAAGCCGGCCGTCAATTCGCCCAGCTCTTCGGGCGTGTATGTGCGCAGGCAGGAGACGACGCCGTCCCACAAGACAATCAACGGCGCGAGGGGCAGCGCGTACGTCCACCACAGCCGCGACCAGCGGAAGGGGCGAATCAACGGCGTCGCCAGCCACACGATCAGCGGCGTCGCGAACATCAATAGAATCGCCGGCAGCCGGCGGGCCGTGGCTTCGAAGATACCGATGCCTTGCCGCTGCTCCACCGCGGCGCGCAAAACCAACCGGGCGGCTTCCGGTTTGAAGTGATGAAAGGACGAGAAGAACGTGCGAAATCCTTTCAACTCCTCCGGCACGGCGCTGGCGTCAACCGGGGTTGGATGAAAAGAAAGCCGGTCGCCGCTTTCCGTTCGCGCGGCTCTGAACGCGTCCAGGTTGGGAAATTTGTCGGTCAGACAAATTTCGATGGCGTGGCTGTCCGTCGCAAATTCCCGACGCAACTTGCGCCACGGGCCGCCGCCGCCGGAACATAGATCAACGATGCGCGCGGCTCGCGCGCGGGCGACGGCTTCTTTCAATCGTTCGACGATGACGCCGTACGGATTGCCACGGTCAATGGCGAATTGCAGGTAGTCCGTCACCGCGTCGCGCAACGAGGCTGGGCACCAGGGTTGTTCGTGAAATTCGATCAGATGCGTTCGGCGAATATGTGTGGTCATAGTTTTGGCTAGATTGTAGATCTCCGGTTTTCGGCGCGGTACATTGCGCTGACGCATCCGTACCGCACCGCGCCCACCGGAGTTGAATGGGTAACGTTAGGTCAGCTCAACTGGTGATTTCTTCGATGATGGCTTGTGTCATCAGCCCGACCGCCGCGAGTTTGACGCCTTGCCGGTGCATCTCGGTCAACAGAGCTTTACCTTCGGCGTCAACCAGCGTCATCGCCGATAGCTCCACTTGCAGAGGCGGGCCAGGCTCGGCGCGCAAGACCGATTCCCAGCACTTCTTCAATTCCTCCACCCACGGTCCCGTGAGTTTGCCTTCGACGATCAAGCGTGTCGCGGCTGCATCGTTGTGAATTGTGATTCTGAGCATGACTTCACTCCCTCCTTCACCGCTTCACTTGTTGCGCAAGCCGCTCAGTTCAGTGGTCAACCAGCGGCGAAACGCGGGCAGGTGGCCAATGACTTTGAGCGCGGCGTTGCGCGCCTTTCGGGCGGGCGCGCTGCGCAGCGTCGCCATCCGCGTCATCCGGTCAGTAAAGGCCACCACGCGCGCGGCCACCGGGCGGCGAATGCGTTCGTACTCTTCCAGCGCCCGCTCGTCCGCGCGTCCGTCGAGCGCCGCGCACAAAGCGTGGCCGAGCGCGACAGCGTCTTGAATGCCTGTGTTCATGCCCTGCCCGCCCGCCGGGCTGTGTACGTGCGCCGCGTCGCCGGCCAGCAGCACCCGCCCGGCGCGATAACGATCAGCCAAACGGTGATGCACGCGGAAGCGCGAACTCCAGACGATTTCGTGAATGCGCGTAGCTCCGTGCGACGGCCCACGCGCATCCAGCAATTGTTGCACGTCGGCGATGCCGGGCTGTTCGGGCGCGTCGTCTACCGTCGCCACGATGCGATGGCGGCCGCCGGGCAAGGGCGCGACGACAACCAATCCGGCGGGCGAAACAAACAGCATCACTTCGCGGTCTGACAGCCGCCAGCTCATGCGGACATCCGCCAGCACGAAGGTTTGCTCGTAACTGTCGCCGGTGAAGCCGATGCCCGCGCGTTCGCGCACGGCGCTATGCATGCCATCGGCTCCGACCAGATAACGGGCGCGAATCGTGTGCGGCGTTTGGCCTTCGGCCGCAACCGTCACGTTGACGCCCTCGGCGTCCTGCCGCAGATCGCTGACGGTGAACGGACGGCGCACGTCATGTCCAAACTCGCGCAAGCGGTCGAGCAAAATCGCTTCGGTGCGGTATTGCGGAATCATCAGCGTGTGGGCGTAGCGCGTCGGCAACTGGTCGAAACGCAGCGTCATCAGCGCCTGATCGCGGTCGCGCAAGGTGAATTGCGGCACGATGTGGCCTTCGGCGCGCAGGCGTTCGCTGACCTGCAATTCTTCCAACACCTCCAACGTGCGCGCATGAATCACGGCGGCGCGCGAGGTGTTCAGCCCCTCGGCCAAACGATCCAGCAGCGCGAAGGGAACTCCTTCGGCGGCCAGCAAACAGGCGAGCGTCAGCCCGGTAGGCCCGGCGCCTGCGATCACAACATCGGTCTCAGTCGGTAATGTCTGCATAGCTTCTCCTTCCTTGAATTCACATCCGCTCGCCCACGGCCTTCGTAGCGGCGTAAGCGTCGAGCGGCGAGAGCAACACGATCATCAACCAGATGGGCAGCGAGATGAGCGCCATCGTCAGCCGCCGCAGCAATCGGTTGCCGGACACGGCGAATGCCGGAGCCGTCTCCGCCGTAACCAGCTTGAGCAGCGAACCCGAAACCGGACGGCGCGCTTCCATCTGTGTAAAAGGCGCGGTCACATACGCCGCCGATGGCAAGGCCAACTCGCGGGTCGGTCGGTCGCTGACATCGCCGGTGTTGGCTAACAGCGCCGTGCGCGTTTCCAACGCCACGCCGCAATGACGGCAGTAATGATCGTGGTCGTGAATGGCGGCCCGGCATTGCCCGCAGCGGTCAAGCGTCTGTGTGTTGGTGGATAGTGTCGTACTCATAACTCGCTTCCTTTTGATAAACCGGCTTGCCACATCAGCAAGCCCGCGATCAGTCAGGGCAAGCGCCTTGCCACAGATTTTCGGCGGCGCGGAATTGGCTCAAGCGGTTGATTGTGTGTAAGTTGCGATGCGCAGGCCGCGCTAGCGCCGGTCGAGGCGCCGAGGCCTGCCTGCCGAAATTTCGGCAGGTGATGAAATGTCGGCGGCGGCTGATGCGGCTCGCGCCTGGAAGAACATCGGCGAGTGAAGAATTCGAGGCAGCGACAAGCGCGGCGAATGGTCGGGCGAGAAGGAAGTTGACCGCCGGGGGATGCTATCACAGTCTTCCGGCGCCGATGGCGCGAGCGCGAACGGTCGGGCTTATTTGTTACATTTGGGCTTGCATGTAATAACCGGATGAGTAGTATTTACGCGGTTGTTGACGACAACCGCCCCAAAAAATCAATTCACCGGTTAACTTTTATCAGTCCAGTCATGGATTCTCTGAGACAATCGAGAACAACATCTGCGAGCAAGCGTAAGCAGTTTGCTCCCACACCCGAACCACATCCGCATGATCATCATCCCGGCCATTGATTTGCGCGGCGGCCGCTGTGTCCGGCTTTCTCAGGGGCAGGCTTCCGCTGAAACCGTCTATTCCGAAAATCCTGTCAGGATCGCCAAACGGTGGTACGACGAGGGCGCGGAGATGCTGCACGTCGTCAACCTTGACGCCGCGCTCGGCAAGGACGACACCGAGAACCTGAAGGCGCTCGAACGCATCCTTTACGAGGTAAACATCCCGGTGCAATTCGGCGGCGGCGTTCGCACGCTCGACGACGTGCGGCGGCTTGACGAGTTGGGCGCGACCCGCATCGTCATCGGCACGACGGCGATTGAAAATCCAGTGCTGTTGCAGCACATCGTTGACGAATTCGGCTCGACCATCGTCGTCGGCATTGACGCGCGCGACGGCATAGTCGCCCTGCGCGGATGGGAAAAGATGTCGAACATCCGGGCGATTGATTTCGCGCAGAAGGTGGCCGAGATGGGCGTCGAACGCATCGTTTATACCGACATCGCGCGCGATGGGATGCTCTCCGGCATCAACATCGAAGCCACGCGCGCCATCGCCGAAGCCAGCGAATTGAAAGTCACAGCTTCAGGCGGCGTCGCGTCGCTCGACGACATCTACGCGGTCAATGAGCTTGAAGAGTACGGCGTTGACAGCGTGATCATCGGCAAGGCGCTTTACGAGGGAATCTTCACGCTCGAAGAGGCTCTCGACGCGGCGGATGATTACGAAGATGATGAGGAGTAGTTAGCGAATCAGGACAGCGAAAAGAGATAACGGAAAAGACGGAAATAACGGAACAAACGGAAACTTGATAGATTCTTTTCAGAGCTTCTTCCGTTCGTTACGTTATTTCCGTCTTTTCCGTTATCTCTTCTTCTTTGTTTTACTTCGTCAGCCCATCAATTCTCTTGACCTGAGCTTTCGCGCGATTCGTGTTTGGCGCCCCGCTTGAACTACACGCTGCGTTCGTGGTATTTGATTCGCCTTTTGCAACTGCTGGCGGAATCCTCTGTGCTGACAGAGCGCGGTTATTGCCAGCGAAAAGGCGCATTGGAATGAGTTATGTCTAAATCACTCGTAATCGTCGAATCGCCATCGAAGGCGAAAACCATCAATAAATATCTGGGCAAGGACTTCAAAGTCATCGCCTCGGTCGGCCACATCAAAGATTTGCCTAAGAAGGGCCTCGGCGTGGACATCGAAAACAATTTCGAGCCGACCTACGAAGTGATGCCCGGCAAGGAGAAGGTCGTCAGAGAGATCAAGGACGCGGCGAAGGACGCCGAAACCGTCTACGTCGCAACCGACCCCGACCGCGAAGGCGAGGCCATCGGCCGGCATATCGCCGAGTTGATCACCGGCACGCGCGGGATGGCCAAGAAGCCGATCTTCCGCGTGATGTTCAACGAGATCACGAAGAACGCCGTCAAGGACGCCTTCAATCATCCGGGCAAAATCAACAACGATCTGGTTGACGCTCAACAGGCGCGCCGCGTGCTCGACCGTCTGGTCGGATACAAAGTCAGCCCGCTGCTGTGGGACAAAGTCCGGCGCGGGCTTTCAGCCGGGCGCGTTCAAACGGTCGCGGTTCGCCTGGTCGTCGAACGCGAGCGCGAAATTCAAGCCTTCGTCAAGACCGAATACTGGTCAATCATCGCCAACCTTTCGGCCAAGCTGCCGCCGCCGTTCGACGCGCGGCTTTACAAGATCGAATCGCTGACGGTCAAAACTTCAGGCTTCGACGATGGCGTCAAGAAGACCGAGTTTCATATAAAAGATGAAGAGACGGCCAAGAACATCCTCGATGAATTGAACGGCGCGAAATACCTCGTCAGCGATGTCACGACCAAAGAAAAGAAACGCAATCCCGTCCCGCCGTTCATCACCTCGAAGTTGCAGCAGGAGGCTTCGCGCAAACTGCGCTTCACGGCCAAGCGGACAATGCAGATTGCTCAGAAACTTTATGAAGGCGTCGAACTCGGCAGCGAGGGCGCGGTCGGTTTGATCACCTACATGCGAACCGATTCGACACGCGTCGCCGAAAGCGCGCTGGGCGAAGTCCGCGATTTCATCACCCATCAGTACGGCGAAAAATATCTGCCGGAGAAAGCGATTCACTACCGCTCGAAGAAAGACGCGCAAGACGCGCACGAAGCGATCCGCCCGACTTCAGCCGAACGCACGCCGGACAAGCTCGCGCCGTATCTGGGCAAAGACGAACTGGCGCTCTATCGCCTGATCTGGCAACGGTTCGTCGCGTCGCAGATGATGCCGGCCATCTTCGATCAAACCACGATTGATATTTCCGCAGGTGAAAAATACGCGTTCCGCGCCACAGGTTCGGTCATCAAGTTCGACGGATTCCTGGCGGTTTACGAAGAAGGCAAGGACGAGAAAGACGACGAAGACGACGAGCGCGCGGCGAAACTGCCGAAAGTCGAAAAAGGCGAAGAACTGAAACTCAACAGCCTGACGCCCAATCAGCACTTCACCGAACCGCCGCCGCGTTACACTGAAGCCACACTGGTCAAGGCTCTCGAAGAAAAAGGCATCGGGCGGCCTTCGACCTACGCTTCGATTATGTCGGTCATCCAGGACCGCGAATACGTCGAGAAGCTCGAAGGCAAGTTCCGCCCGACCGAACTCGGCGTGATCGTCAACGACCTGCTGATCGAAAGCTTCACCGATCTTTTCGCCGTCGAATACACGGCGCGGATGGAAGAAGAGCTTGACGAAGTGGAAGACGGCAAGCTGGCGTGGACTGCGGCGTTGAAAGAGTTTTACGACAAATTCACCGTTGACCTGAAAACGGCGCAGGAACACATGCGCGACGTGAAGCGGCAGGAGATCATCACCGACGAAGTCTGCGACAAATGCGGATCGAAGATGGCGATCAAGTTCGGGCGCTTCGGTCAATTCCTGGCCTGCACGAATTATCCCGAATGCAAGAACACGCGCGAACTGGCCAAACCCGCGACCGCAAACGGAAGTAGTGAAGCGTCAGCCGAAGCCGCTGAGAACCCATTCGCCAACGAAACATGCGAGAAGTGCGGCAAGCCGATGACGCTCAAACGCGGGCGCTTTGGACAATTCCTGGCCTGCACCGGATACCCCGAATGCAAGACCACGCGCAAGATCACCAAATCCGGCGTGGCCGCCGCGCCGGTGATGCTCGAAGAGCAATGCCCCGAATGCGGGTCGCAACTGGCCATCAGGCAAGGCCCATACGGCGAATTCACCGCGTGCTCGCGCTATCCCGAATGCAAATTCATCAAGCGCGAGACGACCGGCGTGCCTTGCGTAAAAGCGGGCTGTAAGGGCGAGATCATCGTCAAAAAATCTAGGCGCGGAAAAGTCTTCTATGGCTGTTCCGAATATCCGAAGTGCGACGCGGTCTTCTGGGACAAACCCATCGCCGAGCCTTGCCCGCAATGCAACAAGCCGTTCCTGCTGGAAAAATACAACGCCAGGAAGGAAGAGACGGTGCGTTACTGTTCAGAGGAAGGCTGCGATTATAAAACCGTCAACGGCGAAGTGCCCGAGCCGAAGAAAACGTCAGCAGCCAAAGGCGGCAAACGCGGCTCGAAGGCGAAGGCCGCCGACTAAACATCAGTGTCATTTGACGCTGATCCTGATCGTGTTCGCCACCTTGCCATCCAGCGTCAACACGACGTCTACCTCGCCTCGCCCGATCAAACTGCGCGGCAATCGCGCGTTGACTTGATCGAGGCCGACGAAGCCGCCCTGCGCGCCGACATAAAATAATTCCGAATTCGCACCGCCAATCGTCAACGCCGCGGCGGCGAGCGCGCTGACATTGCGCATTCCCGTCCCGAACAAAACCAGAAACACTTGATCGCTCGACGGACCGAGATCAATCGGTATTGCCACGAACCGGCCCTGCGCCTGATCGAACTGCGCTATCGGCTCGAAGCTCTGCGATCCGTCCTGTCGAACGCGGATCGCGATGCCCGAAGCGACTCCCTGCCCGC
>WBZR01003851.1_pt1 | contig 12926 bp, 11 predicted proteins | sample 5204231 | NCBI WGS metagenome assembly WBZR01 (sample SAMN12412403, study PRJNA552823) | activated sludge metagenome | isolation source: activated sludge from anammox sidestream of wastewater treatment plant... | place: USA: Virginia | collected 2017-08
ACCCCAGCGCCGACGCGTACGCGGCAGCGGCGAACGGAACGGCCTTCACCTCGACGCGTGGCGCGCCAAAGCGGCCGAGCGGCACCGCGAGCCCTGCGACTGGCACGGCCCACTCCATGCGAAGCGCGCCGGCCTCACGCCCGCGCAGCGAGTGCGCCTCGTAACCTGGGCCGGTCACCGGGCCGCCAAGCGAGGGCATGGCCTGCGTTGGCAGCGACGGCCCCGCCGCAACCGCAAGCACGACCGCGAGCGCAAGCTTGCCCGCGCCAGCATCGCGCTCCGCGCGGCCGGCAGCGAAGGCCCGGGCGAATGGCGGCATGGCCCGCTCGCCGCTGCGGGATCCGGGGATACGCGCCTCGTGGCCTTCCTGGCCGCCTTCCTGGCCTGGCGCGTCGCCCGCGGCCGGGACTGCGACGCGCGCCTCGGCGAGCCATCTGCCCGTGAACCCGGCGATGGCCACGCGGCCGTCCGCTCCTGCGGTGAGCGAAGTCGCGACCAACCGAGTCGCCGGTGCCGCTGCCCTGAACGCGCCAGAGAACGGCCGGGCGTGGACGGCAAGCGGCGTCTCCCGCGCATGCTCCACCACAACCCGCCAGTGCGTGGCGCTCCCGCCCTGCACGAAGGCCCGGGCGCCGGACGCACGGTATTCGTCCGTTACGTCGGATCCGAATTCCTGCGCGGCGATGGAATTCCCGAGCCCGCTCGCTTCGGGAACGAGCCCGAGGTCCCGGAACGTGTCGAACACCGACGCGCCGATCATGGACACCCCGCCTCCGGCCAGCGACACGCCGGCGTCGTACTTCACGACGCGGTCGTCGAGTCCATAGCGGGCGCCAAGATCAACGGCTACGCGCGCGCCAATCAGCCCGACCGTCCTGCCGCCGAGCGCGAGCCCCTCGACGCGGTTCACCCTGGCGAAGTCGCTCACCGACGCGCCAGCGAGCCGCCAGCGCTGCGCCGAGCGGAGCGCGGCGGCGCCGACCAGCGCGGTGGCGCGCGCGCGCACCGCCGCGGCAGCGGGCTCGTCGAACGCCGCGCTCGCGAGCGCGGGAATCGAGTCCGAAAGGCGCCCGGTGAACGGATACGCTGCGAGTTCCGCCGGAGGGGCGAAGGCGACTTCCGGGCCGGCGAAGAGCGCAGGCGGTGGGTCGCGATTCACCTCCACGCAGCAGATGTCCCAGGCGCCGTGGATGATGCCGCGAACGGGAAAGTCGAGCCACGTGCCCGTCCGGCGGATCTCTATGTCCTGTCGGCGCGGAAGCCAGAAGCGTCCCTCAACCAGCCCGTTGTCGAGCACGACGGATACGTCCTCGAGCGCGGGATCAATCAGCGCTGCCCTCGTGAACGCAATCCCAAGGCGCACGACGGTCGCCGTTTCCCTGTCGAGGTACACCGCCCCGACGGCCCGCGGCAACCGGTCGTCGCGTGGCCGGAACTCTACCGTCACGACGTCCCACGCCCGGCCGGCAACCTGGATACGCAGCGAATCGGCGATGGCGAAGTCGTAAGCGTCGCGCCCGGCAAGCGAGAGGGGGTGGGGCACATCGCGAACCTCGTCACCGTCGCCGAGCCGGATGATAGCCGGGAAGTTGTTCTGCACGACCGCGAGGTGGTCGCTGTGGTACGCGATGTCGGTCGGCTTCACTACGTCGAAGCGCCGTCCCACGACGCGCTGCTTGCTCTGGTTCGGCGCACGCCAGTAGACTTCCACGGCCAGTTCGTCGGCGCGCACGACCTGCGGCGGGTCGCGGAAGCCCTCGCCCAACTGGGCAAGGAAGGTCACGTACCCGTGGGCGGTTGCCTTGTAGTCTGCGAGGCCCGAGTCGGCGAGCTGGGCGGTGCGCCGTGCGATGGCGCGGGCAACCAGATCCAGCGCCGCCGGGGAGTTCCAGTCGCGCTGCTGGACGCCCTGCGCTTCGGCAACCGAGGCACAGACGATAACCATGGCCGCGGCCAACGCCGCTGCCCTGCGAGGAGGCATGGTGGCATTATCGCGGACCGGTCAGGCGGCGGCAACGGCTCCGGAGGCCCGGCTGGCGCGGGCGGCACGATGAGCGGCGGGTTCGAGGCGTTTCGCTCGAGGGCCCGCAGGCGCGCGCTCGTCCCGGTGTGGCGCGACGTCCTGCTCGACCTCGACACGGCGGTGGCTGCATTCGCGCGGCTGCGAGGCGCCGGTACGCCGGGTGCGGCGCGGTTCGCATTCCTGCTCGAAAGCGCGCCGGCGGGCAGCGATACCTGGGCCCGGTACACCTTCCTCGGCGCCGACCCTACCGCGGCGTGGCGCCTGACGGACGGAACGGTCGAGGACTGGGACGCGGAGCGGGGGTGGCACGCAGCACGAACGCCGGCGGACCCGATCGCGGATCTGCGCGCGAGGCTCATGCAGCACGAGCCCGTCGCCGCCCCGGAGCTTGGCAGGTTCTGGGGCGGAGCCGTCGGATGGCTCGGCTACGACGTGGTGCGCTGCATCGAGCGGTTGCCAAGCCCCCCGCCGCGCGGGGTGGCCATCCCCGACGCACTGTTCGTCTTCACGCGCACGATGGTGATCGTTGACAACCTCAAGGCGCAGGCCCGCATAACCTGCGCGGTCCCCGTTGACGACGACCTCTCGGATGCCGCGCTCGGCAAACTGCACGGCGACGCTGAGCGCGACATTGACGCGGTCGCCGCCCGGCTGCGCACGGGGCCGTCGCTCCCGCCGCTGGACTTCGACCCGGACGCGCCGCCCGCGGAAGGGCGGTCATCGTATGAGCGCGCACGCTTCCTCGCAGACGTGGATCGCATCAAGGAGTACATCCTGGCGGGTGATTGCTTCCAGGCGCTGCTGGCGCGCCGCATCACTGTCCCGCACGACTTCGACGCCACCACCCTCTACCGCGCGATCCGCGCCCTCAACCCGTCGCCGTACATGTACCACGTGATCGCCGACGGGGTGGAGATCGTCGGGAGTTCGCCCGAGCTCCAGGTGCGGGTCGCCGACGGCCGCGCGATCGTGCGGCCAATAGCGGGAACGTGCCCGCGCGGCCGCGACGCGGACGAGGACGCGCGGCTAGCCGCAGCGCTCAGCGCCGACCAGAAGGAACGCGCCGAGCACGTGATGCTGGTGGACCTCGGCCGGAACGACGTCGGTCGAGTGGCCGAATACGGCTCCGTGCAGGTGACGCAGCTCATGCAGGTCGAGCGGTTCTCGCACGTGCAGCACCTCGTGAGCGAGGTGCGGGGCAGCGTGCCGGGCAGGTCGGCGCTGGACGTGTTCCGCGCGACTTTCCCGGCGGGAACGATGACCGGCGCGCCCAAGGTGCGCGCGATGGAGATCATTGACTCGCTCGAGCCTGAGCGGCGCGGCCCCTACTCCGGCGCCATTGGCTACATCGCGTACGGCGACCAGGCCATGGACCTGGCGATCGTCATCCGGACCTGCGTCCTGGCCAATGGAGAGGCCACGATTGGAGCGGGCGCGGGAATAGTCGCCGACTCATCACCGGAGCGCGAGTGGGCGGAGACGGAGGCCAAGGCAAGAGCCATGCTGACCGCGATCGGGCGGGCGCGCGCAGCCAGCCGCCCAGGCAGCACCCCGGCGTAGCCGCCGGGGCCGGCGCCGGGCCATATTTTCGGGAATGGCGTTCAAGCTCGTCGGCATCGAGAACGAGTACTCGTTCGAGTTGCGGCCGCGGACGACGATGGTCGTCGGCCGCGCCGTGAGTTCCGACTGCGCCATCGTGGACGCCACGGTGTCCCGCCGGCACGCGGAGCTCGCCGTGCAGGAAAACGGCTTCCAGCTCAAGGACCTCGGATCGAGCAATGGATCGTTCGTGAACGGGGCAAAGGTGGACTCGTACTTCGTCGCGCCGGGCGACACGGTGGTCTTCGGGAAGGTTGCATTCGCGGTGCACGAACTGGCTCCTCCCGTCACCAAGCCGCCGCAGCCGCCGTCAGACGCCGCCAGCGCACCGCCGCCAAAGCCGGGCGCGACGATCGTCCGGCCAATCTCCTCGCCCGACATTTCGGGCCTCGGCCCGCACAGCGGAAGTATCAAGGCGGCAATGGCCAGCGCCGCCAGCGAGGCCGACAAGGACAGGCAGAAGCTTGCGATCCTCCTGGAGGTCTCGAAGGGACTCACGCGCGCCGCCGACGTGGACGCGCTCCTGAAGAAGGTCACCGACTTCGCCTTCGAGATCCTCGAGGCTGACCGCTGCGCCATCCTCCTGTTCGACGACCGCGGCAACCTGATGACCAAGATCGCCCGCGACAGACGCGGGGCAGACCAGGCGCAGGCAGTACCGCAGTCCATCGCTCGCATGGCCGTGGACGAGAAGTCCGCAATCGTCTCGGAGAACGCCGGCGAGGATACCCGCTTTACGGGCCAGTCCATCCTCATGCAGCGCGTGCGTTCGGCAATGTGCGTGCCGCTGATGGGCTCCGAGACCAAGGTTCTCGGCGTGCTCTACGTAGACAACTTCATGAGCACGCACCAGTTCAACGAAGCCGATGTGGACTTCGCGATTGCTTTTGCCGGCATCGCCGCGGTCGCGATCGAAAACGGGCAGTTCTCCGACCGCATCAGGCAGCAGGCTCTCGTGCGGAGCAACTTCGAGCGCTTCTTCACGCCGCACCTCGCGGCGCGCATCGCGAACAGCGCCGACGCCGTGAAGCTCGGCGGCGACAAGCGCCGCGTCGCGGTGCTCTTCAGCGATATCCGCGGCTTCACCGCGCTCTCGGAAACCATGGAGCCGGACGCCATGGCGAAGCTGCTCACGGAGTACTTCAGCGAGATGGTGGAGTGCGTCTTCCGCCACGGCGGTACGCTCGACAAGTTCATCGGCGACGCTGTCATGGCGCAGTGGGGCGCGCCGCTCGGCGAGTCCGACGACGCCGACCGGGCAATGTCGTCCGCAATGGACATGATGGAAGCGCTCGAGAAGCTGAACGAACACTGGGCTCAGCAGGGCCGGCCAACGCTGCAGATCGGCATCGGGCTCAATATTGGCGACGCATTCGCCGGCAACATCGGAAGCGAACGCCGCCTCGAGTACACCGTCATCGGCGACACGGTGAACGTCGCCAGCCGACTCTGCGGCAAGGCGGGGCCTGGCGAGATTCTCGTGAGCGAAGACTTCACCAAGGCGCTCAAGACCCCGCCGCGAATGTCGCCCATGCCGCCCATGGAGCTCAAGAACAAGACCCAGCCGGTCCCGGTATTCCGGATCGTGCGGTAGGCGCGGCCCGGGGCGCGGCACCGTGAAATACACAGGGGCGACCATCCACGGCGTTCCGGACGGGTACCGCGCGAGCGCGCGTGGCGGCACACTGCTCGTGGCGCGGGATGACGCCCACGACGCGCTGGCCGACGCGCTCTGCGGCGGCACGCTGCACGCGTGGGCATCGCGCCAGCCCGATGCGTGCGCGTTCGAGGGACGCACCGTTGCCTGGGCGACGCGACTCTCGCCCGTCGGAGGCATCGTCGTGCGGCACTCACGCCACGGCGGACTGCTCCGCGGAATCACGAGAGACCTCTTTCTCGCCCCGTCCCGCGCGCCGCGCGAGCTGCACGTAGCGCTGCGGCTGCGCATGGCGCTGGTGCGCACGCCGGACGTCATTGGCTATGCCACGTACTCAGCGCCTGGCCCGTTCTGCCGGGCCGACGTGGTGACCGCGCACATCCGCGGCGCCGACCTGCCGGACGCGTGGGCGGCCGCCAAGGACCAGTTCGCGCGGCTCGGGATTGCCCGCGCAACCGGCGCCCTCCTCAGCTCGATGCACAGCGCCGGAGTCGTGCACCCTGACCTCAACGCGAAGAATATCCTGGTCGCCCGTTCCGGTGACGAAGCGAAGGCGTGGCTGCTGGACGTGGATCGCGTCAGGTTCGTGCGGCCTGGCGACAAAAGCGCAGCGGATTTGAACCTGGCGCGGCTCGAGCGCTCGCTGGGCAAGCTGCGACGGATGGGCACCATTGACATTGACGCCGAAAGCTGGGAGGCCGTGGAAAGCATCGCGCGCGCCGCAGCGCCACTCGCCACGGCGAACGCCCGAGGCGCGCGTTGACGCCTGCTCGCGACACCTTGGCAGCCGGCGGCTCGGTGAGCCTGGAACGCGTGTGCATCGTGATGATGAGCGCAGTCGGCGACGCCGTGCACGTGATGCCCGTCATCCACTCGATCAAGCGGGCGGCGCCCGACGCCCGAATCACCTGGGTTCTGCAGCCAGGGCCCGCCACGCTCGTGCGCGGGCATCCGCTCGTGGACGACATCGTCGAGTTCGACCGCACCGCCGGGCTACGCGGATTCCTCCGCGTGCGGCGCGCGCTCGCCTCGCGGCCGGCAACGGTGGTCGTCAACCTGCAAGTCTACTTCAAGGCCGGAATCATCACCGGCTTCAGCCGCGCGCCCGTCAAGCTGGGCTTCGACCGCGCCCGCGCGCGCGACGCCAACTGGCTCTTCACCAACCGTCGCATTCCGCCGCACGCAATGCAGCATGTCCAGGACCAGTACCTGGAGTTCTGCTCCTGGCTCGGCGCCCCAACCGACCGCGTGGAATGGAACCTCGGCCCGTGGAACGACGAAGAGCGCGCATGGCAGCGCGACTTTTTCGCGCAGTTCGACCGTCCGGTCGTGCCGATCGTGGTCGCGACGAGCAAACCCGAAAAGGACTGGATGCCAGAGCGCTGGGCAGAGGTTTGCGACGCCCTGAACGCGGACTTCGGACTGCAGCCCGTGCTCGTTGGCGGCCGGTCGCCCCGTGAACTGGCGGCCGAAGCGGCAATCCTTGCCCGTGCGCGGCACCGGCCGGCCTCGGCGCTTGGCAGCGGCCTCCGGCGGCTCGCCGCGATCCTCGATGGCGCCGAGCTTGCACTCACGCCCGACACCGGTCCGCTCCACCTGGCGGTCGCGCTGAGGACGCCGGTCATTTCGCTGATCGGCTACTCGAATCCGAAGCGCGTGGGGCCATACCGGTGGTGCCGCGACCTCGTAATAGATGCCTACGGTGACCTAGGCGAGGACTACCCCATCTCGATGGAGAACCGGCCCGGACGCATGCCGCGCATTAGCGTCCGCGACGTCCTCGACCGCGTGGAGCGGTGGCGGGCCGTCAAGAAAAAGGCCGCCCCCGGCACCGTTCCGTGGGCGGCAAACGCATGACCGCAGAACCCCGGTGCGTCGCGAAGGCGACCTACCGGCGGGAAATCAGGACTCCAGCAGCTTGAGCTTGAGGGCGAACTTCACGTAGTCGCTCCGGTGGTGGAGCCCGAGCTTCTCGTTGATCCGCTGCTTGTAGGTATCCACCGTCTTCGGGCTGATGTGCAACTGCTCGCCGATCTCGGGGGCGCTGTAGCCGGACGCCACGAGGCGCAGGATCTCCTGCTCGCGGTTCGAGAGATCCTCGAAGCGGTTGCGCTCACTGGCGCCCTGCTCGCGCCGCTTGAACTCCTTGGCGAGCGCGCGCGCCGCGCCGGCCTGCAGATAAGGATCTCCATTGGCGACGATCCGCACCGCGGCAACGAGTTCGCGGTCCGCCGCGCTCTTTACCAGGTAACCGCTCGCACCCGCTTCGAGCGCCGGGACGAGGTACTCATCCTCGGTGTGCATGGTGAGTATGAGGATCTTCGACAAGGATCCGCTCGCGATGATCTCCTTCGTCGCCGTCGCGCCGTCCATCTCGTCCATCGAAAGATCCATTACGATGACGTCCGGCTTGAGGCGCTCGGCGAGGGCCACGGCTTCACGTCCGTTGCGGGCTTCGCCCACGACGTCTATGTCCTTGGCCTCTCCCAGAACGGCGCGCAATCCCGCGCGCACCACTGCGTGATCGTCCACTAGCATCACGCGAATCAAGTCGCCCATCATCGTGACGAAGCTCTCCTCCCTGCCGTCCGTGCCGCGACACAACCGGCGCAAACCGACAACCCGACATGGTAGATTAGGGACGCAAGACGTCCCGCGCTTCGCATCCTAGCCGTACCGGTACATCATTCGCGTAAGGCGATCACCGGAAAGAATGTGTGGTATCCCTACATATATGTCAGGCGATTCCCTACACGACAAGCCGGAGGCCAGCCAGAGTTGAACCAGTCCACGACGGACCGCCTGCTGCGTGCAAGCGTGGCCACGTCCATTGATGCGATAATCTGCACCGACGAAAAGCGGAAGATCACGTTTTTCAACCACGGCGCCGAAGCGATGTTTGGCTACAGCGCCGAGGAAGTGATGGGCAAGCCCCTCGACGTGCTGATCCCGCACAGGTTCCAGGCCGCGCACCGCGAGCACGTCGAGAAGTTCGGCGCATCCCGGCAGGCGACACGGCTGATGGGAGAGCGTCGGGAAGTATCCGGCCTCCGGAAGGATGGGACCGAGTTCCCCGCGGCTGCCTCGATCGCGCAGGTGACCCTGGACGGCGAGCACGCGTATTCCGTGGTTCTTCGCGATGTAACGGAACAGCATCGCTTCGAGCAGGAGAACTCCGAGCTGGTGCGCGAGCTGCGCGCGGCCGTGGTGGCGCGCGACGACATGCTTGGCATCGTCTCGCACGACCTCCGGAACCCGGTGAACGCGGTGAAGATGCTGGCTGCGGCAATCGTGCGGGCCGGCGAGACCGCTTCGCTTCCTCCGGTGGTGTCGGAGCACGCGGGCGTGCTCCTGCAGGCAGCGCGCCAGATGGACGCGCTCATCCAGGATCTGCTCGACGTTTCGCGGCTCGAGTCGGGGCGGATGACGATGGCGCCGCGTCCCGTCGCGATGACTGAGCTTGTCACGGCAGCCACCAGCCTCCTTGCACCGGCTGCGGAAGAAGCCGGGGTCCGGCTTACGTCGAACGTCTCGGGCTCGCTTCCCCAGGTTGACGTTGATCCCGACAGGATGGTGCAGGCGCTGTCGAACCTCGTGAGCAACTCGGTGAAGTACACGCCCTCCGGGGGCCGCGTGGACGTCAACGCGCAGGTGGACGGTGACATCGTGCGCGTATCGGTGGAAGACACGGGTGTTGGGATCCCTGAGGCAGAACTGCATCGCGTGTTCGACCGGTTCTGGCAGTCACGGCGCACGAACCGCAGCGGCGCGGGGCTCGGGCTCACGATCGTCCGGGGCATAGTCCGGGCGCATGGCGGCCGGATCTGGATCGAGAGTCGGCCAGGCGAGGGAACCAAGGTGCACTTCAGCGTCCCACGGGCAGCGCGCGCCGACGCTTAGGCGTGGGTGCAGCGGCTATGGGGCGGTGATGCCACGCGTGAAGTCGTACCGCAGCCCGACCTGGGTGAGCAGGTCCACGAGACGGCGCAGGCCGAGGCCCATGACGCTGAAGTAGTCGCCGTCCACGCGCTCGACGATCGTGGCGCCGTACCCTTGGATGCCGTACGCGCCCGCCTTGTCCATCGGTTCGCCTGTGGCCACGTACGCCTCGATCTCGCCGTGCGTCAGTTTGCGAAAGGTCACCCGGACCGTCTCGACGGCCGACGCGACGCGCCCGGCGCGCGACACGGCAATGGCGGTGTGCACGAGGTGCGACCGCCCGCTGAGCCGATCGAGCATGCGTCGCGCGTCCGCTGGGTCTTCCGGCTTGGCAAGGATGGCGCCGTCGAGGACGACAGTCGTGTCGGCGGCTATGATGACGGCGCCGGGTTCCAGCGCAGCGATCTTGGCGGCCTTGTCGCGCGCGACCCGCTCGACATACGCTACCGGGTCCTCTCCGGGGCGGGCCGACTCGTCAACGTCAGCCGGGCGCACCTGATGCCCGATTCCGACCAGGTTCAGGAGGTCGCGGCGGCGCGGCGATGCCGAGGCCAGCACCACGCGCAGCGCGCTCATCGCTCGAGCCAGAGCGTGACTGGCCCGTCGTTCACGAGCTCGACCTGCATCATGGCTCCGAACTCGCCGGTCTCCACCCGCAATACCCGTTCGCGCAGCGCGGCCACGAACCGGTCGAAGAGCGGCTTGGCCGCGTCGGGGTGGGCCGCCTGAATGAAGCTTGGCCTCCGTCCCTTCGACGCATCGCCGTAGAGGGTGAACTGCGACACGACGAGCAGCGCGCCGCCCGCTTCGGCCAGTGGCAGGTTCATCTTCCCGTCGGCGTCGGCAAACAGGCGCAGCCCCGTGATCTTGTCAGCCATCCACTCGACTTGCTCGTTGCCGTCGTCGTGCGTGAACCCGGCGAGGACGACGTAGCCGCCCTCGATGCGGCCGGTTTCCCTGCCTTCCACGGTGACGTGCGCGCGCGATACGCGCTGGAGGAGGATTCTCATCGTCCGGCCTCAGTCGGCGATCACTTCCATGCCCACCGCGTGCTCGACCCCCTTGAGGAAGAACACGAGCGGAAGGCAAACAAGGAAGAGCACGGTCACGAGCTGGAACACGTGATTGTACGAAAGCACGGCGGCCTGCTGCGTCACGCGGCCGTCGAGCAGCGCGAGCGAGCGCTGCGTGGCGGTCTGCGCGTCAGCGCCTCCGGCTCGCATCGCGCCCTGCACCATCTGGAGCCATCGCAGCGTTGCCGGGTCCGTTGCTCCCGCGTGCCAGCTCACAACGTCGTGGTAGCGGGCGATTCCGGCGGTGAGCTGCGTTGCCGAGAACGCGACGCCCACGCTCCCGAACACCTGGCGCACCACGTTGTAGAGGCCGGCGGCGGATGTCATGCGCGCCCGCTCGATGGTCGCGAGCGCGGCCGTGCTCAGCGCGACGAAGATCAACCCGAATCCAACACCCTGCCACATCTGTGGCCAGAACAGATCCCAGAAGCCGACGTCACTCGTGAGCCGCGAGAGCGCAAAGAACGAGTAGGCGCTTACCGCCAGTCCGGTGCCCACGAGCACGCGCGGACCCAGCCGGTTGTACGACCTGCCCGCGATTGGCATGAGCACAGCCATTGCAAGCCCGCGCGGCATCAGCACGAGCCCGGATTCGTAGGCGCTGTACCCGAGCAGCGTCTGGAGGAACAACGGAAGCAGGAAGAGGGCAGCCATCAGGCCAAGCCCGAGGATCGCGCCAATGGCCGTCGCGGAGGCAAACGCCGTGTTCCTGAACAGCCGCAGGTCCACGGCGGGCGTGTCGCTCTTCAGCTCGCGCCAGATGAACAGCGCCAGGCCGATGGCCGCGACGATCGCGAGCCGCCGGATGAACGCGGAATCGAACCAGTTGTCCTTCTCGCCGTTTTCGAGCATGAGCTGCAGCGCGCCAAGGCCCATCGTCAGCAGCGCGAGTCCCCCCCAGTCAATGTGCCCCTTGACGCGGACGAGGTATGGCGGGTCCTGGATGAAGCGCATCACCATGAACACGTTCAGGACGCCGATCGGCACGTTGATGAAGAACACCCATGGCCACGAGTACTGGTCGGTGATCCAGCCGCCCAGGGTGGGGCCAAAGGCGGGAGCCAGCACCACCCCGACGCCGTAGAGGCCCATCGCCACGCCCTGTTCCTCGGGCGGGAACACTTCCCGCAGGATCGCCTGCGAGACCGTGATCAGCACGCCCCCGCCGATCCCCTGGATGATGCGCCAGAACACGAGCGCGCCAAGCGAGCCGGACAGGCCGCACGCCATCGAGGCGCCGGTGAACGCAACGATGCTCGCGATGTAGAAGTTCTTGCGGCCGAAGTGCGAGCTCAGCATACTCACGATCGGCATGATGATCACGTTCGACAGGATGTATCCCGTGACTACCCACGTGATTTCGTCCACCGTCGCGCCAAGCGTGCCGCGCATGTCGGGAAGCGCGACGTTGACGATGCTCGAGTCGAGAACCGCCATGACCGTGCCGATGAGCACCGTCCCGGCGATGACCCACTTGTTCGCGGCTTGGTTAGCGTGGGAAGACATGAATCCCGACTGGTGATGCCTGCGTCAAAGAGAGGAACAGGAAGCCACGCGCCATCGGAATGTAGATGATGTCCATGGCCCAGACCTCGTTCGGCCGGGTGATCACCCGATGGCGCAGCAGGTACGGCAGCGCGTGGGTCCGCTCGATCATCGCCTGGCGCTCAGCCACCCGGCCCTGGTGAGCGCGCGATCCACAAAATCGTTCTGGGGCGCGAGATCGCCAATCTTCGCATGCAGCGTCTTCACCTCCAACGGTGGCTCGGCGGGGCGCCCGTCGGCAAAGACGTCGGCGGCGCCCTGCAGCAACCGCTCGCGCCACTCGCCCTTCGCGGCCGCCAACGCGACCTTGGCCTTGAAGACGGGCGAGTGATTCCGACGGGGACGACGGAGCGTAGACACGACCCCTGGACCGATGGACGAAAGATCGCCCGGCCTGCCCGCCTGTCCAGTCATCCACTCTGTTCTAAGTCCCGAAGCCATTTCTTGTTCATCAGGATCGTGCACTAGCTAGCCGACGCGACGAGCCCGACCGCGGTTACGGAAGCTGGTCGAGAAAATCCCTGACGCGCAGAATCATCGTCTGAGCCTTCCTGCTGTACATGTTACGGATGGGGGTTGGTATCACCAACGTCAACTTCGCTGCCTGCATTGCCGCAATTGATCGCCCGGAGACGCCTTGGTCCATGGTCAGCAGGTGTTTGTGCGGAATCCGCTCGGCTTCTCGCAACACCTGCCTCCAGCGGTCCTTCAGCGTGAATTTTGCCGCGAGCATCCGCAGACGCTCACTCGGGATTCCCGGATCGTGGTACGCCTTGGCACTGGGGAAGACAAAGTCCGGCCTTTCGTAATGCTCCGTGGTCACCTGGGCCTCGTACGCGATCTTGTGCGCATCGAAGACCCGCGCAGCGTGAAGCTGAAGCGCCCCACCGGCCCGGGAGACGCGCGACTGACGCAGACTCATCGTGAATTCCCGAAACCCGAGGACATCGGGTTTCCGATCTGCATCGAAGAATCCCTGGCTGACCCGCTGGGCGATCAGCGCATCTTCCCACAGTCGGAACACAGCAGCTTCAACCTCAATCCAGCGGTGGAGCGCGCCGTCCGGATCCTGCACGGGGTCGACATCCTT
>WBZR01002358.1_pt1 | contig 12925 bp, 13 predicted proteins | sample 5204231 | NCBI WGS metagenome assembly WBZR01 (sample SAMN12412403, study PRJNA552823) | activated sludge metagenome | isolation source: activated sludge from anammox sidestream of wastewater treatment plant... | place: USA: Virginia | collected 2017-08
AATAATGGCTGGACTCATCGGTCTTTCCATCTTTATTGGAGAGATACGCAAGGCTGAAGGTTATGTAATCGTTGGCAGGTTCAATAGCATGCTGTTCCTTCATTACATCTATCAGCGACGGTTCGCCATACCCCCTGTCTGCTGCAATGAGTCCATTCAGAGCGCTGTTATTTTGCGCAGTGATATAAATTGCGCTGTACTTGAGCAGGTGGGGTAAAAAGAGGAAAAACAAAATGCATATTACTGCAAATATCTTATCATTCCTGCTCATATATATCCATGAAAGGACTATCCATGCAATGCCAAAAAGGACAGGGATAAAGGCAATGATCAGAAAGAATATGATATTAAAAGGCCAGCCTATGAATCCGGACGTAAGTTCACTGAATGTGTGAAGAAAGAGCGGGAAATTGCGGCAGCAGAGAGCTGCTGAAAATACAAGTACTGTGATACCTGATCCAAGAAGCAGCACTGTGTAGAGCCTGCCAGACATGTTGAACAATGTCCGGAAGTCCCTGACAGACGCCTTCAGCCCGCCCATATATTCATAAAATATCTCGCCTGTGCCTGCTTTTGACGAATTGCGGAGTGATCTTGCAGAAAGAAAATAGGAAGGTGCATAGTCAGGAGATATCTCCCTCGCGATGAGACTGAGACGATGAGCATTTTCAGGAGCTCCCTTTTCAATTGACAGATATCCCTCCCTTACGATCAGCGCTGACACATCATCCATTCTGTTGATCCCAAGTCTGTATTTTGTGCTTACTATATCCTTGAGGAGCTGGTCTGCGGCACTGACATTGCCGCTTGCAATGGCTTCCTGTCTTTCCGACCACAACTTCTCTATTTCAACAGGTAAAAGCCTGTCATATGCAAAGGCAGTTTCTGCTGACGCTGCGCCGGATGACAATAGAAATGCCATGATGAGAATTGCGGCCTTGACTCCTCCGCTTCCGATCTTTCCCTCGCGGCCGTCAAGAAGTCTTCTGATATTTTCGATGTGTCGTATAAAAAGAAGTGAGGAAATAATTACAGTGAATATAATAAATACGAAATATTTTTCGCCTATTGCCGTGACGGCTGGCAATAACCCGAAAGAAATAAGCGCGGCGAGTGAAGAATATTTCCATATAAGCATGCTTGCTAACCAAATACCCATTGTGATCAAACCGATATACGGCCATAAGGCGAGGAGGACTCCGAGGCTTGTTGCAACACCCTTGCCTCCCCTGAATCTCAGAAATACAGTAAAGTTATGGCCTGCTATAGCGGCGAGGGCGATTGCAAGAGTCCAGATGTCAATCCCCCAGAGATACTTTGCTATCAATACCGGTACAGCTCCTTTCAGGGCATCAAAAAGTAATGTCATGGCACCTCCTAATTTTCCGGTCGTCCTCAAAACATTTGTGGCTCCGATGTTGCCACTCCCCATCTTCCTGATATCTCCGGCCCCCATGAACGAAGCTATAATTATACCGAAGGGGATCGAGCCGGCAAGGTAACTGCATATGATCATGAGTATCCTGACAGTGGTCATGTGTTTTTCATCTTCATCCAGAACCGGATGGTATAGTCCGCAGCAGAAATTATTGCGAGGACGGCTGAATACCAGAGCATTACGGTTCCGATAGTATGCAGATCAAAAATCCTCGAACCAAAGATTACAGGATAGTCAAGAATGAGAAATACCAGTGCAATGATTTGCACTATAGTCTTCATCTTTCCCATATCTCTGGCGGCGATTACGACTCCAACTGATGACGCTACAGCCCTGAGGCCTGTAATCGCTATATCCCTTCCGATGATTACAATTGCAAGCCATGACGGGACCCTGTGGAATTCTACAAGCATGATGAGGGCTGATAGCACGAGGAGTTTATCTGCTACAGGGTCAAGCAGTTTGCCTGATACGGTTACCTGCTCATATTTTCTGGCAAGGTAGCCATCGAACCAGTCGGTCGCTGATGCAAGAATAAAAATAAGAGCAGCCCAGTCTGTTCTTGATACAGAAGGCACTGCAAATACAATTATAAAAAAAGGTATTAATAATATCCGCAGAACGGTAAGGATGTTGGGTAGATTCAAATTCAACCCTTCGCCTTAAGAATGAAATCTGTGATTTCCCTGACCGCCCCGCCTCCTCCCGCTCTTTCAGATATCATATCAACGGACTCTCTTACTTCTCTTACTGCATCAGCGGCCGTTGCAGAGAATCCTACAATACGAAGAAGAGGCAGGTCTATGAGGTCGTCACCCATGAATGCAACCTGTTCGTCCGAGAGATTGTATTTTACCGTGAGCTGTTTATACACAGACACCTTGTCTGTTATTCCCTGATAGACTTCTCTAATATGAAGTTCCCTGGCCCTGTGATCAACGGATCTGGAATTTCTTCCGGATATTATGCCGACCTCAATTCCGGATTTTTTAAGCAGGGAAATTCCAAGTCCGTCATGTATATGAAATGCCTTGAGTTCACTGCCATAGCTGTCAATAAAAATCTTGCCATCGGTAAGGATTCCGTCAACATCAAGAAGTAGCAGCTCAACTTTTTTTGCCTTGTCAATCAGTGATTCCACCTTATTGATTCCGGATACCTGATTCCGCATAAGTTAAACGATCCCCTTCTTCAACAGGTCGTGAAGGTGAATTATGCCTGCAACTGAGTTATCATCATTTACTATCACAAGAGATGTTATTGAATGAGTCTCCATTATCTGTACCGCTGATACTGCAAGGGCACCCCGATGAATTACCTTTGGGTTTACTGTTGCAGCTTCAGCGGCGGTCAGTTGAAATATATCGCTGCCCTGTCCGGTTTCGCGTTCAAGCAATCTTCTCAGGTCACCATCTGTTATTATCCCAAAGAGCCTGTTCTTGTCATCAAGTACGGTTGTGACCCCCAGCTTCTTGGATGTCATCTCAAAGAATACATCCTTCATGGGGCTGTGTTTGTATACAACCGGTATCTCATTCCCTGTGTGCATTATATCTTCTACGTGCAGGAGGAGCCTTCTGCCAAGAGCCCCTCCCGGGTGAAATAGCGCAAAATCCTCCTCCCTGAATTCACGCTTCTCGAGAAGTGCGATTGCAAGTGCATCACCCATGGCAAGTGCGGCAGTCGTGCTTGCTGTCGGCACCAGGTTCATCGGACATGCCTCTTCCTTTACGCTGACATCCAGAACGACATCACAATTTTCGGCAAGAGTTGAGTCAGGCTTACCGGTGAGGCATATCATACGTAAATTCATTTTCTTAAAGACAGGCAATAACGCAATTATTTCGTCAGTTTCGCCGCTATTAGATATAGCCAGGATTGTGTCTTCTTGCATAATCATTCCGATATCCCCATGTATACCTTCGGCAGGATGAAGAAAAAATGCAGGGGTTCCTGTGCTTGCGAGGGTGGCAGCCATCTTTTTGCCTATTAATCCTGATTTTCCCATTCCTGTGACAACGACCCTTCCCTTACAGCTATACAGTAGGGAAATAGCATCAGAAAAATTTTGGCTCAGTCTGGTCCGCAGACTGTCTATGGCCCTTGCTTCTATATCGAGAACCCTGCGGCCTGTTTCAATGTCACTCAACTCGGAACGCCTCCGGAACAGTTCAATTTATCGTGACCTTGTTTAGCTACGCCTCACAAAATCTCCAAGACTGCTGAGGTCTTTAATAAGAGACCTGACATCTTTGAGCGGTACCTGTGTCGCACCATCGGAAAGCGCCTTTCCCGGGTCCGGATGAACCTCCATAAAGACGCCGTTACATCCTGCTGCCACAGCGGCCATTGAGAGTGTTCTGATGTATTCCCTCTGGCCGCCGGACACAGCACCACTTCCTCCAGGGAGCTGGACACTATGTGTTGCATCAAAGACGACAGGATGGCCAAATGACTTCATTACCGGTATAGACCTCATGTCAACAACAAGGTTATTGTATCCCAGCATTGTGCCTCGCTCTGTTACCATGATGTTGTGATTTCCTGCAAATCGTACCTTTTCCACGGCATTTTTCATGTCCCATGGCGAAAGGAATTGTCCCTTCTTGATATTGACAGTCTTTTGGGTCATAGCTGCGGAAACCAGAAGATCTGTCTGTCTGCAGAGAAATGCCGGTACCTGCAAAACATCAAGAACTTCTTTAACTTTATTTGCCTCATCAGCTGTGTGTATATCCGATGATACAGGCAATCCTGTATCATACTTGATCCTGGCAAGAATATTGATCCCAATTTCTATTCCAGGCCCCCTGAATGAATTGACCGAAGTCCTGTTGGCCTTATCATATGAAGCCTTGAATATTATAAAAACACCTGTGTCCGTGGAAATACTCCGCAGCTCGGACGCTACCTCCAATGCCATAACCTCGTCTTCAATTACACATGGACCAGCTATGAAAAAGAGCGGACTGGTGTCACTTAAAGAATAATTTCCTATTTGAATACTCATTTAACCAGTCTCGCTGCCGCTCCAATAAAAGATGCAAAAAGTGGATGCGGGGCGGTAGGTTTTGATTTGAATTCAGGATGGAACTGGGTAGCAAGGAACCATGGGTGTTCTCTGATTTCTATAATCTCGACGAGGTCTTTCTGGGGATTCAGGCCGCTAATGATCAGCCCGGACTTGATGAGTATGTCTCTGAATTTGTTATTGAATTCATACCTGTGGCGATGACGCTCGCTTATCCTTGCACTCTTGTATGCCTGATATGCAGCCGAATCCGGCATAAGAACGCATGGATAGGCGCCAAGCCTCATTGAACCACCCTTATCCTTTCCTTCCTGGTCAGGCATAATATGAATGACGGGAAATGCAGTCTTCTCATCGAACTCCGTGCTGTTGGCGTCCTTCATACCTGCAACATTTCTTGCAAATTCAATGACCGCACACTGCATTCCCAGACAGATGCCAAAGAATGGTATATTGTTCTCTCTCGAATATTGTATTGCTGATATTTTTCCTTCAATCCCCCTGTTTCCAAAGCCTCCTGGCACCAGGATCCCGCCGGCGTCCGACAGCAGCGCCTGAGCACCTCTGCCTTCTATCTCTTCCGCATCAACAAGCCGCAGGATGACTTCGACACTGTTGGCCAATCCTCCGTGAATAAGCGCCTCACAAAGGCTTTTGTAGGAATCCCTCAGGTTAACATATTTTCCGACAACAGCAATGACGACCTTTCCCCTGGGATTTTTGATCCTCCTTGCTATATCAGTCCACCGGCTCAGGTCCGGCTCACCTGCCCTGAGGCTGAGTTTCTTTATCAATATCCTGTCGAGCCCGTCGTCATGGAGCATAATCGGAATCTCATAAATATTGTCAACGTCCCTTGCAATGATTACCGCCTCAGGCTCTACATTACAGAAAAGGGCGATCTTCTTTTTTATATCATCTGATATGGGCCTGTCTGTCCTGCATACAAGAATGTCGGGTTGAATGCCTATCTCTCTCATTTTATTGACGCTATGCTGGGTCGGTTTTGTCTTAATCTCATCTGCTGCCTTGACGAATGGAATCAGGGTAAGGTGCATATAAAGGATCTTATCGCTTCCCATGTCAAAGCGGAATTGCCTTATAGCCTCCAGAAAAGGGAGGCTTTCAATATCGCCTACAGTGCCGCCTATCTCTACAATTACGATGTCCATGGCGTTCGATGCCTCGAGTATGCACCGTTTGATTTCATCTGTAATATGGGGAACCATCTGAACAGTGCCGCCAAGGTATTCGCCGCGACGTTCTTTAGTGATGACGTTAAAGTATATCTTTCCGGTCGTATAATTATTCTTGGCTGATGTAGTGATAGTGGTAAATCTTTCATAATGTCCGAGGTCGAGGTCAGTTTCTGTCCCGTCATCAGTAACAAAGACCTCTCCGTGCTGAAATGGGTTCATCGTGCCAGGGTCTACGTTTATATACGGGTCAAACTTGAGGAAAGTGACCTTGAGGCCATAACACTCGAGGAGACTTCCGGCTGCTGCCGCAGCTACACCCTTGCCGAGGGATGACACTACTCCCCCTGTTACGAAAATAAATTTGGCCTTTACGGTCTCATTTTCCATTGATCAGTCCCTCTTCAAGTTTGTTCAGGTCTTCAGGTGTATCTATCCTGAAAGATTGTTGCAGCGTTTCTTTCAATTTAATTCTGTAGCCGCATTGCAATACCCTGAGCTGTTCCAGCTTTTCCAGTTCCTCCAGACTTGCTGTTGGAAGTGAAGCGAACTCCAGCAGAAAATCGCGCCTGTATGCATATACGCCAAGATGCTTGTAGTAAACCCTGGAGGGGAAGTTGGAACCGTATATTCTGTCACGGATATGCGGTATAGGTGAACGGGAGAAGTAAAGTGCGTAGTCATTATTATCCGTTACCACCTTCACAACATTTCTGTCCATTAATTCATCAGGTGAGGTGATCTCTGACTTCAAACTGCCCATTTTAACGGATTCGTCCTCTTCCATCATTTGAATGAGATCATCTATCATATCTGGTCCCTGAAGGATTTCATCCGCCTGAAGATTAATTATGATTTCATGATCAAGACGTTTCGCTACCTCAGCACAACGGTCTGAGCCGGTCCTGAGTCCGGGCGATGTCATAATAACATTTCCGCCAAATGCCATGACCGTATCATATATCTTCTGTTCATCCGTTGCAACAACAACATTACCTGCCCTGGCAGACTTCTTTGCAGCATCGTATGTCCACTGTATAATGGGTTTTGAGCCAACAGATGCGAGAACCTTTCCGGGAAACCTTGTTGAGCTGTATCGTGCAGGAATGATAATGGCTGCCCTCAATCTGTAATCCCCGTCCTTTCTATGATTTTCTGCTATCAGTGACAGCCATTAACAATTGATCCCGCTGCACAGTTGCAGTACCAACTATGCCAACTACTATTCCGCCGGCATAATTTGCAAGTATTGCGGCATCTTTAAGTGAAGCCCCTGCAGCAACTGACAGTGCGAGGGTGCTTACGACAGTGTCTCCGGCCCCTGTAACATCATAAACATCCCTTGCAACGGCCGGGATATGGGTGACATCATTGTTCCTCTGAAAGAGGCTCATCCCGTGTTCACTCCGGGTTATGAGGATGGCCTCTGCGCCGGACTGTTTAAGAAGGATATCACCGGCCTTTAAAAGGGAAGGTTCGTCAGATATCGTAACACCTGAAGCCATTGACGCCTCCGATGTATTGGGTGTTATAACAGTTGCCCCTGTATAAAAATCAAAATGTTTGAGCTTGGGATCGATGATGATGCAGAGATTGTATTCAAGTGCGAGTGACAGAATGGCCTGTGCCATATATTTTGTTATTACTCCTTTGGCATAATCGGAAATAACAATTACTCTTATGTCGTCAATATGGGTCCCGATATAATCCATTATAAATTCCTGGGACTGAGCCGCAATCTCTCCCCTGCTTTCATGATCGAAGCGTACCACATGCTGATTGTGAGCTATGACCCTTGTCTTTTTTGAGGTAGGACGTCCTTCTTCAATGGCAATCCCGTCCGTGCATACATCATCTGTTTTCAGTTTGTTCAAAATCCACCTGCCCATGTCATCATTACCGATGACGCCGCATAGCTTTACCCTGCCTCCCAGAGAAAGGATATTGCTGGCGACATTCCCTGCTCCGCCAAGCATAAAACTCTCCCTTTGTACGTCAACAATAGGCACAGGCGCTTCCGGCGAGATACGCTCTACCTTTCCCCAAACATAATGGTCTGCGATAATGTCGCCAACAACAAGCACTGTGGTGTCGCTGTATCTGCCTATGTATTCAGTCAGCCTGCCCATTTATTTAATCAGCATCCCAAGCCGGTTCCACCGCACCCAGCTATCTTCGCCGTCCCATGACCAGTAAATAATAAATGCCTTTCCCCTGATCTTGTTTAATTTGACAAAACCCCAGTATCGGCTGTCAAGGCTGAAGTCCCTGTTGTCCCCCATGACAAAATAAGAATCGTGCGGAACGGCGACAGGCCCGAAATTGTCCCGAGGCTGAATTGCAGCCGGATACATCATAGGGTCGCTATGGGCTGCAAATTGCTCTTCTGTCAACGTGCCGTTTATGTATACCTTCTTGTCTTTAATCTCTACGATGTCTCCGGGTTGTCCGACCACACGTTTAATAAAATCCTTTTTTTCATCCTCAGGAAATTTGAATACTACTATGTCACCATACGATGGCTTGTTAAAAGGTATCAATACCTTATCAGTAAATGGAATTTTTACCCCATAAATGAATTTATTCACCAGTATGTGGTCGCCGATCTTCAGTGTAGGGATCATGGACCCGGATGGAATCTTAAATGCCTGAACAATGAACGCCTTGATTATAAGGGCCATGATAACGGCAATGAGGATAGATTCTACATACTCCCTTAAAATGTGTTTCTTCTTTTTTGTGCCTGAATTTTCCATGATATTTATTCTTTCACCTTGAGTATCGCAAGAAACGCCTCCTGCGGGATTTCAACCCTGCCGAACTGTTTCATTCTCTTTTTCCCTTTCTTCTGCTTTTCCAGCAGCTTCCTCTTCCGCGTGATGTCTCCGCCATAGCATTTTGCAATTACATTCTTTTTTAACGCCCTGACGGTCTCTCTCGCAATGATCTTTCCGCCTATTGCAGCCTGGATTATTACCTCAAACATCTGTCTCGGTATCAACTCCTTTATCTTCTCGGCAAGCATCCTTCCTCTTGTTTCTGCCTTGTCCCTGTGCGTAATGATAGACAGGGCATCAACAATCTCACCATTGAGCATTATATCGAGCCGTATTACATTTGATTCCCTGTAACCGAGAAACTCATAATCAAGTGATGCATATCCTTTCGAGACAGACTTGAGTTTGTCATAAAAGTCGAGGACGATTTCATTGAGAGGAAGCTCGTATGTCAACATCATCCTTTCTTTACTCACATACTTCATGTCTCTCTGAATGCCCCTCCTCTCCTGGCAAAGACCGATAATACTTCCGACATACTCTGCCGGAGCTATGATTGTTGATAGAATAAAGGGTTCCTCAAATAATTCTATGTTTTGCATAGGCGGCAGTTCTGCCGGGCTGTCTATGGTCAGATTCTCACCGCCGGTTGTGGTTATCCTGTAGACCACAGTAGGAGCTGTACTGATCAGGCTTAATCCGAACTCACGCTCAAGCCGTTCGTGTATGATCTCCATATGGAGAAGCCCGAGAAATCCGCATCTGAAGCCAAATCCGAGCGCAAGTGAGCTTTCAGGTTCAAATGTGAAGGAAGAGTCATTGAGTCTCAATTTTTCAACAGCCTCCCTCAGAACCTTGTAATCATCGGTGTCTGACGGATAGAGGCCTGCAAAGACCATCGGCTTGACCTCCCTGTATCCTGGAAACGGTGTTGCTGTCGGGTTCGACGCATCGGTCATTGTGTCGCCTATCTTTGTCTCGCCCATCTTTTTAATACCAGCAATAACGAATCCGACTTCGCCTGCAGTCAGTTCACTGACCTGGACAGGTTTAGGCGTAAAAATTCCGAGTGAAATTACCTCATAAATATTCTTTGTGGACATCATCATTATCTGCTGCCGCGGGCGAATCATGCCGTCAATTATGCGTATTAATAAAACGACCCCCTGGTAGTTGTCATACCATGAGTCAAATAAGAGGGCCTTCAAAGGTTTGTCAGGGTCTCCTGACGGTGAAGGAATATTTGAAATGATTGATTCGAGGATCTCAACCGTGCCGATCCCCTCTTTGGCGCTTGCCGGTATTGCGTAAGTGTCATCAAGCCCGAGAACATCCCTGATCTGTCTCCTGGTGTCATCTATGTCCGCGCCCGGCAGGTCAATCTTGTTTATGACAGGCACGATCTCAAGGTGATTATCAACGGCCAGATATGCATTTGCTATGGTTTGTGCCTCTACACCCTGCGAGGCATCAACGACCAGTATGGCCCCTTCACAGGCTGCAAGGCTTCTTGACACCTCGTAAGTGAAGTCTACATGTCCTGGAGTATCAATGAGATTCAATATATACTGGTTGCCGTCTTTAGCCTTATAATTAAGCCTGACAGCATGCGCCTTTATGGTTATTCCCCTCTCGCGTTCAAGGTCCATTGCATCAAGTACCTGCTCCTTGAAATCCCTCTGGGTTATGGCGCCGGTATGTTCAAGAATCCTGTCGGCAAGCGTGGATTTACCATGATCTATGTGAGCAATAATTGAAAAATTCCTGATTTTGTCCTGTGAGGTCATAATATCGATAGTTTTGTTAAACTCTTAATTATAAAGGAAAACAAAAAATGATGTCAAATAAGGTAATAATATCATTTATCTTTCATCCTGTGACAGAAAAGACATTTATCCTTCGCTGCATGATCTGATGGAAGTGGACTCATATTGGCGACTATGTGGCAATTGACGCACGCGCTGATATTAGCGACTGCGGCATGGGTGTCGTCTCCGGGAACGTCGGGAATCCTTCTCTGGATCCTGGGGATCACGAATACTGTGGTTACTGCAAGGATGGTAACAATTGCAAATGCAACCCACTTTAATTTCAATTCTCCCGGGTCTCCATGATGATGTTGCTGTCTGCATCCCCGATGGGGGCCTTAGACTCCCGGGAAATTTGTTCATCAATATGAATATCGTCCTCTGTCATAAGCTCCGTAAATTCCTTAAGTGTTGGCAAGTCTGAAATATCCCTCAAGCCGAAATACTGCAGGAATTCCCTCGTAGTTGCATACAGTATAGGTCTTCCTGCTACATCCTTTCGGCCGATAATCTTTATCATATGCTTGTCCAGCAGGCCCTTTATGACACCTGATGAGTCAACTCCGCGAATATCCTCGATCTCTGCCTTTACTATGGGCTGTTTATAGGCGATTATGGCAAGGGTTTCAAGTGACGGTTTTGAAAGCCTGCTTGATTGTTTTACCTTTTTCAGGCGTTTAATCCACTGGGCCAGTTCCGGTCTTGATGAGATCTGATAACCGCCGGCTACTTCTACGATCCGCAGCCCTGATTGGCGCATTTCGTAATCATGCTGCAACTCCCGCAAAACACCCTGTATCGCCTTTTTATCCTCATCTTCAATAATAGCCTTTATCCTGTCGATGGACAGGGGCTCTCCTGCAACAAAAAGTAGCGCCTCAATGACACTCTTCAGTTCACTGTTCTCCACCTGATGTCTCCTTGATTTCATCTGAGCCTGCCGTGCTGGCCTCATTCCTGTAAACCCTTATTGTATCTGAACCACCAGCCTGCATCAATTTAATCAGCCGTATCCTTGCAAGCTCCAGCAGGGCAAGGAATGTAACTACGATAGTCCGTTTCGTACATTCATCTTCGATGAGTGACATAAGAGTAACACCTTCAGCTGCAGCCATATCGAGACGCTCTATTATGGCAGTCATCCTTCCGCGTACTGTCAATTCATCAGGAACTATTTCAAGAGACCTCTTATCAGGGATTTTTGCAATAACATCCCTGAATGCCTCCAGGAGGTCGAATAGCCCTACTTCGATGAATACCTCTTCATCGCTTTCAATGGATTTATCAGGAGGATTAAAGAAGACATCCCTCCATGTATCTTCTCTTTGTCCCAGTTCCTCAGCAACTTCCTTGAAACTCTTATATTCAAGCAGCTTTCTTACCAGCTCTGCCCTTGGATCTTCAGCTTCTTCCTCATCACCTGCCTTTTCTTCCTGAGGAAGGAGCATCTTTGATTTTATATGGGTAAGCGTAGCAGCCATAAGCAGAAACTCCCCGGCTATCTCCAGATTCAGGTCCTTCATTAGATCTATATACTCAAGATATTGCTGCGTAACGAGGGAAATTGGAATGTCATAAATGTTGACCTCATTCTTCTTGATAAGATGCAGAAGGAGGTCAAGCGGCCCCTCAAACACCTCAAGTTTTACCTCATAAGACATCAATTGCTCCTTTACCGGAGGAGTATACTACATTGGACTCTAAATTCACAAGAAGACAATATTATAGTTTTCTTTTGAAGAGCACAAAGAAACGTTCTTTGATCCTGTCTGACAGGGGTCTTTTTTCCCACTCATCCTCCATTATCTCAACAGAGCTTTTCAGGTCTTCTTCAAATACAGTATTCATGTTTCTGGCAAACACTTCATCGAGTATCCCCACATTTCCCTCATCATTCCTTCGCAGCGACAGAAAGTCCAGGTTGGCAGAGCCCACGATGCTCCAGCAACCATCGAATACATAACTCTTTGCATGCAGAACTTCACCATGATAATTATATATCCTGACGCCCCTCTTTAACAGCCAGCTGAAGAAGGCGCGTCCGGCATAGTGGGCTGGTGGGACGTCACTCTTCCCTGAAAGGAGTAACTTCACAGTAACCCCCCTGTTTACAGCCTTCTCCAGGGTGTGCAGCATTCTTAAAGTCGGAATAAAATAGGCAGTGGTGATAAGTATGCTGTCCTTTGCATGGTTAATGCTGTAATACAGAAGTTTGCGAAATTTCCGCCGCCCCCTGGATGATGCGGCAAAGATGGGTATTGCAGAGAGTCCGTTTTTTTTCGGCAGGCATGCCGGCGAGACAGGAAGTGAAACGTGCTTTCCACCCATCGCCGTCCAGGTCATCCGGAATGTCCTGAATAACCCGGATACAACAGGGCCCTCCAGTATGATGCCTGTATCCCGCCATGGTTGCCGCTTAAAACTCATATGAAAGCCCCTGTATTCATTTCCGATATTAAACCCTCCGGTAATCGCCATTGTCCCGTCTATTATGATCAACTTTCTGTGATCCCTGCGTGTATAATGAAGCGGCGAAGACCATATGAAGGGTCTTGAGACCCTGATATATATTCCGCTGCCTGAGAGGTCATGCCAGAAGCGTTTAGGCGTTCCGAATGAGCCAAAATGGTCATAGAGGATAAAGACCTTTACCCCTTCTCCTGATTTTTTTTTGA
>WBZR01003853.1_pt1 | contig 12921 bp, 13 predicted proteins | sample 5204231 | NCBI WGS metagenome assembly WBZR01 (sample SAMN12412403, study PRJNA552823) | activated sludge metagenome | isolation source: activated sludge from anammox sidestream of wastewater treatment plant... | place: USA: Virginia | collected 2017-08
ACAGCTATCGCTTCAACCGACGTTTCGATCTGGCGAGCATGCTCGCCCGGCTGGCTACCGCCGCCGCGCAAACGCCGCCTGTGCCGTACCGGCTCGTAAAGTTGGCTGAGGCTCATTGGTAATCAGGTAAAGAAATAGTCAGCGAATTTTCTGAAAATTTCACTGTGACCAAAATGTGACCATGGCGTGACTACGCCGTGACCACGCTAAATTCGGGATGTCTATTGATTGGGAGTAAACGACTACTGCTATCCGTGACCGAGCCGATCGGATTTCAGTCTTTCAACTCTTCGTCTGGAACGTATTCAGCGAGGTCTTCGAGCCGGCATTTGAAATACCGGCATAGGCGGTCAAGGTGATCCGTCAGGGTACTGTATCCCCGCTGATTGACCATCTTGGAGAGGGTAACTCGGCTTATACCTGTCGGAGTCCATCGACGATTTCCGCCTGCGCGAGCACGCGGAAGAACTGGCCAGGGGCCACATTGCCGCCGGCAGCGAATGCGAGGACGCAGCCGGCTGGGACAAGGCCATCGAGCATTACCGCCTGGCGCTGGCGCTTGATCCCCGCGATCCGGAAGTCGTCTGCTCCGGCCACGACAACCTGGCCCGTTGCCTGTTGCGGCTGGGCCGCTTCGGCGAAGCCGCCGTCTGTCTTGTAAACGCCGCAAGGCTTGCCCCTGGCGGGCAGCCGGCATGGCTATCCCTTCAGCAGCTTCTCGCCGATCATCCCGAACTGGCCGAGCTGCCCGAGGTGAAGGAAGGGGTGAAAGGGCTTGCCGAGCATCTCAAGACGCCCATTGCCGGAAGTGAAACGACAGCAAGGGAGGATCGATCTTGACCGCGAACCCGCAAAGCGGCCGGCGGCGCAAGGCGCGCGCCTCCCGCGGCAAGCTGCATCTGCGCCGGTGTCCGGCCTGCGGCGAAGCGATGGCCATCTCGCCAGTGGTGATCGACAGCGTCGAGGGATGCCGCTTCTGGTCGGACGGCAAGATGGACAGCGCCGCGCTGCCGTCCCTGCGCACCCACGGCGTGTGCCCTTCCTGCCGGCAGGCCTTCGCCTTTCGCGGGCTGGAGCGGCTGGACCGCAAGGCGGCCGGGGCTGCGCCGGTCCCGGCCGCGCTCCTGCCGGACAGCGATGACTGGATGAGCCTGGCCTTCCGCGCCAAGGATGATCCCGCCGCGGAAAAGTTCATCCGCGTCGCCTGGTGGCAGCACCTCAACGATGCCTGGTGGACCGGGCATTTGCGCCCCCGGCCCAGCATCGATGTCGCCTGGCGCAATTACCTGGACGACAACCTGTCGCATCTGATCGACCTGCTGGATCCGGCGGTGACGGACGAGCGGTTCCTGCTGGCCGAGGCGCTGCGCGAGCTCGGTCAATTTGAGCGCGCCCTGGGGCTTCTGGTCCATGTGCCGCCCCGCAAGCGCTGGTTCGCCAGCCTCCTCAGCGCCCATGCCGCCTCGGGCAACGACAGCCTGTTCGGCCTGTCGAAGGAAGGCGATCGCTGGCAGCCGATCGCCTCGCCGATGAGCTGGGACACCCGGGCCTGAAGCGGCAGCGCGGGGAGAATTCGCCGCAATTCCGGCTGCCGCGGGCCGACGGAAACAGCGCCTTCCCGCTGCTCCCGCCCCCCCCGAAAACCATCAGAAAACCGCCCCATCCGGCTACCACCATCAGACTTGCTTATACCTAGGAAACGCCCGACTGGCGCGGCATTCCGCGTGATCGCCCACTTCGCAAAGGCTTCTTTTGAGGGCGTTTCCGTAGTAAAATTATGGTTCGTGAATGGCCGTCCGGATACCCGTCTGGCATGGCCCGTCCGTGGCCGCTTCCGGCCGCGGATCTTCCTATCGGGAGGTGGCTGAAATGTTTTTCGCCAATCGCTTCGACAGACTCGTGGCCTGGCACGACCGGCTCGTCGATGATCCGGACAAGCGGCTGCTGCCCCCGAGAAGTCCCTGGCCGAATTTCGATGGTGATCTCATGCGGTGGCTCGAACCCCAGGGACTGCGGCCCAGCGCCTGGAAACCCTGCAGCGAATACGGTGATGTCGTCTTCGAAATGCTGGGCCCGACCTGGATCGATGACGCCCGGCCGGCGCAGAGCGTTCGCAACGTCATCACCTACCTGAACCTGCTCGATGCCTGCGGAATGGGCGGGAATTTCCTGCCGCCGATCGCCCTGGTCCGCTCCATGCCGGAGTGGGGCATCCCCGGGCAGTGCCTCGATTTTGTCCATCCCAACTTCTTCAGGGCCTTGTGGGGCGCCTGCACGATCGCCGCCTACCGGCTGCCCAACAGCCAGCACGCCGTCGAGAAGTTCGTCAGGAAAGCCATGATGGCGCCGGTGCGCTGGTATTTCTCGACCGGCCACCATCTCGACGAGACATTCAATGACTATCTCAAGACTCGCGGCTGGCTTGAGCTGCATGGCCAGCCCCAGGACTGGAAGGCAAAGCAGGAGGAGATATGGATGTGGAGAGAGCGCGATTCACCCGCGCCGGCCGAATGGCCGTCGATTGCGGAGGAGACCGAAATCGGCGGCTATCGCATCGTGCCGCTGCGCAGCCGCAGGGCGCTCATGCTGGAAAGCGCTGCGCTGGGCCATTGCATCAAGACCTATCTCGAGCGCTGCCGCTCGGGCAAGATCCAGGCCTTTTCCGTCAGGAAGCCGCCCGACTTGTGGTGGCCGCGCGCGACGATGACCCTGAAGAAGACCGAGGACGGATCCTGGAGCTACGACCATCTGGAGGGCTGGTTTGATTTCATGATCGGTGATGACATCCTCGAAGCCGTCCAGACGTTCGCGCAGGCGATAACCGGGCGGGAGGTCATACTGGTGGAAAACGACAGGGGCAGGGTTTTCAACCTTGCCGATGCAAGATGGGCTGGCCCTCCGACCCGTGATTGTTTTCGTTGACAGCGGCGACGCGAAGCGGATTGCCAGGGTGTGCGGACGGTGGCGCAGATGATGATCGCGGCGAAGAAGAAATAGCCGTCATCGCAACATAAAACCCGCGCAAAAACAGAGGCTCACGCAGCGAGTCCGATTCAGCCTTATCATCGAACAATCATTCGAAACGGAACGGCCATGATCCTGACGCCCTCCCCGCACCCTCGGCGCCTGCCGCGCCCCCTGCTGCTCTCGCGCGTGCCGGCGGGCTTCCCCTCGCCGGCCGAGGACTACATCGAGGGCGCCCTCGACCTCAACGAGCACCTCGTCGCCCACCGCGAGGCGACCTTCTTCGTGCGCGTGCAGGGCCACTCGATGACCGGCGCCGGCATCCAGGACGGCGACCTGCTGGTGGTCGACCGCGCGCTCGAGGCCGGCCACGGCGACATCGTCGTCGCGGTGGTCGACGGCGAGCTCACCGTCAAGCGCCTGTGGCGGCGCGGCGCCCGCGTGCGCCTGCTCGCCGAGAACCCCGCCTACGCCCCCATCGATCTGAAGGACGGCCAGGAGCTGGCGGTGTGGGGCGTCGTGACGAACATCATCCGCAGCGTCCGGTAAGCGGGAGCGGGCGATGTTCGCCCTCATCGACGGCAACAACTTCTACGTCTCCTGCGAGCGCGTCTTCGACCCGAAGCTCGAAGGCCGCCCCGTCGTCGTGCTCTCCAACAACGATGGCTGCGTCGTCGCGCGCAGCCAGGAGGTGAAGGCCCTCGGCGTGAAGATGGGCGTGCCCTGGTTCCAGCTGCGCGACCTCGCGCGGCAGCACGGCATCGTCGCCAGGTCGTCGAACTACTCGCTCTACGGCGACATGAGCGCACGCATGATGGCCGTGCTCGGCCGCTACTCGCCCGAGCAGGAGGTCTACAGCATCGACGAGTGCTTCCTCGGCATGGACGGCTTCGCGCACACCGATCTCTCCGCATGCGGCCAGCGCATCCGCGCGCAGGTGCGGCAGTGGCTCGGCCTGCCCGTCTGCGTCGGCTTCGGCGCCACCAAGACCCTGGCCAAGCTCGCCAACTTTGTGGCCAAGAAGCGGCCCGCGTTCGGCGGCGTCTGCGACCTCACCGCGCTCTCGCCCGCCGCGCTGGATGAACTGCTGGCCGGCATCGACGTCGGCGAGGTGTGGGGCGTCGGCCATCGCGGCACGCCGCGCCTGAAGGCCCTCGGGCTGGACAACGTGAAGGCCCTGCGCGACGCCGACCCGAAATGGCTGCGGCGCGAGTTCTCCGTGGTGCTCGAGCGCACCGTGGCGGAACTGAACGGCACGCCCTGCATCGACCTCGAGGAGGCGGCCCCGGCCAAGCAGCAGATCATGAGCTCGCGCGCCTTCGGCGCCTATGTGTACGACCTCGCCGGGCTGGAAGAGGCCGTCGCCACCTACGTCGGCCGCGCCGCCGAGAAGCTGCGGCGGCAGGGCTCGCTCGCCGGCGCCGTGCAGGTCTACATCCGCACCAACCCCTTCAAGGAAGGCCACCCGCAGTACCAGCGCGGCCTCACCGTGCCGCTGATTGAACCCGCCGACGACACGCGCCTGCTCGTGCGCGCGGCGCTCGCGGGCCTGCGCCGCCTGTTCAAGCCGGGGTATGCTTACCAGAAAGCGGGGGTGATGCTGATGGACCTGACCGACGCGCGGCACACGCAGGCGGCGCTCTTCGACACCGACCGCGGCAACCCGGCGCTAATGCGCGTGATGGACCGCGTCAACGCCTACTGGGGCCGCGGCACGCTGCGCCTCGCCGCCGAGGGCGTCGACCCGCACTGGCGCATGCGCCGCGGCATGATGTCGCCCTGCTACACCACGCGCTGGAACGACATCCCGAGGATCTCGTAATGTGCGGCCGCTTCGCCCTCAAGGCACCTCCAACTGAGATCATGCGCCACTTCGGCGTGGACGCCGTGCCGGAGATGGCGCCGCGCTACAACATCGCGCCGACGCAGGACATCCTGATCATCCGCCATCCCTGGCGCGAACCCGAGGCGCGGCTGGAAGCCGCGCAGGTCAAGTGGGGCCTGCTGCCCTCCTGGGCCAAGGACACTTCGATGGCGGCCAAGCTCGCCAACGCGCGCGGCGAGACGGTGGCCGAGAAGCCCGCCTTCCGCAGCGCCTTCCGCCGCATGCGCTGCCTGGCAATGCCCTGCATGAACCCATGGGCCCACATTTCGGCGTCCAGGTATTCCCTGCTATCGTCACCGTAGGTGGTGATGTTGAACAGCGGCTCGAAGGCGTCCGGGTCGTCCTGGAAACTCCAGACGATGCCGTTCATGTGTCGGGCAATCAAGTCGGGGATGCGCTGGGCCTGCTCCAGGGTCTCGAATTGGGGGCATTTTCCTCTCCTGGCCCCCAGATGCCCGGCAGCCAGTCCTGCATTCTGAGCGTGGCCGGCCCAATGATGATCGCGGTGAGGTAGCCGTCGAGCTGGTCCAGCATCATCGCTTCGTCGGAAACGGCATCCGGCATCAGGAAATCGTCGAGCTCGTCGATTTCCTCCTCGGACAGTGGCACCGTCAGGCGGGCGGGATTGCGGTCTGGCACGGTCAAGACCCTTGTTGGAAAATGAATGCTACCCCAGCAAGCTGGAAGACGTGGCAATCTTTCCGGACCCTGGAGAATTTGTTACCTTTCGATACTGGTGCATGTCATGGCCCATCGCAAGATGAATACCACAGTGAAATCAGCAAGACCAAAGGATCGTACCGCAAGCCGCGCTGCCAAGCCCCTCTCGCAGGCAAAACGAGTCCTCGGTAGTCCAGCGAAGCGGGAACTAAAGGAGCAAGTACTGTATGAAACAGCGGCGCGCTGGTTCAACAAATACGGCTACCATGGGACTTCACTTAGCGATCTCGCGAGCGACCTTGGGATCAGGAAAGCCTCTCTCTACAATTATTTTTCCGACAAGCGGGAGTTGCTTTACCAAATCCACCTGCGCTCAATCGAGGCGGCGAGGTTGGCGATCGATCAGGCTGCATCCGAGAAGACCTGGCTCGACAAGATCCGCAGAATGATCTTCAATTACGTGACCGCCATAACGCGATCCCCCGCTGTGACCTTCATCATTCTCGAAGACGGCGCACTCGATCACAGACAGGCCGAGGAAATCCTCGCCGCCCGTAGCGCGCTCGACCACAAATTGCGTGGTTGGATCGCGTCCGGGGTCAAGGACGGGACAATCGATCCCTGCGATCCCAAACTTGCTTCCTTCATGATCACCGGCGGCCTCGCCTGGATCACGAAGTGGTTCGACCCGAGCGGCGTATGGACGAACGAGCAGGTTGCCGAGGCGATGAGTGTGATGTACGCGCGCATGCTTAGCTCGTCGTTCGCTGAGAAGCTCCCGCCCGATGCTTTGCGGGTCGTGCCGCCTGGTAAGCGGCGCGCTTTCTCCGCCCGCTGATCTCCTCTGCGGCAGTCGTCTGCCGCCCACCCCAACTGCCACCCGCAACACACTGCCACCCACCCCACTGCCACCCACCCCACTGCCACCCACCCCACTGCCACCCACCCCAGTTGACAGACTACCGATCGGTAGTTAGCATTAATCCGAGTCCATCAGAGTGCCGGTTCGGCGCCTTCTGCGCGGAATGATGCATTACACAATGCCAATGGGGGCTGCAACTCGCATAACTGATTGACACCACTCGCGCCTGGCGCGAACACCGAGGGGGAACGCGTGCACTTCCTGCAGCAGGTGATTAATGGCATTGCGCAAGGCTGCATCTATGGCCTCATTGCCATCGGCTTCGTCCTCATCTACAAGGCCACCGAGACCGTCAGCTTCGTTCAGGGCGAACTGATGATGCTCGGTGCCTTCCTCGGCTTGGTCCTGATTACCGTGCTCGGCATTCCCTACTGGCTGGCCGTGCCGGCCACCCTGCTCGCGATGATGGCGTTCGGCTTCCTCGTCGAGCGCGTCGCGATCAGCCCGATCCTCGGCGAGCCGGCCTTCTCGATCGTCATGCTGACCCTGGGCATCGGCTACGTTGCCCGCGGGGCGGTGATGATGATCCCGGAGCTGGGCACCGAGTTGCAGGTGCTGCCCGTCCCCTACCGCGACCAGAGCGTCGCCATCGGCGGCCTGATCATCGGCATGGAGCGCCTCGTGGTGCCGGCCGTCACAGCCGCGTTGTGTCTGATGCTTTACCTGATGTTCCGCTTCACCCGCATCGGCGTAGCCATGCAGGCCGCATCGCAGAGCCAGTCGGCCGCTTACTACATGGGCATTCCGGTGCGCCGGCTCAACGGGCTGGTGTGGGGTATGGCAGCCGGCGTTGCTGCCATCGCCGGGTTGTTGCTGGCGCCCATCGTGATGATCGACAGCAACATGGGCTTCATCGGCCTCAAGGCCTTCCCGGCGGCGGTGGTCGGCGGTATGGCGAGCCTGCCCGGCGCAGTGGTGGGCGGCGTGACCATCGGCGTCATCGAATCCCTCGCCGGCTACCTGCTACCGGAGGGCTTCAAGGACGTCGCGGCCTACGTCGTCGTGCTGATCATGCTGATGGTGAGACCGAACGGCCTTTTCGGCGGCGAGGTCCGCAAAAAAGTCTAGCGACGGAATCGATCAATGCGTTTCATATTCAAGACTTCGTACGACCAGGACATCCGGCTGGCCCGGCATTCCGGCTATGTGTTCTGGTACGGCCTGCTCCTGGCGGCTTTATCGGTGGCGCCTTTCGTCCTGCCGGTGTACTGGTCTTCCCTGATAACCATGACGATGATCTACGGCATCGTCGGCCTTGGCCTGATGCTGCTGTCGGGATTCACCGGCCTTTTCTCTATCGGCCATGCCGCCTTCATGGGCGTGGGGGCCTACATGCAGGGCGTGCTGACCGCCCAGGGGTGGCCATTCCCCTTCGCGCTGGCGGCCTCAATGGTAAGCTCCGCCGCCGTCGGCGCCGTGGTGGGACTGCCTGCCCTGCGTGTACGCGGCCTTTATCTCGCCATCGCCACCTTGGCCTTCGCGTTCATTGTCCAGGAAGTGATCGTGCGCTGGGAAAGCGTCACCGGTGGCAACCGCGGCATGGCGGTGGGCATGATCAATCTGTTCGGCTGGAAAACCGGCTCTCCCATCGTCTTCTACTATATCTGCTTCGCGCTCACGGTCCTGACCACGCTCGGCGTGCTCAACTTGCTGCGCTCGCCTACCGGGCGCGCCTTTGTCGCGATTCGCGACTCCGAGGTCTCCGCGCAGAGCATGGGCGTTACCCTTGCGTACTACAAGACGCTGTCCTTCGCCGTCTCGGCATCCCTCGCCGGCCTTGGCGGTGCGCTCTCCGCACACATGCTCCGGTTCATCACGCCGGACCAGTTCGGCATCGTGCAGTCAATCGACCTGCTGCTGATCGTCATGATCGGAGGGCTGGGTTCAATCCACGGGGCGTTCTTCGGCGCCCTGTTCCTAATCCTCACGCCACAGGTCATAGCGCTGAGCAAGGACTACCTGCCGCCCGCCATCGGCCAGACTGTCGGCCTGCAGTCCGTGCTCTACGGACTGGTGCTGATCGCCTTCGTGTTGTTCGAGCCGACGGGCATCTACGGACGCTGGGTGAAAATTCGCACTTGGTTCGAGCTGGCGCCGTTGTACCGCAAAAACCTGCTGAAGCGCCAGCGGCGCTTCCAGAAGACCGAACGACTGACGTAGGCCGATGAGCACGCCACCCCTCCTGTCCGTGGAAAACCTGAGCGTGCGCTTCGGCGGGATCACGGCCGTGAGCAACATCAGCTTCGACGTACGACGCCGCGAGGTGTTCACGCTCATCGGGCCCAACGGTGCCGGCAAGACCACCGTGCTCAACATCATCAGCCGGATCTACCAGCAGACAGCGGGCAATATCAACTTCGACGGCTATTGCATCACGGGCATGAAGCCCGATGCCGTGGCGGGGCTTGGCATCGCCCGCACCTTTCAGAACATCGAGTTGTTCGAGCACGCCACTGTCCTGCAGAACCTGCTCATCGGCCGCCACACCCGCCGGCAGGGCAATTTCTGGCAGCACCTATTCTTCACCCCGTCCGTCCGCGAGGCCGAACGTGCAGCGCGCGAGAAAGTCGAGGAGGTCATAGAGTTCCTCGATCTGCAGCACTACCGCGACTTGGTCATCGCTGGGCTTCCCTACGGCATCCGAAAGGTGGTCGAGCTCGCCCGTGCGCTCTGCATCGAGCCGCGGCTGCTGCTGCTCGACGAGCCGTCCTCCGGCCTCAATCCCGAGGAGACCAACGACCTGGCGTTCTGGATCGACGACATCCGGGAGGAGTTGGGCATCGCCATCCTGATGGTCGAGCACGACATGTCGCTGGTCTCGCGGGTCTCAGATCGGGTGCTCGCCATGAACTACGGTGAGTTCGTGGCGTTGGGTTCGCCCGACGACGTCAAGGTTCACCCAGGCGTGATCGAAGCCTATCTCGGCAAGGGCAATGACATCTCCTTGCTGCGCAGGCACCTGCCATGACCGGATCGACTCTGAAGCTCTCCAACGTCGAGAGTGCCTACGGGCCGGTCAAGGCCATCCGCGGCGTCAGCCTGCAGGTGCCGCCCGGGATGATCGTTGCCGTGCTCGGCTCCAACGGGGCCGGCAAGTCGACCATCCTCAAGACCATCTCCGGCATGGTCGTGCCGTCGCGGGGGAAGATCGAATATGGCGCGCACGACATCACCGGAATCGACCCCGCCGCCATCGTCCGCTACGGCATCTCCCACGTGCCGGAGGGGCGCGACGTCTTCCCCCTCCTTTCGGTACGCGACAATCTGTTGATGGGCGCCTACACGCGTAAGAACCGCACCGAGGTCCCGCGCGACCTGGAGGCCGTCTTCGATTATTTACCGATCCTTAAAGAGCGTTGTGCCCAGCCGGCGCAGCTGCTCTCGGGGGGCCAGCAGCAGATGCTGGCGATCGCCCGCGCGATGATGGCCTCGCCTTCCCTGATCCTGCTCGACGAACCCAGCCTGGGCTTGTCGCCGAAGCTGACCATCGAGATCTTCGAGATCATCGTGCGGGTGAACCGGGAGCGCGGCACGACGATCCTGCTGGTCGAGCAGAACGCCAATCTCGCCCTCAACGTGGCCGACCACGGCTATGTCCTGGAGAACGGCCGGATCGTCGCCGACGACAGCTGCGAGCGGCTACGCGCCAAGGAGGACATCAAGGAGTTCTACCTCGGCATGCGGGAAACCGGAATCCGCGGCGAGCGCCGCTGGAAGAAAAAGAAGACTTGGCGCTGAACCGCATGCTTTGGAAACTCTCCGAACTCCAGCCCATAATCACTTCCGCCATCCCCGGCGACACGGTGCCGGCGGCCTTCTGGAACGCCGTGCAGGCGCGCGGCGACAAGATCGCCCTGCGCCAGAAGCACCTCGGCATATGGCGCGAGGTAACGTGGCGCGAGTTCGGCGCCGCCGTGCGAGAGACCGCCATGGGGCTGGCGGCGCTGGGGCTGCAGCCCGGCGATGTCGTCTCGATCCTCTCCAACACACGCAAAGAGTGGCTGTTCGCCGACCTCGGTGCGTTGTGCTCCGGCCTGGTGACCTCAGGCATCTATCCCACCGACGCCGCGGCCCAATGCGAATACTTATGCAGCGATTCGCGCACACGCATGGTATTCGTGGAAGACGACGAGCAGCTCGACAAAATCCTCGAGATCCGCAATCGCCTGCCGGCGCTCACCAAGATCGTGATCATCGACCTCGACGGGCTGGGCCGCTTCTCCGATCCGCAGGCGATCAGTCTGGACGCGTTGCGCGAGCTGGGCCGTGAATACGACTGCAGTCATCCCGGCGAGTTCGAGCGCAGGCTGGATGCCCGTGCCCCTGGCGACCTCGCCATCTTGGTGTACACCTCTGGCACGACGGGCAAGCCCAAGGGTGCCATGCTCAGCCACCGAAACCTGGTCACGCAGTGGCCGGTGCTCAACAAGGCCGTCGCCCAGAACGAGCGCGACACCCGCATGGCGTTCCTGCCCCTCTGCCACATCGTTGAACGCCAATTCGGGGCCTATTTCGCTATGTACACCGGCACGGTGCTCAATTTTGTCGAGAATCCCGAAACAGTACCCGAGAACGTCCGCGAGATCAGCCCGACAGTGATGCTCGCCGTGCCGCGTGTCTGGGAGAAATTCTATTCCGCCGTTGTGATCGCATTGTCTGAGGCGGTGCGGCCCCACCAGTGGCTGTATCACTGGGCGATCGCCCAAGGCCATGCCGTCGCCGACCATGTGCTGGCGGGGCGCCCGGTGCCGCCTCTCCTCAAGCTGCGCTACCGGCTGGCGCGCTGGCTGGCGATCGACAACCTCAGGAAGCTGATTGGCATTCACCGCTGCCGCTTCCTGATGACGGGCTCGGCACCCATTGCGCCGGACCTCATCCGCTGGTACCTCGCGCTGGGCGTGCCGATGCTGGAGGGCTGGGGGCAGACCGAGAGCACCGCGATGGGCACGCTGAACCCGCCCGCGGCGATGCGCCTAGGCACCATCGGCAAGCCGCTCGAGGGCGTCGAAGTCCGCCTCTCCGCAGAGGGTGAGCTGCTGCTGCGTGGTGACTTCGTCTTCATGGGCTACCTCAACCTGCCCGACAAGACCGCCGAAACCATCGATGCCGACGGTTGGCTGCACACGGGCGACGTTGGGAGAATCAGCGACGACGGTTATGTAACCATCACCGACAGAATGAAGGACATCATCATCACGGCCGGTGGCAAGAACATCACACCGAGTGAGCTGGAAAACGAGCTGAAGTTCTCGCCCTACATCACCGACGCCGTACTGATCGGCGACCGACGACCCTACGTTACGGCGCTGGTGATGATCGATCACGAGAACGTCGAGAAGTACGCGCAGGACCACGATGTACCCTATTCAAACTACGCGAGCCTCACGCGCGCTCCCGAGGTGCAGGAACTGATCCGCCGCGAGGTGGCGCGGGTAAACGCCAAGTTCGCGCGGGTCGAGCAGATCAAGGATTTCCGCCTCATCGAGACGCAGCTGACGGCGGAGGACGAGGAACTGACGCCGACGATGAAGCTGAAGCGCAAGTTCGTCTACCAGAAGTACGCTGCGTTAATCGAGACGATGTATTCGGGACAAGCATGAGCTTAACCGCTAGTTCGATGTTAAACCATTAATAGGAGGAGATATGCACTGGAAATTGTTGGCGGTCGCAGCGACCGTCGCGCTAGCCCACGGCCCCGTAGCTGCCCAAACCCAAGGGGTGTCCAAGAACGAGGTCGTCATCGGCACCATCCAGGATCTGTCTGGGCCGATCGCGGCGCTCGGCAAGTCGAGTCGCAACGGCATGCAGATGCGGTTCGACGAGCTCAACGAGAAGGGCGGCGTCCACGGCCGCAAGATCAAGTTTCTGGTCGAGGACCATGGCTATGATCCTAAACGCGCCATTCTCGCCGCGCACAAGCTGCTCGAGCAGGACAAGATCTTCCTGCTGCTTGGGCAGATTGGAACGCCGAACAACGTCGCGGTGATGCCATTGCTGTTCGAGCACAACGTGTTGAGTCTCTTCCCGTTCAGCCCGGCGCGGCAAATGTTCGATCCGCCGCACCGCCTGAAATTTGCCTCCTTTGCTCCCTACTACGACCAGGTTCGCCAGGCGATCCCGCTGGTGGTCAAGCAGAAGAATATCAAGAAGCCCTGCATCATCTATCAGGACGACGATTTCGGCGATGAGCACCTGAAGGGCGCCGAGGACGGACTGAAGACCATAAGCATGCAGTTGATCGAGAAAACCTCCTACAAGCGCGGCGCAACCGACTTCTCGTCCCAAGTCGCGCGCATGAGCCGCGCGGGATGCGATCTGGTCGTGCTGGGCACCATAGTGCGCGAGACGATCGGCACGGTCGCAGAGTGTCGGCGCGCGTTTAAAACTGACCACCTGTGCGCGTTGAATTTTGACCAGGGGCTATAGCCGTCCGTCATAGGGCGGCTTGTGGATAAGTGTAGCGTATTTTCTGTTTGGATCTCCTTGAGGT
>WBZR01003857.1_pt1 | contig 12917 bp, 11 predicted proteins | sample 5204231 | NCBI WGS metagenome assembly WBZR01 (sample SAMN12412403, study PRJNA552823) | activated sludge metagenome | isolation source: activated sludge from anammox sidestream of wastewater treatment plant... | place: USA: Virginia | collected 2017-08
ACGTCTCCATCGGCGAAGTCGACAAGGGCCTGCAGCTCATCCAGGAGGGCATCGCCAAGGGTCAGCTCAAGCGCCCCGACGAAGCCAGGCTGCGCCTGGGCATGGCGCAGCTGCAGTCGGGCAAGAGCCGCGCGCAGGCGCTGGCGACGCTGCGCAGCGTCAAGGGCAGCGACGGCACGACGGACATCGCGCGGCTCTGGGCCCTCGTGCCCAACGGCGGCTGAGCAAGGCCGGCGCCGCCGCGGCGGCCATCGCCCAGGCGCGTGCATGCGCGAGGGGCTGCCGGTCATGAACGTCAGGCTCGAGACCGGTCAGCTCCGGCACGCCGCCCATCCGGCGAAGAGCCGATCGGCGGCTCCTGGCTCTCGGCGCGGTTGTTCAGCCCGCCAGCAGGTCGCGCCCGATGATCAGGCGCTGCACCTCGGTCGCGCCCTCGTAGATGCGCAGCGCGCGGATCTCGCGATACAGCGCCTCCACCGCCGAGCCCACCTGAACGCCGCGCCCGCCGTGCAACTGCAGCGCGCGGTCGATGACGCGCTGGGCGTTCTCGGTGGCCGCCATCTTGGCCATCGCCGCCTCGCGCGTGGTGCGTCCCCCGGTGACGTCGCGCAGCCAGGCCGCGCGGTAGGTGAGCAGGGCCGCGGCGTCGATCGCGGTGGCCATGTCGCCGAGCGCTGCCTGCGTGAGCTGCAGGTCGGCCAGCCGGCCGCCGAGCATCGGCCGCGTGCGCGCCCAGGCCAGCGCCTCGTCGAGCGCACGCCGCGCCAGACCGAGCGCCGCCGCCGCCACCGAGGCGCGGAAGATGTCGAGCGTGCGCATCGCCAGCTTGAAGCCCTCGCCCGGCGCGCCGAGCATCTGCGTGGCCGGCACGCGGCAGTTGGCGAAGCGCAGCCGCGCCAGCGGGTGCGGCGCGATCACTTCGATGCGCTCGGCGATCTCCAGCCCTGGCGTGCCGGCGTGCACGACGAAGGCCGAGATGCCGCGCGTGCCGCGCTCGCCCGCGCCGCCGCTGCGTGCGAACACGCAGTACAGGTCGGCGATGCCGCCGTTGCTGATCCAGGTCTTCTCGCCGTCGAGCACCCAGGCGTCGCCGTCGGCGCGCGCCGCGCACTGCAGCGCCGCGACGTCCGAGCCCGCGCCGGGCTCGCTGAGCGCGAAGGCGGCGATCGCCTCGCCGCGCGCCACGCGCGGCAGCAGCTCGCGCCGCGTCGCCTCGCTGCCCGCGAGCGCGATGGGCGCGCTGCCCAGGCCCTGCATCGCGAAGGCGAAATCGGCCAGCGCGTCGTGGCGCGCCAGCGTCTCGCGGCAGACGACGAGCGCGCGCGATTCGAGCGTGTCGCTGGCGCCGCCGTAGGCGGCCGGCACGCAGTGGCGCAGGTGGCCGGCGGCGCCGAGGCGGCGCACGAGCGCGCGGCAGGCGGCGTCGGTGTCGCGGTGGTCGGGTGCACCGAGCTCGGTCGCGGCCCAGGCATCGAGCGCCGCGGCGAGCGCGCGGTGATGCGCCTCGAAGTAAGGCTGCTCGAGGTGCGCCAGCCGGGCCGTCCGCGCCTGCATCGCGCGCGCCTCAGTTGCCCTCGAACTTCGGTGTGCGCCGGGCCGCGAAGGCGTCGAAAGCGCGCCTGAAGTCCTGCGTGAGCATGCACAGCGCCTGCGCCTGCGCCTCGCTCTCGATCATCTCGTCGATGCCCATCGCCCATTCCTGGTTCAGCATGGTCTTGGTCATCGTGTGCGCGAACCAGGGGCCGTCGGCGAGCGCGCGCGCCTGCGCCTCGGCCCGGGCCGGCAGATCCTCGCGCGCGTGCAGCGCGTTGAACCAGCCCCAGGCCAGACCCTCGTCGGCGCTCATGCTGCGGCCGTTGTAGAGCAGCTCGGCCGCACGGCCCTGGCCGATGACGCGCGGCAGCAGTCCGCAGGCGCCCATGTCGGCGCCGGCCAGGCCGACGCGCGTGAACAGGAACGCCGTCTTCGCCTGCGGCGTACCCAGGCGCAGATCGGCGGCCAGCGCGATCATCGCGCCGGCGCCGGCGCACACGCCGTCGACGGCGGCAACGATGGGCTGCGGCGCACGCTTCATGGCCTTGACGAGGTCGCCCGTCATGCGCGTGAAGCGCAGCAGCTCGGGCGCCGGCAGGCGGGTGAGCGGCTCGATGATCTCGAATACGTCGCCGCCGGAGCAGAAGTTGCCGCCGGCGCCGATGAGGACCACCGTGCGCACGTCGCTGGCGTGGACGAGCGCGCGGAACAGATCGCGCAGCTCGGCGTAGCTGTCGAAGGTGAGCGGGTTCTTCTTCTCGGGCCGGTCGAGCGTGATCGTCGCCACGCGGCCGTCGTCGCTGCACTGCCAGCGGAAATGCCGCGCGCCGTAGGACGCGAAGGGACGCTGATCCTGGTTCATGTCTTCACCGTCTCGGCGCTGCGCGCGCGGCGCAGATTGGTTTCGTACTGCGCGCGCGCGATGCGGTACTGCGGCGGCCAGGGGATGCCTTCGTCGTCGAGCCGGGCCGCCTCGTGCAGCGTCCAGGCCGGATCGGCCAGGTGCGGCCGAGCCACCGCGCACAGGTCGGCGCGGCCGGCAGCGACGACCATGTTGACGTGGTCGGCCTCGGAGATCGCGCCCACCGCCACGGTGGGGATCGCGACTTCGTTGCGGATGCGGTCGGCGAACGGCGTCTGCCACATGCGGCCGTACACGGGTTTTTGCTCGCGCACCACCTGGCCCGAGCTGCAGTCGACGATGTCGGCACCCGCCGCCTTGAACAGGCGCGCGATGGCCACCGCATCGTCGGCCGTGTTGCCGCCCGGGTGCCAGTCGTGGCACGACAGGCGCACCGAGATCGGCCGCTCGGCCGGCCACACGGCGCGCAGCGCCGCGAACACCTCGAGCGGAAAGCGCGCGCGGTTCTCGACGCTGCCGCCGTAGGCATCGGCACGGCGGTTCGCCAGCGGCGAGAGGAAGGCCGACAGCAGGTAGCCGTGCGCACAGTGCAGCTCGAGAATGTCGAAGCCGGCCTCGGCGCCGCGGCGCGCCGCCGCGGCGAAGTCGGCGACGACACGCTCCATGTCGGCGCGCGTCATCGCGCGCGGCGCCGGCAGGCCCGGCGCGTAGGCGATGGCCGAGGCCGACACGAGCGGCCAGGGCGCCGCGATCGGCTGCTCGTCGCCGCCCTCCCAGGGCCGGCAGGTGGCGCCCTTGCGCCCGGCGTGGCCGAGCTGCAGCCCCATCTTCGCCGGCGAGCGCGCGTGCACGAAGTCGACGATGCGCCGCCAGGCGTCACGCTGCGCGTCGTTCCACAGACCGGCGCAGCCTTCGGTGATGCGCGCGTCGGGGCTGGGCGCGGTCATCTCGGTGTACAGCAGACCGGCGCCGCCGAGCGCGCGCGCGCCGAAGTGCACGAGGTGAAAGTCGTTGGGCAGGCCCGCGTCGGCCGAGTACATCGCCATCGGCGAGACGACGACGCGGTTGGCGAAGGTGACGCCGCGCAGCGTGAAAGGCGTGAACATCGGACGCGGCGGCCGGGCGCCGGCGGCCACGGCGACGCCGGCGCGCGCGGCGAACCAGCGCTCGTAGTCCTCGAGCCAGGCGGCGTCGCGCAGGCGCAGGTTCTCGTGGCCGATGCGCTGGCTGCGCGTAAGCATGCTGTACATGAACTGCTCGGGCGGCAGCTGCTCGCAGTAGCGCGTGCCGACGACCTCGAACCATTCCATCGCGTTCCAGGCCGCGTTCTGCAGCCGCAGCACGTCGACCTCGCGCCGGGCCTGGTACTGCTCGAGGACGTCGCCGAGGTCGGCATCCGCGCGATCGTGCAGAAGGCGGGCCAGCTCGATCGCGTCCTCGAGCGCGAGCTTGGTGCCCGAGCCGATCGCGAAATGCGCGGTGTGCACGGCGTCGCCCATCAGCACGACATGGCTGCGGCCGTTGTAGTGATGCCAGCGCTTGCAGCGCACGCGCGCGAACGCGAGCCACGCCGCGCCGCGCCCGAGCGGATCGAAGTGGCGCGCGTTCGACAGCAGGCGATGCCCCTGCAGATGGGCGGCGAAGAGCCGCTCGCAAAAGGCGATGCTCTGCTCGGTGCCGGCGCGATCCAGGCCGTGCGCGCGCCACACCGCCTCGGGCGTCTCGACGATGAAGGTCGTGGTCTGCGCGTCGAACTTGTAGACATGCGCCTGGAACCAGCCGTGCTCGGTCTTCTCGAACAGGAAGGTGAAGGCGTCGAACAGGCGTGTCGTGCCGAGCCAGATGTAGCGGTTGGGCCGCGTCACGATGTCGGGCTGGAAAACGGCGGCGTACTGCTGGCGCAGCCGGGAGTTGATGCCGTCGCTGGCGACGATCAGGTCGGCGTCGGGGTAGTCGGCGTCGCCGCGGGCTTCGGTCTCGAACACGAGCTCGACGCCGAGCTGCTCGCAGCGCCGCTGCAAGATGTTGAGCAGTTGCTTGCGCCCGATGCCGACGAAGCCGTGGCCGCCCGAGCGGATCGTGCGCCCCTCGAGGCGCAGCTCGATGTCGTCCCAGTGGTTGAAGGCGAGCTGGATCGCGTCGGCGCTCTCGGCGTCCCAGGCGCGCATGTTGTCCATCGTCGCGTCGCTGAACACGACGCCCCAGCCGAAGGTGTCGTAGGGCCGGTTGCGCTCGACGACGGTGATGCGGTGGCGCGCGTCGAGCTTCTTCATCAGGAGCCCGAAGTACAGGCCGGCCGGGCCGCCCCCGATGCAGACGATTCGCATGACTACAGCTGTCTCCTCGCGCGGCGATTGTGGCAGCGAAGCGTCGCGCGCGTCGGCCGCGCCGGCGCAGCGCCGCCGATGCTCCTCGGCCAGAATGCGGTCCATGCAGTCCGCCCGACCCGATTACCTCGAGCCGGTGGGCGAGGGCCTGTGGGCCGTCGACACCGGTTTCATGCGCGCGCATTTCGACGCCGCCTACCTCGTCGTCGACGACGGACGTGCCGCCTTCGTCGACGCCGGCACCACCTTCGCACTGCCGCGCCTGCTGGGCGCACTCGACGCGCTCGGCCTGGCGCGCGACGCCGTCGACTGGGTCATCCCCACCCACGTGCACCTCGATCACGCCGGCGGCGCCGGCGCGCTCCTGCACGCGCTGCCCTCCGCGCGCATGCTCGTGCACCCGCGCGGCGCGCGCCACATGATCGACCCGGCGGCGCTGTGGGCCGGCGCCACCGCCGTCTACGGGCCCGAGGAGATGGCGCGCGCCTACGGCGAGGTGGTGCCGGTGCCGGCCGAACGCGTGCGCGAGACGGCCGAAGGCATGCTGGTGCAGGTGGGGCGGCGCCCGCTCGTGTTCGCCGACACGCCGGGCCACGCGCGCCACCACCACTGCATCTGGGACGAAGCGTCGCGCGGCTGGTTCAGCGGCGACTGCTTCGGCCTGGCCTACCCCGAGCTGGCGAGCGCGCGCGGCCCCTGGCTGCTGCCGACGACGACGCCGGTGCAGTTCGAGCCCGAGGTCCTCGTGCAGACCGTCGGGCGGCTGCTCGCGCGCCGGCCGCGCTGGATGTACCTCACGCACTACGGCCGCGTCGGCGGCAGCGAGGACGAAGTGCAGCGCCTGGGCGCGCAGCTGCTCGAGGTCATGCAGGCGCTGGTCGCGCTGGGCCGCGGCGTGCAGCACGAGCCCGACCCCACAGCGCGCCACGCGGCGCTCGTGCGCGGGCAGTTCGCGATCTATGCCGAGCGGCTGCAGCGCCACGGCAGCGCGCTCGCGCCCGAGGCCCTGCGCACGCTGCTGGCGATCGACCTCGAGCTCAACGCGCAGGGCATGGCGGTCTGGCTCGACCGCTGAGCCTGGGAGGATGAATCACGCCCGCGCCGGGGAGCCCGAGGGCGCTGGGCAAGGCGCGGCGCGCAGCCCGGGCGCGCCGCCGGGCGGCCGGCGCCGGCGTGCAGCAAAATGCCCGCATGCACATCCTCCACACCATGCTGCGCGTCGGCGACCTGCAGCGCTCGATCCGCTTCTACACCGAGGCGCTCGGCATGACGCTGCTGCGCACCACCGAGCGGCCCGAGCAGAAGTACGACCTCGCCTTCGTCGGCTACGGACGCAACCCCGAGCACGCCGAGATCGAGCTCACCTACAACTACGGCGTCGCTTCGTATGAGCTCGGCAGCGCGTTCGGCCACATCGCCATCGGCGTGACCGACGTGCGCGCCACCTGCGATGCCGTGCGCGCGAAGGCCCCGGCGCTGGGCGGCGCGGTCACGCGCGAACCCGGGCCCGTGAAAGGCGGCACGACGACGATCGCCTTCGTCACCGACCCGGACGGCTACAAGATCGAACTCATCGAACGCCCGCGCTAGCGGCGGCCGGCACGGCGCGCACCCGATGTACCTGCCCCGGCATTTCGAGCAGAACGATCCGGCGGCGCTGGCCGCGCTGATGCGCGCGCACCCGCTCGCGACGCTGGTCACGTGCGCCGACGACGGCTTCACGGCCGACCACATCCCGCTCGAATACGACGCGGCCGCGCGCACGCTGCGCGGGCATGTGGCCCGTCCCAATCCGCTGTGGCAGCACGCCGACGGCAGCGCGGTGCTGGCGGTGTTCCAGGGCCCGCAGGGCTACGTGTCGCCGAGCTGGTACCCGAGCAAGGCCGAGACGCACGAGGTGGTGCCGACCTGGAACTACGCGGTCGTGCACGCGCACGGCCGGCTGCGAGCGCTGGACGACGCGGCCTGGCTGCACGCGCTGCTGGTGCGCCTGACCGCGCAGCATGAAGCGGGCCGCGCGCCGCCCTGGCAGGTGAGCGAAGCCCCGCCGGAGTACCTGCGCCAGCGCCTGCGCGGCATCGTCGGCATCGAGATCGCCGTCGAGCGGCTGATCGGCAAGTGGAAGCTCAGCCAGAACCGCAGCGAAGCCGACCGCCGCGGCGTCGCCGCGGGACTGGGCGACTCGGCGCTGGCTGCATTGATGCGGCCCTGAGCGGCCCTGAGCGGCCGCGAGCCTCGCTGCGCAGGCGCGAGCGACGCTGAGCCGACCCATCACGGCCGCAGCGGCCTGCTGGCGCAGGGCAACGCCGTGGCGCAGCGACCTCGCCCCGCCCGGGCGACCATGGCCGCCTGCCGCGACGCGGCGATCACGACGCCTGACGCAGCGCCGCCGCCGCGCGCGCCAGTGCCGTCACGCGCGCCCAGTCGCCCGCCGCCAGAGCATCGGGCGGCGTGAGCCAGGAGCCGCCGCACAGCTTCACGTTGGGCAGCGCGAGGTATTGGCGCGCGTTGCCCGCGTCGATGCCGCCGGTGGGGCAGAACGCCAGGTCCGGGAACGGGCCGGCGAATGCGCGCAGCATCGGCACGCCGCCGGCGGCCGCGGCGGGGAAGAACTTCAGCAGGCGGTGGCCGTCGGCCGAGGCCGCCATCACCTCGCTTGCCGTGGCCACGCCCGGCAGCAGCGGCAGGGCCGCATCGCGGCCGGCCTGCGACAGCTCGGGCCGATAGCCCGGGCTGACGCCGAAGCGGCTGCCGGCCGCGGCCGCGGCGCGCAGGTCGGCCGCGCTGCGCAGCGTGCCTGCTCCCACGATCGCCTCGGGCACGGCACGCGCGATCGCCTCGATGCAGGCCAGCGCGACGGGCGAACGCAGCGTCACTTCGAGCACGCGCACACCGCCGGCGACGAGCGCGCGCGCCAGCGGCACGGCCTGTTCGAGCCGCTCGATCACGATCACCGGGATCACCGGTCCGTACTCGGGCAGTTCGAGCGGGTCGATCGGCACGGTCGCAGTCATCGGGGGCGCCCTCCTCGGCGCCGCTGGGCACATGGCGGCGCGCTTGCGAGCGTACCCGCAACGCGGGAACCCGAGCCGCACCTGGGGACACCTGCGCGGACCGCTGCGAACATTCACGCCGGCCGCTGCGAACATTCACGCCGGCCGCTGCGCGAGGCGCTGCGAACACTCACGCGCGCACTCACGCAGAAGGCAGTGCCGGCCCCCCCGCGCGGCCAGCGAGCGGGCGCCCGGCATGCGATGCTCGCCGCATGCCCGCCCGCCAAGCCTCCGGGCCCGCCGCACGCGATCCGCAGGCCGCGCTCGCGGCGCTGCGCCGCGCCTGGCAGCCGCACGCCGAGCGCTGGGTGTTCGGCTACGCGTCGCTCATCTGGCGCCCCGAATTCGACGCCGCCGAACGGCGCCCGGCTCTGTTGCACGGCTGGCACCGCGCGCTGCGCATGCGCTCGCGCGTCAACCGCGGCACGCCCGAGCAGCCCGGGCTCGTGTTCGCACTGCTGCCCGGCGGCGCCTGCCGCGGTCTGGTCTACCGCTTGCAGCCGACGCGTGCCGACGAGGAACTCGAACGCCTGTGGGCACGCGAGATGCCCACCGGTGTGTACGACGCGCGGCTGCTGCCGTGCCGCACGAGCGCCGGCCCGGTGTGCGCGCTCGCCTTCACGCTCAGTCGCCGCAGCGAGGCCTGGCTCGCACAGCTGCCCGACGCCGAGCTGCTGCACATCCTGCGCCACGCGCGCGGACGCTGCGGCACGACGCTCGAGTACCTGCACGAGACGGCGCTGGCGTTGCGTGCGCACGGCGTGCGCGACCGCGAAGTCGAGCGGCTGGTGGCGCTGGCACGCCGCAACGCGCTGCTCTGAACCGCGGGCGTCAGGTGCGTGCCGCCTGCGCCTCGCCGTCGGCGGCGGCGAAGGCGGCGCGCGCGGCCTCGAGCTCGGCGGGCGTGTCGATGTCGACCAGCACGCCGCGATCGTCGACCTCCTGGCCGTGCGCCGGATAGCGCGCGACGATGCGACGCGCGCCCTCGTCGCCGCTGAGCGTGGCCAGCTCCGAGTACAGCTCGGCGGCGAAGCCCACCGGATGGCCGCGCCGGCCGTGGTACTGGGCGAAGGCGATCGCGTGCGTTTCCAGCGCGCCGGCCACCGCGAGCATGGACGACGGCCGCACGAGCGGCATGTCGCCGGGCAGGATCAGCCAGCCCGGCGCGCCCGAGCGCTCGGTCACGCCGGTGGCGATGCTCGCGCCCATCCCGCGCGCCGCGTCGACCGGCGGCAGCACGACGATGTCGCGGCGCGCGAGCTGGCGTGCCGCAAGCGGCGCCAGCGCCTCGGTGGTGACCAGCACCACCGGGAGCTGCGTCGCGACCGCCTGGCTCAGCGTCGTGCCGAGCACGGTGAGCGTGCCGAAGGGCTGCTCGAGCTTGTGCTGCAGGCTGCCGAAGCGGCGCCCCAGGCCCGCAGCGAGCACGACGATGGTGGGACGGAACCTCATGGCAAGGGTGGCACGACGGTGTCGGAGTCGGCGTTGATGCACCGCGTCAAGAACGAGGATGGATGCGATCGGCGACGCGGCCAATGGGACGTCTACCTACGGCCTTTCACCTAGGCAACAACCAGCCATGGACTTGGCGCCGGGCCGTCTGTGCGCATGATGGACGGGGTCCGCCGCGACCGGCTGGGCGCGCCTCCCTAGAATGAAGCCATGGACCTCGCCGCGCTGCGCAAGAGCTACGAACGCGACGCGCTCGACGAGGCCGATGCGCCCGCGCTGCCGCTGGCGCTGTTCGAGCGCTGGTTCACCCAGGCGCTCGAGTCCCGACTGCCCGAACCCAACGCCATGACGCTGGCCACCGTGGGCGCCGACGCGCGGCCCTCGACGCGCATCGTGCTCGTCAAGGGCTTCGATGCGCGCGGCATCGTCTGGTACACGAACTACGAGAGCCGCAAGGGGCAGGAACTGGCGGGCAATCCCTGCGCGGCACTGCAGTTCCACTGGGTCGAACTCGAGCGCGTCGTGCGCATCGAGGGACGCGTCGAGCGCACGGCCGATGCCGAATCCGATGCCTACTACGCCACGCGGCCGCTCGACTCGCGCCTGGGCGCGTGGGCCTCGCCGCAGAGCCGCCCGATCGGCTCGCGCGCCTGGCTCGTGGCCGAAGCGGCCAGAGCGGCGCTGCGCCACGGCCTGCAGCCGCCGCGCCCGCCGCACTGGGGCGGCTACCGCCTGCTGCCCGACCGCTGGGAGTTCTGGCAGGGGCGCAAGAGCCGGCTGCACGACCGGCTGGAATACCGCCTGCAGGGCGACGGCCTGTGGCGGCGCGCCCGGCTCGCGCCCTGATCAGCGCGTGCCCCGCGCGGCCAGCCGGTCGATCTCGGCGAGGAAGCGCTCGAAGTCGATCGGCTTGGTCCAGTAGGCGTCGAAGCCGGCCGCGAGCGCCGCCTGGACATGTTCGTGCAGCGCATCGGCCGACAGCGCGACGAAGGTGCTGGCCGCGCATTGCGGCAGCGCGCGCAGCGCGCGCAGCAGCTCGCTGCCGTGCATGTCGGGCAGCTGCATGTCCAGCAGCAGCAGGTCGGGGCTCTCGGCACGCGCTCGCGCCAGTCCGGCCGCGCCGTCCTCGGCCATCGCGAGCTGCACGCCCGGACGCAGCGCGAGCAATTCGCCCACGAGCAGCCGGTTGACCGGGTCGTCCTCGACATACAGCACGCGCAGCGGCGCGGCCGGCGCGGCGGGCTCTGCAGCCGGCAGCTCGATGCGGTACTCGATGCCGCCGCCCTCGCGCGCCAGCGCCTCCAGGCTGCCGTCGAGCGCGAGCACCAGACCGCGCGCCAGCGACAGGCGCAGACCGCCTTCGTCGTCGGCCTGCGTTGCGCGGTCCTCGGGGGCGAAGGACTCGAACAGCCACAGGTGCTGCTCGGCGCTCAGGCGCGGGCCGTCGTCGACCACGCGCACGAACACGCGCGCGGGATCGGCCGCGCTGCGTCCGGCCTGCAGCCGCACCTGCGCGCCGGCGGGGCTGCGCCGCAGCGCGTGCTGCAGCACCAGGGTCAGTGCGCGCACGAGCCGCGCGCGGTCGGCCAGCGCCGTCGCGCCGGCGTCGACCTCGGTGCGCACGAGCGCCACGCGCTGCGTGCGCGCCAGCGCCGCCACCGCCTGCGTCGCCTCGTCGACGAGCGCGGCAAGCGCGAGCGCTGCGCGCACCGGGCCCGGCGCCGGGGCGGCGCCGGTTTCGGCGCGCGCCAGCTCGAGCAATTCGTCCACGAGCTCGAGCAGCCGCAGGCCGGCATCGGCGATGCGCCGCAGCCGCTCGCGCTGGCGCGGCGTGAGCGGCTCGTCGCGCTCGTCCTCGAGCAGCCGCGCGAAGCCGAGTACCGCATTGAGCGGCGTGCGCAGTTCGTGGCTGACGCGCGCCATGAAGGCCGACTTGTCGCGGCTCGCCTGCTCGACACGCTCCTTCTCGCGCTGCAGCAGTTCGGCCTCCTTGCGCTCGGTGATGTCCAGGTTCACGCCGACCATGCCGGTGGCGCGGCCCTGGGCGTCGTACAGCGCGCGGCCCTGCGAGGCCAGCCAGCGCCAGCTGCCGTCCGGGCGGCGCACGCGCAGCTCGGTGCTGTAGGTGCCGCCTTGGTGCAGGCGCTGGCGCACCATCCGGTTGCGCCGCGCGTGCTCCTCGGGCGGCATGCAGGCGGCGGCGATCTCCTCGAACGTGCGCGCGTCGGCCGGATCGAGCCCGCGCATGCGGTACATCGCCTCGTTCCAGTAGACCATGCGGCCCTCGGCATCGCGCTCCCAGACGCCGATGTCGGCCGCCTCGAGCGCGAGCTGGGCGCGCTCGAGTTCGTGCCGCCCCGTCGTTGCGCCGGCCTGCGGGCGCGCCGCATCCGCCGGCCGCTCGTCGCCGGCGCGCTGCATCGGGTCGCCTCGGCACGGCATGGCCTACCCCGCCGCGGCCTGGCGCACGACGCGCTGCGGGAACGGGATGTCGACGCCGAGCCCGCCGAGCGTGCGCAGGATCGCGAGGTTGACTTCGCTCTTCACGTTGCCCAGGCCGCTGCCGGGGTCGGCAATCCAGAAGCCGATCGTCAGCTCGAGGCCGTCGGCGGCGAAATTGCTCAGCAGCACGCTCGGTCCGGGCGCCGCGAGCACGCGCGGCACCGCGGCAACCGCCGCGGCCAGCCGCGGCATCACGCGCTCGAGGTCGGTGCCGTAGGCCACCTGCACGACGGTGGTGACGGCGACGTTCGGATCGGCCAGCGAGCTGTTCTCGACGCGCTGCGAGACCATCATGTCGTTGGGCACGATGCTCTCGCGGCCGTTGAGCGCGCGGATCACCGTGCAGCGCGTCGTGATGTCGGTGATCGTGCCCTCGAAGCCGTCGACCTTGACGATGTCGCCGATGCGCATGCGCCGCTCGGCCAGGATGACGAAGCCGCTCACGTAGTTGGCCGCGAGCCGCTGCAGGCCGAAGCCGATGCCCACGCCGATCGCGCCGCCGAGCACGCCGAGCGTCGTGAGGTCGATGCCGGCCACCGACAGCGTCATCATCAGGCCGACGAACAGCAGCAGCGCGCGCACCAGGTTCACCGCCATCTTGCGGATGCCCAGGTTGTCGCTGGCGCCGCGCAGCAGCCGCTGCTCGAAGGCCGAACTCAGCCACAGCGCCAGCACCAGCAGCACGACCGCGCTGAGGAGGCCGTCCATCAGGCTGCGCGCCGAGATCCGGGTGTTGCCGAACTGCCAGCGGATCTCGCCGAGTTCCTCCAGCAGCAGCGGCAGGGCGCCGCTGATCCACAGCACGACCGCGATCCACGCGAGCCAGGACACGGCGTGCCCGACGCTGCGCACCAGCGGCGAGGCGGGGAAGGCGCGGCGCAGCACATGCCCGACGAGCCGGACCACCGCCAGCGACAACAGCACGGGCACCACCAGGCGGAACACCGCCGACGGCACTTCGGCGAGGAACAGCGCGCGTGCAGCCAGCGCCAGCGCGAGCGCGAGCAGCGGAAACAGCAGCCCGTCGACGACGCGCGTGCCGAACCAGACCGAGTCCGCGCGCGGCCGCGCGCCGCGCACCAGCCGCAACAGCAGCCAGGCGCCGAGCAGGCAAGCCGCGAACACCGCGAGCTCGAGGGCGGCCGTGGGCCGCGCCAGCGCCTGCGCCAGGCGCTCGAAGTCCTGCAC
>WBZR01003858.1_pt1 | contig 12916 bp, 12 predicted proteins | sample 5204231 | NCBI WGS metagenome assembly WBZR01 (sample SAMN12412403, study PRJNA552823) | activated sludge metagenome | isolation source: activated sludge from anammox sidestream of wastewater treatment plant... | place: USA: Virginia | collected 2017-08
CGAGCGTCTCGGCGTTCTCGATCCCGAGGCCGAACAACGAGCCGAAGCCCCATCCGGGACCGGTGATCCCGCCGTCGATCTGCTGTTCGGTGAGCCCGGCGGCCGACGCGTCCTTGCGGAACTGCTGGACGGCGGGCACCTGGGCATCGGCCGGGTCCGACGGGTCATAGGTCGCCTGGGCAGCGATCACGCCCTGGTCCTTGCCGCCGGCGAGCGACAGGGCCGTCTTGCCCGCGCAGGTCACCGACACGATCGTCGCGGGGTTCCAGGTGTCGGGCTTCAGCTTGAGCGACGTCGGACACGGCGTGCCGCCGAGGCCGACGATGAAGGTGTCGGCGTCGGACTGCGACAGCTTGGTCACCGCCGCCTCGGGAGTCGTCCCGCCCAGCGGGTTGAAGCCCTGCTCGGCGACGATCGTGATGTCGGTGCCCTTGATCGCCTTCTTGATCGCCTTCTCGTAGGCCTGACCGAAGTCGTCGTCCTGGTAGAGCAGGGCGATCTTGGCCTTCGGGTTGGATTCCTTCAGGTACTCGATCCACGCGTGGGCCTCGGTCGCGTAGGACGGCAGACCGGCGATGTACCAGGGGTACTGCTTGTTGTTGCCCCACTGGGTGGAACCGGTCGCCAACGCGATGTTGGGCACGCACTTCTCGTTCAGGTAGTCGCGGACCGACAGGTTCGGCTCGGTGCCGATGTCGCCGACCAGCGCGAACACCTTGTCCTGCTCGACGAGCTTCTTGACCAGCGCCGGGGTCTTGGCCGGGTCGTAGGCGTCGTCCTCCTTGATCAGCTCGAGCTTGTAGGACTTGCCGTCCTTGGCCTTCAGCCCGCCGCTCTGGTTCACGTAGGTGACCCAGGCGTTGAGTCCGGTGGTCACCTGGTCGTAGATCGCGTAGGTGCCGCTGGCCGGACGGACGGTGCCGATCTTGATCGTGTCGCCGTTGATGCCCTCGGTGCCCTGGTAGTCGGTGCAGTCGACCGACGGGTCGATGAAGGCGGCGGAGCTGCTGCCGCCCTCCTTGGCCGTGGTCGTGGACCCGGAGCCGGAGTCGTCATCTCGACCCCCGCAGGCGGTGGCGGCCAACGTGACGACGGCCAGCAACGCCGCCGTCGTCGCCAGACCCACCCGTCGAGTTCGATGTCTCATCATCTGTCCTCCTGGTTGGTGATCAGACCGTATCGCCGGACGCGGTGGCCGCGGCGGCCGCCCGGGCCCGCTTGGCCGCACGCTTGGCGGCCGACGTCCGCCACATCCCCACGATCCCGCCCGGGGCGAACAGCATCAGCAGGATGAGCAGCACGCCGAGGATCACCGGCGTCGCCGGCTTGAACCGCTCGGGCAGCTCCGGCGACAGGACGTCGATGAACAGGCCGTAGGCGACCGCACCGATGGCCGGGCCGATCACGCTGGCGGCCCCGCCGACCACCACCGCGATCAGGAAGTAGATCGACACCACGATCGTGAAGCTCGACGGGTTGATCCGGCCGTTGTTGAGGGCGAACACCGCTCCGCCGATGCCGGCCATGGCCGAGCTGACCCCGAAGGTGAGGATCTTGACCCGGGCGACGTGGACGCCCGAGACCTCGGCGGCGGTCTCGTTGTCACGCACCGCCACCAGCGAGCGCCCGGTGCGGGACCGGACGATGTTGCGCATGACCACGAACACCACCACGGTCAGCACCAGGAACACGAAGTACTTCCACTGGTCAGGCGCCAGGGAGCCGCCCGGTGACTCGAGGCGGATCGGTCGCTCGATCACACCGCGGGGCGTCTCCTGCGGCGTCGTGATCGACAGGCCGGACCCACCTCCGGTGATCGACGAGAACTGCTCGATGATCAGCGGGAACAACGTCGCCACCGCCAGGGTGACCAGCGCCAGGTACAGGCCCTTGATCCGCAGCGCGGGGAGACCGATGGCGACGCCCACCACGAAGCAGATCACCCCGGCTGCGGCCACCGACGGCCACACCGGCCAGCCGAGGTCGGTGATCAGGAGCGCGGTCGCGTAGGCGCCGGTCCCGTACAACGCACCGTGACCGACGGAGATCTGCCCGTTGTAGCCGGTGAGGAGGTTGAGCCCGCACGCCGCGATGGCCAGCGCCATCCAGCCGACGAACTGCTCGACCCGGAACGCCGGGAACATGAACGGCAGGGCCACCAGCACCGCGGCGACCACCACCGACACCACCACGCGCCCCACCGGGACGCGGCGCGCCGGTGACGGAGCGACCTTCGCCGCCGGGCCGTCGCCGAGAGCTGTTGCGTCGCTCATACCCGCTGCACCTGCTTTCGACCGAACAGCCCTTCGGGTCTGAACAGCAGGACCGCCAGGATCAGGATGAACGCCGGCGCCAACGGCATCTTCTCGAACCCGGGCACGTACTGGGGCACCACCGACGATGCGATCCCGACGACGAAGCCGCCGACGACCGCGCCGAGCAGGCTGTCGAATCCGCCGAGGGTGATGGCGGCGAAGCCGAAGATCAACGTCAGCTGCATCATGTTGGAACCGAGGCCGCGGCCCGGTGCGGTGAACACCCCCGCCACGGTGCCGACCGCAGCGGCGAGGCCCCACCCGAGCATGAGGAGCTTGGGGACGGGCACGCCGACCAGCGACGCGGATTCGGAGTTCGACGCGACCGCCCGCATGGCCAGGCCCAGCCCGGTGCGCTGGAACAGCAGGTAGAAGCCGAGGGCGAGGACCGCCAGCACGATGACGGCGCCGATCTTCTGCCAGGCGATGGCGACTCCCGCGACCTCGATGCCGCCGCTGCCGAACAACGGTGGCAGGTCCCGGTCGAGCGTGCCCCACACGAGCTGGGCGGCGGAGTTGAGACCCACGAACAGGCCGATGGTGACCATCACGACCGCCAACGGCTTCTCGTGGGGATCGCCGACGGGACGGACCGCGATCTGGTGCGCGAGCGCGCCGACGCCGAAGCCGCCGACCATCCCGGCGATCACCGCGAGCGGCAGGGGCACACCCAGGTCCCAGACGGTCCACACGATGAACGTCGAGAACATCGCCATCTCGCCCTGGGCGAAGTTGAGCAGGCCGGTCGACCGGTAGATCACCACCAGCCCGAGGCCGAGCATGGCGTAGATGGCGCCGTCGCCGATCCCGACGAACAGGACCTGGAGGAAGTCGGTCATGTCATCAGATCCCGAGGTAGGCCTTCTGGACGGTCTCGTCGTGCTGCAGCTGCGCAGCCGGGCCGCTGGCGACGATCTCACCGGCCTCCAGCACGTAGGCCCGACCGGCGAAGTCGAGGGCCAGGTTGGCGTTCTGCTCCACGAGCAGCACGGCGGTCCCGGTGCGGTCGGTGATGTCGCGCAACCGGTCGAACACCTCGGCGGTCACCAGCGGGGCGAGGCCCAGGGACGGCTCGTCGAGGAGCAGGAGCCGAGGCCGCGACATGAACGCCCGGGCGATCGCCAGCATCTGCTGCTCGCCGCCCGACATCGATCCGGCGAGCTGGTCGCGCCGCTCCCCCAGCCGGGGGAAGGCGTCGCACCAGAGGTCGATGTCGGCCGCCACCTCGGAGTCCCGGCGGGTCCAGGCACCGATGCGCAGGTTCTCGACCACGGTCAGGTCGTTGATCGTGCCCCGCCCCTGGGGGACGTGCGCGATGCCGGCCTGGACCACCTGGTCGGGCCGCAGGCCGCGCAGCGACCGGCCGTCGAAGACGATCTCGCCGCGGCTCTCGAGCATCCCCGACACCGCCCGCAGGGTCGTCGTCTTGCCCGAGCCGTTGGCGCCGAGCACCACGACCAGCTCCCCGGCGTCGACGTCGAGGTCCAGGCCGAACAGCACCTCGACGATGCCGTAGCCGGCGCGCAGGCCGCGCACCTCGAGCAGGCTCACGACGCCACCCCCGGATTTCTGAGGTCGGGATCGTGACAAGGGTTGTCGGTGCGGACCCCTATATCGGTCATGCGGGGGCTCCGAGGTAGGCGGCGATGACCTTGGGGTCCTCGCGGACCTGGGCGGGCAGGCCCTCGGCGATCTTGCGGCCCAGGTCCATGACCACGACCTTGTCCGAGATGGCCATGACCATCGACATGTGGTGCTCGACCAGCAGCACCGTCAACGCGAACTCGTCACGGATCTGGCGGATCAGCGCGCCGAGCTCGTCGACCTCCCCGTGGGTGAGTCCGCTGGCCGGCTCGTCCAGCATCAGCAGCTTCGGCTGGCCGACCAGGGCCCGCGCGAACTCGATGCGCTTGAGCGTGCCGTAGGGCAGACCCGCGCACGGACGCCGGGCCAGGGGCGCCAGCGACAGCCGCTCGAGCACGTCCATGGCCCGGGCCTCGAGCTCGCGCTCCTGGGCCGGCATGGGCGGCAGCCGCAACGCCGCGGCCCAGAAGCCGCCTCGGCTGCGGGCGTGACCGCCCACCTTGACGTTGTCGAGGACCGACAGGCCCGGCACCAGCGCCAGGTTCTGGAACGTGCGACCGACGCCGAGTTCGGCGATGCGGTGCGCCGGCAGTCCGAGCAGGTCGTGACCGTCGAAGCGGACCGAGCCCGACGTCGGCTCGTAGATGCGGCTGACGACGTTGAACAACGTGGTCTTGCCCGCACCGTTGGGACCGATCAGCGCGCAGATCTGACCGGCGTCGATGGTGAACGACAACGAGTCGAGCGCGACCACTCCGCCGAACCGGACCCCCACGTCGACCACTTCGAGCACTGCCACGGCGTACGTCCTCGTGTCCGGTTCCGTCCCCGCAGGGCCCGGACCGTCCACCTGGCCCGAGTGGCGCGGAACCCTAGCGTCCGCCGAGCCGCACGGGTTCGATATCTCGGCCGACACCGGACGACCAGTCGGGCAGCGCCTCCACCGCAGCGCCACCACCGCTGGGCCGCCACCGGCCACCCCGTGACCCCGGCCCACCGCTCAGCGGCGCGCCTCCATGAACATGTCGCGGAGCTCCTCGTAGGACTCGATCACCCGTCCCGCTCCGAGCACCACCGACTCGAGCGGCTGACGCACCATGCGCACCGGCACCTCGGTCTCCTCGGCCAGCCGCAGGTCGAGGCCCTTGAGCAGGGACCCACCGCCGACCAGGAAGATGCCCCGCTCGATCAGGTCCTGGGCCAGCTCGGGCGGGGCCTCGGCCACGCAGCTCAGCACCGAGTCGACCATGGTGTTGACCGGCTCGGCGATCGCGGTGCGCACCTCGGCCGCCGAGAGGATCACCGTCTTGGGCAGGCCGGACATGAGCTCGCGGCCCCGCACCTCGGCGCGCACCTCGTCCGGCGTCGGGTACGCGGAGCCGATGAGGATCTTGATCTCCTCGGCGGTCTGCTCCCCGATGGCGATCCCGTACTCGCGGCGGATGTAGGTGATGATCGACGCGTCGATGTCGAAGCTTCCGACCCGCACCGCCTGCAACGCCACGATCCCACCGAGGGAGATCAACGCTGTCTCGGAGGTGCCGCCGCCGATGTCGACGACCATGTTGGCCATCGGCTCGTGGATGTGCAGCCCCGCGCCGATCGCGGCCGCCATCGGCTGCTCGATCAGCTGCGCCTCGGTGGCCCCGGCCTTGCGGGCCGCCTCGGTGACCGCCCGCTTCTCCACCGCGGTGATCGCGGACGGCACGCAGATGACCACGCGGGGGCGGTTGAAGCGGTTGACGCCCACCCGCTTGAGCAGGAGCCGGATCATCTCCTGGGTGACCTCGAAGTCGGTGATCGCCCCCTGGCGCAGCGGACGCACCGCCACGATGTAGCTGGGGGTCCGGCCGATCATCTTCCAGGCGTCCCGGCCCATGGCCAGGACCTCGTTGGTGCGGCTGTTGAGCGCGATCACCGACGGCTCGTTCAACACGATGCCCTCGCCGCGCGCGTAGACCAGGGTGTTCGCCGTCCCCAGGTCGATGGCCAGGTCGCGTGCCAGCGTCCTACCTCCGGGTCCGGCGTCGACGGACCACCCGGCCCTCGATCTCGGGTTCGTCGGGGGCCAGCGCGCGCATCTTGTCGTGGAACTGGTCGATGCTCGAGTGCGGAGAGGACGGCGGCCGGCTCCGCAGGACCAGGATGGTCACGCCGACCACGCTGATGACGAGCGCGACCCCGAGGAAGATCAGGTTGCTCATGGTCTCGTCGTCCCCACGGGATCTGCACCGACCTGATCTGCACCGACCTGATCGGCGCCGACGACGACGCGGGCGTCGGAGCCCCAGTCCTGCCCGCCGGCCCAGCGTTCGCGCTTCCACACCGGCACCGACTCCTTGACCGCGTCGATGGCGAAGCGGGCCGCGTCGAACGCCTCGGCCCGGTGAGGTGCCGACACGGCGACGACGACGGCCTCCTGGCCGATCGGGACGTCGCCGACCCGGTGAAGGATCGCCACCCGACCGGCGGCGGGCCAGCGCCGACGCAGCTCGTCGACCACCCGGTCCATCCGCGCCACCGCGTGGTCCTCGTAGGCCTCGTAGGCGAGCTCGGTCACCTCGGGTCGACCGGCCGAGTGGTCCCGGGCGGTCCCGGTGAACACGACCACCGCACCGCAGTCCGGTCGGACCGCCCACGCGTAGGCGTCGCCCACCGGAAGGCCACCGGCGACGAGCGCGGTCCAGTCGTCGCCGCGCTCGGGCGGACGCGACACGCTCGGGGTTCCGGACGTCGGCACGGCGTCATCGTAGGGAAGTTCGACGCCCGCGCCCATCCGGAGCCGCGGCCGGCGCGGCGTCGACGATCGGTATCGTCGGGCTCCATGCAGGAACCGGCCGAGCGCGGGCCCGACGGCTCCGACGCCGCGGCCGACGGAGCGACCGCCCGGCGTTGGGTCCACCCCAGCGAGCTGGGCCTGCAGACACGTTCGCGTTCGGACCGACGGCGCGGCACCTGGTTGGCCTCGACGCTGGTGCTCGGCGGCCTCGGCCTGCTGGCGTTCGGTCTGATCATCGGAGTCGGGGCGGACCGGGATCCCGGCACCGCTGCGTCGTCCCCGGACCGCGGGGTGTCCGCCTCGCTGGCGTCGCTCACCGTCCTCGACGGCCAGAGTCGACGCACGGTGACCGGCGTCGTGCTCGATGCCGAGGGTCATGTGGCAGTCCGGTCCGGTTCGGTCAGCGGAGCCCAGGAGGTCTGGGTGAGCTGCGGCGGCGCTGCACCCCAGGCGGCCCGCGTCGTGGCCCACGACGACGGTCTGGACCTGGCGGTCGTCGCGCTCGGCGAACCCGCGGGCCGACCGGTCACCGCGGCCGGCGGGGCGACCGACGGCGACGACGTGCTGCTGGCCCGCGCCGGGGTCGGCGAGTCCGCGCCGTCGGTCAGCCCGGGTCGGGTGGCTGCGGTCCGGGCCGAGGAGCAGACCGGGCAACCGCCCACGATGCGCGTCGTCGCCTCCGGGGCATCCGCCGCCAGCACCCCCGTGACCGCGGCGTCGACCGAGCCGGCCGGGCCCGACGGCGCGGCGTTCGACCGCCGTGGACGCTTCGTGGGCCTCGTCGTCGCCGGCGACCACGGCGCCGCCCAGCTGTTGCCGGCAGCCACCGTGCTCGAGGTCGCCACCGCGCTCCTGCGCTGAGGCCCCGTCGCGCCGCGATGGCGCCCCGGTGGCGGAGTCGTAGCATCGGAGCGTGACCGACGACGGCCCTCCCGACCCGTTCGACGACGACCCGCTCGACGACGGCGCCGACGCCGGCAGCGGATCCCCGTCGGGATCCCCGTTCTCCGGGGGCATGCCGTTCTCCGGCGGCATGCCCTTCCCCGGCGGCCTTCCCGGCGGCTTTCCGGGCGGGGCCGACATGTCCTTCGGCGACATGGGCGCGTTCCTCCAGGGGCTGTCGTCGATGCTCGCCGGCGGTTCCGGCTCCGGGGGCAGCTGGGACGCGGCCGCTCAACTGGCGGGATCGATCGCCACCCAGGGACGCTCCGAACCGAACCTCGACCCGGCCGACCGCATCGCCGTCGAGCAGCTGGCCCGGGTCGCCGAACTGCAGGTGCAGGGGATCGTCACCGTCGGCGCCGACACCCCCGTCCGGCTGGAGCCGCTGAACCGGACCCAGTGGGCCCGCCGATTCCTCGACGACGAACGCCCGCTGCTCGAACGCCTCTCCGGCTCCCTCGGCCGGGCCCTTCAGGCTCAGCTCGGCGAGCTCGAGAAGGAGGCCGACGACGACCCGTTGGCGGCGATGGGCGGACTCGGCTCGGCCGACGCGCTGATCCGCCAGGTGATGGCGATGATGGGCCCGATGCTGCTCGGCATGATGGCCGGCAGCACCGCCGGGCACCTGGCCGCACGCGCCTTCGGCCACTACGAGCTGCCGCTGCCCCGGCCCGCCGACGGCCCGATCACCATGGTCCTGTCCAACGTCGACGAGTTCGCCGACGAGTGGAGCCTGCCCCGGGACTCGGTGCGCCTGTGGGTCGTCCTCTCCGACGTCACCCACCACCGGGTGCTCGGCATCCCGCACGTTCGAGCGCACCTCGACGAGCTGCTCAGCTCCTACAGCTCGGGGTTCAACGACGACGTCGGCGACATGGAGCGGCGCATGGAGGAGCTCGGGATCCCCGACCTGCTCGGCACCGGCGAACCCGACATGGCCGCTCTGCAACGCCTGGCCGGCGACCCCGACATCCTCCTCGGCGCCATGCAGTCCGACGCCCAGCGCGAGCTGATGCCACGAATCGAGACGCTGGTCGCCACCATCGAGGGCTACGTCGACCACGTGCTCGACCGGCTCGGACGCCGGCTGCTCGCCGACTACGACCGCGTCACCGAGGCCATGCGTCGACGCCGGGTCGAGTTCGGCCCGGAACGCCGGTTCGTTGAGCGGCTGTTCGGCCTGGAGCTGCGCCAGGCGACCTTCGACCGGGGCTCCGTCTTCGTCGAGGGACTGGTCGACCGGGCCGGAGTCGAGGTCCTCGACGAGCTGTGGGGCGACGTCGAACGCCTCCCCACCCCGGCCGAGCTCGAGGCGCCGGGCCTGTGGCTCGCCCGTGTCGGCGTGGACGTCGGCGACGGCGTCGACGACCTGCCCGAGCTCGACGAGCCGTTCGAGGTGCCGGACTTCCTCGACCTGGGCGACGACGGCACCACCGAGAGCTGACCGCCGGCAGCGAACCCGCCCACGGCGGCCCCCAGATCCCTTCCCGAGGCCGGGACCCCGGGAGTCGGACCGGTCAGCTCCCGCTGACGGCGACGTCGTCGATCACCAGCGAGCAGGCCCCGGAACCGCCCGGCGTCCACTCGAAGTCCCCGCCGACCTCGGCGACGTCGAGCAGCAGCCGCTGGAGGGTCGACGCGATGGTGACCTCGCGCACCGGCGCTCCGAGCTGCCCGCCGTCGATGAGCAGTCCGTCGGCGCCGACCGAGAAGTCGCCCGAGACCGGGTTCACCCCCGAGTGCAGGCCGGCGAAGGACGTGACGTAGAGCCCCCGGTCGATGCCCGCCACCAGCTCCTCGAAGCTGCGCTCGCCGGGCGTCATCACCAGCAGTTGCGCCCCGACCCCGGGCAGCGACCGCACGCCGCGGACCGCGGACGCGGTGGATGCCTCCCCGGAGCGACGCCCGGTGTAGCTGTCGTGGAGGAACCCCTGCAGCACGCCGTCGACGATCAGGTCGTTGCGCCGACAGGCCAGGCCCTCGCCGTCGTACTCGTCGGCCGCGATCGATTCCGAGCGGGTCGGGTCGTCGACGAAGGTGAGCAGCGGCGACGCGACCGACTCGCCGACCCGGTCCGCGAACGGCGAGCGGCCCCTGGTGACGGCGTCTCCGCTCAGCATCCCCGCCACCAGCGACACCAGCGTGATGGCGAGCCGGGGCTCGAGCAGGATCGTCCGCCGCGACGACGGCGGCTTGGTCGCGCCGAGCAGTCGCACCGCCCGCTGCACCGCGTCGGCCGCGACCTGGTCCAGGTCGAGAGCGAAGGGGTCCCGCGACGCGTCGACGGCCCAGCCCATCTGGGTCTCGCCGTCGGCGCGGGCCATGGGCGAGGTGGACGCAGAGCACGACCCGCTGCGCTGGAACACCTCGATCCCGTTGCTCGACACGACCGCGGACTCGCCCCAGCCGTCGTGGTAGGCGGTGGTGCGCGCCGAGGTGACCCGGGGGTCGATCCCGGTCGTCAGGCGCTCCAGCTCCAGGGCGATTCCGACCTTGGCGTCGTTGGCGAGGGCGACCACCGCGTCGGACCAGCCGTCCTGGGCCACCGGGGCCACGCCGTCGGGTTCGGCCAGCCCGTTGAACTCGTCGGGCTCCGCGAACCGGCAGTTGTCGCGGGCCTCGGCCAGGGTTTCGGCCAGCACGTCGGGTTCGAGCGACCCGCAGTGCGCGAACCCCTGACGGCCGTCGCGGATGACCCGGACGCCGGCGCCGTCGGTGCTCGCGGAGGTGAAGGACTCGACCTCGCCGCCGAACACCTTCACCGACGTCGACGTCGACCGACCGACCGCGACCTCGATCTGCTCGCCGCCCGTCGCGCTGCCGACCAGCGACCGGGCCAGGGCGACCAGGTCGGCGTCGCCGCCGCTCACGTGCCCGACATGGTCACGTCGGACACCGCCAACGAGACCCCGGTCGCGTCCCACGGGAAGTAGGTCGTGTCGGCGCCGACCGCGACGACGTCGTGCAGCATGCGGGGCAGGGTGGAGCCGATCGTCACCTCGCGCACCGGTTCGGCCAGCTCGCCGTTGCGGATCCGACGGCCTTCGACGCCGACCGACAGGTCTCCCGACACCGGGTTCACCCCGGAGTGCAGCCCCGACAGCTCCGTCACCAGCAGCCCGTCGCCGACCCGGGCGAGGACGTCGGCGAGCCCGCCGGAGCCGCCGGTGAGCTTGGCCACGCGGGGACCCACCCCCGGCACGCCCTTGTGGCCGCCGCGTTGGGCGGATCCGGTGCTGGTGACGCCCGATGCCCGGGCCGTGTAGGCGTTGTGCAGGTAGCCGCCGAGCACGCCGCCCGAGATCAGGGGGACCGTCCGGGTGGCCAGGCCCTCGCCGTCGGTGTCGTCCGCGGTGGGGGCGAGCGGATCGGTCGGGTCGTCGATGAGGGTGACCAGGGGCGAGGCCACCGACTCCCCCACCCGGCCGGCGAACGCGGACCGCCCCCGCAGGACCGCCTCGCCCGAGAGCAGCTCGGCGACCAGACCCAGGAACTGCGACGTCACGTACGGGTCGAACACGACGGTGAGCCGTTCGCTCGGGGCCTTGGCCGCACCCAGCATCGACAGGCAGCGGTTCACGGCGTCCGCGGCGGCGGGCTCGAGCCGGAGGTCCTCGGTGCTGCGCCCGATCGAGAAGCCGAACCCCGTCGTGGTGCCCGAGTCGTCCTCGGCCAACGCCCATGCGCCGAGGTAGGCCGAGGTGTCGGCTCCGGCGACCCGGATCCCGGTGGTGGTGGCGATCGCCCCGGCGGCGACGGAGTCCGCGTAGTCCGACGCCTCCAGTCCGACCATGCGGGGATCGGCGTCGAGGATCGCCCGTTCGAGAGCGACGGCCAGCTCGATCTTGGCGTCGGTGGCCACTTCGGCCAGCCGGGGGTCGAACAGGTCGAGCGTCACCGGGGCGACGCCGTCGGGACGGGCGAGGCCGGCGTCGGGGTCCGGCGTGCCGAACGCGGCGTTGTCGCGGGCCTCGGCGATGCACTCGTCGAAGGCCTCGCGGTCTCCGAGGTGACCGACCCACGCCATGCCGGTCCGACCGTCGCGGACGATGCGCACGCCGAGCCCGGCGCTGTCGGACTCGACGAAGTGCTCCACCTCGCCGTCCGCGGCCCGGATCTCGGTGTCGTGGCTCCAGGAGACGACGGCTTCGAGCTCCTCGTCGGGCCGCGCCCGGGCCACGACGTCATCGGCGATGGACAGCAGTTCGTCGGGGGTCACGCGGGGCGGGGGTCGTTCAGGCGAGGAGAGGGCAGCACGCTCGGCATCGGCCCAGACTGCCACGGGGCCACCGACCCCGCCGCCCCCGCCGCCCCCGCCGAACTTGTAGCCCACACGCCACCACAGCGACCGCCACCTACAACAACGCCGGGGCCCGCCGAACTTGTAGCCCACGCGCCGCCACAGCGACCGCCGGCTACAACATCGCCGAGCCCGCGGGCCCGAACCCCACGCGCATGACCCAAGTCACCACGGCCCAGCACGGAACTGGTGATGCATCTGTGGTTTGATATCTCCATGTCCGATAACTTCCGTCAACGGCGACGGGTGCGGACCGGTCGCATCGTCGCCCTGCTCGTGGCTCTCACGCTGGTAGGTGCCGCCTGCGGCAGCGACACCACCGACGACGACGCCTCGGGTTCCGGCGACCTGCTGGGCGCCGTCCGAAACCCGCCGCTCGCGGTCGGCGACGTCACCCTGACCGACACCTCCGGAGCGACGCCCCGGTCGGTCACCATGACCCCGCCCAAGGGCGAGCTGTACGTCGTGTACTTCGGCTACGCGTCCTGCCCCGACATCTGCCCGACGACGCTGAGCGACATCCAGGTCGCTCTCGGCGACCTGGATGAGGCCGACGCGAAGCGGGTGACGGTCGGCATGGTGACCGTCGACCCAGAGCGCGACACACCCGAGCTGCTGAGCGAGTACCTCAGCCACTTCTTCGACCGCTCGATGGCCCTGCGGGCCGAGACGCCCGAGGCCCTGACCGCTGCCACCGAAGCCTTCGGGGTCCGCTACGAGATCGCCCCGCACCCCCCGGGTGCCACCGACTACGAGGTGTCGCACACCGCGGTGACCTACGTCATCGACGACACCGGCAAGGTCGCCGTCGAGTGGCCGTTCGGCTTCGACAGCGAGCACATGACCAAGGACCTCAACACACTCCTGGAGGGTTGACATGCACACCGACCGAATCCGCCGCTCCGTGGCGGCACCGATGGCCCTCGCCCTGACCGCCGGGGTGTTCCTCGTCGGCTGTGGCGACGACGGCAAAGAGTCATCGTCATCGACGACCCG
>WBZR01003859.1_pt1 | contig 12910 bp, 11 predicted proteins | sample 5204231 | NCBI WGS metagenome assembly WBZR01 (sample SAMN12412403, study PRJNA552823) | activated sludge metagenome | isolation source: activated sludge from anammox sidestream of wastewater treatment plant... | place: USA: Virginia | collected 2017-08
CGGCGCGCCACCGGTGACGGCCGGGTGCCTCACCGTGGCGGGATCAGGGCGCCAGGGAGAGCACCAGGCCGGCCTGCCCGAGGTGGTAGGTGACCATGATGGCCACCGGCGCCCACCGGATCGGGGCCACGAAGCGGTTCCACGCGATCAGGCCGTCGGAGGCGAAGAAGAGCGCGGCACCGGCTCCCGCGATCCACGGACCTGCCGCCACCGCGCTGACGACCATGGCCGAGATCACCACCATGTAGGCGACGACCGGACCCGCCAACCGCCCGCCGCCCGCCGCCGCCGCACCCCGCACGATCCGGATCCCGACACCGACCGCCACCAGCGCCACCACCACGGCGGCGACCACCAGAGCGACGGCGGAGCCGGGGTGGAGGTTGACGCCGACGACGTAGGCCACGTGGGCCAGGAGGAAGGAGCCCAACCCCGCCACGAACCGGTCGGCCGGCAGCATGAGGAACACGTCGCCCGCGAGCGAGAGCACCAGGCCGGCCACGAACCAGGCGCGCTGATCGGCGTGGAGGGGATCCAGCGCGAGCGCCACCCCCACGAGCGCCAGCATCGTCGCCGGCTTCGAGACGTACTCGACCCGGCGCGAGTCCGCGACGCGGGACCACCAGTTGGCCAGGGCCGCCACGCCGGCCCCGGCGAGCAGCACCCAGGACAGCGTGTTCACGGCCGCCGTGTCTAGCACCGATGGACCTACGATCCGGAGATGGACTTCTCCCCCAGCACCCGTTCCCAGGAGCTGCGCGAGCGGCTCGTCCAGCTCGACCGCGAGGTCGTGCGTCCGGCCGAGGCCGTCTACCGCCGCCAGCGGGAGGAGTCGGGCGACCCGCACAGCGCTCCCCCGGTCATGGAGGAGCTCAAGGCGGAGGCCCGCGCCCGCGGGCTCTGGAACCTCTTCCTGCCCGACGCCGAGTACGGGCCCGGCCTGTCGAACACCGACTACGCACCGCTGGCCGAGGTGATGGGCCCCTCGCCGTTGCTCCCCGAGGCCACGAACTGCGCGGCGCCCGACACCGGGAACATGGAGATCCTCGCCCAGTTCGGCACCGACGAGCAGAAGGAGCGCTGGCTCCGGCCCCTGCTCGACGGCGAGATCCGTTCCTGCTTCGCCATGACCGAGCCCTGGGTGGCCAGCTCCGACGCCATGAACATCTCGAGCCGGATCGAGCGCGACGGCGACGAGTACGTGATCAACGCGCACAAGTGGTGGACGTCGGGCGCCGCCGACCCGAGGTGCCGGCTCGCCATCCTCATGGGGGTCACCGACCCCGACGCGCACCCCTACCAACGCCAGTCGATGATCCTCGTACCGATGGACACCCCCGGGGCCCGGGTGGTCCGCACGCTTCCCGTGTTCGGGCACGACGAGGGCGGCGGCCACTGCGAGACCCTCTTCGAGGACGTCAGGGTGCCGGCGTCGAACCTGCTGGGCGAGGAGGGCAGCGGCTTCGCCATCGCCCAGGCCCGGCTCGGGCCGGGCCGGATCCACCACTGCATGCGCGCCATCGGGCTGGCCGAGGCCGCGCTCGACCTGATGGCCATGCGGGCCCAGACCCGGGTGGCCTTCGGCAAGCCACTCGCCGACCAGGGGACGGTGCGCGAGGCGATCGCGGAGTCACGCCTCGAGATCGAGCAGGCCCGCCTCCTCACCCTCAAGGCGGCGTGGCTGATGGACACCGCGGGGAAGAAGGCGGCCCGCTTCGAGATCTCCGCCATCAAGGTGGTGGCGGCGCGGGTGGCGACGAAGGTGATCGACCGGGCGATCCAGGTGTTCGGCGGTGCGGGCGTCAGCAACGACTTCCCGCTCGCGGCGATGTACGCGCATGCCCGTACCCTGCGCTTCGCCGACGGCCCCGACGAGGTCCACCTGGCGCAGATCGCCCGCCGGGAGCTGCGCCGCTTCGAGCACCTGCGGGCCGGCGCCGGGGCGTAGCGCCGGGGGCGTAGCGCCCGCGCGGCTCAGCCGAGCGTCTCGACGTCGAGGTCGCCGTCGGCGTAGCGCTGGCGCAGCACCTTCTTGTCGAACTTGCCGACGCTCGTCTTGGGCACCTCGTCGATGAACGCCCAGCGCTCCGGGAGCTGCCACTTGGCCAGGTGACCGGCCAGGTGGTCGCGCAGGTCGGACGCGGAGACCGTCGAGCCCTCGGCCCGGACCACGCAGGCCAGCGGCCGCTCCGACCACTTCTCGTCGGGGACGCCCACCACGCTCGCCTCCTGCACCCCCGGGTGGCCCATCAGGATGTTCTCGAGCTCCACCGAGGAGATCCACTCACCGCCGCTCTTGATCACGTCCTTGGCCCGGTCGGTGATCTGTATGAAGCCCTTCGGGTGCACGCATCCGACGTCGCCGGTGCGCAGCCAGCCGTCGTGGAACTTCTCCACCGACGGGTCGCGGTGGTAGGCGGCGGTGATCCACGGTCCCCGCACCTCGATCTCGCCCACGGCCTCGCCGTCCCAGGGCAACGGCGCGTCGTCGTCGCCGACGATGCGCAGCTCGACCCCGCCGATGACCCGCCCGGTCCGCACCCGCCAGTCCATCTCCTCGGGGGTCCCGAGGGGCACCCCCCGGGGCGGGAAGGCCACCGCCGCCAGCGGGCTGGTCTCGGTCATCCCCCAGCCCTGGATCACCCGGACGCCCTGGCTCTTCTCGAAGCCCTCCATCAGCGACCGGGGCACCGCCGCGCCGCCGCAGACGGCCAGTCGGAAGCTCGAGAGGTCGGAGCCGTGGGCGTCGGCGTAGCGCAGCACGTCGGACCAGATGGTGGGCACCGCCCCCGCGACGGTAGGGCGCTCGGCCTCGGTCATGGCCACCAGCGGTTCGGCCTGCAGGAACCGCTCGGGCATGAGGAGGTCGGCGCCCGCGAACCAGCCGGAGTAGGGCATGCCCCAGGCGTTGGCGTGGAACATCGGGACGATGAGGAGGGCCTTGTCGTACTCGTTCAACGACACGGCGTTCCCGGCGTTGACGGCCATCGAGTGCAGCACCGTGCTGCGGTGGGAGTACACGACGCCCTTGGGGTTGCCGGTGGTGCCGCTCGTGTAGCACATCGCCGCTCCGGCCCGTTCGTCGACGTCGGGCCACGCGAAGCCGCCGGTCTCGGCCCCGATCAGCTCCTCGTAGTCGTGGATCTCGGGCCGGGGGGACAGGCCGGCGACGGCCTCGGCCAGGGGCCTCGTGTCGGCCGGCGCCACGACCACGAAGTGGCGGACGGTCTCGAGCAGGCCGGCCACCCGAGCCAGGAGCGGGAGCACGCTGCCGTCGGCGATCACCACGAGGTCCTCGCCGTGGTTGATCACGTAGGCGAGCTGCTCGGGGAAGAGGCGCAGGTTGAGGGTGTGGAGCACCGCGCCCATGCTCGGCACGGCCAGGTAGGCCTCCATGTGCTCCTGGTCGTTCCAGCAGAACGTCCCGACCCGGTCGCCCTCGCGCACCCCGAGCCCGGTGAGGGCGGCGGCCAACCGCTCGGCCCGCTCGGCCACCTCGGCGAAGGTGGCCCGGCGCGGCTCGGCGCCGGTCCAGGTGATGACCTCGCTCCCCCCGTACACCGCCTGGCCGTGGCGCAGGAACATCGTTGTCGTGAGCGGGTAGTCGTCCTGCATGGTGCTGAGGAGCATCGTCGGTCCCCCATCGGTCGGCTCGGGGGAACGATAGGCGCGGCGGCCACGGTCCGCGGGGCGTGCCCTCCGGAGCCCCGCGGCGGGCGGGGGACCGTCCCGTGTCGGGCCGGGCGCTCCGATTCGAGACCGTGGTCCACGCCCGGCCACCATCATGGAGTACGTCGCTGCACGAACCTGGTGGGACCAAGGGCCCATCACCAAGGACGAACGTACGTGGGTCACGTATCTCCGACCGGGGAATCCTGGAGCGGAGGCAGCAGCAGAACCGCAGCAGAAACCCTTTGCAGCAGGAGGAAAGCCATGTCCAAGACCGTGGACCGGGGCGGCGGCGCCGCGCCCGGCGCCGCCGAACCATCGGCTCAAGTGCTCACCGGCCGCTCGGAGGTCCGGGTGTGGACCGCGGTGGTGAGCTTCGCCGCCATCGCCGCCCTCGCGTTCTCGATCTTCGCGTTCGCCCGCGCCGACAGCCCGGTGAACGTGAAGGCGTCGAGCACCGCGCCGTCGGCCGACAGCGGCGCCGCGACGGCGGGCCAGAAGATCGACTTCAGCGCCGAGCCGCCGGCCGGCTTCAAGGCCAAGGACCCGACCGCGCCGGCGCCGTCGGCGGAGACCGTCCACAAGGTCACGCTCCACGCCGTCGAGGGTCAGGTCGAGATCGCCCCCGGCATCCGCCAGGAGATGTGGAGCTTCTCCACCGACGGCAAGGACTCCATCCCCGGCCCCGTCATGCGCGGCAAGGTGGGGGACACCTTCGAGTTCACCCTCGTGAACGACGGGAAGATGGGCCACTCGATCGACTTCCACGCCAGCATGGTGAACCCGGCCGACGAGATGCGCACGATCAACCCCGGCGAGAAGCTCGTCTACCGGTTCAAGGCCAACCACTCGGGGATCTTCATGTACCACTGCGGTACGGCGCCGGTGGTGCACCACGTGGCCAACGGCATGTACGGCGCCCTGATCGTGGACCCACCGGGTGGCCTGCCCAAGGTCGACAAGGAGTTCGTGTTCCTCCAGTCCGACCTCTACACCGCGCCGGCCGGCCAGCTCCCCGCCCTCGAGAAGATCATGACCGGCAAGTGGGACGCGGTGGTGTTCAACGGCTACGTGAACCAGTACGCGGCCCAGCCCATCCGGGTCGAGCCCAACGAGCGGATCCGGGTGTGGGTGATGGACCTCGGCCCCCAGGCCGACACCTCCTTCCACGTGATCGGCACCATCTTCGACACCGTCTACAAGGAGGGTGCGTACCGCCTCCGGCCCGGACCCGAGGCGGGGGGCTCACAGGCCCTCGACCTCGAACCGGCCCAGGGCGGCTTCGTGGAGTTCACCCTCCCGGTTCCCGGCACCTACACGTTCCTGACCCACAAGCTGGTCGACGCCTCCAAGGGTGCGCTCGGCGTGTTCCAGGCCGGTGAGCCGGCCCAGGCCGACGAGCCCATGGAGCACTGACCCACGATCGGCGGGAGGACGGCGCGGCGCCCGGCGGCCATCAGGCCCGGGCGCCGCTCCCCCCGGCCTCCTCCCCCGTCGACCGGGTGGTCCCCCGTACCTGCTGCGGCGGGGGGCCACCCGGTTCTCCCTTCCCCACACATCCGGGCGGGCCCGGCCCGCGGCCGGACGGAGCGCAACCGGTACGATCCGACGCGTCCGGACGGGACGACCTGTCGACGGGAGCGGTCCTGATGCGGCTGTTCGAGAGCCCTGATCCGCCGCCGTCCGGCCCGACCGCCGAGCACCGGACCGACGCCCACCCCGGTCCGGCCTCCGAGACGTGGTCGGTGGGCGAGCTCCACGCGGCGGTCCGCTCGGCGCTGGCCCGGCGGTTCCGCGGTCGCGTCTGGGTCCACGGTGAGCTCCGTGCCCGGACCCGGAACGCCCGCAGCGGTCACTGCTACCTCACCCTCGCCGACCCCCACGGAGGCCGGCGCGGCGGAGAGGCGACCCTCGACGTCGTGTTCTGGTCCGACCGCTGGGACGACGTGGCGTCCCGGCTCGAGGCCGCCGGTGTGGTCCTCGAGGAGGGAGCAGAGCTGCGCCTCCGGGGCGAGGTCACGACGTGGGACCAGGGGCGGGTGATGCTGGTCGCCGACCGACTCGACGTGGAGGGGTTGGTGGGCCGCCTGGCCGCGGCCCGGGCACGGCTCGTGCGCGCGCTGGTGGCCGAGGGCCTCTGGGACCGGAACCGGGACCGCCCGGCCCCGGTCCTGCCGCTCCGGGTCGGCCTCGTCGCCGCGCCGGCGTCCGACGGCTACCACGACTTCGTGCGCCGGCTGCTCGATTCCGGCTACGCGTTCGTGGTCACCGTCGCCGCCGCCACGGTCCAGGGCACCGGCGCCCCCCGCGCCGTCGCCGGCGCGCTGCGGCGCCTCGCGGAGCACCACCGCTCCGACCCGCTCGACGTGGTGGTGCTCGTCCGCGGCGGCGGGTCACGCGCCGACCTCGCCGCCTTCGACCACGAGGACGTCGCCCGCGCCGTGGCCGGCTGCCCCGTACCCGTGTGGACGGGCATCGGCCACTCCTCCGACACCTGCCTCGCCGACGAGCTCGCCCACCGCACCCTGGCCACACCCACCGCCGCCGCCGCCGCGTTGGTCTCCGATGTCGCGGCCGCCCACGACCGGGTCGGGGAGCGGGCCCGGGACCTGGTGTCGGGCACGGCCGGCCGGCTGCGCGAGAGCGCCCTGGCCGTCGCCGCCGCCGGGGCGGCCGTCTCCTCCCACGGCCACCGGACCCTCGACCGGGCCGGTGCGCACGTCCTCTTCGACGCCCGCCGGGTCGAGCGGGCCGCCGTCGACGCCCTCGACGACGGCCTCCGCAGGGCTCTCCGCCGCGGGGCCGATGCCGCGTCCGCCGCGCGCCGGACGCTCGACCTGGCTGCGACCGAGGTGGCCGGGCGCCGTACCGTCGCGACGGCGCTCGACCCGCGGCGCGTCCTGGAGCGGGGGTACACGCTCACCCGGCAGGCCGACGGCACCCTGGTCCGCAGCGCGGCCGGTGCCGAACCCGGCGAGGTGCTGATCACCGAGCTGGCCGACGGCCGGATCCGCAGCCGGGTGGAGCCCCCCGCACCCGACCCCATCCCCTGACCGCGGAGGCCCCGTGCCCGACGATCCCCGACCCGACGACCCCCGACCCGGAGACCCGGCGGCGGAGACCCACGTACCGGTGCAGCGGCTCGGTTACCGCGAGGCGATGGCGGAGCTGGACCGCATCGTGGAGGAGCTCGACGGCCCGGCCGTCGACGTCGACGTCGTCGCGGCCCGCTTCGCGCGGGCCGTCGACCTCGTCGACGAGCTCGACCGGCGGATCACCGAGACCAGGGCCCGGGTCGAGGAGCTCGCGCCCCGCCTGGCCCGGTTGTCGGGCGACGACGACCGCGGCGGAGCGCCCGAGACCTGATGCCCGGCGCGCCCGGGCGGGGTCAGCCCGCCGTCTCGATGCGGTCGTCCGGCCCGTCGCGGTGCCCGGAGAGGTAGTCGGGCTCCAGGTAGACGACCCGGGCCGCGGGGACCGCCGCCCGCAACCGGCCCTCGGTCTCGTTGATCGCGGCCACGACCTCGGGCAGTCCGAGCCCGGGGTCGAGCTCGACCTTCGCTCCCACGAGCAGCTCCCCCGGCCCGAGGTGCTCGGTCCGCATGTGGATGAGGCGCCGCACCGACGGCGCGCCCTCGATCGCGGACCGGATGGCAGCCAGGTCGCGCGGGGCGGCTCCCTCGCCGATCAGCAGGCTCTTCGTCTCGACGGCCAGCACGACCGCGATCGCCACCAGCAGGACTCCGATGCCGAGGCTGCCGGCGGCGTCCCAACGACCGTCGCCGGTGACGCGCGCCGTGAGCACCCCGGCGAGGGCCATGGCGAGACCGATCTCGGCGCCGAGGTCCTCGAGGAGCACGACGACCATCTCGGGGTTCTTGGATCGCCGCACGAACTCCCACCACGAGTGACCCCGGCGGAGCTTGTTCGCCTCCCGCACCGCCTTGCCGAGCGAGGCCGTCTCGAGACCGATCGCCACCACCAGGATCGCGATCGCGACGACGAGGTTCTCGGGGGCGTGCGGGTGGCGGATCTTCCCTATGCCCTCGTAGATCGCGAACAACCCGCCGAGGGAGAACAGCACCATCGCCACGACGAAGGCCCAGAAGTACTGCTCGCGGCCGTAGCCGAAGGGGTGCTCCGGGGTCTCGCCCCGGCGGGCCCGGTGCCCGCCGAGCAGGAGGAGGGCCTGGTTGCCGGTATCGGCCACCGAGTGGACCGCCTCGGCGAGCAGCGACGCCGCCCCGGTGAAGATGAACCCCACGAACTTCGCCAGCGCGATCCCCAGGTTGGCGAAGAACGCGGCCACGACCGCCGAGCGGCTGCCCTCCATCGGTGGTTGCCCTCCCTCAGAGGTGACGGTCGACGGGGCCGGGGAGCAGGAACGGGTAGGGCCGGCGGCGCACCCGGCGCTGCCACGTGCGGTCGACGCGCCGGACCCAGAGCATGAACTGCCAGAGCCGGGCGTCGGACCGGTAGTACCGGGCGACCTCCTCCTCGGTGAGGTCGAGGCCGAGCTCGGCGTTCGCGACCTCGACCATGGCCGGCACCCACTCCGGGAGCCCGGCCAGCCGCAGGTTGGCGGCCAGGTCGACGACGGTCGAGCGCACCTCGAAGTAACGCCCCAGGATCGAGTCGACGAGGAGCTTCTTGACCGGCCAGGTCAGCACCGCGGGCAGCGCGGCGAGGAACAGGTCGAGGTCCAGGCGCATCCGCCCGTCGGCGTCGCGCAGGAACGGCGTGGTGACGTCGAGGAGGGCGGGCTCCCCGTCCGACAGCCCCCAGTTGGTGAGCTGGCCGTCGAGCCCCACCGTGGGCGAGATGGTGGCCTCGATGCGCCGGGCGATGCTGCGCAGCAGCTCGCGGCCTTCGTCGGGGTCGGCGGCGGCGAGCGCGTTGCGAGCCAGCACCTCGGGGGCCAGGACGGGCTGTACGCAGTAGCCGGCGAACCGCCCGCCGGGGAGCTCGACGGTGTGCAGGCGGCTGTCGACGACGGCGGTGCCGCCCGCCCGCACCCCGGCGAGGTAGTCGTCGAACACCCGGGCGTAGGCGTCGAAGCGGGCGCGGTCCTCGAAGACGGGGAGGCGCTTGCACGCCCACGGCCCCGACGGCTCGGGCCAGGCCAGGACGGTCGTGATCTCTCCGTAGCCGAGCACGGTGAGCTGCGAGTCGTCGCCGCGGCGCAGGGCGTCGTCGACGAGCCGCTCGAGCTCGGCGAGCGACTCGGCCGACGGCTGGCGGGTCGCGGGCTCCGTCGTCATGGGCTTGCCGTCAGCCCAGCGCCTTCGCCATCCGGGCGATCAGCTCGTCGCACTCGTCGTCGTCGAGGACCAGCGGGGGGAGGAACTGGAGCACGGAGGTGTCGTTGTTGGCGAACACCGCGAAGACCCCGGCGTCGAGGCAGGCCTTGGCCGCCGCCAGGCCCCCACCCTCGGCGTCGAACTTCAGACCCATCATCAGCCCGCGCCGGCGGACCTCGAACGGCAGGCCCGCGAACGCGTGCTCGAGGCGGGCTCCCAGCACCTCGACCCGCTCCAGGAACCCGGGGGCCTCCACCACGTCGAGGACGGCCAGGGCCGCCGCGCACCCGGGCTCGGCGCCCCCGAAGGTGGAGATGTGCACGAACGGGTGGTCGTCGAAGATCCGGTGCACCGCCTCGGTCATGAGCGTGGCCGTGATCGGGTACACCCCACCCGACAGCCCCTTGCCCGTCGCCACGACGTCGGGGGCGAGGTCGTCGTGCTGGTGGCACCAGATGCGCCCCGTGCGGCCGAGGCCGGTCTGCACCTCGTCGGCGATGAACAGCGCGCCCCGCTCGTGGCACAACCTCTGCACCCCCGCCAGGTAGCCCGGCGACGGGATCGGCATGCCGAGGGTGGCGGGGACCGGTTCGAGGATCACCGCCGCGACCGTGTCGTCGACGGCCCGGTCCAGGGCCGCGAGGTCGTCGAACGGCACCTGCGTGAAGCCGGGCAGGTTGGGGCCGAACGGTTCGCGGTACTGGGCGTCGCCGGTGGCGAGCGCCAGTCCGGTGTGGCCGTGGTAGCCGCCCTCGGCCGACACGATCCCGCGCCGTCCGGTGGCGGCCCACGCGGCCTTGATCGCCACGTCGATCGCCTCGCCGCCGCTCACGCCGAGCACGCTCATCGGCAGGCGGCTCCCGGTGGTGGCGGCCAGGCGCTCACCGAGGCGGGCCCGCCAACCGCTCACCAGGTGGTGGTTGCCGACGTCGAGGCCGCCGGCGTCGGCGAGGGCGCTCCGTACCGCGTCGAGGACCGCGGGGTGACGATGGCCGAGGTTGAACACCCCGCCGTTGGAGTGGCAGTTGATCCACGACCGGTCGGAGAACGCGTCGTGGAACGCCACGCCCGACCGGTCGCCCATCACCAGGTCGAGGCCCATCGCGCGGTAGGCGTCGACCTTGCCCCGGGAGACGTGGGCTCCGAACGCGTCGAACGTGGCGTCGCGGGTCGGGTACGGCTGTTCCACCGGCGCGAGCCTACGCGGGTCGCCGGATCACGGGTCGGTCGGCTGCCCACCCCCCGGGTACGCTGCGCCGAACCCGCGAGAGGAGGAGCCATGGAGCTCCGGCGGATCACGCTCCACGGCGACGAGATCGCCTACCGCCAGGCGGGCCAGGGCCCGGTGGTCGTCCTGATCCACGGCATGGCCGGCAGCTCGGCCACCTGGCGCGACGTGCTGCCCGACCTCGCCGCCGACCACGCCGTGCTGGCCCCCGACCTCCTGGGGGCCGGCCGGTCGTCCAAGCCGGGCGTCGGCGACTACTCGCTCGGCGCGGCCGCGACCGTGGTGCGCGACCTCATGGCGGCCCTCGGCCACGACCGGGCCACGATCGTGGGGCAGTCGCTCGGCGGGGGGATCGCGATGCAGTTCGCGTACCAGTACCCCGACCGCTGCGAACGCCTCGTCCTCGTGGGCGCCGGGGGTCTGGGGCGCGAGGTGAGCCCGCTGGTGCGGATCGCGGCGTTCCCGGGGTCCGAGTACCTGCTGCCGCTGGTGTTCAACTCGGTGTCCCGCGACCTGGGTCGCCATCTGGTCGACGGACTGGCGCGCGTCGGGCTGCGCACCAGCCCGCAGGTGACCGAGATCCGCCGCGCTTGCGAGGCCCTCTCCGACAGCGAGACCCGGGCCGCCTTCGTGCGCACCCTCCGGGCCGTCGTGGGTACGCAGGGCCAGCAGGTGGAGGCCGGCGCCCGCCTCGAGCTGACGGCCGCGATGCCGTCGCTGATCATCTGGGGCGACCGCGACCCGATCATCCCGGTGAAGCACGCCCACGCCGCGCACGAGGCGATGCCCGGCAGCCGGCTCGAGATCTTCGAGGGCGTCGGGCACTTCCCCCACTGCGAGGACCCGGCGCGCTTCTCCCGGGTGCTCCGGGAGTTCATCACGACGACCGCACCGGCGACCGCCACCGCGATCGCGGCCGCTGCCGCGCCCACCTCCCCACCGGGCCCGGCCCCGGTCGGAGCCGGCGCCCGGCGCCCCGCCGGCTGACCCTCAGCCGGCGGGTACCGAGGAGAGGTCGGCGGCGAGCACGACCTCACCCGGGAACTCGGCCCGGGCCAAGGCGAGCCACTCCTCCTCGGCACCGGGGGCGACCGCCGGCACGCAGTGGGTGAGCACCAGGGTCTCCACGCCGGCCCGCGCCGCCGTCTGCGCCGCCTGGGCCACGGTGGAGTGGTAGTCGCAGACGTCGTGGAGGCGTGCGACCGGTAGCGAGCGGATCAGGTCGTCGCGGACCACGGTGTGGACCAGGACGTCGGCGCCGGCGCAGAGCCGGTCGAGCCCCTCGCAGGGGATCGTGTCGCCCGCGATCACCACGGCGTGCCCGTCGCGCTCGATCCGATAGGCGACGCTAGGAGCGGCAGGGCGGTGATCGGTGGGCGCGGCGGTCACCGACACGTCGTCGAGCTCCAACACCGGACCGTCCGAGTGCTCGATCACCTCGACCGCCGGCGGCGAGGTGAGGTCGGCGTGGTGGGCGAGGCGGTACGACACGTCGGGCGCGAGGGAGGCGAGCAGGCCGTCGACCACGCCGCGGATACCGGGCGGGCCGGCGACGCGCAGCGGCGACGGCGGGCCGAACGACATCACCCACCGGGTGGTGATCAGGTCGTTGAGGTCGGTGAGGTGGTCGCTGTGCAGGTGGGTGACGAGCACGGCGCCGAGCTGCGGGGCGCCGGTGGCGGCGGCGGCCATGCGCATGAGCACGCCGCGCCCGGCGTCGACGAGCAGCGTCGCGCCGCCGGCGCGCACGAGCGTCGACGGGCCGGCCCGGTTCGGGTCGGGTAGCGGGCTGCCCGTCCCGAGGGTCACGACCTCCAGCGCCGCGCTCACTGCGCCCCCATGCCGAGGCGGTCGTCGGCGTCGGGCGGCAGGTCGGGCCGGGGCCGGCGACTACCGAGCTCGAGGACCACACGCTCGAGGGCCCCGGGGGTGATGTCGAGCCGCCCCTTCCGGCCCGGTACGACCGGTCCGCCGCGCTGGTAGCCGACTGTGAACACTCCCATCCCGATGGAGAGGGGCGTGGTGCGGGGTACGAACCCCTGGCCGACGGGCACGTCGCCGTAGAAGAGGCGGATCTCCCCCGATCGGTCGTCGGAGGGCGTGAACTCGACCCGGGCGTCGACCGGACCGGCGGGGAGCTCCACCTCGGCCCCCACCGTGGTGACGGTCGTGCCGAGGAAGTTGTACGCGAAGTGGAGCCGCCGGTCGGCGAGGTAGGCGCTGAACCCCCCGGCGTGGCCGCCCTGCGAGACGATCACGCCCTCGGCCCCTCCGGGGGGAACGTCGAGCGCCGCCGACATGCGCCACGGGCGGTCGGTGATGCTGGGCGAGATGAACTGGGGGATCGCCCCGATCCCCGGGAGGAACTCGTAGCGCTGCCGCGCGTACCGGTGGTCGAGGCCGACGATCGGCACGTTCGTGACCGGCAGGACCCGGTGCGCCTCGGCCTCGGCCCACCACGTGTCGATCAGCTCCTGGAGCTTCTCCGGATGCCGCGCCGCGAGGTCGTGGACCTCGGAGAAGTCCTCGGCGACGTGGTAGAGCTCCCAGGCGTCGTCGTCGAAGGACCGGAACGGGTCGTCGTCGGGGGTGTAGGCCACCGTCGGCAACGGGTGGAACACCACCGCCTTCCACCCGTCGTGGTACAGGGCGCGGGAACCGAGCATCTCGTAGTACTGGAGCGTGTGACGGCTCGGCGCGGTGGCGTCGGCCA
>WBZR01003860.1_pt1 | contig 12910 bp, 7 predicted proteins | sample 5204231 | NCBI WGS metagenome assembly WBZR01 (sample SAMN12412403, study PRJNA552823) | activated sludge metagenome | isolation source: activated sludge from anammox sidestream of wastewater treatment plant... | place: USA: Virginia | collected 2017-08
GACCTCGATGGGAGCGGCTTCGGCGATGTTGGCTGTGGCGGATGCCGTACACCCGTTGGCATCGGTCACGGTGACCACATAGGTGCCGGCCAGCAGGCCGGTTATGTCCTCCGTGGCCTGTGCAAAGGCGCCGGGGCCGGTCCATTGGAACAGGTACCCGCCGCTGCCGCCTGTGACCTGCAGGTCCACCGCACCGGTGTTGCCGCCGTTGCAGCTGATGTCCGTGGTCGTTGGCGTCAACACCAACGGGTCGGGCGCGTTGAGCGTGGTCGTCGAAATGGTGGAGCACCCGTTGCCATCGGTCACCGTGGCCGTGTAGGTGCCCGGTGCCAGGCCTGTGATCTGCCAGGCATTGGCGGAGAATCCGCCGGGACCCGTCCAGGCCACGCCGTAGGCGGGTGTCCCGCCGTTGGGCACCAGCATGATGGTGCCATTGTTGCCGCCGTTGCAACTGACATTGAACCCGCCTGCGTAGGTGGTGGCCGTTGCGGTGGCGGTGAGCGCGGGCGGGGCGAAGAGCGTGGTGCTGGCGGTCACGGTGCAATTGTGCGCATCGGTGATCGTCAAGGTGTAGGTGCCGGCGGCCAGGTTGTCAATGTCCTGGGTGCTGGCCGTAAAGCCGTTCGGCCCGCTCCAGGAGAAGGTGTAGGGCGCGGTGCCGCCGCTGAAATTGGCCACGATATGCCCATCCTCCACACCCGCACAGGTGATGTCATAACCGCCATGGTTCTTCACCGATACAACGAAGGCCGTCAACGGGGGCGGGGCCTGGATGGAGGCGGTGAACAAGGCGGAGCAGCCGTTGACGTCCGTCAGTGTGAGATGGTAGGTGCCAGGGGCGAGGCCGGAGTTGTTGGGCGTGGAGGAGGTGAACCCGTTCGGCCCGATCCAGGAATAGCTATAGGGCTGGGTGCCACCGCCCGCAACGACGTTGATCGCACCGTCGGATGAGCCGCTGCATGCGGCTTGTTCCACCGTTGCGTCAAAGGTGAAGGTGCCCGGTTCCGTCACGTCAAAAGGCTGTTGGATGCTGCATCCGTTCATGTCCGTGATCGTGACGGTGTATACTCCGGCCGGGATCAAGGACAGGTCCTGCGTAGTGCCCGCCGGTCCGTCCGGCCCGCTCCATTGGAAACTGTAGGGAGGGGCACCCCCGGCAGGGGTCATGTCGATGGCCCCGTTGCTTTCGCCATGGCAAATGGCGGACTGTACGGTGGCCGTGGCCGTGATGGGTTGGGGTGGGTCCAAGGTGATCGTTTGCGTAGCGAAGCACCCATGGCCGTCGATCACTTCCAAATGGTAGGTGCCCGCCGCCAGGTTGGACGGGTCCTCCATGTTGAAAGTACCGCCGAAACCGTCCTGCCATAGGTAATTGTAAGCGGGTGTGCCGCCCGTCACGGTCACATCGATGCTGCCGTCCTGGCTGCTGGGGCAGCTCACATGCCCTCCACCCGAATAGGTATACGGGACCATGGAGATCGAAAGCGGCTCGAGGGGGCCGGGGACGCCGACCGGCAGCGTCACGACCTGCGTACAGCCATTCGCGTCAGTGATGGATGCGATGTAGTTGCCCGGGGCAAGGCCGGTGGCCGTGGCGCCGGTCTGCGCCGGATTGGTGTTCCAAGCGATGTTGTACACGCCGCTGCCGCCGGTTACCTGGATGGAGATCGTTCCGTCCTGGTCACCGTAACAGGTCACTGGGTGGACCTGTGCCACCATCGCCGACAACGGTTGCTGGGGCTGGGTGATCACCACGTTCCTCGTGCTGGTACACCCGGCGGCATCGGTTACGGTCACGCTCCAGGTGCCGGTGGTCAACCCGGTGGCGGTGGGCCCGTTCTGCTCGGGGGAGGTGCTCCAGGCATAGGTGTAAGGCCCGGTGCCGCCCGATGCGGAAACCGTTGCCGTTCCTGTATTCCCGCCGAAACAGGGGACATGCGTAAGCGAGGCAATGTCCACGGAAAGCGGAGCGGCCGGACCGCCTACGGCCAGGGTGGCGGAGGCGGAGCAGCCATTGGCATCGGTAACCTGGACGGTGTAGGTGCCGGCAGCCAGTCCGGTGGCCGTGGCGGCGTGCTGGACAGGCGTGGTATTCCACGTGTAGGTATAGGGGCTCCGTCCCCCGGAAACATGCACGGTGGCTTGGCCGGTGTTGCTCCCGAAACAGGTCACGGCCGATGTGCCGCCGCTTTCAGCCAACAGGGGAGGCGGCTGTGCAAGGTCCACTTGGCTGCTCACGGAGCATTCGTTCTGGTCGGTGATGTCAAGGGTATACTGGCCCGCCTCCAGGCCGTTCAGGTTCTGGTCGGACGAAGTGAACCCATTGGGCCCTTGCCAGGACAGGAGATAGGGGCTGTTTCCGCCGGCGAGGGTGGCGCTGATGGTGCCGTCTGCGCCGCCGTTGCACGAGATGGCGGTGCCGCCATGGTTGCTGACGCCGAATTGGGCGGTGATCGGCGCGGGTGCGACGAGCGTGACCTCGTGGCTGGTACTGCAACCGTTATCGTCGGTGATCGTCACGTGGTAGGTGCCGGCTGCCAGCCCGGTCAGGTCCTCGTTGGACGAGGTGAACCCGCCAGGGCCCGTCCAAGCATAGCCATAGGGTGCAACGGCACCGGAGACGGTCAGGTCGATCGAGCCGTCGGTGCTGGCGGGGCAGCTCACGTTGGCATTCCCGTAGGCGCTGGTTATGGCATCCACCGTGAAAAGCCCCGGCTGGTTGACATCGAAGCTGCCGGTGGCGGTGCATCCATGGTCATCGGTCACCACCACGGTGTAGCCGCCGGCCTGAAGGTTCTGGACATCCTCGGAGCTGGCCGTGAATCCGTTCGGCCCCGACCAGGACCAGGCATAAGGTGCCGTGCCGCCCGACGTGGAAAGGTCGACGGCCCCGTTGGCGGCACCTTGGCACTGGGCAGCAGTTACCGTTCCGGAGACGGTCAAGGCGGCCGGCCCATTAATGGTCGCGGAGGCGGATGCGCCGCATCCCAGGGCATCTGTGACATTCACCTGGACGGGTCCCGCGCCCAAGCCGGTGGCGGTGGGCGTGGATTGGGTGGGCGTTGTGTTCCAGGTGTAGGTATAGGGTGCGGCGCCGCCCGTGGCCTCTACCGTGGCGCTGCCGTCCCGTACGCCGGCGCAACTGAGGTCGGAGTGGCCTCCGATAGTGGCGGCCAAGGGATCTGCGGGTTCCGTGATGTTCACCGTGACCTCACCTGGGCATTGGTTGATGTCCGTGGCCACGACGGTCCAGTTCCCGGCGGGAAGCCCGGTGGCCGATGCACCATTGCGCGGCGGCACGGTGTTCCAGGTGTAGCTGTATGGCCCGGTGCCGCCGCTCGCATTCACCGTGGCGCTGCCCGTGGCATCGCCGTGGCAATTGACATGCTGCTGCACGCTGATGCTGATCGTCACAGGTGCGGCGGGCTCGCTGATCGTCACCATCCGGGTGGCCGTGCAACCATTGGCATCGGTTACCGTGGCAGTATAGGTGCCGCCGGAAAGGCCGCTGGCGGTCATGCCCGTTTGTGCGGGCATCGTGTTCCACGATACCGAGTAACCGGGCGTGCCGCCCGATACGCTGATGGTGGCGCTGCCATTGCCTGCGCCATGACAGGCCACATCGGCCTTGTTCTCCAGTTGGATGGACAGCAGCACCGTGGGGCCGTCAACGACGGCGGTGGCCAAGGCGGTGCATCCATACTGGTCCGTGGCCGTCACCGTGTAGCTGCCCGGGGCCAACCCCGATGCCGTGGGGGTGGATTGTGCCGGAACGGAATTCCAGGAATAGCTGTAGATCGGCATGCCGCCGGTAACCTGCACCGTGGCCGATCCCGTGCCGTCCCCGGCACACTGCACGTCGTTGGTAGCCGTGATCGTAGCCTCCATGGGCGCGCTTTCGGTGAGTACGATACTGTCGTTGGCGTTGCATCCGGCTTCATCGGTCACCGTTACGGAGTACGTCCCCGCGCCCAGGCCGCTGATGTTGGTGGAAGAGGAGGTGTAACCATTGGGACCGGCCCACGATGCGGCATAAGGCCCCGTGCCTCCGGTGATGGTGGTACTGATGGTGCCGTCGTGGCCGCCATGGCAACTGATGTTTTGGCCGAAGACCAGGAGGGAAGGGGTGAGCGTGACCTGCAAGGCAGCGGGCTGGCCGACGTTGTAGGACACGGTCTTCGTGCATGCGGCATCGGTGATGGTGACGGTGTAGGTGCCGGCGGGAATGTTGGCCAGGTCTTCCGTGTTGGCGGTGAACCCGTTCGGACCGGACCAGGCGAAGGCGTAGGGGGGGAGGCCGCCCATGACGCTCAGGTTGATGGCCCCGTTGGCATCCCCGTTGCAAAGGGGATTCACGATGGTGGCCGAAGCGGTGATGTTGCTCACCTTCACTTCCACTTGGGCGGTGGAGGTGCAGAAACCATCACTGGCGGCTACCGTGTACACGGTGGTGGTGGTGGGTTGGGCAATCGGGTTGCTGCTGGTCGCCGAACCCAGTCCGCCAGCCGGTGCCCAGCTGTAGGAGGTGCCCCCGGTTGCGGCCAATTGTTGCTGCCCGCCCAAGCAGATCGAACTTGTCGGCGGCCCCGCCGTGATGAAAAGCGAATCCACGATCGGCACGATCAACGTGTCGGCGGACAAGGCGGGGCAGTTGGGATTGCCCAGGATGAAGAGCATGGTCTCCATGCCCTCGGCCATCCCATCCAGGATAGGGGAGATCGGCTGGTCCACGTACGCTGCGTTGGCCGGGATGGTGATGGTTTTAGGCACGCCGGGGTCAGGGTTGCCGATGGTGGCGTAGTCTACCCCGTTGGTGGCGGTGCCGTGCAGGTAGTATTCAAGCGGCAGGGGCTGGTCGTTCACCACTTGGCGCGTGAAACGGACCACCCCGTCGTTGCAACCCTCGATCAAGGAATCACCGGCATTGGCGGTGATCAGTTGCATGGTCACCGGGTTACTCTTCACCTTGGCGATGAACACGCCGGAATCATACTTCCGGTCCGAGGCATCGGCCACGACCAACTTCAGGTGGTAGGTCTCGCAAGGCTGCACCGGGGAGAAAGCGCTCAGCCCTTGCGTGAACCCGTCGTACTGGATGTGTTGCCCCCCATGGTTGTCGTAGTAATAGGTGGGGTTGGAGCTGTTGTTGACGTTGTTGATCGCCACGGCCTGGTTGGTGTTCGGGACCAGGGCGATGTTTTTGTCGTTGCCGATGCCCGGGTCGCCCGTGATGCCGGGCCCGCTGATGAAAAAGCCGAAGACATCATTGAACTGCGACCCCACCCATTCATTGTATTCCTCGGATGCGAAGACGAAGTCGAACCGCAGGCTGTCCCCGGCGGGGATCACGTCGAACTCGAACAGGCAGGCATCATAGGTGGTTCGGCCGGTAACCGTGTTCAGGATGGAATTTCCGGGCCTGTTCTGTTGGAAGGTCTTGTTCTCCACGCTGTTCGGCCCCACCGCATTGGTGATGGTGCCGGAGGTCAACAGGATGCCCTCTTCGATCCCCAGCAGGGAGCCGTTGTACTGGAAGCGCCCATAGCCTTGAGCGTGGCAGTTGATGGAAGGGTTGGAGATCGAAACGCCCGGCCCGGTTATGGTGCGGGCGAGTTGCACCAGGTCGGTCTGCGGCGATACCGTCAGTTGGGCAAAGCCGAGGCTGGAGAAGAACAGGGAAAGGATGGTGGCGCTGCTGCGCATGCTGGAAGGGATCCGGTGGATGCTCATTCTCCGCGTGCGGTTTCGCAAGCGGCTTCGGCGACTTGCAGGGTGGTATTTTCTTGGGATACCCGGACGGCCGGGATGATGGGTGCCAGCACCGTCATCACCTGGTCCCGCAAGGCTGAGTAGGTGCGGTCGGTGCCCTGGGTCCCGAACACAATGATGCCGGCCGGAATGCAGGCATAGATCACCTCCACCTCGCCGGATTGCCGCGAGCCCGCGACCACGGCATCGTATTCCGCGCTGGTCAGCGACTGGATGTGCAGCCCCACCGGCTCCTGTGCGGAGAGCGGCGTGGGACTAATGGCGAAGGAAAAAGCGATTGCGGCAAGGAGTGTCCTTATATCCATCCGAATGGAGCTTGGGGTCCATGAATCGCCGGTTATACCCGTCGGACGTGATAAAGGTTCCGATGGGCGTTCAACACCCGGGTCGGTTGCCGTCAGGTTCCTTGGCGGCCAACGATGGGCCGGTCCGTCACCACGAGGCATGCGTGCCGGTTGCACCGCGTCCCTTGCAGCCTGTGTCCGGAAAGGAAGATTCAGCCCCGCGGCAAGCGCCTGCGCAACACCTCGTGCAAGGCGATGCCCCCGGCCACGCTGACGTTGAGCGAGCCGATGGTGCCCACCATCCGTATGCGCACCAGGACATCGGCCAGCCGCAGGATGTCAGTGGAGATCCCCTTGTCCTCGGCACCCAGCACCAGTACCAGCGGGCCGTCCAAGGCGGCCTCTTCCAGGGTGGTGGTGGCCTTTTCGGTGAGGGCCGCCACGCGCAGCCCGTGCTGTTGTGCCCGCCGCAGCGCGCCCGCCAATTGGTCAATGCGGCAAACGGGTTTGCGCAGCAGTGCGCCTGCACTGCTTTTCACGGCATCCGATCCCATGCGGGCGGTCCCCGCCTTGGGCACGATCAGCCCGTGCGCGCCGAAGCATTCGGCACTGCGTGCCAAGGCACCCATGTTGCGCACGTCCGTCACGCCGTCCAAGGCCACCAACAGGGGGTCTTCCCCCCGGTCGTAGGCCTGTGCGATCACGCCGTCAAGGTCCTGGACCGGCACCTGGCTGATGAAGGCCACCACCCCTTGGTGCGCGGATGCGGTGAGCTTGTCCAGCTTTTCGGCCGGCACCGGCTGCCAGGGCACGCCCTTGTCGCGCGCTAGTTGCTTGAGTTCGCGCAGCCCTTCGCCACCCGCATCCCGGCGGATCAGCAGTTTCTCCACGTGCCGGTCGCTTCGCAGCGCTTCCGCCACCGGGCGTACCCCACAGATCAGTTCATCCTTCTGCATGCGCCTTCAATTGGTTGTGCATCCGCCGGGGGGTGGCCCCCCATGGGCGCTATTGCAGCACCCGCCCGTTTCTCCAGCTTTCCACGTTCCTGTACCACGCCCCCTTCAACTGGCCGTCGCGTTGCAGCACCAGGTCGTTGTCGCTGAACGGCTCCTGCCGCCGACGGAAGGTGAAGGCCAGGCTCATCAGGTTGGATTCATCCCCGTAGATCCAGGTCTCGCCCTTGTCATCCTTGCGGATGGTGGTGGGGGTGCCGAAGATGATGTGCACCAGGCCCCGGTCGGTCTTCCAGCCTTCGGTGTAGCTCGTGAAATACCGGTTGGCGCTCTCCACCCTTCCGTAGTACGCGGCAATGGCGGCCCGGGCACGGTCGCGGCTGCCCGCCGCATCGAGCCAGAAGCGTTCCACTTCCTTGCGGACATCGGGGGCCGTGGTGATGGCCTCCCATTCCTTGGAACTGGTGATGTAGCGCAGGGGCGGCAACATCGCTCCCGCCGTGGTGATCCCCGGGTAATTGTCCACGGGCACGAACAGGGTGTACCCTTCCATGGAGGCCGTGTCGGGGCGGAAGTGGTAAAACCCGAGGGCTGCGGCGGTGAACGTGAAGCGGCCGTCGGCACCGACCTGTACGGTGAACGAGCTGTCGGGGGGAGCGTCCAAGGCGGGTGGCGGGGCGTTGACGAACACGGGTGCGGGCAATTCCTTCACGGCCGGATAATGGCCCACGGTGAGTGTCCGTCCGGCAAGGCTCTCCGCCTTGATCACCAGCGTGGTGCCCGGCCGCACATGGTCCGTGAACCAGGGCAGGTTGCCGGGTGCCATGGGCAGGAAGGCCTGTGCAAGACCGGATGGCCCAGGTTCCACCCGCAGGATCACGGTGCTTTGGGCATCCCTGTTCAGGTCGTGCGCGGTCAGCCGTACCACCAAGGGGCGGCCATCCCGAAGCCTCAACGGCATGCTGCCGATCAGTTCCTTGTCCTCATCCGGCTTCATGCTTTGGTCCTTGATGGACGTGCTTGCACTGTCCAGCAATTGCTTCGAACCCAGGCCGGGGAGTGATTCATAGCCCATCATCACACGTGCGGCGTACGGCCCGCCGCCACCGGTTCCCTTGTACAGCAGGTCCGCGGTGCGCAGCTTGTAAAAGATCACGGCATGGTCCGCTGAGGTCCGGTAGATGCGGGCTTCCAGCCTGATGTTGGCGGCACCCCTCCCGTACAAGTACGCGAAGTTGTCATTGGATGCCAGGGGTACGTAGCCGCCGCAACCGCCCAAGAGCAGGATGAGCGTCAGCGCCGCGAGCGGACGGGATGTGGTCCGGCCGGTCATGTGTCCTGGTGTTGTTCCTTGGCCCGCTCCAGCAGCTTCGGATGCAGGCTCTTGCCCGTTTTCGCCCCGAGCTCCTTGATCATTTCCACCTGCCGCACCAGGTTGCCCGGTCCTTCGGCCAGCTTTCCCAAAGCCTTCTCGTAATTGTCCCGGGCATCGTTCACCGACTTGCCGATCCGCCCCAGGTCTTCCGTGAAGCCGACGAACTTTTCGTACAGCTTGCCGGCGCGGTCCGCGATTTCCATGTGGTTCCGGCGCACCTGCTCGTTCCGCCACAAGCCATGCACGGTGCGCAGGGTGGCCATCAACGTGCTGTGGGTCACCATCACCACCTGGCGGTCGTATGCCTCCTGGAAGATCCCCGGTCGTTCGCGCAGCGCCAGCAGGAAGGCCGGCTCGATGGGCACGAACATCAGCACGAAGTCCACGCTGGCCAGGCCATGGAGCTTGGGGTAGTTCTTTTCCGAAAGGCCTTTGGCATGGGTGCGCATGCTCTCCACATGCTGGCGCAGCAAGCGTTGGCGTTCGGTGTCGTCCGTGGCCGAGCAATACTGCTCATAGTGTACCAGGGAGACCTTGGAGTCGATGACCAGATGCTTGTTTTCCGGCAGATGGATCACGGCATCAGGCCGCAGGCGGGTACCGTCGGCCTGCGTGGTGCTCTCCTGCATGGTGTATTCCTGCCCCTTCACCAGCCCGGAATCCTCCAGCAGTTTGTCCAGGATCATTTCGCCCCAGGCCCCTTGGCTTTGCCGGTCGCCCTTCAAGGCTTTGGTCAGGTTGTCCGCGTCCTGGCTCAGTTGCTGGTTCTGCTTCACCAGTTCGCCGATCTCCTTTTTCAGGGCGAAGCGCTCCCGCCCTTCCTTGTCGTAGGCCTCGTTCACCTGTTTCTGGAATTCAACGATCCGTTCCTTGAACGGGTCCAGCAGCAGCTTCAGCTTATCCTCCTGGCGGTCCGCCAGCTGCTTGCCTTTTTCCTCCACCACCGCATCGGCGATCTGCTTGAACTGCACGGTCATGCGCTCGTTCAACGCCTCGATCTCCGCTCGCTGCGTCACCAGCTTTTCTTCCAGGTCCTGGTTGCGTTGGCGCTCCTGGCCCAGGGAATTGTTCAACGCGTTCAGGTCCTTGTTCAACGCCATCATGCGCTGGTCGCGGTCGGCCACTTGCCGCCCCAGTTCCTGCCGCTCGGTTTCGCGCTCCTGCTGCATGTGCTTGAGCATCTCCAGCCCGCGGCCCCTATGCCAATAGGCCATGGCCAAGGCCCCCGCGATCACGCCGGCCAACAGGCCCAACAACAGGCTCATCCACTCCATGCCGCTAAGGTAGCGGCCAATGGGCCCATGGCCGCAACCACCGGGGCGTGTTGCGGTCAGTTGTCCAGGATCACCACCAAGGTGCCCATGGGCACGCGGCCGTACAGGTCGATGACATCGCGATCGCGCATCCGGATGCATCCATGGGAGCTGGGCGTGCCGATGGAGGCTTCCTCCGCGGTCCCGTGGATGTAAATGCCGCGCTCCATGCTGTCCACGCCGCCCCCGGCGTTGATGCCGGGCTCGAGGCCTTGCAACCAAAGGATGCGCGAGGTGATCAGGTCGCCTTCGCCCTCGCCCGGGTTGGCCACCTGGCCGGTGAAGATGCGGTGCTTGAAGATGCCGTATGGCGGAACCCCGTCACCGAACTTCTTCACCACGCGGTGCAATCCCACGGGGGTACGCTCGCTGTGTTGCCGGCCCCCGAGGCCGTTGCGCGCGGTGCTGACCACGTATTCCGCTTCCATCTCCCGGTCCACCACCAGGTACATGCGCTGGCTGCGCACCGAGACATAGAGCACGATCCCCTCCGATGGGGCGGCCGGATAGCGGGCTTCCATCCATTCCAGGAGAAAGTCGGCCAGGACCTGCTTGCGTGCCGGCCGGGCAAGCGCCAGGTCATCGGCTTGTGCGTGGCCCGCCGTGGCGAGGAGGAGCAATACGGCAGACAAGCCGTGCCTTAGTTGCAGCATCGGGCATGCAATACGGCCCTAGGGCCCGAAGGTTCCATGCCGAAAGCTGCGCGCCGGGCCACGGCACATTTCCCTGTCGCAGGTCCTTTTTTCAACAGCACCCGGTGACCGGACGGCGGCGGGCCGTGCTCAGAACAGGCTGGAGAAGCCGAAATGCACCTTGCCGTTCCGCAGTTCAATGGGGTTGTTGAACTGCCTGCCCAAGGCATAGCTGATGGCGAAGATGCCGGCCTTGGTCTCGAAGCTGGTGCCCACGCCGAACCCGATCGGGGTGTCCGTCAGCAATTGCGTGCGGCTCCGGTCTTCCCACCAGCCTTGGTCCACGAAGACGAACAGGTTGCTGTTCTCCTCGAAGAGGAAGCGGTATTCCACGGTGCCCACCGCGAATGAGGATGCATAAATGGAGGCCTCGTCCGCCCCGCGCATGTCATGGATGCCGCCGATGCGGAACAATTCGTTGGCATAGAGCCGATCGTTCACCATGGTGCCGCCTTGCCCGCCCAGCTTGAGGGTGCCGCGCCTTCCCAGCGGAACATGCCACGCGGCCTGGCCGTTCAGCTCGTATTGGATGCTTCGTGTTTCCGTGGATACGGTGTCGCTGATCAAGGCTGTGGTGCTTCGCTTCCGGCCCACGGAACCCTCCAGGTCCAGGCCCAGGCCTTGGCGCGGGTTGAATTGGTAGTCATACCGGATCCTGTGCAGGCCCAGGCCGTAGGACGTGAGCTTGACATCCCCCAGGCCGGGCAACGGGACCATCTGCTGGCCCAGCCGCCGGCTGGATTTGCTGTTCACGAAGGCCTGCACCTTGTCGCCCCGTCCCAGCAGGTATTCCAGGGCCCCGCGGGCGGTCACCTGCAGGAAGGTGGTGTCCTGCTTGAAAAGCTTCAGGCTAAGGTCGGTGCCGAAGGGCGTGTTGAACACATACGGGTAGTTGAGGCCCGCCTTCAGGTCCTGGGTACGGTCCTGCAGGCTGCGCCACGCCAAGGAGATGGCCTCGCCGCGGTGCAGGGCATTGCGCAACTTCAGGTCGAGGTCGCCGGTGAAGTACAGCTTGCCGGTCCCGGGGTCCTGGGCCAAGCCGAGGATGCCGTTGAACAGGCTGGCCCGCTTGGCATCAAGGAAGAGGTAGAGCTTCGTCTCCTCAGGGCTGAAAAGCAGGTATGCGGGATGGCGGGTGGAGAGGAAAGGGAGTTCGCGCGTGCGGTTGTCCACCTGCCGTACCAGGGATTCGTTGTAGGCATCGCCGCGTGCAATGCCGATGTATGCCTGCAGGTAGCGGGGGCTGATCCGCGCGGTGCCGCGCACCACCACGCTGTCGAACTTCACGAAGCGCCCCCGGTCCATGCGGACCGCGGCGGTGAGGCCGTCCCCATCGGCGCGGATGCTGTCCAACCCCACCCATGCGAAGGGGAACCCGTTGTTCTCGCATTGTGCCAGCAGGCCGTCGAAGAGCCGTGCCATTTGGTGCGGCGTGATGGGCCGGTCCCGGTACAGGCGTTCACGGAACCCGCTTGCACTGGCGATCTCCGGGGGTACGTTGCCGGCGCCCAAGCGCGCCCACCGGTACTGTGCACCCAGGTGGAATATGCAACGGACGGTGTCCTTGCCGGCCACGCAGCTGTCGCACGAGGCGGCCAGATGGCCCTGGGCGATCATCTCGTTCCGCAGCATGAGCACCCGCTGGGCCACCTCCGCGGAATCCAGCTTGAAGGGGCCGGCCCATTTGCGGGGCACCGCCGTGTCCGCCTGAACCACCAGCACGCGCTGTTGGGCCGCGAGGCAGAGGGTGGCCAGCAGGGCGTACGCGAACAAGGGGAACCGCATCAAAGGGTCCAGTTGATGGGCGCCCTTCCTTGGGCCTGCAAGATCTCGTTCACCTTGCTGAAGTGGCCGCATCCCAGGAATCCCCGGTGGGCCGACAAGGGCGAAGGGTGGGGGGCCTTGAGGATGTAGTGCCTTGCCGCGTCGATCAGGGTCTCCTTGGCCTGGGCATGGCTTCCCCACAGCAGGAAGATCAGCCCGTCGCGCTCTTTGGAAAGAGCGCTGATGGCCGCATCGGTGAACCGTTCCCAGCCGTGTCCGCGGTGGGATCCCGGCTGCCCCGCGCGCACGGTGAGCGTGGCATTGAGCAGCAACACCCCCTGTGCCGCCCACGGCGTAAGGTCGCCGCCGAACGGGGTGAACGGCCCGATGTCGCGCTGCACCTCCTTGATGATGTTCTGCAGCGACGGGGGCGGCGGCACCCCATGGGGCACCGAGAAGCTCAGGCCGTGGGCCTGGCCCGGCCCGTGGTAGGGGTCCTGGCCCAGGATCACCACCCGCACCGCATCAAAAGGCGTCACCTGGAAGGCGCGTAGAATGTCCCGTCCCCTGGGGTAAATGGTGTAATGGGCGCGTTCCTCCACCAGGAAGTCCTTCAACTCCTTGAAGTAAGGGGCGGCGAACTCGGCCGCCAAGCGGTGCGCCCACCCGGGGTCGATGTCCGGCATGCGTACGGATCCATGGGAAATGGCGTTGTTGCTCATGGGACTACCGCATTCACCAAGGCGATGTTGAAACTTTT
>WBZR01003862.1_pt1 | contig 12902 bp, 11 predicted proteins | sample 5204231 | NCBI WGS metagenome assembly WBZR01 (sample SAMN12412403, study PRJNA552823) | activated sludge metagenome | isolation source: activated sludge from anammox sidestream of wastewater treatment plant... | place: USA: Virginia | collected 2017-08
AGGCCGGCGGCCTCGATGGCCTCGGCGGCCGTGGCGGGGTGATCGAGCTCGGTGCCCAGGCCATGCCAGGGCCGCTCGCCAACATAGAACATCTCGGCCTTGTCATCCTGGATTGCAAGATTGTGGGCCATCGGGAAAGATCTCCTTTCATCAAGTGTAAGAATGTGGACGCTTGACCATTGTTCGGCCAGAGCAGCGGTTCGTCGCCCTGATAGAACGCAATCTACGATGAACTAAATCAGGTCAGTCTGGTCGCATGTTCGTCTATCAGTGTCTGAAGAATTGGCCCCTCACTTCGATCGAAGGCTGCCGAGTTCAATGCAATACCTGTCTTGTTCTCGTCGAACAGAGAATTCCATTCTGCATCAATCGTCTCCTTGGGAATCCGGGGCATGGAGACTCCTTGGACCTTGATCCCGGGCACCAGAGGCAAAAGTCGCTAGAAAGGACTCAGACATGATTGACATGATGACCGAACAACTCATCCCCCTGCGCGATGTCACAAAACTTCTGCCCGCTTCACCCAGAGGCAAACGCATTCACATCAGCTCTGTCTATCGCTGGACGCTGCGAGGTCTGGGAGGCCATCGGCTTGAGGTCATCAAGATTGGTGGCACGACCTACACCACCCGCGAGGCCCTGCAACGGTGGGCGGAGTTGCTGACGTCCCCTATGCGCCAGATTCTTTCGCGTCCTCTGCCGGAACGTATCGCTAACCAGGAAACCATGGACCGAGTGGCTCGGAAGCTTGGCCTGAAATAATAGGCCTGTTTGAGCTGACAAAGAGGGGGCCTGCCAGCGGCGGGTTGAGCCTTGAAATCCGTGTGAACGCTGAAGAATCGCAGCAACCACCTGCGGCCGTATCTCGCACCGCAGACGATTTAGATGTGAACCACGAATGGGCAACTGCGTTGGCCTGCTAGGTATGATAGCGCTACCGCTACACATCATAATAACGCCAAATCACGTCGGAATTCAGTCCCGTCTGAGCGAACCGGCCTGAGTCACCGGGGCAATGACACTGGCCGCGGAATTGGATTTGCCCTTTCAAACCACGGACAATGGTCGCTGAGGAGAACCATCGCCATGGACGCCTGCACCCTTGAGCAACTGGCTCGGACCCCACTTCCGGATTTAGCATCCACTGATTGGGCCTCGATGAACTGGGACTGGCAGGAGACGCCATGGCCAAGCCCGGAGTCTCCGGAGACGTCCATTTGCGAAGTCCCGTTCGAGGGTGAGGAAGCCACTGAGTCCGTCAAGCCCAGGAAAAGACGCCGACGGGGAAAAGCCAACCGAGCGCCAATGTCGGATCGAGCGCGTCGCAGGCTTGTAGATTCGCTGCTTCGCCCGCCGAGCCTGTCGGAGCGCGCGCTGGAACGTCCCGATTGGCGGTGGGTTCGGGCTCACAAATTGGCCAACGTGGTCGATCGGTTGTCACCGAATAAGGCCTCGATCGATCCGTCTATCACGCGGACTCTTAAGTTCCTGCGCTTGGCGCGACGGGGGGCATCCAAGCTGGCCGTAAAGCGGGATTCGTCGCTGGCGAGCGCATTTCTTCTTTGGTCAGATCACGAACAAAAAGCAAGGCGAAGTCTGGTCGAGGCGTTCTTGTTAAGTGATGCGGCACATGACTGGATTGCCGGAACATGCGATTTGCCCACCAGAGCCATTGAAGCCTATGCCACAGTGTTCTACGACATCGGTGAACTGTTGAAGTTCCCGCTTTACATCCATGGCCATGTCCTTCAACCGATGACGGACCTGAAGATGGAACTGGATCTCTGCGACCTGCTGCGGCTCGTTGGATATTCCCGAGGCCGTGATGCCGTCGTGCGATTTTTCCTCGGGAACCAAGCGCTCACACCGGACGACAAGGCGTTCCTCGTTCGAATGATCCGTATGCGGTTGACACACTTTGTGTGGTCCTATGTCCGCAACATGACGGTCACCGCCAAGAATGCCAAACGACTAGTTCTCTTGGCTGCGGATCCCCAAAAACTGAAATTCAAGGGGTTGACCGGAGCTGGCGCAGGACCTGGTTCGCTTGTACCCAGATCCTGATCCAAAGCGAAGGTGAGGGAATTGGGTAGTTGCGCTTGTACCCAAAGTTGATCCATTCTCAGGGTGAGAAATCGGCCATCAACCGGCCAAGTCAACCCACCTTTTTTTTCGACGCAGCCAATTCCCCTGGGACCAGGTTTCCCAGGGCGCTGTGTGGTGTTTCAAGATTTCAAAGTCGCCCCTACTCAGCTCCCCCTTTAGCGTGCGTCTAGAGTTGTCTTGGTCTAACATTGGAACTCGCATGGATCGTGGGGGGATAGGTGAAGACGATGGACGATTCATCGACTGTTCGATCATATGCCTCAAGTCACCTACCGTCCCCTCCGCGGATTGATGGATTCGAGTTGGTTCACCCGTTGGGTTCTGGAGGCCAAGGTCATGTATGGTTGGCCAAGCGAACAGTCGATGATTCGCGAGTTGCCATCAAGATTCTGAGTCAACATCACGGCAACAGTGTTCACGCACGAGCACGGTTCGAGCAGAGTATTGCCACGTTGGCCAGTCTCGATCATCCGGGAATCGTTCGAAACATTGAGTACGGTGAATTACCCGGCGGACAGCTTTGGCATGCAACGGAGTTTGTTGCAGGAAAGACACTTCTTTCCTACGTCGATCAACTCGACACCCAGTTTCGTCACCAGCGCGGGCGTGAGTCACGTCTGCCGATCCATTCGATTATCGAACTGTTCATCCATATCTGCGAAGCCGTCGAAGCAGCACATCGCGTCGGCGTGATCCACCGGGACCTCAAGCCCTCAAATATCATTGTTGACGATCATGGTCTGCCCCATCTGTTGGACTTCGGCCATGCCACTGCACCGGATTTTGCTGGTGCCGCCCCCTTAACGATATCAGGTGAGTTTTTGGGCACACCAGCATATGCGTCACCTGAGCAAGTACTCTGTCAGCCCGGCACTATCGACGTGCGGACAGATGTTTATGCGATCGGCGTCATGCTATATCAGTGTGTAACAGGAACGTTTCCATACATTGTTGATGGCCCGCTCGCTCACATCTTCGAGCAGATTCGCTATGTCAACCCAATGCCACCAAGAGCTCATGTGCCGTGGATCGATCGTGATCTGCAAGCGATCGTGCTAAGGGCATTGGCCAAGCAGCGCGAAGATCGTTACCAGAGCGTAGGCGAACTTCGAAGCGATCTGGAGCGATACCTCCGGGGTGAAGCAGTTGTGGCGCGTGGCGCAGGGGCCTGTTATCAGTTTCTGAAGTTCTTGCGGAAGCATCGCGTTGTGGCCGGCGCTATCGCTATTGGCACGCTGGTTAGCATCCTATATGCGGTGTCAGTAACCATTCTCTATCGCCGCGCATCCGAGGCAGAGGAACAGGCCAACCGTCACGCCGCGGAGGCTCGGGAGAAGTTTTCTGTTGCGCGCGATACACTCGACTTCGTGGTCTCTCAGATCGAAACGCGCCTCGATCGTGTCGCCGGGACACGTGAATTGCGACAGGCATTACTGAAGGACGCATATGACAAACTCGCGGGGCTTACAGCATCCAATAGCGACGATCCAGCGCTTCGGGCTGAACTTGCTGCGGTACACAAGAAGCTGGGCAGCATCGCCTCTGATTTGAAACTCTTCGATGAGGCTGCCCGACATTGGGGAACCTCGCTTCAGGTTCTGGAAGAACTGGTCACCCAGTACCCGAACGAGACCAACTACCTCGAATCGCTTTCGATTGCGCATGTTCTGGTTGGAGATCTGGCCAAGGTCGAATCGCGATGGGATGAGGCGCTGCAGAGCTATGCGCGCGCTCTGGCCATCGATGAGCGGCTTGTCGCAGATCATCCGGACAATGACCGATACCTCGATAATCTCTCCTGGAGCTACGAGCGCATGGCGGGAACCCACTGGTGCCCTGACCCGGCGATGCGACGGAGCTACCATGAAAAACGCCACGACATCGCTCTGAAACTGGTCGAAGGAAACCCGGACAATCCCGTGCGGTTGAACAACCTCTGCACAAGTCATCTGTTTCAGGCGCGCCTAATTGGCGATACGGACCGCGCTGCGTTTGCTGAACACGCACGACGCGCGGGCGAGTTGGCTGATCGCATCATCGCGGCCGAGCCGCTGAATGCTCAGTACGCATTTACGTTTGTCTCGGTGGCATTCCTTCAACTGGATGAGCCTCTCCGCCTAGGAGACGTAGCGAATGCGCGGCCGATTCTCGATCGCCTCATCGCGACTGCCGAGGTGATGTACAACCGCGACCCCGAGGGGCGCTGGGGCAAGATATTGAGGGAACGAATCGCGGATGCCCGTGAAATCCTCCGTCAGCTAAGTGGCATGTCGAGTCCCTCGGGCCAGGACCTGCGCGGGTTGGTGCCGAAGTACGAAGACCTGTGAATTCTGATTAATCCTCGCAGATCCCGACCCGAACCTGGCGTCGGAAAACCCTGATCACCGACATGGCCATTGATGTCTAATTGTAGCCTGCCGCGAGACTTGCCCTCACAAACGAGTAGGCAGCCGCTGGCATCCTTCATCCAATCCGGACACGCCGCGCTGTAATTATCCGAAGATCATGCGAAGCGGCCGCCTAGTACATGGCAGGGAGGGATGCGCGGTGCGTTTCCCCATTCACGAGTTCCGGCACTCGCCGGGCAGTAATCCGCCATCGGGGGCTGGCATGGGAGTCGAACGATGGGTCTTCGAGGATCGCTGTCTCTATGTTTTTTGGCCGCGCTGGCCCAGCCTGCCGCGGCTCAGATCACCGTCCCCAATGCCGATGACACCGACGGGGCCTTCAGCCCGGTCGCAAACGTGCAGGTGGACCTGTCGCTGGCGGATACCGTCAGCTTCGCGGATTTTCAGGCCGGTATGAATCCGAATCCGGGCGAGGGGGTGTATATCCCCGAGCAGTGGGCGGTGGTGTTTCGATACAGCAGTGTGAATGTTCCGAGCGGCGTAACGGTGACATTCAAGAATCACCCGTCGCGTGCGCCTGTCGTTTGGCTTGTTTCAGGCAATGTCGCGATCAGTGGGACGGTGAGCTTGGATGGTGCGGGAGGTACGGCACTGGGCCTTGCTGAACCTGGACCGGGCGGTTTTCGAAGCGGGCGGCCTTACTTGACAGGCGCTGACATAGGCAGTGAAGGATTTGGGCCTGGCGGTGGCTCAATAACCACCGTTCCCACTCAGGGCGGTTCTGGGTCATATGGAGGAATGGGAAACTCACTGTCGGGGCCAACATATGGAAATCCCGCCGTGCTCTTTTTGATTGGAGGCAGTGGGGCTGCTCGCTGGCAGGGACAGCCGGGGAACAGTTGTGCCAGCCAGTTCATGCAGCCAGGTGCAGGAGGTGGGGCAATGCTCGTCGCCTGCAGTGGAAACGTCTTGATTAGTGGATCGCTACGCGCAAATGGCGGGGCCGGCACTGTCGTTCAGTTTTGTGGACAGGGCTATGGTGGTTCAGGTGGCGCGATTCGGGTAGTCTCAGATTCGATCAGTGGGTCGGGTACTCTCAGGGCAGTGGGTGGGAGTTCGTCCGGCGGACTTGGGCGCATTCGTGTTGAGACAAATCTCAATAGCATGACAGACTTAGGCGCTCCCATCGCCAGCCAGACCATCGTCGGAACGACTGCTCAGATCTGGCAAGATGCCATGTCGCCGACTGTGTGCGTTGTCAGCATCGGCGGAGTTGCCACGCCGAGCGACCCACGGGCCAGATCCAACCAGCCACCGGATGTGCAACTCGCGAATCCCTTTCCTACGTCAGTATTGATCGAGGCATCTAACATGCCGCTTGACTGGACCATCAATCTTCGAACTGTCCCGCTCTCGGGCCTTGATATTAATACGCCGGCGACCTTTGTCTCCGGCGACGCGACCCTCTCGACTTGGGAGGCCCAGGTCCAGCTCCTTGACGGATTCTCGGTCATGCAGGCCCGAGCCATCGCGCCGAATCCCTGAACGAAGGAGCAAGCATGATTAGCTACGCCATTTTCCGAAGGGTGATACGTGCGCTGTGCGTTCTGATGTCGACCGCACTGGTGCTCGACGCACAGGGCGCTTACGCCCAGACACCCACGGACGCCATTTCGCGTGAGGTGTCGCTTTACAACGACTTGTCACCTGACGCACCGACCGACGCCATCTCGCGTGAGGTCAGCATCTACAACAATCTCACGCCCCCGATCGACATGCCAACCGACGCCATCTCCCGCGAGGTGTCACTTTACAACATGGCGTTTGCAGCGGAGCCAACCGATGCCGTCTCGCGAGAAGTTAGTATCTACAATCAGTCCATCCCTGAGTCTCAAGTTCTGGACGCGATTTCGCGGGAGTTATCCGTACAGGCAGTCATCCACTGCACGGGGGATTTCAACGGTGATTTCGACGTCACGACGGCCGACATCTCAGCCTTCGCCCAGGTGCTCACCGGGGCCGACACCCACCCTGCCCGCCGCGACGCCGCCGACGTCAACTGCGATGGCTCGGCGAACGGAAACGACATTCAGCCATTCGTGGATGCGATTTTGATGCCCTAAGCCAGTGGCAAGAGAAGTTGGGTCTCGTAGCGCAAATGCCAATTTGGAATATTGACTCAAAGGGGAATCTAATGAGTGGTACGAAAAACCTTGCTGGGAAAGTGTCGCAGTTCATCGCAGGAATTTCTGCATCGAACTCCCATTCGCAGTTGTTTCGATGCACGACAGCGTTTTTGATCTTCGCTTTCTTCAATCTGCCCGATGGAAACCGTACTTTGGCAGGGACCATTGTAGTTTCGACAAGCGGGGACGATCTGAATGATGGACTGACGTGGGCAACCGCCAAACGCACGATTCAGGCCGGACTGGATACGGCGGTGCCGGGCGATCAGGTCTGGGTCGCACAGGGAACATACGCGGAAAACATTACTCTTGCCGCCGATGTCGGACTATATGGTGGCCTTGCTGGCAACGAAACGCCGGGGGCCTTCAGCTTGGCTTGTCGTCGGTCACGAGAAAACATGACTGTTGTGCAAGGCTATTCGCCAATAGGAGTTCCCAGTGGAGCCTCCGCGTCGACCAGGTTGGATGGATTTGTCATCCGTGGCCAAGCGGGCCACTCTATTCTCATCAACATGAGTTCTCCGACGATTGCTAATAATGTGTTCACGGATGGCGCAGGGGTCCACCTCCTCACCTCCTCGTCGCTCATTCTGGGAAATATCTTCAAGGGGACCGGCGGCAATGATCATCCAGTTGGTGGCGGGGCGATCAGTTGCGTTGGAGGTTCCCCAATGATCATTAACAACACGATTGCAGGTAATGATCAAGTCGGACTTCGTCTGTGGAGTTCGACGCCCGCGCTGATCGCAAACAATCTGATCGCCTTCAACCGCTCGGGAGTTTTCCGAGTCGATGGGTCAGCGACTGTCACGCACAATTGTGTATTTGGCAATGACGAGTACGACTATTCATCCAACAATCCAACCGGGATCAGCGGCAATATCTCTGTCGATCCCCGGCTAGTGGACCTGCGATACGGAAATTGCCACGTTCAGCCGGACTCTCCTTGTATCGGGGCCGGGGATAGCTCGGTCGTTCCGGCAGGCGTATGTGAGATGGACGGAGATGCCCGCGTGTTGGGAGTGAGTATTGATATTGGCGCTGATGAATCCGACGGTTCGCAGTGGCCATCTGGTCCATACATTGTGGTGCGCGTCGCACCGGACGGCCAAGACGGCTACTCAGGGGATGATTGGCAGGCGGCAAAGCGCACAATTGGATCTGCGATCGACATCGTGTCCCTGCAAGGTGGAGAAGTGTGGGTCAAGGCCGGTTTGTACGAGGAACGAATAAGGATATGGGCCTATTCCTATCTACTGGGCGGATTCCGGGGAGATGAGCTGGAGAGAAATGGCCGCGATTGGAGAAGGAACGAGACCATCGTCAGTGGGGCAGGCACCTTTGGTCCGATCATTGCCTTTGCGCCGGGTGGCAAGAGCGCCAGTGGGATAGACGGATTTACCATACGCGACGGAACAGCATATGCAGGGGGCGCGATCCTCTGCGTCTCTACTTCGCCGGAAATACTCAACAATCGAATCGTGGGCAATGAAGCAATTAGCGGACAGCAACGACAGGGAAGTGGCGGTGGGCTCTACTTGTCCAGTTCCAGTGCCCGGGTCCTGAACAATGAGTTTTACCAAAACGCGGCGCCCTACTTTGGCGAACCGTTTTTTAGGTATGGAGGTTCTGCAGTCTACGCGGGCTATTGCAGGGGTGCCGTAATCGCAAACAATGTATTCGCTGGCAATTATGTGTGGGGGACCAAGTCCGAAATCGGATTCTCAGTCCTGATGACGGAGGGAAGTGCCCTGTTTGTTGGAAACACCGTGTATGGCGGGGAGACGATTCCACTCGAGTGCTTTAGAGGCCAATTCATTGTCGCCAACTCCATTCTAACGTCCGGTCCATGGGCATTGATTGTGCAGCAGGCGCCGGTCCTTCGTAATAATTGCATCGTCGGGGAAGTGCTTGGCATCCAGGATCCTTGGGGTGTGAATGGAAACATTTCTGCGGCGCCGCGTTTCGCCCGGAATCCAAGTGACGGTGGAGATGGTTGGGGAGATGACCCGGCGACGCCGGACATCGACGAGGGGGGCAACGATGATTTCGGTGAGCTTCGGTTGACGCTTGGCTCGCCATGTATCGATGCCGGCAGCAATTCGGATGTGCCTTTGGACATGTTCGACCTTGATGGCGATGGCGACAGGATGGAACCGTTGCCGGTTGATATCCGAGGACGAGTCCGATTCTTCGACGACGTGAATACGCCGGATACCGGAATGGGCGTCGCCCCGATCGTTGACATCGGTGCCTACGAATTCACGCGCGGCGTGCCGTCCGCCACGTCGGCAGTGCCAAGCGTCCTTCCATGATCAATATTGAATAGCCCGATGTGACGCAGGGGACTTCTGATCCTCATGGGTCGGTTTGGAAAAAACTGCTGGGTGTAAACTCAGCAAGATAGATGCCTTGGCCGCCTCGACGAAGATTGTGTCAATGAAGCTATGCATGCTTCACGAGAAACAGTTTCTCTTGGGCCGGATTTATGTGGCGGGGTGGCGCTCCAATGGTCCGCGACGAAGCGGATATGACGTGGAGCGTTGCCACCGCCCCAACGGCAGCATGGTGTGAGATCGCGCGTCAATTGATCCGCCAAGAGTTATCAACGAGCGGGGTTTGTGGCATCCTGGCCCTAAAGTATGCTCTCCAACATGGCCCGTAAGCCTGATTCTTCCGAGCATCGAACTCCCGTCTCGCTCATCCTGCGGCTGAAGGATGGCACCGACACGGAGTGGCGGACTTTCTGGGAAATCTACGGGCCGCTCATCTACCGGCTGGCACGGCGCGGAGGGCTGAATCATCACGACGCCCAGGATGTCGTCTGCGAGGTGATGCGCGGCCTGCATGCAAGGATTCGTCGCGGACTCAACGTGGATCATGGCAAGGGGCGGTTTCGCAGTTACGTGGCGCGGTCGGTGAGCAGGGCGACGGCGCGATTTCGGAGACAATTCGGAAATGTTTCCAGTCAACGTCGAGCTCTGGCCGCAAAAGCAAAGAACGCGGACGACAGATCAGGGGACGACGTTGCGGCCATAGAGCGAAATGAACGAGTTCGCCTCTGTCTCGTACGACTGCGCGAGTTGCCCGACGTCCGACGGCGAGATTACGAAGTGTTTGAACGAAGCGTCATTTTTGGCGAGGCCGCCGACAAACTGTCGAAACGCTTCGGCATTTCGCGTGGAAGACTATACGGGATTCGTTCAGAAATGATGAATCGACTCCGACTGATGCTGACCGACCTCGAAAAGGAACTCGGAGAGGCATGATCATGAAACTCAAATTGGGCGGATGCCCCCGCGCCGACGAACTGCACGCCTTGGTCTCCGGTGACAAGATCTCTCCGGATGTGCCGCGTCATGTTGCGAAATGCGATACGTGCAGCCAGATCGTGGAGAATCTGCGGCGCGATGCGACTCTCATTGAGCAACTCCGCGAGGCGACCCGGACGGCCCTGGACGAAGAGACGCATCGAGATGTCCTGAACGCCTGTCGTGCAGCCATTGATTCCGACTCCTCGAAATAGAATGCGTCCATGAGTCTTAACCCTCCTCTGGCATCACGCTTCCGAGAGCGGCAATTTGCGATGCTGCGGATGCGATCGGGTGTCGGGCGGAGAGCAGTCTCCAAATGAAACCCGCCCCGTACAATACGGCGATCAGACAAGCGACGAATGCTACGGCCCCGTATGATTTCTTTATTCAGCCACGTCGAGTTTCCCCTGCGTGGTGGCTGAATCCCGATGACAATTCACAGTGTTGTTGCTGACATCTCAGCGAGCAGCCCGGTTCCATTGGAGGTCGAACTCGGTGGGTTACAATCTTGCATATGATCTTGAATCCACTGGAATCTCCTGCTCATCGCCCTGGCGGGATGGATGAACCGTGAGTACGCCGCCGTCGTCGACTATCTCCGAGAAGAGAATCATGTTCTTCGCGAGCTGCTCCAAGGCAAGCGAATTCGGTTGCCAACGATTCTTGGGTGGGTTGCTTCGACATTGCTACCGCGCCGCGTGACTGAACCGCTGTAGCTACCTGAAGGATTCCGCATTTTTTGCCCGAAGCCGATCGAATATGATCATCTTGCGAGCCGAAAACATCAGGCGAACATTTCGCAGTACTCGGCACCCGCTTTCGCCGACGAGACTTCCTTGAAATCCCCTCACCGAAACCGCAATGAGAGCCCTGCGACAATTTGAACCCGCTCGGCTGAAGATGACCGTTACGAAGCAGCCACCCTGGGTGATAAGACCGTCCGCCCCCGTCTATCGGCGGTGAAGCTGCTCCATCCAATGGATCAACGTGCCTTTTTGGTCATTTTTCACGTGGTACGACCCGGTCTTCTCAACTTGTGACCCCCTAAAGCGGATCGTGTCGACAAACTCTGATTCGTAGTTGAGCACCAGGACCGTTTCGCCACCCTCGGAGAAACAGGACGCGGCATAGCCCGGCCTTCTGCTGGTGTAGAGCATGGGTCGTTGATCAGCCTTCGGGTTGTAGCGCCAGTCCACGAGACGATACAGCACGATCGACTCGGAGACCCGCTTGCCCTCCTCCAGTAGCACCGTCAGGCGAACGGCTTGGTCATCTTTCCAGATCGGGTCGTCAGCGTGCTCCGACTGGATCTTTAGCTCGACGAGATCGTGCCCCTCCAGCCGAATCGGGCTAATAGACAAGGTCGTGCAGTACCGGGCGTGGCCGCTTTGCGGTTCCGCAGGCTCAGTCGTCGCCGGCACCGTTCCGGGTGTCGCCCACTTCTCGGCGACAAACCATCCCTCACCTGTCCACTGGCCGAGTGGAATCGTCCCATCCGGCCGAGGCAGCGCGCAGCCACCAATGCTGGCGGCCAATAGCCATACGATCGGACAAGTGAAAACCCATCGCACGGTTCAACTCCTTATTTTTTCAGTAAGCAAGAGCTTCTGTCGTCGCACGGCGCAGACCATTTGGGGCGAGTCGTTCATGGGAGCCGGCTCTACCGAAAGGCCGCTTCCGCCTGCGCCAGCTTGAGTCTGGCTTCCCGTCGCGCCGCATCGATCACAACTAAGAGTTGCTCCAAGCCCATGTCCCCCGGAGTCCCAGTCGGGCCACGATGCCCGTAGAGCGACCGACGGCCCTCGCTGATGGACCCGCGCGGCCCGGTTCAGCTGTTCTTCTTCTCCCTTTTCAGTTTGCGTTTCTCCTCCGGAGTACGCTTGGCCTTCTTTCGCGGTTCTCTTGTTCCTTTGTCCTTATTCCCCTTATCACCCATCTTCGCTTCTCCTTTCTTGAAAACAACCTGCACGGGAATGTCGCGCAAAACCCGTCTTCAAAAAACCGAGTTCACGCGCCCGGCTTCATAGAAGAGAGGCATACTGCAAAATCGCTAACTCACGAATTCGTCGCAACCCATAGCAGAATCAAGACGTTGCATCGTGTTCTACACTCGATGCATGCACTGCACGCAGCACATGTTTCGCATCGATTTGGGCCTCATTCTGGTCACCCCTAGCTCTTCGGGTCAAGGGGCACCGTTTTGAGCGTGGGTCCAAAATGTCGATTACCCCTTGACCTTCCTCCACGGTCCATGCCAGTTGCTCTGTTAATCCGAGACCGCTCAAGGTACACGCCGTGGGTGGGCGGGGCGGAGCGAGGGAACCAAGCGAAGCGGAGGCTGCCCACGGCGGCGCGACCAATCGTGTCTTGGCCGAACACATTGCCTTGGTGGTCTCACCGGTCGCGGCTTACGTCGATGCTGCCTTGCACAAGGGCATTCTGGTGTCCCTTGCCGGTTGACGTATCGAGACGTCACGACGAGGCCGCAGGCGAGGAGGCCGGCGATGGGGAGGGCGAACGCCAGAAACTCCACGAAGTTCACCAGGCCGATGACGAGATCACCATGGCAATTCCTTGCGGCTGCGGCCTACGAGAGTGCTCATCCACGCCGCCGGCGAGCGCGAAGCGACGGAGAATGTGACACGGATGTAGGTAAGCGACTTGTAGTCCGAACTCTATATCTGAGTAGATCGTAGAAACAGATCTCCAAACAGATCATCGCGATGGCCACCGAGATCCATCGCTAGGGCCACGTGGCATCACCAAGTCGCCATTCCAAATGACGTGACGGCCTAACCGCGCTTTTCCCATTCGTTCATCGTGAAATGTTTCACTCAAAGTGAGACAAATTGCCTTTCGGAATTAAGGATGATTTCCTCTGCCTGGTAGGGCAGTCGTTTTTGTCGCAGTTTCAAGTTCTCCTGCTTTCGCAGTTCCCTGGCCGTTTT
>WBZR01003865.1_pt1 | contig 12898 bp, 14 predicted proteins | sample 5204231 | NCBI WGS metagenome assembly WBZR01 (sample SAMN12412403, study PRJNA552823) | activated sludge metagenome | isolation source: activated sludge from anammox sidestream of wastewater treatment plant... | place: USA: Virginia | collected 2017-08
GCGCTCCCAGAATGCGCGCAGCTGCGGCCATAGCTGCTCGGGCGGCTTGGGCACGACGAGCCAGCGCTGCTGGCCGTCGCGTTCGATGCGCATGCCCTGCAGTTCGGATGCGGCGACGGCGACGGCGGCGCTCGCGGCCGGGGCCGGGCCGGCGGCGGCATGGGCGGCCACCGCGGAAGCGCTCACCACGCCGGCCTGCGGCTGGTAGCGCGTCTCGCGCGCCAGTTGCGTCAGGTCCGGCGGCACCTCGAGCGGCTGCGTGCGCGCCGTGGCGCTGCGGTAGTCGACCTTGTCGCCGCCGAACAGACTGTTGATGCTGGAGCAGCCGGCGAGCAGCGCCAGGGCCAGCGGCGCCAGGCGCCGGCCGCGCGGCGCGCGCTGCGCGATCGGGCCGAAAGCGGTGCGGTGCAGTCTCACTTCTTCGTCTCCGGCGCGGCCCGACGGCCGCGCGTGCAGGGATGTATCGGGGGGTGGCAGCGGCACGCCGGGGTAGGCCGCGGCAGGCGGGGGGCGGCCGGCGCGGCTCAGCCCGGCACGCCGGCAGCGCGCATCGCTTCGCGCACCTGTGCCTGCCCGGCCTCGCTGAGCGCGACGACGGGCAGGCGCACGTGGGGCGCGCAGCGCCCGAGCTGCGCCAGCGCCCACTTGGTCGGTGCCGGGCTCGGTTCGCAGAACAGCTGCCTGTGCAGCGGCAGCAGCCTCAGGTGGATGGCGGCCGCGGCGCGCGCGTTGCCTTCCACTGCGGCGACGCACAGCTCGTGCATCGCGCGCGGCGCCACGTTGGCGGTGACGCTGACGTTGCCCTGGCCGCCGAGCAGCATCAGCGCGACGGCGGTGCCGTCGTCGCCCGAGTAGATCGCGAAGCCCTCGGGCGCGTGCTTGATCAGGTGGGCGGCGCGCTCGATGTTGCCGCTCGCCTCCTTCAGGCCGACGATGCCGCTCACCTGCGCCAGCCGCAGCGCCGTCTCGGGCAGCAGGTCGGCCGCCGTGCGGCCGGGCACGTTGTACAGCACCATCGGCAGGTCCACCGCCTCGGCGATCGTCCTGAAGTGGCGGTAGATGCCTTCCTGCGACGGCCTGTTGTAGTAGGGCACGACCGAGAGGTGGCAATCGGCACCCACCTTCTTCGCGTACTGCGTGAGCTCGATCGCCTCGATCGTGTTGTTGGAGCCGGTGCCGGCCATGATCGGCACGCGCCCGGCGGCCTGCTCGACGGCGACGCGGATGATCTCGCAGTTCTCCTCCATCGACACGGTGGGCGATTCGCCGGTGGTGCCGACGACGCCGATGCAGTCGGTGCCTTCGGCGATGTGCCAGTCGATCAGGCGGCGCAGCGCGTCGTAGTCGATGCGGCCGTCTTCGTGCATCGGCGTCACGAGGGCGACGATGCTGCCAACGATGGGGGTCATGCGGGTGTTCCTGGCGAGAGCGCGATTTTAGCCGTCGCCCCCGGCCAGCTCGCAGCGCGGGAGCGCCGCTGCGGCATCGGCCGGCCCACCCGGCGCGACGGCGACGACGCGCTGCACGCAGCGCGATGCGGCGCGCTCGACGCCGTCTTCGTAGGCGACGATGTACAGGGCCGCGAAGGCGCGCAGCAGTTCTCCGGGCTGCAGCAGGAATTCGGGGTTCGACGGCCGGCCGAAGCGCTGCTGCCCCTGGGCGAAGGTTTCGTAGATCAGCACGCCGCCCGCGGCCAGCGAAGTGCCCAGCCGCGGCAGCAGCGGCCGCCACAGGTAGTTCGTGACGACGATGGCGTCGAAGCACCGGCCCGCGAGAGGCCAGGGCCCGCGCTCGAGGTCGGCCACGACGATCTCGCCGGCCGCCCGCAGCGGCGCGACGGCCGCGGCGTCGCGGTCGACGCCGGTGACGCGCCAGCCGCGCGCGGCCAGCCAGCGCAGGTTGCGTCCGCTGCCGCAGGCCAGATCCAGCACCGTACCGCCGGCGGGCAGCAGATGCGCCCAGCGGCGCAGCCAGGACGAAGGCTCGGCTAGAAGCAGGCCCACAGCCGCGCCGCCAGATCGACCATCCGATGCGGGCTCAGATAGGCCAGCGCCACCAGCGCCAGCGCGGCGGCCGCGGCGAGCCAGACGACGGCGCGTGCGAGCGGCTTCATGCCGCACCGGGCGCCGTGCGCGCGATGGCCGTCTCGCGCACCGGCAGGTTGACGAGCGCGGCGAACACCCCGAGCGCGATCGAGATCCACCAGACGAGGTCGTAGCTGCCGGTGGCGTCGTACAGCCTGCCGCCCAGCCACACGCCGAGGAAGCTGCCCAGCTGGTGGCTGAGAAAGACGAGGCCGCCCAGCATGCTCATGTACTGCACGCCGAAGATCTGCGCGACGATGGCGTTGGTGGGCGGCACGGTCGACAGCCACAGCAGCCCCATCGTCGCCGCGAACAGGTACACGCTCGAGGGCGTGAGCGGCGCCCACAGGAACAGCACGATCGCGGCCGAGCGCAGCAGGTAGATCGCGGCCAGGATATGGCGCCGCGCCAGGCGCTGGCCGAGCACACCTGCGCCGTAGGTGCCGAAGACGTTGAACAGGCCGATCAGCATCAGCGCCACCGTCGCCACCTCGGGGCCCAGGCCCTTGTCCCGGAGGTAGCTCGGCATGTGCACGCCGATGAACACGACCTGGAAGCCGCAGACGAAGTAGCCGGCCGTCAGCAGCCGGAAGCTCGGATAGGCGAAGGCCTCGCGCAGCGCGGCGCCCACGCTCTGGTGCTCGCCGGCGGCGGCGCCGGCCGGCGCCGGCTCGCGCAGCCCGAGGGCGAGCGGCAGCATGGCCAGCGCGGCCAGGCCGAGCACGAAGAGCGCGTTGGCCCAGCCCGCGCTGCCGATCAGCCAGCTTTCCAGCGGCACCATCAGGAACTGGCCGAACGAGCCGGCCGCCGCCGTCACGCCCATCGCCCAGGAGCGCCGCGCCGGGTCGACCTGGCGTGCGATGACGCCGTAGATCACGGCGTAGGTGGTGCCGCTCTGCGCCACGCCGAGCAGCAAGCCGGCGCTGCCCGTGAAGGCCAGCCCCGAGGTGGCGAGCGCCATCGTGACGAGGCCCAGCGCGTACAGCACGCCGCCTGCGATGAGCACGCGCCAGGCGCCGTAGCGGTCGGCCAGGCCGCCGGCCAGCGGGCCGGCCAGGCCCCAGGCCAGGTTCTGCACCGCCAGCGCGAAGGCGAAGGTCTCGCGCGTCCAGCCGCGCTCCATGGTGATCGGCTGCAGCCACAGCCCGAAGCCGTGGCGGATGCCCATGCTCAGCGTGACGACGGCTGCGCCGCACAGCAGCACCTGCGTCATCGACAGCCGAGCCGGCGTCGAAGCTTGATTCATGCGGGGATTGTCTTGGAAATCGCGGCCCGTCACCGGCTGCGGCAGCGCTGCAGTGCCTCGTCATCGAACCGACGGCGGTGGCGGCGACATGACGGTTGCTGCTGCCCGGCGGTCGCTCGAGACGCCTGCCGCGCCGGCCGCATGGCCCGGCCGGGCAGTGCTCGTGCGGCGTATCAGTTGCATAATGCAATTGACGAGCGGGCCAACGCAGGAGAGTGAAATTGGCAGCACGCAGCGACGCGATCCTTCTCGAGAAGCGCAAGGGCATCGCCTACATCACGTTCAACCGCCCGAAGGTTCTCAACGCCTTCCGGCCGATGGACTACTACCTGCTCGACGACCTGGTCAACGACTGCGACCAGGACCCGAAGGTGCGGGCGATCATCTTCACCGGCAAGGGACGCGCCTGGTCCGTGGGTGACGACGTCGCGGTCGCGGTGCGCGGCCCCGCGCAGCGCAAGCTGGTCGCCGAGGACCCGGTGCAGGCGCTGATGTGGGACGGCAAGTACCTGGAGCTGGCGATGTCGCGCCGGCTCATCGCCACCCAGCAGACCTGCAAGACGCTGCTCAATTCCGGCAAGGTCGCGATCGCCGCCGTCAACGGCATCTGCTACATCGCCGAGTACCTGTACGCGATGGACTTCGTTCTCGCCGCCGAGCACGCCACGTTCGCGCAGGGCGACGTGAAGGTCGGCATCTGTCCGATCGGCTCGTCGACGCAGCTGGCGCCGCGCGTGCTGGGCAGGCGCCGCGCCACCGAGCTGCTGCTCAAGGCCGAGCTGATTCCGGCGCAGGAAGCCTGCCGCCTGGGCCTCGTCAATCAGGTGGTGCCGGCCGAGCGCCTGATGGAGGAAGCCGAAGCGCTGGCGCGGCAGGTTTCGCGCTACTCGGCGAGCGCCATCAAGCTCACCAAGATCCTGATGACCAAGGCGCAGGAGTTGCCGTTGCAGGAAGGGCTCGAGCAGGAAGTGCTGATGTGCGGGTTGTCGCTGCAGTCGGGCGACTACGAGCGCTACGCCAGGAAGTTCCTCGCCAAGAGCGGCGCGACCGAGCACAAGGGTGCGCGCCGCAGCACCGCGCGGCGCGAGCGGACGGTGCCGGCCGCGCGGCCCGCCGCGGGGGCGCGTCGCACGGCGTCGCCGCGGGCGGCCGGCCGCGCCGCGCGATCGAAGTGAGATCGGAGGAGCGAGCGTGAAGTACCGCGTCATACAGTGGGCGACCGGCGGCATGGGCAAGAACTGCCTGCGTGCCGTGATCGATCACCCGGCAATGGAGCTCGTCGGCGTGTACGTCTACGGCGAGGCCAAGGCCGGCCGCGACGCCGGCGAGATCGCGCGCCGGCCGCCGACCGGCGTGCTTGCCACGCGCGACGTCGACGAGATCCTCGCGCTCGACGCCGACGTCGTGATCCACGCCGCGCGGTTGACGCCGCAGACGCACGACGCCGACATCGTCCGGCTGCTGGCCTCGGGCAAGAACGTCATCAGCATCAACGGCTACAGCCGTCCGCAGTACTGGGGCGGCGAGCGGCAGGCGGCGCTGGAGGCCGCCTGCGCCAAGGGCGGCACGACGCTGATGAACGCCGGCCTGAACCCGGGCTTCGCGGGCGAGCAGCTCGCGCTGGTCGCCACCGGGGTCTGCGCGGCGATCGACCACGTCGAGGTCATCGAGAGCGCGGACTGCCGGCTGGTGCGCAATCCGGCATACCTGTTCGACGCCCTCGGCTTCGGGGCCGATCCGCAGGCGATCGATCCGAACCAGCCCGAGTGGGGACCGACCGCCGCGCTGAACGCCATGTACGCGGAGACGCTGGCGGCGATGGCCGAGCAGCTCGGGATGACGCTCGAGCGCATCGACACCGAGCACCGCGTCTTCGCGGCGACCCGGGAGCTTCACTTCGCTGCCGGGTCGATGCCGGCGGGGCGAGCGAGCCACTTCAACTGGCGCTGGCGCGGAATCGTCGGCGGGCAGCCGCGGATCACGATGACCATTCACTGGTTCCTCGAGACCGCGCACCTGGACGACCCGCGCCCGCCGCTGTGGCGCATCCACGTCGAGGGCCAGCCCGGGGTGCGCATGGCGGTGGACCTGGAAAAGCGCGCCGGCGACCGCACGCCCACCTCCGCCGAGCAGATCGCGGTGGCCGGCGCGGTGATCAACGCGATCCCCGTCGTCTGCGCCGCGCCCCCGGGCCTGATGACACGGCCCGTCGCGACCCCTTACCGGGAGGAACTGGCGCGGGTCGGCTGATCGCCGCGGCGCCCGAGGCGCGCGCTCGCCCTTGGCACGCGCATCTGCGCTGCCGGCGGCGCCATCGGCGGCCGGCGCGGTGGGGGCGTGCGGTCCGCGCCCGGACGGAGCAGCCGGCCGTCGGCAGCCTGAGGCTCGGGTAGGCGAAGGCCTCGCGCAGCGCGCCACCCACGCTCCGGTGCTGGCCGGCGGCGGCGCCGGCCGACGCCGGCTCGCGCAGGCCGAAGGCCAGCGGCAGCATCGCGAGCGCGGCCAGGCCGAGGACGTAGAGCGCGTTGGCCCAGCCTGCGCTGCCGATCAGTCAGCTCTCCACCGGAACCATCGGGAACTGGCCGAACGAGCCGGCCGCCGCCGTCACGCCCATCGCCCAGGAACGCCGCGCCGGATCGACCCGGCGCGTGATGACGCCGTAGATGACGGCGTAGGTGGTGCCGCTCTGCACCACGCCCAGCCGCGCTCCATGGCGATCGGCTGCAGGCACAGTCCGAAGCCGTGGCGGATGCCCATGCTCGGCGTGACGACGGCCGCGCTGCACGGCAGCACCTGCGTCATCGACAGCCGGTCGCGCGGCGCGGCTCGATTCATCGCGCCATTGGCTTGGAAAACCCTGGCCGTCGCCGGCCGTCCACGCTCCTAGAGTGCCGCCCATCGAGGCGGCGCGGCGGCGTGCAGGGGGCGACATGAAGGTGCTGGTGCTGGGCAGCGGGGTGATCGGCACCTCGACCGCGTACTACCTGGCGCGCGACGGCCACGAGGTCGAGGTGCTCGAACGCCAGCCGGGGCCGGCGTTGGAAACGAGCTACGCCAACGCCGGCGAGGTGAGCCCGGGCTACAGCGCGCCCTGGGCCGGCCCGGGCGTGCCGGCCAAGGCCATCAAGTGGATGCTGATGAAGCACAGCCCGCTCGTCGTCTGGCCGCTGCTCGACCCGGCGATGTGGCGCTGGGGCCTGGCGATGCTGGCCAACTGCAACGCGCGCGCCTATGCGCGCAACAAGGGCCGCATGGTGCCGCTGGCCGAGTACAGCCGCGACTGCCTCGAGGCGCTGCGCGCCGAAACCGGCATCAGGTACGACGAGCGCACGCGCGGCACGCTGCAGCTGTTCCGCACACCGGAGCAGCTCGACGGCATCGGCGCCGACGTCGAGGTGCTCAGGCGCTACGGCGTGCCCTTCGAGGTGCTCGACCGCGCGGGCTTCTGCCGCGTCGAGCCGGCACTCGCGCTTACGCAGCACAAGTTCGTCGGTGCTTTGCGCCTGCCCGACGACGAGACCGGCGACTGTTTCCTCTACACCGAGCGGCTGGCCGAGATGGCGCGTGCGCTCGGCGTGCGCTTTCGCTTCGGCACCACGATCGAAGGGCTCGAGCGCGACGGCGGGCGCATCGCCGGCGTGCGCACCGGCGCGGGCACGCTGACGGCCGGGCGCTACGTGCTGGCGCTGGGCAGCTGGTCGGCCCGCATGCTGCGCCCGCTCGGGCTGCGCATCCCGGTCTATCCGGTCAAGGGCTACTCGATCACGGTGCCGATCACCGACCGCGCCGGCGCGCCCGAGTCGACCGTGATGGACGAGACGCACAAGGTCGCGGTCACGCGCCTGGGCGAGCGCATCCGCGTCGGCGGCACCGCCGAGCTGGCCGGCTACAGCCTCGCGCTGCGGCCGGCGCGCCGTGCCACGCTCGAGCATGTGCTGAGCGACCTGTTTCCGCGCGGCGGCGATCTGGCCCGGGCCAGCTTCTGGTGCGGCCTGCGGCCGATGACGCCCGACGGCACGCCGATCGTCGGCGCCACGCCCTACGCCAACTTGCTGCTCGCAACCGGCCACGGCACCCTGGGCTGGACGATGGCGGCCGGCACCGGGCGCGTGATCGCCGACCTCGTGGCCGGGCGCGCGCCGGCGATCGACGTCGCCGGCCTGGCGATGGCGCGCTACGGCGCGTGAGCCGCGGCGGGCGCGTTCGGGAGCCCGCGCCCCGCTCCCTAGAATCGGCCGCCTATGGCCACCCGCAAGCAAGCCGAGTACGGCGAAGCCTCGATCCGCGTGCTCAAGGGCCTCGAGCCCGTGCGGCAGCGCCCGGGCATGTACACGCGCACCGACAGTCCGCTGCACATCGTGCAGGAGGTGATCGACAACGCCGCCGACGAAGCGCTCGCCGGCTTCGGCCGGCGCATCGGCGTGACGCTGCACGCCGACGGCAGCGTGGCCGTCGAGGACGACGGACGCGGCATCCCGTTCGGCCTGCATCCCGAAGAGCAGGTGCCGGTGCTCGAGATCGTCTACACCCGGCTGCACGCCGGCGGCAAGTTCGACAAGGGCGCGGCTGCCGCCTACAGCTTCAGCGGCGGGCTGCACGGGGTGGGCGTGAGCGTGACCAACGCGCTGGCGCGCCGGCTCGAGGTGACCGTCTGGCGCGAAGGCCAGGTGGCGACGATCGCCTTCTCGGGCGGCGAGGTCGTCGAGCCGCTGGCGCTGCGCCCGGCCGCCGCCGGCGATCGCCGCCAGGGCACGCGCGTGCGCGTCTGGCCCGATCCGCGCTACTTCGACAGCGCCGAGCTGCCGCGCCACGACCTGCTGCATCTGCTGCGCAGCAAGGCCGTGCTGATGCCCGGCGTCGGCGTCACGCTCACGCACGACAAGAGCGGCGAGACGCAGACCTGGCGGTACCAGGGCGGCCTGCGCGACTACGTGCTGCAGAGTCTCGCCGCCGAGCCGCTCATCCCGCTGTTCGAAGGCGAGCAGTTCGCCGGCGCCAGCGAGACCGAAAACTTCGCCGAAGGCGAGGGCGCCGCCTGGTGCGTGGCCTTCACCGACGAGGGTGCCTTGCTGCGCGAGAGCTACGTCAACCTCATCCCCACGGTGGCCGGCGGCACCCACGAGAGCGGCCTGAAGGACGGGCTGTTCGGCGCCGTCAAGGGCTTCATCGAGCTGCACGCACTGCAGCCCAAGGGCGTGAAGCTGATGCCCGAGGACGTGTTCTCGCGCGCGAGCTTCGTGCTGTCGGCCAAGGTGCTCGACCCGCAGTTCCAGGGCCAGATCAAGGAGCGGCTCAACAGCCGCGACACGCTGCGCCTGGTCTCGGGCTACGTCAAGCCGGCGCTCGAGCTGTGGCTCAACCAGCATGTCGAGTACGGCAGGAAGCTCGCCGAACTCGTGATCCGCCAGGCGCAGACGCGCCAGCGCGCGGCGCAGAAGGTCGAGAAGAGGAAGGGCAGCGGCGTGGCCGTGCTGCCGGGCAAGCTCACCGACTGCGAGAGCCGCGACCTGGCCCTCAACGAGGTCTTCCTGGTCGAAGGCGACAGCGCCGGCGGCAGCGCCAAGATGGGCCGCGACAAGGAGACGCAGGCCGTGCTGCCGCTGCGAGGCAAGGTGCTCAACACCTGGGAGGTCGAGCGCGACCGGCTGTTCGCCAACACCGAGATCCACGACATCGCGGTGGCGCTGGGCGTCGACCCGCACGGCCCCGCCGACGACCCCGACCTGAGCGGCCTGCGCTACGGCAAGGTCTGCATCCTGTCGGACGCCGACGTCGACGGCGCGCACATCCAGGTGCTGCTGCTGACGCTGTTCTTCAGGCATTTTCCGCGCCTGGTCGAGCGCGGCCACCTGTACATCGCGCGGCCGCCGCTGTATCGCATCGACGCACCGGCGCGCGGCAAGCGCCCGGCGACCAAGATCTACGCGCTCGACGACGGCGAGCTCGACGCCGCGCTCGACCGGCTGCGCAAGGAAGGCGCGCGCGAAGGCAGCTGGACGATCAGCCGCTTCAAGGGCCTGGGCGAGATGAACGCCGAGCAGTTGTGGGATACGACGCTCGACCCCGAGACGCGCCGGCTGCTGCCGGTGGGATGGGGTGCGGGCGGCTTCGAGGCCACGGCCGGGGTGCTGAGCCGGCTGATGGGCAAGGGCGAGGCGGCGGCGCGGCGCGAACTGATGGAACTGCGCGGCGACACGGTCGAGATCGATGTCTGAGCCTGTGAAGCCGTGAAGCGCGAGCGTGATTCCTATGGTCACGGGCTCTGAGCCGGCGGCCCGGGGCGTGCCGCTGCGGCTGCGCCCGACGATGCTTTCGGATCTCGATTTCGTCGTCCAGGTCGAGACCGACAGCCGCAACCTGCCTTTCATCACGCCCTGGGAGCGCACCCAGCACGAGGCCGCGCTGCGCATTCCCGACTTCAGGCATTTCATCGTCGAGGCCGGCGCCGACGGCGCGCGCGACGGATTCGTCATCTTGCAGGGCTGCCGCAACCGGCACCGCAGCGTCGAGCTCAAGCGCATGGTGCTGGCGCGCGAGGGCCAGGGCCAGGGCCTGGGGCGTGCCTGCGTGCGCCTGCTCGCGCGCATGGCCTTCGGCGACTTGCACGCGCACCGCTTCTGGCTCGACGTCAAGCAGCTCAACACGCGCGCGCTGGCGCTCTACGCGAGCGAGGGCTTCGTCGAGGAGGGCCGGCTGCGCGAGAGCGTGCGCATCGTCGGCCCGGACGAATCGGCCGGCTACGACTCGCTGGTGGTGATGAGCATGCTCGACCGCGAGTACCAGGCGCGCGTGGCGCTCGGCCTGGAGTGACTTGCCCCTGCCGTGCCTGCGCTCGCCGAGCGCTGGGCGCCTATGCAGGCATCGCGAGATTTGACGATGCGGCGCCCCGCCCACGCTCCTAGAGTCGGCTGCCATCGGTGGCCTTGTTGGCCAAGCGTCCGGGACAGCAAGGATCCGGCGCACGTCGCGCCGGCATGAGGAGGCAGCCATGAACGCACAGAACTGGATGTTCCGCCTGGCAGGTATGGCGGCGTTGGCCATGGGAATTCACGGCGGCGTTGGTGCATCGGTGCCGACGCTTGCACCGTATCCGGCGCCCGGGGGGAACAGCGCTTCGAGCAGTGGTACTCCGGCGACGGGCGGCGGCATCACATGGAACCTCGGCAGCTTCGACCACGCAGCCTACGACAAGCTCTACTACACGGTGGGCAATTACGTGCCATGGCCGACGTTCGACCCCACCGGCCCGACGCTGAGCATGGACGGCAGCCCCGGGCAGCTCACGTTCGACGCGGGTGCGAGCAACCTTGGCGGCGGCATCGCGGTCTGGTCGGGCACGACGACGGTGCGCTACAACTGCATCTACACCTGCACGCAGAAGAGCATTGGAACGCGTTACACCTTGACCGTCACCGACACGGCGAACCATCCGCTGGCGCTGGTCTCCCCAGCCAGCGCAGGACTCGCTTTCGCAGGCGCAATGCTCGACGTCCAGGGCGACTTCCGTGCGAACTGGTTGTTCACGGCGCAGAACCCGAATGCCAGCTACCAGTGGCAGCCGTCGATGACGATGTTCGACTCGCTGCCGTTCTCGGACCCAAGCCGTATCCATTCGAGCAGCGTCGGCGGCGCCTTCTACGCCACTGCGCCGGTACCCGGGCCATCGAGCTTGTCGATGACCGCAGCAGGCCTTGCGATGCTCGTCTGGTTGTTCAGGCGTCGGCCGATCGGGTCGGACCCGGGCGACTATGCAGCGGCTCAGCGCGCAGGCGTCGGACCTGGTCAGCCGGCCGCCGCCACCGCCTCCACCTCGAGCAGCAAGCCGTAGTGCAGCGCCGGCACGGGCACCACCGCGCGTGCCGGACGGTGCGCGCCCAGCCACTGCGCGTACAGCGCGTCGAACGCAGGCCAATGCGCGAGGTCGGTGAGGTACACGCGCACCTGCACGAGCCGCGCCGGCGAGGAGCCCGCGGCTTCGAGCGCGGCCTGCAGGTTGGCCAGCACCTGGCGCGCCTGCAGGTCGAACGGCGCGTCGCCGAGTTTGCGGCCGTCGGGCGCGATCGGCAGCTGGCCGGCCACGAACACCAGGCCGCCGGCGACCGCGGCGTGGCTGTAGTGGCCGCCGGGCGCAGCCAGGGCCGGCGCCTCGACGGTGCGCAAATCGTCCATGGCCAGTGCCGCGCGGCGTGGGCCGCTCACCAACCGTTGAAGCGCGGCCAGACATGCCGCACCGCGTCGCCTTCGACTACCGCGTAGCGCGCGTGCTGCGCGGCGGTGGCGCAGGCGTGGTTGGGCAGCACGCGCAGCCGCGTGCCGAGCGCAAAGCGCGCGGCCACGTCGCCGGCAGCGGCCGCGCCGCCGCGGTGCGCGACGATGCCGTGCTCCTGGTTGGCCTGCGCGACGATCCAGCCCTCGAGGACGACGCCGGCTTCGTCGCAGACCACGCCGTAGCCCTGGTCGAGCGGCTGGGCCTGCGTGCCGCGGTCGCGGCTGAGCGCCATCCAGCCCGCGTCGATCAGTATCCAGCCCTTGTCGCGCTGGTGGCCGATGACGGTGCCCAGCACCGACAGCGCGATGTCCTCGGGCCGGCACACGCCGATGCCGGCCATCACGAGATCGTGGAAGACGTAGACGCCGGCGCGCACCTCGGTCACGCCGTCGAGGGAACGCGCGCAGTGCGCCGTCGGCGTCGAGCCCACGCTCACGCTGTCGCAGGGCAGGCCGGACGCGCGCAGCCGCTCGGCGGCGTGCACGCAGCGCGCGCGCTCCTGCTCGGCCATCGCTTCGAGCTCGGCGGCGCTGCGGCAGTCGTAGCTGCCGCCGCAATGGGTGAGCACGCCGGCCAGCGCGCCGGCGCCGGCCAGCAGCCGGCCGATGTCGAGCAGCTGCGGCGCCTCGGGTGGCACGCCGGCGCGGTGTCCGTCGACGTCGATCTCGATCAGCACCCCGGGCGTGACGCCGGCGCGCGCCGCCGCCGCGAGCACCTGCTCGGCCGCGGCGGCGCTGTCGACGACGATCTTCAGCGCGCAACCGCGCTCGACGAGCGCCAGCGCCTGCGCCAGCCGCTGCGGGGCGATGCCCACCGCGTACACGATGTCGTCGAAACCGGCGGCGAAGAACTCCTCGGCCTCTTTCAGCGTCGAGACCGTGATGCCGCGTGCGCCGGCCGCACGCTGGCGCAGCGCCACGTCGATGCACTTGCTCGTCTTGACGTGCGGGCGCAGACGCACGCCCAGCGCGTCGATGCGCGCCTGCATCGCGGCGATCGAGCGCATCATGCGCGGCTCGTCGATCAGCAAGGCGGGGGTGTCGAGGTCGGCCAGCTTCATCGCGGTGTCCATGCCCTGTGCGGCCTGCGGCGGCATCGACCGCGGATGCGGTCCATGCGCGCGCAGGCCGAGGCCGCGTAGTGTGCCAGCCCGCCGGTCATCGAGCCGGCGCCGCGGCGCGTAGAGTCGCGCGATGGACTTCCTTGTCGGCCTGAGCGCGGGCGCGCCGGTCTCTGGGCTGCTGCTCGCGACGATCCTCGGCATCGGCCTGCTCGGCCTGTACCGCTGGCCGGCGTTCG
>WBZR01003869.1_pt1 | contig 12884 bp, 10 predicted proteins | sample 5204231 | NCBI WGS metagenome assembly WBZR01 (sample SAMN12412403, study PRJNA552823) | activated sludge metagenome | isolation source: activated sludge from anammox sidestream of wastewater treatment plant... | place: USA: Virginia | collected 2017-08
TGAAATTCTGCGACCAAACCTTCGCCGCTTACAAGGCTTCGGAAAAAGCCGCTTTTCGCTGCTTTTCGCAGGTTGTATTGCATCTGTGCTTCCCACGCGACCAAATGCCCCGTGTCAACAACATACGATTCGCCGGGCCTCAGGGTCTTTCTGTGGATCGAGCCGAATGACGAGACGAGCAGAAGGCCGGTCCCTGAAATCTTGAGTACGAAGAGGCCCTCGCCGCCAAAGAACGACTTTGCACCGCCGAATTTTGTATCAACGATAAGCGAGGTGTCACCTGCCAGATATGAACTCGACTGTACGCAGAATGCTTGGTTCTGCATCTCGATACCTGCAACGTCACCCGGTGCACCCGGAGCGAACGACACTTCGCCGGGACCGCCTTTGGCCGTAAATGTTGAAACGAAAGCCGATTCTCCGCCGACCGCACGTTTGAGAGCACCGAAAACGCCGCCTTTCATTTCGGAATAAAGATCGACATTCGCTGACATTGAGACCATCGCACCGGCTTCCGCACAGATCGCCTGCTCCGCGGCGAGGTTTACGACCGCGAGCGCGAAGGCGCCTTGGTGTTCGATCGCCCAAGTATAGCCGCGTCCTTGACCGCGACCGTCCGAATCGAACTGAAAGGCTCCGGCGGCAGGCGGCGGTGCGGCCGCCGGTTGGGCCACAGGCTGCTGGGAGGAAATCGTAAATCCGCATGAACCGCAAAATTTTGCACCGTCCATAAGGCTCATGTCGCAACGCGGACAATTCATAGTTAAACTCCTTTATGGTTATCCAGTAAGATCGAGCACGCCTCAGCGGCATCGTTGGCGAAGGTCAAGAATGACAGGTCTGCGTCGGAGACAACAAGATTATCCTGCCAAGCTTTTACGACGCCGTGCCAACAGTCTCCCACGAGAATTAGCGGCCTCTTTTCAAGCACACCTGTTTGCAGTTTGTTCCATACAAGCGAGACCTCGGTGACGGTGCCCATTCCGCCGCGAAAGGCAACAAAGCCTATAGATCGGGTTATAAGGTTCTGGAGCCGGTCATAAAAATGATCGGTCGCAACCTTGTCGGTCAGAAAGCGGTTCGGCTCGTGCTTGAATTGATTCATCACGATGCCGAGCACACGGCCGCCCCGTTCGCGAGCTCCGCGTGAAGCAGCCTCCATCACGCCTAAATAGCCTCCCGTACAGATCGTAAGTCCCGCATCGGCGAGACGTTCGCCCAATTCCTTTGCTTCGATGTATTCCGGTGCGTCGGAACGACACTTGGAGCCGCCGAAGATGGTTATGATCCTTTCAGTCGGGTTTTCGAGCATATGTTCGGGTTCGCTGCTGCTTGCGGCAGGGACAGTATAGCCGAGTATCGCTTCCCGGCCAAACACTCAAAAAACAGCCTAAGCAGCATTCTCCGGTGCCGTGTTCCCGGCGTCAATGATCGCCTGCTTAGTGTTTGTGAAGAATAAAATGATGCTTCCGATAACAAAGAAAGCGATCAGGCAAAGGATCGCGGGCCGATAGGAATTAGTGAGCTGAGCGACAAGGCCGAATACCAACGGCCCGATCCACGATGTGCCGCGTTCGGAGATCGCATAAAGCCCGAAAAAGGCGGATTCGCGGCCCTTTGGGATCATTTGGGAGAAAAGCGACCGTGAGAGAGCCTGCGAACCGCCGAGCACGAGTCCGATCGCCGCGCTCATTATGTATGCTTCGGTCGTGTTTTCGAGAAATCCGTAAGCATAAATAACGATCAGCGACCAGATAGCCAGCGATATAAGAATGGCCGTCTTGGTCGATGTGAAGTTCGCGATCCGCTCGAATAGAAGCGCCCCGATGAACCCGAATATCTGTGCGAGAAAGAACGCTATCAGAAGCACGATGCGGTCCGTCTCGATGCCGCGTGATTCGAAGAGTTCCTGCGAAAGAAAAACGGCCGACATCGCGATCACGGTCTGAATGCCGTCATTATAAAGCAGATAGCCAAGCAGGAAATGGAATGTCCGCTTAAGGCGAAAGAGTTCGCGAAATGTGTCTGTCAATTCTGAGATGCCGATGGCAAGATAGCTTTTGCCTGCGGGAGCTTCGCGTGCGGGAAGGCGAGTTTTTAGCAAAAGCAGGGTAAAGATCGAAAAGCCGCCCCACCAGATACCGGCCGCCAAAAAGCAAAGCCGCTCGGCCTCGACCCTGCTTAGGCCGAACCTTTCGGCGTTGTACAGTATCAGAAAGCCGACGATCAGCGTTGCTATGCCGCCGAGGTATCCTGCGGCAAAGCCCCAACTGGAGACCTTGTCGCGCATATCCTCGGTCGTGATATCACTCAGGAACGAGTTGAAGAACACGATCGACGCACCGGCTCCGAGGTTTGCCAGAATAAAGAGCAAGGCGCCGAAAAGGTAGTGCCCTTCACCGGCAAAGACAAGAAGAGCACAGGCGAACGCACCGAGATAGCAGAAAACCGCGAGAAATGTCTTCTTGAGATGCGTGTAATCGGCGATCGCACCGAGGGTAGGCAAAAAGAAGACCTGCAGGAATACCGAAATGCCGACCGAGTAAGAGTACAGTGATTTTGCCGTTACCAGTCCGTAGCCGCCGAACGATAAGATCGCACCGTTATCACCGACGCTCCGCTGAGCCAGTGATGTAAGATATTCGCCGATCAGAACGCCCAATACGAGCGTAAAAAATGAGTGATTAGCCCAGTCGTAACACAGCCATCCAAAGATCTCTCGTCGGTCGTTCTTCATTCGTCGGTTTTCGGCTGAGCTCAAGATCTCAGGTTCAGGAAGCTAAGCGTACGATAGAACGAAGTGTCGGGGTTTGTCCAATTCTGCTTTATTCGAATTGTGCGGCAAGCCGATCTCTTCCGTATTTTGCTTTGACACGGATACCTTTCAGTAGTAAATTCACTTTGTAGAAAGTTTAGATTCCGGCAATTACGAGCTTGTTTGTGATTTCCGACCATGGTTTGAGAGTAGAAGGAGTCGGTAGCGGTCTATGGATGGCCGATACGGCGAACTAATATCTTTGGAGGGTGAGTTTATGTATCTGTTTTCTAATTTGAACAAGAGTTGGCGAAAGACAGCCTTCTCGAATGTTTTTAGGGCAGCGTTCGTCGCTTCGATAGTGGCGTCGTGTGTCTTTGCCGTAAGTGCTCAGGCGATTACTGAGGGCTTTGATGATATTACGACACTTCCGGGCAACGGCTGGTTCACAAAGAACAACAGCTCTCCGGTTGGTACTACGAACTGGTTCCAGGGCAATGCCACCGTGTTCCCGTCGCAAGGCGGTGCTACAACAGCGTATATCGGAGCCAACTTCAATAATACCGCGGGGACGGGAACGATCAGCAACTGGCTGTTGACGCCGGTTCGAACGCTTAGCAACGGGGATGTAATGAAGTTTTGGACGCGTGGTGTTGACGGTGATCCGTATCCCGATCGTATGCAGGTGCGTATGTCTTTGTCCGGCTCGAGCACTGATGTCGGAACTTCGGCAACGTCGGTCGGTGTTTTTACGACCCTGTTGTTGGATATTGACCCGACCTATTCAGGTACATACCCCGATATTTGGACGGAATACACTATTACTGTCAGCGGTCTGTCGGGTCCTACAAGCGGGCGATTTGCTTTCCGTTATTTCGTCGAAAACGGCGGGCCGACGGGAGATAACTCGAACTATATCGGCATAGATACGTTCAGCTATACGCCGAACGCGGCACCTGCTAATGTTCAGCATGTACTTGACTTCAACGGCGATGGCAAGACGGATTGGACCGTTGTTCGCAACACGGGCGGCGGAGCCAACGGCCAGGTAACTTGGTTCTACAACCTCAACGGAACGGCTACGACCGAAGCGAAATACTGGGGCTTGGCATCAGATTCCTTCGTAAGCGGTGATTTTGACGGCGACGGCAAATCGGATCTTGCAGTGTGGCGATCGGGTGCGCCGACCGTTGCAGCGTTTTACGTTCTTAACAGCACCGACTTTACGGCACGGGTCGAAGCCTTCGGTCAAACCGGAGACGATCCGACGGTCGTCGGCGACTACAATGGTGACGGCAAGACCGACCTCGCGGTTTATCGCGATGGAGCGAATGCGGGGGATGCGAGTACGTGGTTCTACCGCACGACTCCGGGCGGCCCCGTGACGTATCAGATTTGGGGTATGAACGGCGATTTCCCGGCACCGGGCGATTATGACGGCGACGGAAGGGCGGACTTTGTTGTTCAGCGTAACAATGGCGGCGGTCAAGCCCGTTTCTGGGGTCTGTTCACCAAGGGTGTTGCTACAGAGGTCTTTGGCACACCAACTGACACCATCGTGCCGGGCGACTATGACGGTGACGGAGTGACCGACTTAGCCACTGTGCGTAGTGTCGGAGGGGCTCTTCAGTGGCAATATTTGTCGAGCCAGAGCGGCACCATCTTTTACAATACGTTCGGTTCGACTGCAACGGACTACCCCGTGCAGGGCGACTATAACGGCGACGGCAAGACCGACATAGCGATATGGCGGCCGAGCGCGACGCCCGGTGCATCTGCTTTCTGGGTTCTCAACTCAGGCGGCTCGGTCAGCGGCCAACCGTTCGGTGCGAGCGGGGATTACCCGGTCGCGACCTACAACTCTCATTGAGCTTACGTTCGATAGACGGAAAAGGCCGCCAAGCGAGGCGGCCTTTTTCGTTTGCTATCAGCTTGTGTGAATTGCCGTGTCCGCTCGTATCGCTTAAAGTATTCTTTTAAGCCGTCTCGCGGCGGATAGATACTCAATGAAAGCAATGATCCTCGCGGCGGGCTTTGGCACGCGGCTTTTTCCACTCACCATCGATCGTACAAAGCCGGCGATACCGTTCCTCGGCAAGCCGCTTGTAGGCTATGTAGCCGAGTACATTGCACGCTTTGGCATCACGCAATTCGTCGTAAATCTGCATCATCAGCCGCATTCCGTTATCGAAGCGTTGGGCGACGGGAGCACATTCGGGGTCGATATCCGCTATTCGATCGAGGAGCCGGATATTCTCGGCACTGCGGGTGCTCTTCGGCACGCACATTCCCTGCTCGGTGATGAAACGTTCCTGCTTGTGAACGGGAAGATCATCACGGATATCGACATAAGTGCGGTTATTGAGACACACAAGGCGTCCGGTGCTCTTGCCACGATGGTGCTCAAGGAAAATCATAAACGCGAGAAGTTCACCGTCGTTGAGACCGACGGCGCATTTATAAAGCGATTCGGACCGCATGCGACACCCGTAACCGAAGCCGAGTTGCGCGATGTCGAGCACGACATACCCGTGCCGCTTATGTTTACGGGCATTCATGTGGTCGAGCCGCAACTGCTTGACCTTATTCCCGATAACAGATTCTCCGACATTGTTACGGACGTCTATATCCCGATGCTTCACGGCGGCGAAAAGATCGCGGCACACGTCGCCGAAGGCGAGTGGTACGAACTTTCGACGATCCCTCGCTATCTCGACATATCACTTGCGATGATGAAAAGCGGCAATGTCCACTTCGGCCATAACTGCACGATGAACGGCACAACGAACGTAAAGGATTCGGTGATATGGGATAACGTCACCATCGGCGACGGCGTCAGCCTCTATCGAACGATCATTGCCGATGATGTCGTCATCCCGGATGCTGAACACTTTGAGAATGCGGCCATAGTCCGCGCCGACATGGTCCGAGGCTGCAGTGAGATCCCTGAAAGGGCACTTCGCGGCTACGTGCAGGGAGAAAACTACATAGTTCCGCTGAATTAGGCTTTAGATATGGAAGCGTCGCCGCTAGAAGAAAGGCTCCGGCAGTTTCTTGCCGCTCGAAACGTCGCATCGCCTATCCGGCCGCTCACGGCGGATGCTTCGACGCGTGAATTCTTTCGCATCGAATGGCAAGGCACGACGGCCGTCGCCTGCGTATATCCCGAACCTTTCGATCCGGCCGAGCAGCCTTACATCGATGTTACGCACCTCTTCCTTGCAGCCCATCTGCCTGTTGCGGGTATTTACGATGTTGACGGCGGCCTCGGCGTTATCATCCAAGAGGATCTCGGCGACAGGATACTTCGCGATGTCCTGATCGAGAAAATGCACACCGAGGACGAACGCTCGCTCCGTGAGGCGATATCGCTGATCGCACGTATTCAGACGGCAACCGAGCTTGCGTATGAGATGAATTCCGTCGCGTCGAGGCTAAAATTCGATACCGAAAAGCTGCTGTGGGAGCTGTCGTTCTTTAAGGAGCACTACTTCACGACGTATCGAAAGACGCCGCTCGACGAAAGGACGGATCGGCGGCTTTCGGAGGAATTTGCCGAACTGTCGCGGCTGCTCGAAGGCTATGCGAGCGTGTTGTGTCATCGCGATTTTCACGCCGCGAATTTGATGATCGACCCGCAAGGCAAGATGCGGATCATTGACCATCAGGACGCACGTATCGGTGCGCCCGCTTACGACCTTGTCTCGCTTTTGCTCGATCGGATAACGGAACCGCCGTCACCGGAATGGCTTGCCGAGAAGCGCCTGTATTTCCTTGATATGCGGCGCAAGTTCGGGCTGCCGAAGATCGACGAAGGCGACTTTGCGTATCAGTTCAGGCTTCAGACGCTGCAGCGATGCCTAAAGGCCGCCGGGACATTCTCCTATCAATCGGCTATGCGCGGCAAGGCATATTTCGAGCCGTTCATTCTGCCGATGTTCCGTATCGTATTGCGGTCGTCGCGAAATATCAGCGGCTTTCCCACGCTTATCAGTGTTCTGGAAAAGGAACTTGCGGCCCATTCGGCTGACATCCCGAATTGATAGACGAATTAGCCGCCTACATATAAAGCAATGTGCAGACACACACGCGGATATCCGCCGAATTATTTATGAAGGTCATATACATCGTTGTTATTACACTGGTTCTCAGCATTGCAGCGGCCGCGCAGACGGGTAAGTTCAAGTGGGAAGACGAACTGTGCGTTCACACCGGCACCTATAACTCCAAGAGCTACACCAAGACGCAGCTTTCAGATACGCAGAGGCTGGTCAAAGGCGAGTTGTCGGCGATCTTTGCGTCTGCGATGGTATTCAAATACGCCGACATCGCTTCGATCGATGTGGCAGCCATTGATGCCGAGTACCGGCAGAAATCGGAGACGCTCAAAGCCCTAAAGCTTGTGCCCGGCAAGTATTGGGAGGAACTTCGCCAAAGCGAGATCCGCGCCCTTGAGGAAAGGTATCGGCTTGAGCGGGCAACGGCTCTCGGTTATTCGGATCCGAAGGTGCTCCTAAAGTATGAAGGAGCTGACGCCTGCAAGGCCGCCTATGTAGAACCGCTGATAAAGGGCGGCGATGCTATGATCAATGCGTGGCGTAAGCTGAATCTCGAACAGCAGAAGAAAAATGCCGACCCGAAACGGCTCGAACAGGAATTCAGAACACAGAGTACGTCGCCTGACAAGGGAAACTATGCGCTTGTCGAACTGGTAACATTCGGCTGGACAAATTGTGCCAACGATCTTACGCACAGCGTTGACGCTGTGTCCGACGGAACGGCTGCCGGCCGGTTCCGAAAGCTTTTCACCAAGGTAACATCGCGCTGCGATGAACCGTAGATCTGCGGAGCCTCAGACGCGAAGATGATCGGCGCGCCAATGGGTTACGGCCTTCTTGATGTCGTCCGGTTTGGCAAATTCGCCGTCCAGCGTACGCCGCACGAGGCCTTCCAGCTCTTGATCCGAAGCAAATCTGAGTGAGATGATCTGCTGCACGTCCAGATCGTTTGCTTTGGCGGCAAGGTCGGCGGGCAGAATGTCTTTATAGCGAAGGCGTTCTTCGAGCCGTATGATACGGTTCTGTGCGATCAAAGCTTGCCAGCGTGCGGTGATGGCGAGCAGGACAAGCGTGAGGGCAAAGACGGACCAGTACACGCCATTCATGCTCGGGTGCATGATCAGGAGCACTACTTGCGAAATGAAGTGGAGTGCCAGCAGAGGCACGACGACATAGTGGAACAGCGGGTAGTAACGTCTGTGGTTCGCGTAAGATTGTTCAGCCATACATCTGGTTCCTTCCTTTTACAGTTTCGATGCCGCGACGGTCTCGGCGGCGTGTCCGGTAAAGTCCTCGCCCGGATTCACGAATAGATTCTGCTCAAATCGGTATTGTTTATCATAAAGCTGTTTGTATCTTCCGTCCATAGCGAGCAGTTCGCGGTGGCTGCCGCGTTCGACGATCCGTCCGGCTTCGACGACGAGTATCTGATCGGCGCTTCGGATGGTTGACAGACGGTGGGCGATAACGAACGTTGTCCTGCCGCGGCGCAGATTGTTCAAGCCCTGTTGGATAAGGGCTTCGGATTCCGAGTCGAGCGATGAGGTTGCTTCGTCGAGGATGAGGATACGCGGGTCGGCAAGCAGTGCCCTTGCGATGGCGATCCGCTGCCGCTGGCCGCCGGAGAGCTTTACGCCGCGCTCGCCCACGAGTGTCTTGTAGCCGTCCGGGAACTTCTCGATGAACTCGTCCGCATTGGCGATGACGCACATTTTCTTGACCTCGTCGATGCTCGCCTGAGCGTTGGCGAAGCGGATATTATCGAGGATCGTGCCGTCGAACAGGAAGTTATCCTGCAAAACGACTCCAAGATGCCGCCGATAGTCGCGGAGCTTTATCGAATTGAGGTCCTTGCCGTCGATCATCACGGCGCCGGCACTCGGCTGTATGAAATTGAGCACGAGCGACAAGATCGTTGATTTTCCGGAGCCGCTGGAGCCTACAAGTGCGGTGGTGGAGCCTGCTTCGGCATGAAACGAGACGCCATGGAGCACGGGAACATTCGTGTCGTACTCGAAATGGACATCGCGGAAGTCGATCGTGCCCTCGATCGTGCCGAGCGAGGCCCGCTGTGAGTCATCGTCGTCCTCGGTCGGTTCGTTGAGCACTTCTCGGATGCGGTCGAGGCCCGCGAAAGCCTCGGTCATCTGCGTTCCGATGGCGGTCAGCTCAAAGACCGGCATGGCAAGAATGAACGTGAACGCGATATACATCAGCAGGTCGCCGAGCGTCATTGCGCCCGACATCACGGCGTTCCCGCCCATTACCATCATTACGAGAGCCACTGCGCCGACAAGCACTGCCGAGAAGGATTGTATCGCTGAGACGCCGGTAACCGAGCTTGCGATATTGCGAAAGAGCTGATGAGCGCCGCGTGCGAACGCGAGTTCCTGGCGTTTTTCTGCCGTGTACGCTTTTACGATGCGGATGCCGCCGAGCGATTCGCCGAGGCGTCCGGTAACGTCTGCGGTGATAGCTCCGCGGTCGCGGAAGACCGGCCGCAGATATCTGAGGGCAAGGTACAACGCACCGCCGAACACCGCCAAGATCAAAAGGGTTGCCGCCGTCATTTGCCAGCTAAGCCAAAAAAGCACGCCGATAGCCACGACAGCCGTGAAGAAGCTCCCAAAAAGCTGGCCGAGCCCGGTGCCGACAAGATTGCGTATCCCTTCGGCGTCGTTCATTATCCGCGAGATCAAATTGCCGGTCTGCGTTGCGTCGAAGTACGAGATCGGAAGGCGTTCGACGTGCCGCTGAACCCGTTTGCGCATTTCCGTGATCGCACGCTGTGCCGCGACGCCCAAGATCTGCGATAAAGCAAATCCCGTGGCTCCCTGCACAATTGCGGCAACCCCGATCGCAAGTGCGATCCATTTCAGGAGGCCGTAGTTCTGCTTCGCGAAAACCTCGTCGCCCAGCGACTTGATCGAGGCGGGCAAAACCATGCTTGCAAGCCTCGAGATAAGAAGCAGAATGACCCCCAAACTCAGCCGCCAACGCGCCGACCAAATGATCCGCCTCGCCTCATACCACGCCGAGGCATAGTTGACCTTTTTCTTGGGTTCGTCAGACATGTAGGTACAGTTTTGGCTTCGATATAAGCTAAGTCAAGCAGGCGATGGGCAAAAACCGTACAAATCTGAAGAAGTTCATCCCGGAGGCGGCGATCGCGCGACTGCCCGCGGCCCGAACGTGCGGCTTTATGGTCCGGTTAAGATGTGAGATGAGTCGTCCGAGAACCTCGGCGGGACAGCCCAAAAGCACGGCGGCAGGCATCATTTTCGGCCCGGCCGCTGCGTAATTTAGGCACTTTGGATCGCAATGCTATAATCTCACCGATGACGCGAATACACCGGGAAATGTACGTCTGCGGGTCATCAAGATCATAATGGCACAAACTTATATCAACCAACTTAACAATAAGATCGGCGAAACGGTCACGCTGAAAGGCTGGCTTTATAACTCGCGTTCGAGCGGAAAGCTCGTGTTCCTGCAGCTTCGCGACGGAACCGGCATCGTGCAGTGCGTCGTCTTCAAAGGTAATGACGAGGCCGTTTTTGAAACGGCGAAGGGCCTCGGGCAGGAAAGCTCGATCATCGTTACGGGTACCGTAAAGGAGGATACTCGTTCGACGATCGGCGTCGAACTCGACGTAACCGCCGTCGAAGTGCTTCAGAATACACACGACTATCCGATAACCCCGAAAGAACACGGCACGGACTTCCTTATGGATCATCGGCACCTCTGGATACGTTCAAAGAAGCAGCACGCCGTGCTGAAGATCCGCCATACCGTTATCAAGGCCACGCGGGACTACTTTGACGGCAACGGATTCACGCTCGCCGATACGCCGATCTTTACGCCGGCCGCGTGCGAGGGCACGACGACCCTTTTCGAAGTGGATTACTTCGGCGACGACAAGGCCTACCTTACGCAGAGCGGCCAGCTCTATAACGAAGCAACGGCCGCGGCCTTTGGCAAGTCGTACGCATTCGGGCCCACGTTCCGCGCCGAGAAATCAAAGACGCGACGGCATCTTACCGAGTTCTGGATGGTCGAGCCTGAGGTCGCATACGCAGGCTACGAGGATATGATGGAACTCGGCGAAGGCCTCATTCTTGCTATCGTCAAGCGTGTCCTTGCCGATCGGCAGGAGGAACTTGCAACTCTCGAACGCGATGTGTCGAAGCTGGAGGCCATTACGGCACCGTTTCCGCGGCTTCATTACGACGATGCGGTCAAAATGCTGCAGGATGGCCACGCAAAAGGCGAGCTTGAGAATCGATTCGAGTGGGGCGGCGACTTCGGCGCTCCGGACGAAACGTACCTGTCGAATCAATTCGGCAAACCGGTCTTTGTCCACCACTTCCCCGCCGCGATCAAGGGATTTTATTTCGAGGTCGATAAAGATGACCCGAAATACGCCCTCGGCATCGACCTGCTCGCCCCCGAAGGCTACGGCGAGATCATCGGCGGCGGCGAACGTGCCGCTTCGCTTGAATATCTCGAAACACAGCTAAAACGCCATGACCTGCCGCAGGAAGTCTTCGAATGGTATCTCGACCTTCGCCGCTACGGCAGCGTGCCGCACGCGGGCTTCGGCATGGGAATCGAACGCTGCACCGCTTGGATGGCCGGCATCGAACACGTCCGCGAAACGATCCCATTTCCGAGGATGCTCTATCGCCTGAGACCGTAAGGTGATGTTCTACCCATGTATTCGACGATGAAGATCATAAGACGTTACTTGTACACTCTCGTTTTGGTTGCTGTTGCGGTCGCTTCCGCGGCGGCGCAAAAGCCGATCAAGGACCTGAAACCGACGGTCATTCTGCTCTCGCTGGACGGTTTTCGATACGACTACATCGACAAGTTCAAGCCCTCAGCACTCAAGAAGATCGCAAAGGGCGGCGTGCGTGCAAGATGGATGATCCCTTCGTTCCCGACAAAGACCTTTCCGAATCACTATGCGATCGCGACTGGCCTTTATCCCGAACATAACGGCATTGTCGAGAATAATATCTGGGACTTTGGTGTTGTATTTGGAATGTCGAAACGCGAAGAGGTGCAGAACGGCCGTTGGTGGCTTGGCGAACCGATTTGGGTTACCGCCGAAAAGCAGGGGCAAAGGGCCGCGGCATTCTTCTTCCCCGGAACCGAGAGCGAAATACAAGGGCGGCAGCCGACCTTTTGGAAACAATACGACGGCAAGATCCCGAATGAAGAGCGTGTCGATACCGTGCTAGGCTGGCTCGACCTTCCTGTTGACAAGCGGCCGACGATGTACACGATGTACTTTAGCGATACCGATGACGCCGGGCATAAATATTCTCCGGATTCGCAGCAAGTTGCTGATGCGGTGAAAAAGGTCAACGGTGATGTGCAGAGGCTCTTGGACGGCCTGAAAAAGCGAAAGATCAACAAGAAGGTGAATCTTATCATCGTCTCTGACCACGGAATGGCAACCGTCGATCAGCGGAACGCCGTTGTGCTGGATGATTACTTCAATTTTGACGATGCTGAACGCATCCTTTGGACCGGCGAGATCGTTCAGATCTTTCCGAAGCAAGGCAAACAGGACGAGATCCTGCAAAAGCTACATCAGCCCGGCATTCACACGACCTGCTGGGCAAAAAAGGATATACCTGCGAGACTGAACTATCAGGACAGCCCGCGTATCGCACCGATCGTCTGCTCGTCAGACCTCGGCTGGGTGATGACGAGCCGCGACCGTAATGAAAAGAACAAAAAGCGTGCCGATTATCTCCAGCCCGGCGGTGCACACGGCTACGACAACAAATATCAGGAGATGCAGGCGATATTTATCGCCCGCGGGCCGGCGTTCAAGAAAGGCTACGTTGCAGAGCCGTTCGAAAATGTCGAGGTCTATAACATTATGTGCAAGATCCTGGGGCTTACACCGGCTCCTAACGACGGCAATATAGAACACGTAACGGCACTCTTGAGGTAAAGTTTATACCGACTGCTCAGGCCGCAAGGTCAGCACGACGATCTCAGGCGGCACCATAAAGCGGAACGGCAGGATACTCGTTCCGACGCCGCCCGTGACG
>WBZR01003872.1_pt1 | contig 12870 bp, 10 predicted proteins | sample 5204231 | NCBI WGS metagenome assembly WBZR01 (sample SAMN12412403, study PRJNA552823) | activated sludge metagenome | isolation source: activated sludge from anammox sidestream of wastewater treatment plant... | place: USA: Virginia | collected 2017-08
CCGACATGGCCGCTATTGCTTTCGAGTGCGCGGGCTTGCCACCAGGTTAGCCCTTCAGTTAGTACGGGAGTGCTGTCAGTGAGACGAAGCAGCGTACCTCTATTGAGCGAGGCTACTATCGGAGAATCTGCTGAAGGCTTCGATCGGAGTGGCGTCGAAACATAAGCTACTACGACCGTATCCCCGGCATTGTATTCGTACGTCTGCGCCGATGTAGAGAGAGGCGCTAGCAAAACGAAGAGCAGAATGGCTACGAGAGTGCGTCGCATACACGGCTCCATTGCACAGGTGAATGCACAGGACTTCGGGGCGGGAATTGTTGGATGGCGTCAGTGTCGCACGATCCGAGCGAAAAATCCCGATGCGCATGCAATCGTAGCCGCCCGCATAGGGCTGGCGGCGCACCATCGTCGGCACACACAGGGCTGGCGGCTACGGAGTGGGGACCTCCTGGGGGAGCTCGGTGGGGGCGGGGGTCGGTTCCAGATCGAGCCGGTCGATGCGGAGCCCGTCCAGCTCGGCAATGCGGAAGACGCGGCCATCGACAGCGACTTCGTCACCAACTGTCGGACGCCGGCCGAGCTGTCCAAAAACGAAGCCGCCGATCGAGTTGTAGAACGGGTCTTCGATATGGGTGCCGAATTGGTCGTTGACCTCCTGGATCGACATCATCCCACTCAGGCGCACCACGCCGTTGCCGAGCTCTTCGGTATCGGGTCCGTTGCCGGAGGGGCCGTCGTCGACATCGCCGACGATCCGTTCCAGGACGTCTTCCAGCGTCACCAGACCGGCGGTGCCGCCGAACTCGTCGACCACGATGACGGTATGGCTCTGGCGCGCGCGCATGGTGGCGAGCAATTCGTCCAGGGGCATATGTTCGGGGACGAAGACCGCGGGGCGGAGCCATTGCTGCAGGCTGAAAGCGTCGCGCCGGGCGCGATCGCCGATGCGCAACAGGTCTTTGGAATGGAAGAGCCCGAGGATGTCATCCATATCCTCGCCATAGACCGGGAAGCGGGAATGACCGGAATCGAGCACCGTTGACAGCACCGTGTCATAGGGCGCGTCGAGCGCGAGGGCAACGACCTCGGTGCGTGGTACGAGCACCTCGTCGGCCATGATGTCGGCGAACTGGAAAACCCGCTCGATCATTTCTTGTTCGCTGGCTTCCAGATAGCCGCTTTGCCGGCTGGCGGTGACCAGCATTTTCAATTCATCTTCGGTGTAGACCAGACTGTGCTCGCCCTCCCAGTGCAGACCGATCAGGCGGAGTAGTCGGTCGGTCAGCCAGTAGAGCAGAGCGATCACCGGCCGAAATGGCACGCTGACCCACGAAACCACCGGAGCGGTGGTCAGGACGGTGCGTTCGGACCGCTGCAGAGCGATCATCTTCGGCACCTGTTCACCGACGACGATATGGAGCAGGGTGACGATGAAGAGCGCGATCGCCGCGGAAACCAGACGAGAGCTGACGAAGGAAAGCTCTCCGAAAATCGGTTCGAGCACGGGGGAGATCAGATGACCGATGGCTGGTTCGGCAATCCAACCGAGAGCCAGACTGGCGACCGTGATCCCGACCTGGCAGGCGGAGATGAACCGATTGGGATCGTCCATCGCTTTCTGAACGATACGAGCGCGCCAGTCGCCTTCTTCGGACAGTTGATCGATACGGGTGGACCGGGCAGAAACGAGCGCGAATTCGCCGGCCACGAAAAAGCCGTTCATCAGCACCAGCCCCAGCACGGCCAGCAATTTCAGCGCGATGTCCACGGATGTCCTTCCACTGGTTGGCGCGATCCGTGCGGTAGGCGGAGCGATGGATTCGCGAGATCGATTCCCAAATGGCGAGCGGATCGAGGGCACGGGCGGCCATAGCGGGGCGCCATTACCGGGCGGGAGCGTGCTCCGGGCACAACAAAGGGGCGCAGCGAACTACGCCCCTCGATTCGTTCGGGTGCTGAAATCTGGCGGCCCGGCAGCCGCTGATAACTATCGGAGTCCAGAGATCAGAGCTCCTGATGATAGGCAAAGAGACGCTCGCCATCGAGTTTGCGCAGCTTTTGCAACGCTTCGTTCTCGATCTGGCGGACACGCTCGCGGCTGATCTGCAACTTTTCGCCCACCTCGGCCAACGTGTGCTGATGGCTGTGCCCCAGTCCGAACCGGAGCTGCAGCACCAACCGCTCGCGAGGGGTGAGCGTATCGAGCGCCGCCGCGACATCTCGCTTCAGCATACTCTCACTGGCGGCTTCGTAGGGAGTTTCGGAAACTTCGTCGGCGATCAGATCGCCGAGACTGGTTTCGTCCTCGGAGCCGATCGGGGTTTCGAGCGAAATGGTGCGTTGCGCGGCCTGGATGATCTGCTGAATCTTTTCGGGGGCGACCGCCATGGCCTCGGCAACTTCTTCCGGGGTCGGCTGGCGACCGAGCTCTTGCGCGAGCTGGTTCAGGGTCTTGCGGTATCGGGAACTCGAGTCGCCCATATGGACCGGAAGTCGAATGGTGCGGCTTTGGTCGGCGATAGCGCGGGTGATCGCCTGGCGAATCCACCAGGTGGCATAGGTGCTGAAACGGAACCCCTTGCGCCAGTCGTATTTTTGGACAGCGCGCATCAGACCGATATTCCCTTCCTGGATCAGGTCCAGCAAGGTCAGTCCACGGTTGACATAGCGCTTGGCGATCGAAACGACCAGGCGGAGATTGGCACGGACGAACAACTGGGTCGCCGCCATATCGCCGTCTTCGACGCGCTTGGCCAGCTCGATCTCCTGGGCATGGGTAAGCAGCGGCGTCTCGGCGATCTCACGCAGATAGAGCCGCACCGGGTCGTTGATAAAATTCGGATCGAGGCGCTGGAGGACGTCGAGATCGCGTTCGAGATCGACCTCGGGTTCGATATCCTCGGCCAACTGGGTTTGCAGCTCTTCGGGAAGGTCGAGCTTTTCATCGGGTGAAGCGGTGGCATCGTTGACCAGCTCTTCGAGTTTGTCGACTCCATAGGTCTGAATCGAATCACTCATGGGCGCATTTCTCCTTCTGACACCGGCCGTCTGCTACGACGCGGCGCCCGTGGATCAGATCTCGCATTTCGAGAGGCAAAAACATGTGGGCTCGATCGAGCGACATCATCCGCCCTCGGTAGGGTGTCGCGACCTTCAGCCAACATAATATACGTTCGTGCAGGCTCTCCGGATCCATCGGCAGGCTCGATTCTGACGGGATGCCACGAAAGCACCGGGTCGTAACGTCGCTTCGATGCGAAATCGTTACATCTTTCACAAACACGGCATTATAGCAGAATTGCGCCAAAATCCAACTGTACATACATCGTGGTTTGGCGCGTCCGCGCGGGGATTGCGGACATATACCGTTTGTGAAAGAAAGCGCGGCGAGGTGCGCCCCGCCGCGCTCGGAACTCCTGGAGTAGACGAACTAATGCGAGCCGCACCCACAGCCGTGGGACGTGTGCTCGTTTTCGCCGCTATCGAAGGAATGGCCGCAGGAGCAGGAAGCGACCGCATTCGGGTTGCGTACAGTAAAGCCGCCGCCCATCAACGAGTTGACGTAGTCGACTTCGGCGCCCTGGAGATACATCCCGCTGAAGGAATCGACCAACAGGCGGACGCCCTCGGTCTCGATGATGGTGTCATCGCTTTCGGCGGTTTCTTCGACGGTCATACCGTATTGCAGCCCCGAGCAGCCGCCCGGCGCCACGAAGACACGCAGCATCTGTTCCGGCGTTCCTTGCTCGTCCAGGAATTCCTTGAGCTTGGACACCGCCTCTGGCGTCATCGTGATCATGGGCTCTGTCGTTACTGACATATTTCTAGGTCCTTTCGGTGCACTGCACAGATTGGGCGATCATACGCCAATCGAGCGTTACGCAAATCCATGCTTACCAAATGATAGCGGAGGGTTCCCCCCTGTCAAGCGTTGGGGGAGGCGAGAATTGGGGGGCGCCGGGGTCGGAATTGCCGCCGGTGGCAATTCCGGCGCAGCCACGAACAGAAGAGTGCGCTCCGAATCCGCGCGCCGCGCCAGATCGATGCCGAGTCGAAAATCGGGATTCGGACACGTTTTCTGGACACGGGACGCTGGACATTGGACCGCCACCCCGATCAGCTCCGCTCGGGTTCCAGACTCATCCGTACCAGCAACCAGGTAGGCGCGGCGGTCAGCAGTACCAGGGTGAGCGCATAGGGGGCGGCGACCCGGAAATCGAGCACTTCGCCGTCGGTGGTGCTCCAGAGGCGGGTTGCCAGGGTATGAACGCCGGTCGGCCGCATCAGGAGTGTCATCGTGAGCTCTTTGGAGATATTGAGCGCCACCAGCATGGCGCCGGCAAGAATGCCGGGAAGAGCAAGCGGCAGGGTGACGCGCAGAAAGGTGCCAAAACTGCCGGCGCCAAGGGTTTGGGCGACGTGTTCCAGACTCGCTTGCGCCTGGCTCAGACCGGCGCGCTGGGGACCGATGGCCACCGGCAGATAAAGAATGGCGTAGCCAGCGATCAGGATGGCCGAGGTCTGATAGACCGGATGCAGATGCCGGGCGGTGAAATAGATGAGCGCCAGCGCCACGATCACTCCCGGCAGGGAGTGGGAGATCCAGGCCAGCCGTTCGAGGACGATGCTGAGACGACTGGGATAGCGTGTGATGAGCAAACTCACGAAGAGTGCCAGGAACGAACAGACGACCGCGCCCGAGAAGGCGTAGAGGATGGTCACCCGGGCTGCCAGCCAGAGTTCGTTCCAATCGACCTGATTCGATTGGAAGACGATTTCCTGCAAACCCCGCAGCATACCGAAGAGGGGGGCGCCGAGTGAGAGCGCGCTGAACCCTGCGCTGAACAGCAAGAGCGGCCAGCGAAGAAAGCCGAGTCGCCAGGGCGTCATTGGCGCGGCAACCCCGGCGCCGATGCGGATCGGCACAACCGCGGCGCGCAGCAGCAGATAGTCGCTGGCAAGAATGATGAGCGCCAGCGCCAGCAGGACGAGCGACAGCGCGCGCGCGGCATCGGCGGCGCCGAGATAGAGTGCCCGTTGCACGATCGAGGTGGTGAGGGTTTGGTAGCGGAGCAATTGGATGGCGCCGTATTCCGCCACGACGTGCAGGGCAATGATCAGCGCGCCGCCGGAAATGGGCCGGCGCAGCAGTGGGAGCGAAACCTGCATATAGGCGCTGAAGCGCGAGCGGCCGAGCGATCGCGCGACGGCTTCATGCGAGGCATCGAGACCGCGCAGGGCGGCCACGGTCGGGAGGTAGACATAGGGATAGAGCGAGAGCGACAGCACCAGCAGTACCCCGGGAAACGAATAGAGCACCCGCGATTGTGGGGCGTATTCGAAGCTGAGCGCGACCCAGGTATAGCTGGAAACGAAGGCGGGCACCCCGAGCGGCAGCGTGAACATAACCGTCCAGAAGCGGCGCCCGGGCAGATCGGTGCTGGAGACGATGGTTGCCAGCACGACTCCGATGACCGTGGTCGTGATGGTGACGGCAATGACCAGCTCGATGGTATCGATCGTCAGGGTGCGGGTGCTGGGACTGTGCAGAAACCGGCGAACGGTATCGAAATCGAGCCCTTCCCGCGCGACCAGATAGAGCACCGGCAGTAGCGAGAAGAGCACGATGATGCCCGCGATGGCGACCAAAAGAATGGGGGCCCCTCCAAAAAGCGGCCCCCGCGACATGCTCTTCGGTTCCGGCGTCTGGATAGGTTCCTTGCCGGTCGCGGGCAAGCGAGTCGATGTCAATCTAGATAATTCCAGCCTCGATAATGAGCTCGGCAGCCTTGGATGGATCCTTGAGGGATCCCTGGTCGAACACCGGCGGGTCCAGTTCGTTCAGCGGGGGCAGATCGTAGCTGCTCTCCACCCCCGGCGCCAGCGGGTATTGTGGCGTATTCGCGGCGATGATCGCCTGACCGCCGGCCGGGTTGCCCATCCAGGCGACGAATTGCGCGGCCAGTTCGGGTTGCTTGCTGGCGGTGGGAATCCCGACCGCCGAGGCAAAGATCAAGCCGCCGGGATCCTGTCCCTTCACCCAGTGGACCCGGCTTTGCAGCTCGCCGGCTCCGCCTTTTTCGCGGGCGAGGATATACCAGTAATAGTGATTGCTGAGACCGAACGGAATCTGGCCCGCTTCGACAGCGTCACGGATCGCGCCATTCTTGACCAGATTCTCACCGTTCTTCTGGATCCCCTTCAGCCAGGCCAGCGTGTCGTCTTCGCCGATGGTATTGACCAGATAGACGACGGTGCTGGTGAATGCGCCGCTGGGCGCGTAGGCAAACCGCCCCTTCCATTCGTCGTTGACGAGGTCGAGCACACTGGCCGGCAGGGCGCTTTCCTCGATCAGATTGGGATTGAAAAACATCACCCGGCTGCGAGCGGCATAGGGGAGCCAATTGCCGGTGGACGGAACGAAACGCTCGTCCACCTGGGCCAGCGCGGCCGGATCGACCGGGGCCAGCAGTCCCTGGGCATCGAGCGCGGCCGCCGGGCCGGGCTCTTCGGTGAGGAGAGCGTCGGCATTGGTGGCATCGCCTTCCTCGATGATCTGATTGACCAGGTCGGCATCTTCACCGGCGCGCACGGTGACGCCGATGCCAGTCGCTGCCGTGAATGCTTCGCCGAGGGCATTGGCCAGCGCCTCGTGTTGACCGGAATAGAGGACGATCGACTGGCCAGTCGGTGAGGCGACAGCGCCGGATTGGGCGCTCGCCCACCGGCCGGTGGTAACCAGGCCGCTCGTTGCCAGAGCACTGGCCTGAATGAATCGTCGCCGGTTCATTCGAATAACCTGCATCGAGAATCTCCTGCCGCTCAGGGCATAGGTCGTCGCGGGACACACGTTGCCCCACCACATTCAAATAAAAACGAATGCGTTTTTCCGTTCACTGGATTGTTGCCGAGTTGACGCCGATGTTCTCCTGGGCGGGCGTCCTTACCTACTGCCCGGTGTGGGCGTAGCTTGCGGATAGACACTGGCGGCCCCGGAAACGCCAATCGAGAGCATCTCGCCGCGGCGGGCCAACTCCGGCCGCAGCACGCGGGCCGCCACCGGGAATTTTTGGCCGTCCGATTCGACCTCCAGTTGCAGGAGCGCGTCATGACCGAAGAACGTGGCAGCGCACACGCAGGCCGGTACACCCTTGGTGTCGGCAATGATCTGTTCCGGCCGGAGCATGACAGTGCAAAGCTCACAGGCGCCGACATTGCCGCAGATGCGCGCATCGAGCCGGCCGAGCGGGGTATCGACATGGCAGCCGGTATCGAGCATTTGTCCGGGAAGGAGCACCGCTTCGCCCAGGAAGGTGGCCGTCCAGAGCTCGCTCGGGGCGGCATAGAGTTCGTCGGGCGAGGCGGATTGCACGATGACGCCATCGCGCATCACGATGACCTGATCGGCCAGCGACAGCGCTTCTTCCTGGTCGTGCGTCACCAGCAGGGCAGTCGTCCGGGTCGAGCGGAGGATCTCCCTCAGCTCTTCCCGGAGTTCGACGCGCAAGCCGGCGTCGAGCGCGGAAAACGGCTCGTCCAGCAGGATGAGCCGGGGATTTGGCGCAAGCGCGCGGGCAATGGCGACACGCTGCTGCTGACCGCCGGAGAGCTCCGACGGGCGCCGCCGCTCGTATCCGGCGAGACCCACCAGCTCCAGCAATTCCGAGATGCGCCGCGATACCGCCGACCGCTGGGAGGGGCGGAGGGACGGACGGCCGGAGCGCAATCCGAAGCCGACATTTTCGGCAACCGAAAGATGCGGGAAGAGCGCGCCTTCCTGCGGAACGAGACCGATACGCCGGCGATCGGGAGAAACATGATGATCACGGTCGTCGAGGACATCGTCGCCAATCTGGACGCGGCCGCCGTCCGGGCGCTCGATTCCGGCCAGAACGCGCAGCAGGGTCGACTTGCCGCAACCGGAGGCGCCCAGGATGGCGGTGAAGCTGGATTCTGGCACCGAGAATGAGACCGATTGCAACGCGGCGACCGGAAGACCGCGCGCCCAAAAGGTCTTGCGCACCTCCTCGATCTTCAAAAAACCGTCGCTCATGTTCGATCCCTCGTGGTCGATTTCCATTTCCGAGGAGTTTAGTCTGATATGGAGTTGGCGGTCAAGATTGTTGGGCAGAAATATGGCGAATCGATAGGGCCGGGTATCGGGGTTCAGGAGCCGGAGATGGTTGGGTGGCGGGGAGGGGAGATCAGCCGGATGAGCGGGCGCGGAAAACGCCGGCGGCGGCGGAGAGGGTGCTGAATTGCGCTCCGGCAGATTGGAAATGCTCGATCAGGCGTTCGAGCATGAGGATGCGGTGACCGCGGCCGATGACTTGCGGGTGCATGGTGAGGGTGAAGACGCCATTGGGGACATCGCGCACCATGAAATCGAATTCGTCGCGCCAGATTTCTTCGACTTTCGATGCCGCCGAGAGCCCAGGGGAAACCCGGTTTGCCAGGCGGATGTATTCGAAATGGGGAAAGTCGTCCAGCAGCCAGGAGACCGGCATTTCCACCAGATCGACCGGCTTGCCGAAACGATACGGTCCGTCCGGGTCGATCACATCGCCGGTGCGGCACCAATAGGGGGTGAAATCGCTGGCCATGAGTGAGCTTTCATAGCGAAAGCCGTGCGCCAGCAGGAGGTCGATGGTATGCGGGCTGTTGTCCCAGGCCGGGGAGCGATAGCCGACCGGGCGCACGCCCGCGATGGCATCGAGCGCGGCCAAACCGCGCAGCAAGACCCGTTCCTCTTCCTCGGGGGAGAGGTCGATCGGGTTTTCGTGCAGATAGCCATGGTGGCCGATTTCGTGTCCGGCTTCGGCGATCGCCCGGGTTTGGCCCGGATAGGTTTCGGCGGTGTGGCCGGTGACGAAGAAGGTTGCGGGAATGGCAGCGCGTTCCAGCAGGCGCAAGATGCGCTCTACCCCGACCGCTCCGAATTCGCCGCGGGAGATCATGGACGGGGATTTCGCGCCCATCGGACCGATCCAGAGCGAGATGGCATCGAAATCGAACGACAGGCAAACGGTGGACTCGTTCATGGACTCCAACCTCGGACCGCAGTTTCCTGCAGCAGAGTATCCCACGCGGGTTTGGGGGCGCCGTCGCCATCCCAGAGCCGCAATCCGATCGAGCCGATCAGCGCCACATAGGGGTCGCGTCGCTGATCGGGCGGTCGGTCGAGATGACCGAGCTCTCGCGGTGCGTAATCGTATTCGGTCCAGAGGGTGATGGAGCGGATCTGATCCGCATGCTGATCCCAGGCGGCAAAGAGCTCGTGGATGAATTGCGCCTGAAGGTCGAGTGAGCTGCCATTGACTTCGCTGGAGGGAAAGCCGGTTTCGACGATACGGATGATTCGATCGGGATAGCGCGCGGTGAGCGCATCGAAATCGGCTGCGATCTCCGATGGATCGCGGACGTTCGACCCGTCGAGCGGGTAATAGGAGGTGGCGATGATATCGGAAATGGCGTCGACGGCTTGCCAGTCGTCGGGGTCGCGCAGGCGGCTGGAGGTCGAGCTTTGCACCCCGACCTCGGTACCGGGGCGGCGTTCGTGCACGAAGTCGGCCGCATTGGCGGCGAAGGCCGCGTAACGCGCCCAGGCATCCGAATCGTCGCCCAGATAGCGATCGGCTTCGACCCCGACCAGCAGCAGATTGACATTGGCGCCTTGCAGAACGGTCAGGACATGATCGAGCAGCGCAAGATAGCGGGTCATGACATCCGGATCGTCGAATACCCGGTCGTTCAGATCGCGCGGCATGGAGAGCTTGCCGCCGGATATGGGGGTGATGGCGAGGTCGATCGACAATCCCATCGCTGGCAGGATGAGCGCCGCGATGGCCAGACTGCGGTCGTCATAGGTTTGAGGTTCGGGTTCGAGACTGCGCCAGGAGAAGGTCAAGGGCACACGGGTGGCGCCTGCCTCGATGGCCAGCGCCAGTGCGGTTTCGAAGTCGCCATGCTCGGGAACGGTGATCGCCATACCCAGCGACCGCCCATCCGGCTGGCTGGCCAGGAGGGGAGCGCCACTCGAAGCAATGAGAAGCAGTGCAAGCGCGAACGCGCGAACGAGCGTCATAGGCCGCCAGGGTACGCAAGCAACTGGTGCCAGGACAGCCGCCTTGCCCTCTGACCATTGGTGTACATCATAATGAATTTGCGCGGCCGGGCGCGAAGCGCCTTGCTGAATCGGATGTCGTTCGGGGATTCCGGGCAGTGAGAACCGCTCCCGCTGATGAGTTCCGAGCGGCGCCGGGCCGAATCGATCTATGAGCCGCGTGATGAGGGAATGTCATGAGTGAAAACGTACAACCAATTTCCATCGAATACCCGAGCGACGGGGGTACGCCAAAGCTGCGCTTGACCCTGGCGCCGATCCGGTTGCGGATCGTGACTGCCGATCAGGAGCAATGGTTGACCGGAACCTTTACCGATCCGACCGGTCAGATGCCGCTCAATGTGCAGACCGATGGTGCGAACTTGCGCATGTCGTCGAGCAAGAATGTGACGGCGTTTCGGCGGTTCAAGGCGCCGGAGCTGGAATTGACCATCAGTACGCGACGGCCGTTCGAGCTGTCGATGGACCTGGGCGCGTCGGATCAGACACAGGTCGAGCTGGGTGGACTGCCGCTGACCAGTCTGGATGTCAAGCTGGGCGCGGGCCAGGCGAGCTTTGGTTGCTCGCGGCCGAACCCGCAGGAGATGAACAGCTTCGCGCTCAAGACCGGCGCGGCCGAGATCTCTCTCAGTGGGCTGGGCAATACGAACGCGCGCAAGATCGATATCGACGGTGGCGCGGCGACGGTCAAGGTCGATTTCGGGGGTGCATTGCGGCGAGATATGGATGCGTCGATCCGCACCGGCATGGCCGCCACCGAGATCGTGGTGCCGAAGACGACTGCCTCCCGGATCCGCACCAAGACGGCGCTGGCCGGTATCGATGTCGGCGATGGCTTCACGGTCAAGGATGGGGCGTTCACGACCCTCGCCTATATCGGCGGGCAGCAACCGGTATTGACCATCGATTTGCAGTCGGCGCTGGGATCGGTGTCGTTGAAGATCGACGACAGTATCGCTTTGCCATCCTGAGCAGCATTGCAGAGACAAGGGCCGCAGGATTGGCTGTGGCCCTCGTTCGTCCGGTTTGCGGCGGGTGCAGGCAAGCGTCTGGGACCCGGATGTCCAGGGATGAATCCATGGAATACAGCAGCTCCCAAATCGATAGCCACACTGGGCTGGGTTGCCGGGCCGCGCGGTCATCGGTCTGCGGCCGATCGCAGGACACGGAGGTCCAGCGCTACGATCACTACCTTCGCACGGAGTTTCGCTACCGTTGTGGACCTTGCTTTAGGGCGATTGCTGGAGGAAGGATTGTCACTCTGACCGAAGGGAAGCCCGAAGGATTCCCCGAGGGGATCTGGTCGCCGAGGTCGCCAAGAATGGCGACGCTACGATGAGTCTCGAGATCAGAACGCCGAAGTTGCAGTGAACCTCCGGATGGCGGCCGGAGGTTCACTGCAACTTCTTTGGTTGAGCACGATGCGAGCTGGAACGGCCCCGTGAAGTATCAGAGGAGGATCGCTCGCCGCCAGCTTCGGGCCGAAGGTTAGGCGGTCCCCGGTCGTGCCTGGCGGCGAGCGAGTGAGTGGTGAGACTCGCTCTCTATAGTGCCCGAAAGCGTGCGGGTGTACACCCTACTTTTGGAGGGTTTTTTCGTCCGGCTACTCATTTGCTCGAGGGTGGCGGTTTGCGCTCAGACGGGGGGAAGGAATCCGTTGCGGACGGCCCAGGCCGCCAGGGCCGCGCGTGAGCCGAGATCGAGCTTGCGCATGATGCTCTGCACATGTCCTTTGACCGTGGTCACGCTGATATAGAGCGCATCGGCGATTTCCGGATTGGTGGCGCCGGTTGCCAGCAGGCGCAGAACGTCGGCCTCCCGGCTGGTGAGCCCGTGCGAGAGCGATGGGGACGGTATGGGTTGCGCGTTGGCGAGCTGTTCGCTGGCTTCCAGCGCCGCAGCGATCAGCGCCTCCTCGGAAAGACCGCGGCCAGCTTCCCATTCCTCTTGCATGCGGGCGGGGGAGAGCTGGGCGCGCACACGCCCGACCTCCTGTTCATATTCGGCCCGGTAGACCGGCCACATGGGGGTGCCGAACCGTTCCTGGACGATCTCGGTCATCCCGTAGAGTCTGGCCGCCAATTCGGGGCGCCCGGTGGCGCCGGCGATATCGGCCAGGTTTTCGATGGATTGCGCGCCCTCGGACAGATCGCCGATAGCGTGAAAATTGCGGAGCGCCGCGCCCACATCGGCCGCGGCGGCGGTGAATCGCCCGGCTTTGTATTCCAGATATCCCAGGTGGTTGAGCGACCGGGCAATCCCCCGGAGGTTGTGCAGTTCCCGATAGATGGCCAAACCCTCGCGGCAGCGATCTTCCGCGGCGGCGAGATCGGCCGGGTCGCCGGGGCGGCCGGGCGACCCGAAGTTGCCCAGTTTGGCGAGCTGGACCAACACATAGCCGGTCCAATACCGGTCTGCATTGGCTCGATAGATAGCCAATGCTTCCTCATAGTGTGTTCGAGCGTTCGGACCGTCGCCGGTGCCGCGCGCCAGATTGCCGAGGGTGCAATGAGCATCGGCCGATGCCGGGCGGTCGTCGAGCGCCGTGGCGTCGGCCAGCGCCGTGGTGGCCAGTTCTGCCGCGAGAGGGAAATCGTCGAGGGTGGTGGCAAGCCGGGCAGCCAGCAGGCGAGCGCGCAGTGTCGTTTCCGGGGGAGTGGCTGGGTCGAGCTGGGGCAGGGTCGTGATCAGGAGCTGCAGGCCTTCGCGCTGGTGCCCCAGCGCGGACCAGAGGGGTGTCAGCGC
>WBZR01003873.1_pt1 | contig 12868 bp, 11 predicted proteins | sample 5204231 | NCBI WGS metagenome assembly WBZR01 (sample SAMN12412403, study PRJNA552823) | activated sludge metagenome | isolation source: activated sludge from anammox sidestream of wastewater treatment plant... | place: USA: Virginia | collected 2017-08
GCGCGGCGCACCTGCGGCTCGAGGCGCCCGGGGACGTGACGCAGATGGGGACGTTCGACGTGGCGCTGGTGCTGGCGCCGGGCGCGGCGAGGGATGCCCTGGACCTCGGGGCGTGGGAGGCCACGCTGCGGGTGCCGGCGGCGGCGTTCGACGTGATCGGCCTCGCGGCCGACGGCGCGTGGGCAGGCGCGGCGGGCCGCCTGGGTCCGGTGGTGGCGGGCGACACGGTCCGGCTGGGCGGCTTCCGCGCGGGCGCGGGCACCGCCGCGGCGGGCGAGGTGGCGCTGGCCCGGCTGACGCTGCGCGCGCGGCGGGCGGGGCCGGTGGCGATCGGCGTGGCGGCCGCGCAGGCGGCGACGGGCCGCGGCGGCGTCTACACGGTGACGGCGGACGGGGTGACGGTGTCGCCCGTGCCGTGGCAGCCGGTGACGGCGCTGTTCCTGCCGGCGATCGCGCCGCGGTAGCGGCGAGACGGGGACAGCCCGGCCGGCCGGCGCGCGGGCGCCGGCCGGCCGGGCCGATGCCCATCGGAATGCCGAGGCAAGACGGCCTTGGGAATCGGTGCGACTTCCCATGCGTACCGCAGGCCGGTCCTATAGAGGCCTCGACCCCAGCACGCATGCGTGATGCCGGCGATCGTCCGGCTCCCGGTAACGTCCCGCCGCGCTACCCCCCCGCCGCCCCCCGCTGCGCCAGCCGCCCGCCCGCGTAGGCCAGCGGCAGGAACACCACCAGCGTGGCGATCACCATCCACGTCGGGTGCGGGATCGTCACGAGGTTCGAGACGCCGGCAAGCATCAGCACCCCGCCGACGACCAGCGCGTGCCGCAGCTTGCGCGCCGCCGCCAGACGAGCCGCGACCCAGCCGCCTCCGAACGACCCGGCGGCATAGGCCAGGATCACGAACACCATGGCGCCCAGCGGCACCTGCCCAGCCTGCATCGCCCGGGCCAGCGACTCCGGATCCCCCATCGGATCGACGCCCGCCGGCAGCGGGAACAAACGCATGCCGGCCAGCTCGAACGCCATCACCAACACGAAGCCGATCACCAGACCGGCGACCACCACGCCGAGACTCCGCAGCATCGCCATGCCTCCCAAGGGGTCGAGGGTCCCGCGTCGTCGCGGGACTAGCTCATACGTTCGCCACGGCCCAGTGTAACCGATATCGGCGGCACTTGTCAACAAGGTGGTGCGCCCCCCCGCCGCGCTCGCGGCCTGCCCACATCCGTCACCGCGCCGCCGCGCCGAGCTCGCGCTCCAGCGCCTTGACGATCCGCGCCCGCGCGCCGTCGGCCACCTTGCCCTCGAGCGTCTTGTCGGGCGCCTGCAGCGTCAGCGACCACGCCAGGCTCTTCTTGCCCGCGCCGACCTGCGCGCCGCGGTACACGTCGAAGAGCACCACGTCCGCCAACAGCGCGCCGCCCGCGCGCCGGATCGCCGCCTCGACGTCCGCCGCGGCCACCGCCTCGTCGACCACCACCGCCAGGTCGCGCAGCATCGCCGGGTACACCGAGAACGGCCGGAACGGCCGCACCCGGCCCGCCGCACGCTCGAGCGCGTCGAGGTCGAGGTCCGCCGCCGCCACCGGATCGTCGCCGAGCCCCCATTGCCGGCGCACCAGCGGGTGGAGCTCGCCGACGTGGCCCAGCACCGCGTCGCCCGACCGCACCTCGGCCGTCCGCCCCGGGTGGAACGACGCATGTCGGCCCGGCGACCACGCCGCGTCGACCTCGAGCGCCGCCAGCACCCGCTCGACCGCGCCCTTGGCGTCGTAGAAGTCCAGCTTGCGCCCGCCGCCCGTGCGCCAACCCGCCGCCTCCGCCGCGCCCGTCAGCACCACGCCCAGCCGCCGCGGCTCGTCCGGCAGCGCCTCGCCCGGCCGCGGGTGGAACACCCGCCCCAGCTCGAACAGCGCCACCCGGTCGCGGAAGCGCAGGTTGCCCGCCGTGGCCTCGAGCAGGCCCGTGAGGATCGAGCGCCGCAGCGCCGCCCGCTCCGGGCTGATCGGATTGCGCAGCGTGACGTGTTCGGGCGTGCCGCCGGCATCCGCGTCCCCCGCCCCGGGCACCAGCCGCGCCTCGGCGCGCGGCGCGACCAGCCGATAGCTGATGGCCTCCTGGAGCCCCGCCGCCACCAGCGCGTCGCGCACCGCCTCGTCGACCTCCCAGGTCGGGTTGTCGCGCTGCGGCGGCAGCGGGTCCGCCATCCGCGTGCCCGGCAGCCGGTCGTAGCCGTAGACGCGCGCCACCTCCTCGATCAGGTCGACCGGCAGCGCCACGTCCATCCGGTGCGGCGGGACCACCGCCTCGACCGCCGTGATGGCCCCGGTGGCGCCGTCGACGTGGTGGGTCAGGTCGAACGCGAGTCGCTCGAGGATGCCGAGCACCGCGTCGACCGGGACCTCGATCCCGAGCGTGCGCCGGATGTCGCGCAGCGGCAGCGTCACCAGCACCGGCGCCGGCGGCCGCGGGTAGGCGTCCGCGACGGTGCCCACCGCCCGGCCCCCGGCCAGCTCGGACAGCAGCGCCGCGGCACGCGCCGCGCCGGTCTCGGCCAGCGCCGGGTGGACCCCGCGGCCGAACCGGGCGGCGCTCTCGCTGGTCAGCTTGAGCATGCGGCTCGTGCGCCGCACGTTGATGAAGTCGAACGCCGCCGCCTCGAGCAGCACGTGGCGCGTCCCGTCGTCGACCTCGGTGTCGGCGCCGCCCATGATGCCCGCAATGGCCACCGGCCCGGCCGCGTCGGCGATCAGCAGCGTGTCGCCGTCGAGGGCGCGGTCCACCCCGTCGAGCGTCGTCATGCGCTCGCCGGGCGCGGCGCGGCGGACGACGATCCGCGGGACACCGCCCCCGGCCCGCGCGACGAGCTTGTCGTGGTCGAACGCGTGCAGCGGCTCGCCCCACTCCAGCATCGCGTAGTTGGTGACGTCGACGACGTTGTTGATCGGCCGCATGCCCGCCAGCGTCAGCCGCCGCCGCAGCCACTCCGGCGACGGGCCGAGGCGTACGTCGCGCACCAGGCGCGCCGTGTAGCGCGGGCAGAGGTCGGGCGCCTCGATCGCCACCGCGCACAGGTCGCCGGCGTCGTCCGCGACCACGGCGGTCGCGGCGGGCGCGGGCGGGGGCGTCGACCCTGCGGCCCGCGGCGCCCCACGGCCTTCTGCGCCCGCCCCTCCCAACGGCGCACCGGTCGCCGGGTCCACCCCGCGGAGCGGCCGGTCGAGGATCGCCGCGGTCTCGCGCGCCAGGCCGACGACGTTCATCGCGCGCGCCATGTTGGCCGTGATGGCGACCTCGACGACGACGTCGCCGAGCACGTCGGCCAGCGGTCGGCCGACCGGCGCGCCGTCGTCGAGGATGAGGATGCCCTCGTGGTCGTCCGACAGCCCGATCTCCTTGGCGGAGCACACCATGGCGTCGCTCATCACGCCGCGCACCGGCCGGCCCTTCAGCACCACCTTGTGCCAGCCCGCCGCGTGGCCGTCGAACAGCTCGACCCCCTCGCGCGCGAACACCACCTTGAGCGGGCGATCGAGCGCCCCCGCCTCGCGCAGCGGCAAGAGGTTCGGCGCACCGGTCACCACCCGGTGCGGCGCACCCGCGCCGTAGTCCACGTCCGCGAGCACCAGCCGGTCGGCGTTGGGGTGCGGGTGGACGGCCGTCACCGCGCCCACCAGCAGCCGCTCGCGGTCCCACCAGTCGCCGATCCGCTCGACGCCCTCGACCTCGAGGCCCGCCTGCGTCCAGCGCTCGACCAGCGTCTCGACGGCGACGCCGTCGAGGTCGACGTATTCCTTCAGCCAGCTCAACACCACGCGCATGGTCGCCCCCCTACCGCAACTGTTCCAGGAACCGCAGGTCGTTGGCCCAGAAGTGCCGGATGTCGTCGATGCCGTAGCGCAGGAGCGCCACCCGCTCGACGCCGCCACCGAACGCGAAGCCCGTGAAGCGGTCCGGATCGTAGCCCCCGTTGGCCAGCACCGTCGGGTGCACCATCCCGCAGCCCATGATCTCCAGCCAGCCGCCGCCCTTGCAGATCTGGCAGCCCCGGCCGCCGCACAGCATGCAGCTCACGTCGACCTCGGCCGACGGCTCGGTGAACGGGAAGTAGCTCGCCCGGAACCGCACCGCCCGGTCGGGGCCGTACAGCCGCCGCACGAAGTTCTCGACCGTGCCCTTGAGGTCGGCCATCGTGATCCCCTCGCCGATGGCCAGGCCCTCGATCTGGGTGAACTGGATCTCGCTGCGCGCCGTGATCTTCTCGTTGCGGTAGACCACGCCGGGCAGGATGATGCGCAGCGGCTCGGGCGCGTGCTCGCGCATCGCGTGGATCTGCCCGGGCGACGTGTGGGTGCGCAGGACGACGTCGTCGGTGACGTAGAACGTGTCCTGCATGTCGCGCGCCGGGTGGTGCGGCGGCGTGTTGAGCAGCGTGAAGTTCAGGTCGTCGGTCTCGACCTCGCGGCTCTGGTACACCTGGAACCCCATGTCGGCGAAGATCCGGCAGATCCGCCGCAGCGCGCGCGTGACCGGGTGCAGCCCGCCGCGCGGCGGGAGCGTCCCGGGCAGCGTGACGTCGATGCGGTCGCTCCCCAGGGCTTCCCCCAGCGCGCGCGCCTCGAGCGCGGCGCGGCGCGCCTCGAACGCCGCCTCGAGCGCCTGCCGGGCCGCGTTGACCGCCGCGCCGAAGGCCGGCCGCTCGTCGGCGGGCACGGCCTTGATCTGCCCGAGCAGCGCCGCCACGGCGCTGGCGCGGCCGAGCGCCGCCGTGCGCCAGGCCTCGAGCGCCGCGGCGTCGTCGACGGCGTCGAGCGCCGCCAGCGCCGCGTCGCGCTGGCGCTGCACCTCGTCGATGCGCATGTCCGAGTCTCCTTTCGACCGACCCGGCGCGCCGGCCGCCGGGAACAAAAAAACGCCCGCCCCCAAGGGACGAGCGTGATGCCCGCGGTACCACCCTTGTTGGCCGCCGGTGCCCGCGCGCCGGGCGGCCCCCTCGTCGCCGACGGCGCCCGCCTCGCCCTCCCTGGGCGGCGAACGGCGCGATCGGCTGCCCGGATCACGGTGGGCGGCCGGGGCGAACTACTCGGCGCGGTGCGCCTTTCCCCCGCCCGGCTCGGGAGTGAACTTCGGCCGGTGGCGTCTGGAGGGGACTTCCAGTCACGATCCCCTCTCCCTGGCAGCGCCCGCCGGCTTACTCTCTCCGTCTCAGCCTTTGGCTCGGTTGTCGGCCGCCACGCCCCTGTCGGGGCGCCGCGGCGGCGACACTCTAGCGCATCGGGGGGCGCCGCGTCAAGCCGCGGCGATGGCTCGGCCGGGCGGACGGGCGCGCCGTGCCCGCGCGGCGCGCCAGCGACACGTGCCGACCGCCATGCCCGCCATGATCGCAAACGCCGTCGAAGCCGTCGCCGCATGGTGGCCGAACACGTTGGCGGCCGAGGTGATGTAGCGAAAGCCGGGCGGCGTGAACACGAGGTGGTGCGCCAGGGGCGCCGCGAGGCAGATCCACGTCAGGCCGGCCGCGAACAGCGGCGCGGTGCCCGGCCACGGACGGCGCCCGGGCGCGACGGTGAGGATCCACAGCCATGCCGCGCCGGCCGCCAGCCCTGCGCCGGCGATGAGCGGCGGCGGCGGGGTGTCGTGGATGCCGAGCCCCGGCAGCTCGAGCGCGCGCCACGTCAGCGCGGGCACCGCCACCCCGATGCCGTCGAGGCCCGCCCACGCCAGCGCCACCGGGTCGCGCGCTGCGCGTCGCGCGGGCGCCAGCGCCAGGGCGAGCCCGGCCAGCGCCACGCCCGCGACGGACAGCGCGAGGCCTGGCGGCAGCGTCGGGTGGTTCTGGGTCATGGCGATCGCCGGGATCCCGACCGCCACGCACGGTGCCGCCGCAAGCCACGTGCGCCATGCGGCCGGGACGTCGACGGGCCGGCCGCGGCGCCGCGCCGCGGCGCCGGCCAGCGCGGCCAGCCCGTTGTAGGCCACGCACACCACCCCGGCCGCGACGAAGCCGGTCATCCAGTACCGGCTGCGCGTGACCGGGTCGAACGGCGTCGCCGCCGGCTCGCCGATCCGGTCGCGGTGCCCGTATAGGAAGACCGCATGCCGGTCGGCGACCGCAAACCAGTGGTACGCCAGCGCGACGACGACGGTCGCGACCGCCCCGCCGTGGACGAGCGCGGCCCGCCACGGACCGTCTCGCCCCGCCGTCATCCCCGCTTCTCCGCCACCAGCCAGTGCGACAGGCCGAGCCGGCGCAGCGGCGTCCGCTCGAGCGCGTACGTGGCGCGGCGCACGATCGCCCCCAGCCGCGGCCGGCGCGCCGCCAGCTTGTCGTAGCCCGGGAACACCTGGGTGTGCGCCACGACGTCCACCGGCAGCCCGTCGAAGAGGCCCCGCAGCGTGCCCGACGTGTACACCCGGACGTGCGGCGCCAGACGGTTGCGGGCCGGGTCCGGCAGGTAGTTGACGCCGGGGATGTTCCCGAACCGGTAGCGCCCGCGCCACCACACCCCGTGCGTCTCCCACGGCCAGCCGCGGTTGGGGACGAACACCAGCACCCGCCCCCGGGGCCGCAGCACGCGGACCGCCTCGCGCACCGTGCCGCGGTCGTCGCGCACGTGCTCGAGCACCTCGTGCAGCAGCACCGCGTCGACGCTGGCGTCGGCGAACGGCAGCGCCTCGCCGACCGCCGCCACCACGTCGAGGCCCCGTCCCCGCGCCTCGACCGCGCGCGGCCAGTCGATCTCGAGCCCGACCGCCCGCGCCCCCGCCGCCGCCATCTGGGCCGTGTACATCCCGACCCCGCAGCCGAGGTCGAGCACCCGGGCCCCGGGCAACGGCACGGCCGCCGCGATCATCGCCAGGCGCCGGTCCTGCCCCGCCCGCCAGACGTAGCTCGCCAGCCCGCGGCTGGCGGCCTCGGGCTGCGCGGCGGTGGTCGGAGTCGACGGGGCGGGCGGCGGCATGGGAGGCATGGCTCGGTCCTCGGCGGCGGGGGTTGCGATCGCGGGGCGCGGTGATAGTATATGCACCTGGGCCGCGCACGGCCCCACGCCGCATGAGCCAACCTCCCTCCCTCCGCCCCGCCCCGCCCCGCCCGCCGTCGGCCTCGCGGAAGGCGCCGCTGGACGCCGAAGCGTCACCGCGGCCGCCGCTCCCGCCGGTGCTGCGGCGCATCCACTGGCTGTGGCGCCTCGCGTTCGTCGGACTGGTCTGGGCCGGCGGGATGTTGGCGGTGACGTGGGCGTCGGGGCGACTCACCGTCCCGGTCGCCTCCCCGACGCCCGCCGCATCCCCGCCGGACGACGGCTCGACCGCCCCTCTCGCCACCAGCGCGGCGCACGCCGACGTGCCGACGTTCACGCCGGGCCCCACGCCGGCCGCGGCCACGGTCGCCCCGCCGACGGCGCCGCTGCCGGTCGGCCGCGTCGGGCTGCTCGTCGGCCATTGGCAGCACGACAGCGGCACCGTCTGCGCCGACGGCCTGCGCGAGGTCGACGTGACCACCGACGTCGCGCTGCGCACGCGCGCCATCCTCGAGGCGCGCGGGCTCACGGTCGACCTCCTGCCGGAGCACGATCCCCACGTGCCGCAGCCGCCCACCCAAGGCTATCGCGCGGCGGCGCTCGTCGCCATCCACGCCGACACGTGCGAGTGGCCGGGGCTCAGCGGCTTCAAGGTCGCCCGCTGGCGCTACAGCGACATGCCGGCGGTCGACGACCGGTTGGTCACGTGCCTCGAAGACGCCTACGCCGCCGCCACGGGCCTGCCGCGCAACGACGACACCATCTCGGTCAACATGTGGAACTACTACGCGTTCCGCGAGATCGGGGTGGACACGCCGGCCGCGATCATCGAGCTGGCCTTCCTGCTCGGCGACCGCGCGTTCGTCGACGCCCACCGCTACGAGATGGCGCTGGGTGTGGCCGACGGGATCAGCTGCTTCCTCGAGGGACGCTAGAGCGCCGGCGGCCAGGGCTTGGCCCGCGAGCGGCGGTACGGCTGCGCGGCCGGGTCGACCGCGCCGGGCGCATGTCGTCGATGGGGGAGGGGCAGCTGGGTTGCTTCAGTGCCTTGGCCGCGCTGTTGTCGTCCAGTCTGGAGATGTGGTTCCTGGGGCCGCGGGCTTCCAGCCCGCTTGGACGGCCGGGCGGGCTGGAAGCCCGCGGTCCCAGGGGGTCCGCCAACGATCGAATGCGCCCGCCCGCGCCCGCTCAGGCCGACTCCGACGCCGCCGCCCGTTGGAAGATCAGGTCGACCGGGTGGTCGTGCTGCGTCAGGAGCAGCGGCGGCGCCTCGCCGCGCACCGTCTCGGCGCGGATGACGCACTTCTTGATGTCGTCGCGCGACGGGATCTCGTACATCACCTCGAGCAGGATCCGCTCGATGATCGTCCGCAGGCCGCGCGCGCCCGCCTGCGTGCGCATCGACGCCTCGGCCACGCTGCGCAGGGCGTCGGGGGTGAACTGCAGGTCGACCCCGTCCATCGCGAACAGCCGCCGGTACTGCCGCACCAGCGCGTTCTTGGGCTCGACGAGGATGCGCACCAGCATGTCGACGTCGAGCGGCTCGACGCTGACCAGCACCGGCAGGCGCCCGACGAACTCCGGAATCAGCCCGAACTCCAGGAGGTCGTCGGCCGCCACGTGCTGCAGGACGGCGCTCGCATCCGCCCCCCCCTGCGCCGCCTCGGCCGCGCGGAAGCCCAGAACCCCGCGGCTGGTGATGCGCCGGCGCACGATCTCGTCCAGCCCGGGGAAGGCCCCGCCGCAGATGAACAGGATGTTGGAGGTGTCGAGCTGGATGAACTCCTGGTGCGGGTGCTTGCGGCCGCCCTGCGGCGGGATGTGCGCCACCGTGCCCTCGATGATCTTGAGCAGCGCCTGCTGCACGCCCTCGCCCGACACGTCGCGCGTGATCGACGGGTTGTCGCCGGACTTGCGCGCCGTCTTGTCGATCTCGTCGATGTAGATGATGCCCTTGGCCGCCCGCTCGAGGTTTCCGTCGGCGGCCTGGATCAGGCGCAGCAGGATGTTCTCGACGTCCTCGCCGACGTAGCCCGCCTCGGTCAACGCCGTCGCGTCGGCGATGGTGAACGGCACGTCGAGCAGCCGCGCCAGCGTCTGGGCCAGGAGCGTCTTGCCGCAGCCCGTGGGGCCGACCAGGAGGATGTTGGACTTCTGGAGCTCGGCGTCGCCGTCCGGCGCCCCCTCGGTGAAGATCCGCTTGTAGTGGTTGTACACCGCGACCGCCAGCACCTTCTTGGCGTGCGACTGGCCGATGACGTACTCGTTGAGCTTGCCGTAGATCTCGCGCGGCGACGGCATGCGCGGCGAGAAGATGTCCGTCTCGACGGCGCGCGTCTCCTCGTCGGCCAGGATCTCCTTGCACAGGTCGACGCACTCGTCGCAGATGTACACCGAGTCCGGTCCGGCGATCAGCCGGCTGACCTGGTCCTGTTGGCGTTTGCAGAACGAGCACATGTGGCTCGGCCGTCGTGTGCGGGCCATGCTTTCCCCCATCGTCGCGTCGTGTCTCGCGGGCCCGCCGCGCGGCGGGCCCATGCCGGCAAGGCCAGCAATCGGCATGCCAGCCCCGGAGGGCCGGCACCGGCTATCCTTCCTGCCCGGCGGCGGGCTCGAGCGCCGCGGCCGGTGGGGGCTCCGCCCCATCCGCCGTGGGCACCGCCGCGTCCTCGCCCGAGACGATCGCCAACAGCCGCCCGAGCGTGCGGCCCGAGAAGAGCCGCGCGCCGAGCTCGCGCCGCAGCGCGTCGCGGTCCATCTTCCCCCGCCGGCGCGGCCCGCCGCGCAGGAACAGCGCGCTGAACCGGTCGACCTCGCCCTCGACCTCGCCCTTCTCGACACCGATGCCCTCGGCCTCGGCGAAGGCCTGCAAGACGAGCGTCCGGCGCAGCCGGGCCTCGGCCTGCTGCTCGAGGTCAGCCCACAGGCTGTCCTCTTCCTTGGTCTGCATCGCGAGCCAGCGCTCCCACGTGAAGCCCTGCTGCTCCACGCGCTGCCGCAGGTCGGCGGCGAGCTCGCGGGTCTCGTGTTCCAGCATCTGCGGCGCGAACCGCACCCGCGCCTGGTCGACCAGGGCATCGACGGCGCGCGTGACCTGCTCGTCGCGCGCGTCCATGGCGGCGCGCGACGCGAGCTGCTTGCGGAGCTGCTCGCGCAGCGCCTCGAGGTCGGGCATGCCCAGGCGCGCGGCGAAGGCGTCGTCGAGCGGCGGTGCCACGCTCGCCCGCACCTCGGCGACCGCCGCCTCGAACGACACCGTCCGCCCCTGCAGCGCGGCATCGGGCCACACCTCGGAGTACGTGACCTCGAACGCCGCCGACTCGCCGGCGCCCACGCCGACGAGGTGCTCGGGGAGCGTCGCCGGCAGCCCGGCCTCGACGGCCGCCTCTCCGGTGAGCGCGAGGTCGAACGCCTCGCGCTCGACGACGACGTCGTCGCCAAGCCGGCCGGTCAGCGCCACCCGGACCACGTCGCCGGCCACGGCCGGGCGATCGACCGGCATCTGCTCGGCAAGCTCGGCGCGCCAGGCCTCGATCTGGGCGTCGACCGTTGCGTCGTCGACCGGCGGCAGTGGCGGGGCAGGCACCCGCAGGTCGTGATAGGGGCCGAGATCGACGTCGGCGGCGAGCGGAACCACCAAGCGCATCGTCAACGGGTCGCGCGACACGGTCTCGAGCGTCATCGGCGCGGCCGGAACCAGCTTCTCGGCGCGCAGCGCCTCGAGCGGCTTGCGCTGGGCAAGCCGCTCGACCGCCTCGTCGAGCAGGGCGTCGTCGCCGACCACCGCCGCGATGCGCGCGTACGGCACCTTGCCCGGCCGATAGCCGGGGATGCGCTGCCGGCGCGCCAGGTCCTGCGCCACCGCCTGCTTGGCGGCTTCGACCTCCTCCGGCGCGATGACGAGCGTCAACCGCACCTGGCACGGATCGATCGGCTCCGAGGTGATCTGCAAGGTCGATTGCTCCTGACTTGAGACGTTCGTGTGGGGAAGGGGAGACTCGAACTCCCACGGGTCACCCCACATGCTCCTAAGGCATGCGCGTCTGCCGGTTCCGCCACTTCCCCCGTTGGCCGCCGCGCACACGCCGACCGGGGGCCCGCGCAGCCTGCGGCACGGGCGAATTATAAGGCACGGCGGACACCGCGCCTAACCCACCCACGCTCCCATGACCGCCCACTCCTCCTCGGTCGGCAGGTGGTGCTCCGAGCACGCGGCGCGCAGGTGGTCGTCGCGGAAGCGGGCGATCGCCTGGCGCAGCTGGGTCGGGTCGAGCAGCGCCAGGTCGGCGATGGCCCGCACGGCGATGCCGCACACCGGGCACACGACGACGTCGGGCAGCGGCTGGCGCCAGTCCGGGTTGCGGCGCTGCCATTCGAGCATCGCCGGCAGCGGGCCTTCCTTCTCGGGATAGAACACGATCGCGACGCGATCCCTCACCACCGATCCTCCCCCTCGCGATGGCGCCTGTGGCGGCTACTTCGGCGCCTCGACCAGCAGCGTGAAGTCGATTCCCTCGTCGAGGCCGAACACCACCGTGGCGCTGCGCTTCTGGCCGACCGTGGCGTGCCGGGCGCTCAACTGCTCGGCATGCTCGAACACCAGCGCCCCGTCCCGGTCCTCGGGCTCCCCCCAGCCCGCCTCGGGCCAGTGCTCGGCGAACCAGGCCGACAGGGCTGCGGCGTCGACGTCGGCGATCCGGTAGTCCGCGCGGGCGTCGGCGTCGTCGGTGGCGGCGGTGATCTCGATCAGCTCGGCGCCGGCGGGCACCACGACGCCGTCGATGCCCTCGGCCGGCGCGACGGCCAGCGGGTCGACCGGCGTGGGGGTCGCGGTGCGCGGCAGCCGCGCGACGATCGTGGGCGGTGGCACGGGCGTGGCGCCGGCGGGTGCGGCGGGGTCGTCCGGCGCCGAAGCAGCCCCGCCGCAACCGGCGAGGCCGGCGGCCGCAAGGGCGCCGGCGGCGATGACGGCAAGCGAACCTTTGCGCATGGTTACTTGGCATTCCTGGGTGTCGGGGTCACGCCATCGGCGGTGGGATGACGCGGTTGGGATGACAAGACCGCCGGTGTCGGCTTGAGTATACCAAACGGCGGGCGGGCCGGGCCATCGGGCGAGGCCGGCCATCCCTTCTAACGGCGTTCTAGCGATCGGCTAGCGCGGCGCTAACGCGGCCGCGGTAATCTTTGGCGCAGAAGCACACGCGCCCAGGCCGGCGGCTCGGGGCACCGAGCGCCGCCCATCCCATCGTTGAAGGAGATCCAAACCATGACCAAGATCCGTGTGTTCGACCCGATGCGCGACTTCGTCTCGCTGCGCGAGGCGATGGACCGCCTGATGGAGGACAGCTTCGTGCGCGCCCCGCGCGGCGCCAACGGCGCAGACGGCGCGTTCCGGCCGGCGGCCGACGCCTGGGAGACCGACGAAGCCGTCGTCATCGAGCTGGCGCTGCCCGGCGCCAACCCCGAAGACGTCGAGATCACCTACGAGCAGGACACGCTGCTCGTCGGCGGCAGCGTGGACCCGCGCGACGGGTCGCACCCCTACGTCCTGGCCGAGCGCGCCCGCGGCCCCTTCCAGCGGCGCTTCGCGCTCAACACGTCGATCGACGTCGACAAGGCCGAAGCGTCGTTCGACCGCGGCGTGCTGACGCTGCGCCTGCCGAAGAGCGAGGCCATCAAGCCGCGCAAGATCAACGTGCGGGTCAACTGAGATCCGCCGGCTGACGGCGTGACAGAACGTTCGTTCCGTTTCGGCGCTGAGGCTGCCCGGGCGGCGGGTGGCAGATCCTGGGAGCGCCGGCTTCCAGCCGGCAAGATGCCGGCGCTCCCAGGAAGCCCTTCGAT
>WBZR01003880.1_pt1 | contig 12839 bp, 10 predicted proteins | sample 5204231 | NCBI WGS metagenome assembly WBZR01 (sample SAMN12412403, study PRJNA552823) | activated sludge metagenome | isolation source: activated sludge from anammox sidestream of wastewater treatment plant... | place: USA: Virginia | collected 2017-08
CGCGCGGCCGCTCAAGGCCGACGGTTACGAAACCGCAGCCTACCTGCTGGTGTGCGCCGCGGCGCTCGCGCGGGTGTTCGGGCCGATGCTGCTGCCGGCGTACTACGCGGCCTGCGTGCAGGTCTCTGGCCTGTCGTGGGTGGCGGCCTTCGGGCTCTACGCGGTGCGCTACTGGCCGGTGCTCACGCGTCCGCGCCTGGACGGCAAGCCCGGTTAGAAAACCCGCTGGCGTTCCGCGCGTCGCCCGCCGATCCGACCCGGCCCGACCCGGCCCGGCCCAGCCCGGATCGCGGCCCGGATCGCGGCCCGGATCGCGGCCCGGATCGCGGCCCGGATCGCGGCCCGGATCGCGGCCGGGCCTGCCCGGTTACCATCGGGGTTTTCGAACCCACGCGAAAGGCCCCATGGATCCGCACCGCACCCGCGTCGAACACGACCTGCTCGGCGATCGCGCCGTTCCCGACAATGCCTATTACGGCGTGCACACGCTGCGCGCGCTCGAGAATTTCCCGATCAGCGACACGCCGATCTCGATCTATCCGGCGCTGATCCGCGCGCTGGCCTGCATCAAGCAGGCGGCGGCCATGGCCAACAACGAACTGGGCCTGCTCGACGACGAGCGCGCCGGCTTCATCGTGCGCGCCTGCGAGGAGGTGCGCGAAGGCAGGCTGCACGGGCAGTTCGTCGTCGACGTGATCCAGGGCGGGGCCGGGACGTCGACCAACATGAACGCCAACGAGGTGATCTGCAACCGCGCGCTCGAGCTGATGGGGCGCTCGCGCGGCGACTACACGGCGCTGCACCCGATCGATCACGTCAACATGAGCCAGAGCACGAACGACGTCTATCCGACCGCGATCAAGCTCGCGGCCTGGTTCGACATCGCAGGGTTGATCGAGGCCATGGAGACCCTGCGAGGAGCCTTCGCGGACAAGGCGCTCGAATTCGCCGACGTGCTGAAGATGGGGCGCACCCAGTTGCAGGACGCGGTCCCGATGACGCTCGGTCAGGAATTCACCACTTATGCAACGATGCTCGGCGAAGACCAGAAGCGGCTGCGCGAGGCGGCCGACCTGATCCGCGAGATCAACCTCGGCGCGACCGCGATCGGCACCGGCATCACCGCGCACCCCGACTACGCGGCGCTCGTCTGCAGGCGCCTGTCCGAGGTCTCGGGAGTGCAGCTGATCACGGCACCCGACCTGATCGAGGCAACCCAGGATTGCGGCGGCTTCGTTCAGCTCTCGGGCGTGCTCAAGCGCGTGGCCGTCAAGCTGTCGAAGACCTGCAGCGACCTGCGGCTGCTCTCGTCGGGCCCGCGCGCCGGACTGAACGAGATCGACCTTCCCGCGATGCAGGCCGGCTCCTCGATCATGCCCGGCAAGGTCAATCCGGTCATCCCGGAAGTGGTCAACCAGATCGCCTACGAGGTGATCGGCAACGACGTCACCATCACTTACGCCGCCGAAGCCGGCCAGCTGCAGCTCAATGCCTTCGAGCCGATCATCGCGCACAGCCTGTTCAAGAGCATCACGCACCTGCGCAACGGCTGCCTCACGCTGGCCGAGCGCTGCGTGCGCGGCATCACCGCGAACCGCGAGCGGCTGCGCGCGATGGTCGAGAACTCGATCGGCATCGTCACCGCGCTCAACCCGTACATCGGCTACGCCAATGCGAGCGCGGTGGCGGCCGAAGCGCACGCGACCGGCGGCTCGGTGTACGAGATCGTGCTCGCGCGCAAGCTGATGTCGCGCGAGGAACTCGACCGCGTGATGCGCCCCGAGGAGCTGACGCGGCCGCAGCCGATCCGCACGATGGCGAAGTGAGGGCAGGCGGCCCGGCGGACACCGTGCGCGCTGCGCTGCCCTGCTACTTCAGCTGCGCGCCGGCGGAGTCGAAGACTTCGACCGTGACCGGTATGCCTGCCGCCACGCTCTGCGTGACGGTGCAGAACTGCTCGAACTGGCCGAGCACCCGATCGAGGTGCGCGAGCGAAGCGCCCGGCACGCCCACGGTGAGCCGGGCCCGGATCGCGAGCACACGCAGGCGGTTCTCGGCATTGCGGCCGACCTCCGCCGTGATTTCGGCCGACAGCGGCTCGGGCTGCTGCTTGAACTTGCGCAGCGCGAACAGCAGCGAACTGGACAGGCAGTTGCCGACCGACGACGCGAGCAGTTCGATCGGCGACGGACCGGCGCCCTGGCCGAGCGGCGGCGGCTCGTCGCCGATCAGACGCGGCACTGCCTCCCCGAATCGGGCCTCGAACTGGTAGTCGCGCTGCTGCGCCAGGCGCACTGTCACCTTTTCCGCACTCATTTTCCGGGCTCTCCGACCTCGCATCGATCAACAGTGCGATCTTACGCGAGACCGATCGGTCGCGCGCCGAGCGTGGACATGCGGCCGGGCGCGATGCGGCGGTCGCCGTCCGCGCCCGCCCGCGCTATGCTCGGGTTCCATCGGGTTTCGGGGCGACTCGCGCATGCAGACCTGGCCGACCGACCGCGCCGCGGCGCTCAGCGACGGGCTGTTCTCGATCGCTGCAACGCTGCTGGTGATCGACGTGCGGTTGCCGCCGGGCGAGGAGACATTCCACTGGGCGATGCTCGGGCAGATCGCGCCGAGGATCCTCGGCTACCTGATCAGCTTCCTCGTGATCGGCCAGCTCTGGATCGCGCATCACCGCAAGCTGCGCATGGTCGAGCGGATCGACGCACGCGCCTTGTGGCTGAACCTGCTGTTCCTGATGTTCGTCGCCTTCATTCCGTTTCCCACCGCGGTGCTGAGCGAACACGGCAACCGCGACGCGGTGGTGTTCTACGCGGCGACGATCGTCGCTGCGTCGTCGATGCTGATGCTGCTGTGGCTTCACCTCGGCCGGCATCGCGACTGGCTCGTGCAGGGGCCGTCGCTGGCCGCGGACGTCAGCCGCGAGGGCCGGCGCACGCTGCTGGTGCCGGCGGTCTTTCTGCTGTCGATGCCGCTGGCGTGGCTCGATCCCGCCTGGGCCATGTATTCGTGGCTGCTGCTGTTGCCGGCGGCGCTGCTGCTGGGCCGGCGCTGAAGCCCCGGAACCGGCGCTACGCGCCCTGCGGCGCGCTGCGATAGGGCTCGTAGAACGGCAGGAAGTCGTGCTCGGCCAGCGCAGCGTCGATCCACTCGCGCACCGCGACGCACTCGACGATGCGGCGCGCATAGGCCGCGCAGGCCGCGTCGAGCGGCACTGCGTAGGTGCGAAAGCGCAGCACCACCGGTGCGTAGAACGCGTCGGCGATGCCGAAGCCGCCGAACAGGAACGGCCCGCCCGAGACTGCCAGGCAGTCGTTCCACAATTGCGTGACGCGGGCGACGTCGGCCCGCAGCGCCGGGTCTTCGACCAGCGCGCGCTGGCCGATCTGCGGCAGGTTCGCCTCGACGTTGAAGCCGAAGCGGCTGCGCAGCGCGGTGAAGCCCGAGTGCATCTCTGCGGTGACCGAGCGGGCGCGAGCGCGCGAGGCCGGCTGCGCGGGCCACAGGTGCAGCCCCGCGAAGCGTTCGGCCAGGAACTCGGCGATCGCCAGCGTGTCCCAGATCGCGAGCGGGGTTTCGTCGACCACTGCCTGCAGCACCGGCACCTTGCCGGCCGGGCTCACCGCGGCGAGCCGGCGCTTGAATCCGGAGTCGGGCGAGGGCGAGTCGAACCGGACCATCACCTCGTCGAAGTCGATGCCCGCCTGGCGCATCAGCACCCAGGGGCGCATCGACCAGGACGAGTAGTTCCGGTTGCCGATGTACAGCGTCAACGCCTTGCCCATCTCCGCTGCTCCCGTTCGCCGTCGATTATCATCGTGCCCACCCACGCGGGGGCGCGGCGAGCCGATCGTATCGCGGCGCGCACCGGTACCGCCCATTATCCATGACCAGCACGCGCCGCACGCCCCGCCATCGCAAGAAGATCGACCTCGCGCTGCAAGGCGGCGGCGCGCACGGGGCGTTCACCTGGGGCGTGCTCGACCGCCTGCTCGAGGACGAGCGCCTCGAGATCAGCGCGGTGAGCGGCTCGAGCGCCGGCGCGATGAACGCGGTGGTGATGGCTTCGGGCCTGATGGCGGGAGGGCGTCGCCAGGCGCGCGAGGCGCTGCGCAGCTTCTGGGCGAGCGTGGGTGCCTCCGCGCAGCTCAATCCGCTCAACGGCGGCCTGTTCGGTACGCTGTTCGCCAGCGCGGCGAAGTGGTCGCCGCTCGGCCAGTACCTCGACTTCACCACGCAGGTGTTCTCGCCGTACCAGCTCAATCCGCTGAACCTCAATCCGTTGCGCCGGATGCTTGCCGACGAGGTAGATTTCGACGCCGTGCGGCGGTGCGACCGCATCGAGCTGTTCATCGGCGCCACGCAGGTGCGCTCGGGCCGGCTGCGGGTGTTCCGCAACGCCGAGCTGAGCGTGGACGTCGTGCTCGCCTCGGCCTGCCTGCCGATGGTGTTCCAGGCCATCGAGATCGACGGCGAAGCCTACTGGGACGGCGGCTACATGGGGAACCCGACGCTGCTGCCGCTGGTGCACGAAGCCACCGCCACCGACGTGCTGCTGGTGCAGGTCAACCCGATCGAGTGCGACAAGGTGCCGACCCGCGCCCCGGAGATCATGGCGCGCATCGACGAGATCACCTTCAACGGCAGCCTGATCAAGGAGATGCGCTCGATCGCGCTGCTCAAGCGCCTGCTGCGCGACGAAGGGCGGCCGATCGAGCGCTATCGGGAGCCGATGTTCCAGCGGGTGCACGACCTGCGGCTGCACCGGCTCGACGGCGGCGCCGAACTGGCGCGCGCGGGCAACGGCACCCGGATGGCGGCCGACCCGGCGACGCTGTCGCGCCTGCACCGTCTCGGCTCGGCCGCCGCCGACGCGTGGCTGGCGCGCAATTTCGCGCACATCGGCCGGCGCTCGACGCTCGACCTGGTACGCGAATTCTCCGGCGAACCCGTGTCGAGACGCGCCTGATCGGGCATGCCCGATCGGACCTGACCTGGACCGCACCGGCAAGCGGGTAAGATCGCGGCTGGATGCTCACCGACCGACTTCATCGCCTTCCGCCCGACGTCCTGGGAAGACTCGCCCGCGGCATCGAGAAGGAGAGCCTGCGCGCGCATGGCGATGGCACGCTTGCCGATACGCCGCACCCGCGCGGTCTGGGCTCGGCGCTCACGCATCCGCACATCACCACCGACTTCAGCGAGTCGCAGCTCGAACTGATCACCGGGGTGCACGGGGATGCGCGTTCCTGCCTGGCCGAACTCACCGCGATCCACCAGGAGGTGCACCGGCAGATCGGCAGCGACATCCTCTGGGCGGCGAGCATGCCGTGCGGGCTGCCGCCCGATGACGCGATTCCGCTCGCGCGCTACGGCACGTCCAACGTGGGCCGCGCGAAGACCGTCTATCGGCAGGGCCTGTCGCATCGTTACGGCAGGCGCATGCAGACGATTTCGGGCATTCACTACAACTTCTCGGTGCCCGAAGCGGCCTGGCCGATCCTGCAGCGCGCCGACGGCGACACCCGAGCCGAGCAGGACTATCGCACCGCGGCCTATTTCGGGCTGATCCGCAATTTCCGCCGGCGCTCGTGGCTGCTGCTGTACCTGTTCGGCGCCTCGCCGGCCGCCTGCAGCAGCTTCCTGGCGGGCCATCCGCATGGGCTGCAGAGCCTGGAAGGCGGCACGCTGCATCTGCCGTACGCGACCTCGCTGCGCATGGGCCCGCTCGGCTACCAGAGCGACGTGCAGTCGTCGCTGGCGGTGAGCTTCAACTGCCTGGAGAGCTACTCGAAGTCGCTGTCTCGCGCACTCAGCGAGCCGTATCCGGCCTACGAACGCATCGGCATTCACGACGGCAACGGCCTGTACCGGCAACTTGCCGCGACGCTGCTGCAGATCGAGAACGAGTTCTACGGCACGATTCGCCCGAAGCGCACGATCAGGCCCGGCGAGCGCCCGCTGCGCGCGCTCGCCGAGCGCGGCGTCGAATACGTCGAGGTGCGTTGCCTCGACCTCGATCCGTTCAGCCCGATCGGCATCGAAGCGGCCACGCTCGATTTCCTCGATGTGTTCCTGCTCCACTGCCTGCTCGACGAGAGTCCGCCCGACACGCCCGACGAGATTGCCGCGATGTCGCGCAACCAGCACAAGGTGGCGCAGTTCGGCCGCGAGCCGGGGCTGCGCTTGCAGCGCGGCAACGAAGAAGTCGGTCTCGTCGAGTGGGGCAGGGCCTTGTTGCGCGAGTGCGCGCCAGTGGCCGATGCGCTCGATGCCGCCACGAACGGCGCCGCGCGTGCGGCGGCGGCCGGCAAGAGCGCAGGCGCCGGTGCCGCGGCGGGAGCCACGCCGCATCGCGACGCACTCGCGGCCGCCGAGGCACTGCTGGCCGATCCTGCGCTCACGCCGTCGGCGCGCAGTCTGCGCGAGATGGCGCAGCGTTTCGACAACTCGTTCTCGCGCTTCGCGCTGGCCCAGTCGCTGCGGCATCACGAGACGCTGCTGGCGCTGCCGTTCAGCAGCGAGGCGCAGGCCCGGTTCGCGCGCATGGCCGAGGAGTCGCTCGCCGAGCAGCGGCGCATCGAAGCCGCCGACGACATGACGTTCGAAAGCTGGCGGCAGCGCTACCTGGCCGGCGAGTTGCCGCTGCGCGACGCCCGCTGAACTGGCGGGTGCCGCACGCCAAGACATCGTCGACGCCACGACTATCGGGTCCTTTGTAGACTTCGGGGATGGATGCGGGGCGCACGAGGGCGCGTCTCCGAACTCCCGAAGACGACAAGGAGGTATCCGATGCATCAGCGCCTCGACTACCAGCTCGCCTCGCCCGAGGCGTTCAAGGCCATGCTCCACGTCGAGCAGCAGGTCCACCGCAGCGGGCTGGAAGAGTCGCTGCTGGAACTGGTCAAGACCCGCGCCTCGCAGATCAACGGCTGCGCCTGGTGCCTCGACATGCACACGAAAGACGCACGCGCGCGCGGCGAAACCGAACAACGCCTGTACCTGATTTCGGCCTGGCGCGAAGCGCCGTGCTACAGCGAGCGCGAGCGCGCCGCGCTCGCCTGGACCGAAGCGGTGACGCAGGTTGCAGCCACGCACGACGTGCCCGATGCGGTCTACGAGGAGGCGCGCCGGCACTTCGACGAGAAGGCGCTGGTCGACCTGACGCTGGCGATCATCGCGATCAACGGCTGGAACCGGCTCAACGTGGCCTTCCGCACCGAGGTCGGCAACTACGTGAGTCCGCACGCGGCGCCGCGTTGACACGGCTGCCGCTTCGTCAGCGCACTTGCCGGCCGGGCCCGCAGGGCGGCCGTGCCGGGGCTGCGCCGGCCACCTCGTCGACCACCGCGCGCAACCGGCGCGCCAGCCCCCCGAGATGCGCATCGGCGAGGAAGCGAGGGGGCGGGGCTCCGGCGGCGAGCACGGGCGGGGTCGCCGGAAAGACCTCCAGCGAATCGGTTTCGCGCAGCAGATGGCCGAGCGTGGCGGGATGCCCGTCGAGCAGGAGCCGGCCGACTTCCGTGTGCGGCACGCCGATTGCCTCGATCGCGTGCTTGGCGCTCGCGCGCCGGGCGCAGGGCCAGTCGAAGCTGCGATCGCGAAGCTCCGGTCGAAGGAGGTCGTTGAGTTCGCCGTGGAAGCGAAAGTGCGGCATCGGTCGGGGCTGTGGCAAGCTGCTCGCAAGAAGGGGCGAGGCACCAGCATGGACGATAACGCGGCCGCGAGCCTGGTGCCGGGCACGTCGGAGTGGCTCGCCTTCGCATTCATCCGCGACGCGCCGCGCATGCCCGGCGGCCAGTACCTGGGCATCGAAACGGCGCCAGTCGAACCCTGGCCGCATCAGCGCGTGGTTGCGCGCCGGCTCGTCGACGACTGGCCCCTCTCCTGGATGCTGTGCGACGAAGTGGGTTTGGGCAAGACGATCGAGGCGGGGCTCGCCCTGCGCGCGCTGCGCATGTCCGGCTGCGTCCGGCGCGCACTGATCGCGGTGCCCGCAGGCATCGTTGCGCAATGGCAGCGCGAGATGGCCGACAAGTGCCTGCTGCCGTTCGCCCGCGTGCTCGGCGGGCCGCAGCCCCGTCACCGGCTGTTGTTGCCGCACGAGCACGAGCGTGCCGCCACCTCGTTGTTCGAACCGGATCTGGCGATCGTTTCGACCGGGTTGATCACCAGGCGCGAGCGCCAGCCCGAACTGAAGAATGCAGATGGCTGGGAGTTGGTGCTGCTCGATGAGGCACATTGCGCGCGCCGCTCGAACCCGACCGCCGCGCCCGATCGGCCGGCGCGCTGGACGCGCCTGTACCGGATTGCGCGCGACCTGCTGCGTCCGAAGGCGCATGCGCTGTGGCTCGCCACCGCGACGCCGATGCAGCTCGAGCCGATCGAGGCGATCGATCTCGCATCGCTCACCCGGCGGCTCGGGCCGTTCGCGCTCGAACCCCGGGTCGCGCTCGCCTATTACGATCTGCTCGCGAAGCTGCGCGCCGGCGCCGAGCCCGAGCCGCTCGAATGGCGCTTTCTCGCGCGGGCGGCCAGACATGTGCTGCACTTCGATGCCGCGGCGGCGGCCTTCATCGAGCGCACAGCGATGCGCGGGCGTGCCGGCGCGGCGCTGCGACGCTGGCTCGAGGCCGCCGAGTCGGCCCGCGCCGCCCCGCCACGCTCGTTGCGCAAGGCGGTGCTGCGGCTGCTGTTCGCGGTCGCGCCGCTGTCGCGGGCCATGATGCGCCACGATCGCGGCCTGCTGCGCCGCTACCACCGGCAGGGACGCCTGCCTGCGCCGCTGCCTGTGCGCAAGGTGCACCTGCCCCCGATCCGGCTCACCGCCGCCGAGCGCGAAGTCTACGAACTCTTCGCGCCGTACTGCCGCGCGCTCGCCGATCAGGTCAGGGCGCACAGCCGCCAGCGCATCGCGGTCGGCTTCATGCTGAGTTTTTTCGGCCTGCGCTTCGCATCGAGCTACAAGGCGATTCACGGCACCCTGGTGCGGCGGCGCGACAAGGTCGTCGCCACGCTCGAAAGCGGAGCGCCGCAGTCACCCGGTGAAACCGGCCGCCGGGACGAACGCGACTGGGAGGAGCACGACTGGGAAGAGCGCGCCCACGACGAAGCCGATACGCCGGACGATGCGCTGCTGACGGCCGGCCTGCGCTGGCGCAGCCGGGTCGACCTCGCCTGGGAGGTCGAGCAGTTGACCGTGCTGCTCGGGCGGCTCGCGGCGCTCGCGCAGCTGCGCTCGCCGAAAGTACGTGCGCTGCTGAAGGCACTGCGCGCACGCCGCGGCGCGGACAGGCGCCTGCGGCAGACCGTCGTGTTCACGCGCTTCTTCGACACGCTGGCCGACCTGCAGGGCTGGATCGAGCGCGACGAACCGTCGGTGCGTCTGGGCGTGTTCTCCGGGCCGCGTTGCGCGTGGATGGATGCAAGCGGCGCGTGGCATCGCGCCAGCCGCGAGGAAGTGAAGCGCCGATTCGTGCGCGGCGAGATCGATTTGCTGTTGTGCACCGACGCTGCTGCCGAAGGGCTGAATCTCCAGGCGGCCGACCTGCTGGTCAATTTCGACCTGCCATGGAACCCGATGAAGCTCGAGCAGCGGATCGGCCGGATCGATCGCATCGGCCAGCGCCATCGGACGATCCACGTGATCAACCTCGCCTACCCGGGTACGGTGGAAGAGGAGGTGTACGTCCGGCTGTTGCGGAGGATCCGGGATGCGACCGGCACCGTGGGCAGGCAACCCCTGGTCGTGCTGCCGGTGAATCCGGCCGACCTGCGCCGGCTGTCCACCGGCGAACTGACCCCGGAGCGTCTCGAGACGATGGTGCGCGAGCGGCTGCGGCGGGTGCGCGAGCGCGCCGAATCGATGTCGCCCACCGCGGCCGAACTGCACGCGCTGTACCGCGAACTCGAAGACGAGGCTGCGGCGACACGGCTGCCGATCACGCTCGCGCAGGTTTTCGAGACGCTGTCCGGTTCGGCCACCCTGAAAGCGCTGGGCAGCGAGCGGATCGAGACGCCTCACGGGCCGGCGCTGCTGGTTCGCGGAATTCCCGGCTGCGAGCCATGCCTGCTCACCGTGTCGCGCGCGCTGTACGAGCGCGGCCTGCCCGAGCGCGACGAGCCGCTGCGCTTTGCGACCTGGGGCGAACCCGTCTTCGACGCACTGGTGGCGTACGTGCTCGCACGCGGCAGTGCCCCTGCGGGTTTCGCGCGCGCCAGTGCGCAGGTAGCGGAGACGCCGGCGAGCGTCGTCTCCTGGGTCGTGGCGACGCGTGCTCGCACGGTCGTCGTCGAGGAGTTCGCGCAACTCGCCGGGCTGCGACCGGCGCGGGTGCGTGCGCCAGACGCTGTGGCGCTCGAACGGGCCGCACAGCGCGCCGCCGCCCGCGCCGAAGCCGTTGCGCGCCTGAGGCGGGTCGAGCAGGACGCAGCACTGGCCGCGGCAACCCATCACCGGCTGCACCGTGCGCTGGCCGCAAAACTGGTTGCCGCCGCACCGAAGGGAAGCCGGCTGGGCGAACTGGAGGCACATCTGCCCGATGGCACGCGCACGCTGCGCATTCCGAAACTGGATCCGGCGCTGGTCGCAGCCGAAGCACGATACGGCCTGCTCGAGACCAGGGGTGATGCGGTCTACCTGCCGGCCTTCTACCAGCGCTGCCTGGTAGCGACGCTGCAGCGCGAACGACTGGCGCTCAGGCGCGCACGGCGCCGCACCGGCGAAGAGGAGATCGCGCTCGCGGAACTGGCAGAGCGATTGCTGCGCGAAGCGAGTCTGATCCGATGACGACGGGCTTCGACGCCCGGCGCCAGGCATCGGCCAACCGGTTGCACCGCGCAGAAGGCCGAACAGGCTTGTCCGCGATGCCAGGGGGGAACCGCACCGATCGGGTTGCAGCTCTTGCGTGGACGGGGGCATAATTCGGGGCAGATTTGCATAGGAGCCGAAAAAATGCCCCTGACTGACATCGTCATTCGCCGCGCTCGGCCTGCCGCCAAACCCGTGCGCATATACGACGGCGGTGGGCTCTACATCGAAATTTCGCCTGCTGGCGGGAAGCTCTGGCGGTTCAAGTACCGATTCGACGGAAAGGAGAAGAGGCTGGCACTGGGGGCGTATCCTGCCGTCCCGATTGTCGGATACAGGGACAAGGCCACGAGCCAGTGGATTCGAGGTGCGAGGGAAAAGCGCGACGAAGCACGGCGACTGCTGGCCAACGGGATCGACCCCGCCGAAAGCCGCAAGGCGCAGAAGTCGGCGAACGCCGGGCGTGCATCGGGAGCGAAGCGCAGCGGCCTTCCGGACGAGACGACGTGGGGCTGTCGCGTTCCCGGGCGAAGAGCGCAGCGGGAACTGAGAGAAGAGGTGCTCTACGAGACCGCGGCCCGCTGGTTCAACAGCCACGGCTATCACGGAACGTCGTTGAGCGACGTGGCGAAGGAACTCGGGATCACGAAGGCGGCGCTGTACAACTACGTCTCGAGCAAGAGGGAATTGCTCTACAACATACACCTCCGCTCGCTTCGAGCGGCGCAGGCTGCCCAGGACAGCGCCGCCACCGAGAGCACCGGGCTCGGCAGGGTCCGGAAGATGATCTTCAATTATGTCGCGGCGATCACCGAGTCGCCGACGGTGACGTTCATCCTGCTGGAAGACGGGGCCCTCGCTCCGGAGCAGGCCGAGGAGATACTGGCTGCCCGGCGCGCGCTCGATCACCGGTTCCGTGGTTGGGTCGCTGCGGGAGTACGCGACAAGTCGATCCTGGCATGCGATCCACAGCTGGTGTCTCTGCTGGTCACTGGGAGCATGGCGTGGCTGACGAAATGGTATGACCCGAGAGGACCGTGGACCGGCGAACAGGTGGCCGAAGCGATGAGTGCGCTATACGCGCGAATGCTGAGCAGTGCGCCCATCGGCCCATTGCCGGGCAGTGTCGGACAGGTCGTTCCCGAAGGCGGACTCTGGATGCCGCCAGTCGCACGGCCACGCGGTGACGGATCCCGATCGGGCCCACGGGGCGGTCCGCACGACATTGACACGTGACCGAGCGGTCACTAAACTGATCGAACGGTTGGTATTGCTCGGCGTCGAGCGCCTGCGAAGCGATCGAACGGACTCGGGCATCGCCGGGGGGCGGATGCACAACGCGGTCTCGATCGTTCACTCACGAGAGGAAGGGACATGTACTGGAGACTGATGACGCTGGGCGCCGCGCTGGCGCTCGTGGCGGGATCCGTGGCAGGGCAGACCCAGGGCGTGAGCAAGACCGAGATCGTGGTGGGCTCCCTGCAGGACCTGTCGGGCCCGATCGCCAGCCTTGGCAAGGCGAGCCGCAACGGGATGCAGATGAGGATCGACGAACAGAACGAGAAAGGCGGCGTTCACGGCCGCAAGATCCGGTTCCTCGTCGAAGACCATGCATACGACCCCAAGCGTGCGGTCCTCGCGACGCACAAGTTGCTTGAACAGGACAAGATCTTCCTGATGCTCGGGCACATCGGCACGCCGACGAACGTGGCGGTGATGCCGCTGCTGTTCGAGCGCAACGTCATCAATCTGTTTCCATTCAGCCCGGCGAGACAGATGTTCGACCCGGTGCATCGTCTGAAGTTCGCGTCTTTCACGCCCTACCACGACCAGGTCCGGCAGTCCGTCCCTGTGCTCGTCAGGCAGAAGGGACTGAAGAAACCCTGCATCATCTACCAGGACGACGACTACGGTATCGAGCACCTCAAGGGCGCGGAGGAGGGCCTGAAAACAATCAACCTGCAATGGATCGAGAAGACCTCGTACAAGCGAGGCGCCACCGACTTCTCGTCGCAGGTCGCGC
>WBZR01003882.1_pt1 | contig 12835 bp, 8 predicted proteins | sample 5204231 | NCBI WGS metagenome assembly WBZR01 (sample SAMN12412403, study PRJNA552823) | activated sludge metagenome | isolation source: activated sludge from anammox sidestream of wastewater treatment plant... | place: USA: Virginia | collected 2017-08
GCCAGCGTTCACCGAGATGCTGTAATTGTTGATCGGCTCGTACACGAACCACTCGTACGTGGTCGTGCCGTCGCCGTTGCGGGTGCGCGAGCGGAGGCGGCCGTTCGAGACGTCGGTCATCGAGTCGGGTACGGTGATTGCAACCTTCTGGCTATCCGGTTCATCGCCGTAGTAATCCTTGTTGGGCCACCAGACACTGGCGCCAAGCCCTTCATTGGCTGTTGCAACCCATGGGTTGCCGAGCGAGTCTTTCTGCCAGATGAACCCGCCGTCCCAGGGCGGACGCTTCGCCGCCACCGGCTTGCCGTGGTAGTAAACCGTGACCGTATCAATCCGCCCCGTACGCTGCTGACGCGGGAGCGTGAGGAAGAACGCGTTGCCGTCGCGCCGATACGCGACCTCGCTGCCAGCCTGGCGAATGCTATCAATCTCGAGCGGTGGCTGGAGGTCAACCTGCATCACCCGACTCGGCTTCAGCACGCGGTACACAATCGAGTTGCGGCCGCGAATGCTGGAATCGGCGAGGTTCACGGCCACGTGCAGATCGTAATACTTCACGTCCCACCAGGAACGGCCTGGCCCGTTGCCGCCACGCAGAGAATCGGCATGCGTGTACGTGCGCGTCGCCGCTTCCGGTGGCCGCTGGCCGGTCTGCGCGTATGCCGGCGCCATGGCAACGGCGACCGCCACCGCCGCCATTAGACGCGCGGCGTTGCCCGCACGTCGGACGTCGCTCGCGCCGGGGTGCGTGAAGCCAGGCATGACCGGCACGTTCAGGGCCCCGTCTTTCGGCCTATCTCGTATTCCCTGGGGGGCGTGGCGCCGAGCAGATTCGTTACGAAATAATCCCAGCGGCGGCGCATCATGTAGTTCGACGCGGAGCCGTATCCGTGCGCGGCGTTCGGGATCATGAGAAGGTCGAAGTCTTTGTTCGCCTTGATGAGGGCGTCCACCACCAGAAGCGTGTTCTCGGGCGGCACGTTGTTGTCGAGCGTTCCGTGCGCGAGGAGGAGCTTGCCCTTGAGGTTCTGCGCCTGAAGCTGGTTTGCCTCTGGCGCGTAACTGTCGCTGCCGTCCGGGTAGCGCTCGAGCAGGCCTTGGTAGCGCTCACCCCAGTCGTCCTCGTAGAGTCGCTGATCGTGGTTGCCGGACTCCGCGATGCCCACCTTGAAGAAGTCCGGGAAACGAAACATCGCGTCGGCGGTGATGAACCCGCCGCCGGAATGTCCCCACATTGCGGCGCGGTCAATGTCTATGTACGGATACTGGCGTGCGAGGTCCTTCATTCCCGCGACCTGGTCGGGAATGGTGTTGTCGCGGCCCATTCTGCCGTAGTAGTAGTCGTGGAACGACTTCGAGCGGCCTGGCGTTCCGCGGCCGTCAATCGTCACCACGACGAAGCCAAGCTCCGCCAAGGCCTGCCGGTCGCCGCGCGCTGACGCAAACGCGCGCGCGCCAGTGCTGCCGGTCTGCGGGCCCGGGTACGCGTTATTGACGATCGGATATTTCCTGGACGGATCCAGGTTCGACGGCACGAACATGAGGCCGTAGAGGTCGGTCGCGCCGTCGGCGGCTTTGACCTTGATAGGGATCGGCGGTTTCCAGCCGGTAGCCGCGAGCCTCGAGATGTCCATTTTCTCGAGCGGCAGTACCAGCTTGCCGGCCGCGTCACGGAGCTCGACCGCGGGCGGCACCTCGGGCTTCGAGTACGTGTCCACGAGGTACTTGCCGCTAGGCGAGAGTTGCACGGCGTGTGTGCCATCGCCCGGCGTGAGCGAGACCTGTGGTCCCTTGCCGTCGAACCCGATGCGGTAGGCATGCGCGAAATAGGGGTCCTGGCCGGGCTCACGCGCGCTGGCCAGGTAGGTAATCGTGCGGGCCTTCTCGTCCACCTTCACGACCTGGGTAACCGGCCCCTCGCCCGAAGTGACCTTGTTCTTGAGCTGGCCGCTATTCAGGTCGTAGAGGTAGAGCTGGCTCCAGTCGTCGCGCTGCGAGTTCCAGAGAACCTCGTTGCTAGCCCAGAGAACCCGCCAACCCGTGATGGACTCGAAATGAGTCTTCACGGTCTCGGTGAACAGGTCGCGGACGTTGCCAGTGGCGGCATCGGCGATCCGCAGGGTCGTGACTTTGTGGTCGCGCGAGGTGGACACCAACGCCAGGCGAGAGCCGTCGGGGCTCCAGTTGTAGTCGCGCATCGAGAGGTTGTCGCCGAGTGTGGCGCGATGGTAGTCGGGCTGCATCTTCAGCCGCACGACCTTCCCGGCGTCCACATCAATGATCACGCGGTGCACCATCGCAACCACGCTGTCGCCGGGCAGCGGGTATTTCCACGCGCTGAGCTCCGGATGGCCGACGTTCGCCTTCACGAGGTACCACTCACCGACGTGCCGTTCGTCCTGTTGCTGGGTGGCAATCTTCCTGGAGTCTGGCGACCAGAGGAGGATCGCGCGGTTGGTGGTTGCCCAGCCCGCGTTGTCGGTGGCGTACCCGAAGTCCTTCTCGCCATCGGTGGTGAGCTGGCGGTCGCGCCCGGTCGCCATGTCACGCACCCAGAGGTTCCAGTCCTTCACGAAGGCGCCGAGCTTGCCGTCGGGCGACATCTCAAGCGGCGGGCCATTGGCAGCGCCGCCGCGGCCGCCGCGGCCGCCCCCTCCGCCCCGTCCTCCAAAGCCGCCGCGGCCGCCACTGGTCATCGCATCGGACGGAACGCCCGGGCAGTTCGAGAGCTGCGCATCGCATACCACGCGCGACTTCTTCGCGGGATCAACCATGATTACCTGCGCGGAGGCACCGGTGCCGTTACGGTACCAGAGCCGGTCGTCGGGCAGCCAGTTGGCCTGTACGCTCCCGCCCGAAGTGAGGCTCTGTACGCCCGGCGCGAGCCGGCTCTCGGCCCGCTCGTAATCGGCAGTGGTGACAGCGGCAGGCTTGTACGGTTGCTGTGCAGCGAGCGACGACGCAAAGACCAGCGTTGCAAGCGCGGTGAATCGGATACGCATGACTGTTCCGGTTGAGTTGATCTGGCCCGGCGGCCGAGCCGCATCAGGTCAAGTTTGCCAGCGCGAGGAAGGTTCGGCAACTGCAACGAGACACACCTGCCGCCTACGGCACCACAGTCGCCTTCTTCGGCTCGTTCGCGTGCTTCACGTACAAGTCGAGCCACGCGACCCATCGCGCCCACTGGTCGAGGTCGGATTCCCTGGTGGCAGGCCCGTGATCCTCGTACGGGTACATGTAGAGTGAAGCAATCTTACCGTTTGCCCTGAGCGCCTGCATCATCCGGACGGAACTGATCGGATCGGTGCCGACGTTCTGATCTTCGATCGAGTGGTACATGAGCACCGCGCCCTGAATCTTGTCGGCATAGAAGAATGGCGACATCTCGGCGTACGTCTTCTGCGCCTTCCAGAAATCGCGCTGCTCGCTCTGGAACGCGGTGGGCGTGAGCGAGCGGTTGTACATCCCGTCACCCGCGATTCCGGCCTTGAAGAACGGCGTGTGCGCAAGGGCGTTCATCGTGCTGAACGCGCCATAACTGTGCCCGCCAATGCCGAGCCGCGTGCGGTCTATGTACCCCTGCCGGTCGAGCTCGTCAATGACCGCTGAGAGGTTCATCACGAGGTCCGACACGTAGTTGTCGTTCATCCGTCCGTTCTCGCCCACGATCGGGGGGTCGAAGTTCGCGACGGCGTAGCCAAGCTGCGTCAGATACTCGATGGTGCGCGGCCCGGCGGCCGGGAAGCCGTTCACATTTTCCGTTCGCAGTGTACGGTCGTAGCTCTCCTGCGAGGTGTACTCGTACGGATAGAACCAGAACATGGCAGGAAGCCGCGTGCCGGCCTTGTAGTCGGACGGCAGCGTAAGGCGCACGACGAACGAGAACCCGTCGGCTCGTTTCACAGTGATGCGCTTCCGGATCGCGGCGGTGAACTCCGGAGTGTAGTCAACGTTGTTCGTGAGCTTCGTCGTGGTACCGGACTTCATGTCGCGCAGGTAGAAGTCCTGCACTTCCCGGGCCGACTGACGACTCACTATTGCGCGGGTGAAGTCATCGTCGAGTACGGCGGTGACTGCCTCGACGGCATCCGGCGCCCCCTCGAAAATCCGCGTCTTGGCGCCGGATCTTACGTCTACCCGATCCACGAATGCACGCGGCGCATCCTTGAGGAAGTCGGGGTAGTACTGCGTGCCCGAGAAGTACGCCGCGCCGTCGGACGAGACCATCGCCACCGGGCCGCCCTGCGTGCCGCGCTTGAGCAGCATCGAGCCCGGGTTGGCGTAAAACCGCAACGAGTCGTCGGCCTGGGCGCCGCCACGCCCCGCACCGCCACCGCCGCCGCGTCCGCCCGCTCCCGCCGAGAACGACGGATCCCACGCGCGCTGCCGCAGCACGACATGCTTCTCGGAGGGACTCGCGAGATCAACGTGGTAGATCTCGCCCTGGTTATTCGCCGTAGTTGCAACAAAGAGCTGTTTGCCGTCATCGGTGAAGGCAAGTGAAGAGATTGCACCGTCCGCCTGGTACAGCGTGGCAGTGTCGGCCACGCCAAAGGGCGGAGCCCACTTCACCACGCGCTCGCGTCGCGCGCCACCCGCCGCCGCGCCACCGCGCCCAGCGCGGCCTCCCGCCCCCGCTGCGGCGCCTGCAGCGCCCGCGCGCCCAGCGCCATTGGCGGCGGCCGAGTCGCCCGCCACGTAGTACATCCCTGCGGCCGAGGGCATCCACGCGAGCAGTCGCTTGCCCGGGACCCCGCCTCCCCCGCGCCCGCCAAAGCCCGCACCGGCCTGGGTCGAATCGGGCATCTCGCGGAGCGGCCGCTTCTGCAGTTCCGCCACCACCTTGCCGTTCAGGTCCCAGAGCCGCTCCACATTGCCGAAGCTCGTGTACTGCACCACGTACGAGAACGGCTCGACCATCGTGCTCACGCGGAAGTACTGGCCATCGGGAGACGCGTCCACGCTCTGGATCATCGCCGGGGCGCCAACCTTGCGCACGGCTTTCGTCTTGACGTCAATGACGGCAAGCTGGCCGGTGGTGTAGTACTTGAGCTGCTCGAACTCCCACGGCTCGCTCATCAGGCTCGCAAACTGCCTCTGCGGCGACTTCACCGGATCGAGCCACACCTCTACCCGCGGACCAGTTGCGATTGCCGGCGGTTGCGGCTCGGCGCCCCGTCCATCGGGAATGAGCACCACGATCACGTTCTTGCCGTCCGCCGTCCAGTCAACGGACGTGACCAGCGTAGCAAGCAGAGGCGATCTGGGGTTCGTCACCTGAACCGACCTGGCCGTGGCGACGTCGGCGACGTACGCGTGCGACGCGGCATCGAAGTTCGCGATGTACGCGATCCTCGCCCCATCTGGCGACCATACGGGGCTACTGACGGTTGCGCCCTTTGGCACCTCGATCGCGGTGGACTTGCCGGTGACCGCGTCAATCATCGAGAGCCCCGTGCCGCCGCGCGTGGTGAGCGTGCGTGCGCGGTTTGCCTTCGGGTCCACCTGAAGCCCGGCATAGTAGTTGTGTGGCTTCCCGAAGGCGTCAATACCTGGCAGCCCCTCGCTCTCCTGCTTGAGGAAGTGGCGGCGGTCGGGGCTGGCGGCGGTGAGCTGCACGTTCAAGTGACGAGGTGCAGTGACCATCTTCGCGATCGCCTCGGGCGGCAGTTGGTAGCCCTCCCTTGCGAGCAGGGCTCGATCCGCGGCCATCTGCGCGGCGGCATCGTTTCCCTGTGCCGCGAGCGGTGCGGCAACGAGCAACAGGCCGGTGATTGTGCGCCCCACGGAGCGCAGGAGGGCGGAAGGCGTCATGGCAGGATTCCTGAAGGTGCGAGGGAGCCGTGCGGGTTCCGGGAAAATATGCCCTGCCCGGCCAACCCGGTGCCTCGCGGCGGCACGCCGCTGGCGCTAGCATGCGTAATCCACTTCCTGCGCTACGCATGGCCACCGACCGACTGTACTACACCGATTCATACCTCACAGAGTTCACGGCGCGCGTCACCGCGGTGAACGGGGTGCAGGTCCAGCTCGACCGGACGGCGTTCTATCCCACCTCCGGCGGTCAGCAGTTCGACACGGGCAGGCTTGGCGGCATGCAGGTAGTTGATGTGACTCAAGACGACGAGCACGTAACGCACGTACTCGCCGAGGCACCAACGTTCGGCGCCGGGGCGAACGTGACAGGCGTCGTAGACTGGCGCCGCCGCTTCGACCATATGCAGCAGCACACCGGCCAGCACCTTCTTTCTGCGCTCCTGCACGACACTGGTGGCGCTCCGACTGTGAGCGTGCACTTCGGGGACGCGTCCTGCACGCTCGACGTGGGCGCAGCACTCCCGCGTGAAGCGGCGGCGCGCATCGAGGCGCAAGCAAACGAGATCATCGAGGGAAACCGGCCGGTCACCGTTTCGTTCGAGGATGCCGCCGCGACATCGGGCCTGCGGAAGGCGAGCGCGCGAAGCGGCACGCTCCGCATCGTGACGATTGATGGAGTTGACCGCAGCGCCTGCGGTGGCACTCATGTGCGCGCCACCGGCGAGATCGGCCCGGTGCTGGTGCGGCGCGTCGAGAAGTACAAGAATCTTACGCGTGTCGAGTTCCTGTGCGGCTCGCGCGCCGTAGCTCGCGCCCGCGCCGACTACGACGCGCTCGCGCGAATGGCGGCATCGCTCACGTCGGGGATTGACGAACTGCCCGGGCTGGTGAGCGCGAACGCCGAATCGGTGCGGTCACTGCAGTCGGAGTGCAGGAAGCTGATCGAGTCGGTCGCCGCATATCGGGTACGCGAACTCCATCGTGCCGCCGAGCAGGGGGCTGACGGCATTCGGCGCGTTGCCGCCCCGGCAGCGTCGCCGGATGAGCTACGCGCCCTCGGCCACTCCGCAAGCGTTCTCGAGCGCATGGTGTTTGTGGGAACCTGCTCCGTGCCCCCGACCGTGCTCCTCGCGGCGTCGGCAGACAGCGGCGTCAACGCCGGCACTGCGCTCAAGGCTGCGTTGGGCGCGTACGGCGGCCGGGGCGGCGGCAACGAACGGCTCGCTCAGGGCACCGTGCCGGACCCAACTGCGCTTGCTACGATCGTTGCGAGCCTGATGACGCCGCCGGCGCGCTGACGGCCAGTCGCACATCCGCCGTCACGCGCTACTGGTGCGCCACGGCAGACCGCTCCCCGCAGCGGCGCATGACAGCTACATCACCGGCCGCTGCGTTGCGTCACCTGGCGGATCCTCCACAGCGTCCCAGTGCCGCCTGCGGCCCCGACGCGTGAGGAAAGAGGCGCTGCGCAGCAGCGGCGCTGCGCCTTGCCGGCTCGCACATTCCGCGCGCCGCGAGCAGTTCCGTGGCACGAAGCTGGATGCGATACGACCCTGGATCGAACGCAGCGGCGGCACGAACACCCGTGAGTGTGCCCGTGGAGTAGAGGCGCATCGCGTGAATCTTGCCGGCAGTCACCGTGACAAAGCCCAACCATATCAATGCGGTCGCACCCATCAGGTAGGCGCGGCCACGGCCTGCCAGATCGCCGCGCCACACGCGATTCCCGAGGGGAATCAGGGCGCCCGCTGCTGCCCAGATGAATGTTGATGCGAACGAGAGCAGCGACACCGCGTCGAACATCCCCTCGATGGCGGCGATGAACACAACACTGCCGCCAGCGAGTGCTGCCAGCCGTTCGCGCGAGGGGTAGACCGCGTCGCGCCAGCCACGCCATGCGCACACGAGCAGCGTGACCATGAGCGCGGCGAGCACGAGCGTGGCAAGCACCCCTCGCTCCGATACTGCAGCTACCCAGTCGCTGCTCGGCCACGGGTTCGACGTCATCGCTGTCGCATCCGAGAGTGAAGGATCGTTGCGCGAAGCAACCGCCGGGTACTCGACGGGCCAGTTCCCCGGCCCGACGCCGAGCACGGGATGCGCCTTCGCCAGCTTGAGTGACGTTATGTACTGCCGTACGCGCCCCGCGCCGCTGCCTTCGCGGTAGTTCACTACACCCCGCACCGAATCCATGTTCCAGTCGAGCGTGTTGGGGATCATGAGCGCAAGCACGATGCCCGCGAGGAGCGCAGCTATCACCACACGCCCGCGACGCGGCACAATTGCGGCGCGCGTCACATCCCGCGATCGCCACGCAACGAGCGCCATCACACCGATCCATACCGCGACGGCGAGCCAAGCCGCGCGCGTACGCGAGAGCACCAACACGGCCGTGTTGGCGAGCAGCCCCACGACGCCCAGGGCGATACCGCCTGCGCTCCGGGACGTGCCAGCGAGCCAGACAAGCAACGGGATGGACATCGCCGCCGCGTGCGCGACGAAGTTTCGGTTGCCCAGCATGCCGCCGGGCGCACGGTTGGCCGAGAAGATCGTCCAGTCCGCGCCGTATGCCTGCGCGAGCGCACTGGCAGATGCTGCGGTTGCCGCGACCGCGAGAAATACCGCAACGCTGCGGACCTGTCCCGCCCCGCGAAGCGCGGCCGCGCTCCAGAACATCACGGCGCCGCCAAAGGTAATGCCCAGTGCACGGAACGCATGCCAGGCGTTCGTCGCACCGGTCGCCGAGAGCAGAGACAGTGCCAGCCATCCCGCGAGCAGGAGGTCGGCAAGCGTCCATTCGCGCGCCCGCCTTCCGCCGACCAGGTTCAGCGCGGCCACGCCGGCTCCGACATCGAGCGCGAGCTCCTTGGGGAGAAAGAACCTGTCGAGGTCGAACGAACGATAGGTGGTTGCGGCGAGCGCGCCGCCCAGGGCCGCTACGGCAATTGCACCGATGAGCAGCCGGTTCGTGGCGCGCGGTTGGCTCGCGGCACTCGAGGGGGCGTCCGGCTCGTCCACGTCTGGAATGTCGCTGAAGCGGCGCACCCCGGCAAAGCCCCCCGGTCCGCCGGCCGGAGGCTGATACATTTCACCTGGAGACGATCCGCCACTCGAGAGGAGTTGCCATGGCGATGTACGACGACAAGAAGATCCAGAACCTCGTCAGGAAGATGGCCAAGCAGGCACGGCCGAAGACAGAGTTCGCGAAAACCTACGACAAGACGGCCCCGCAGCGCGTCACCGATGAGGGCGACCTGGAGCGCGACAAGTTTTTCAAGGAAATGAAACGCCGGGAGTTCTAGGTTCTCCGGGCGCCGCACAACCAGGTGCGTCGCCCATCCGCAGGTCACCGCGGGCGCAGCAGGGCCCGGACTGAATCAATCGAACCGTCGGTTCGTGCCGGCGGCACGTCGAGCAGCGCGGCGAGCAGCGAATACACGTGGATGTTCCCGAACGGCCTGACGCGCAAGCCGCGCCCAAGCCCGGGCCCCTCGCCAACCAGTGTTGCCCCCATGGAAGGCAGCAGGTTGTCATAGCCGTGCGCCCCCCCGCCGCGCGCGGGACCTCGCGCGCGCGACGAGATGCTCCAGCCCTCTTCGGCAATACCGACGATTGGCGTGATTCGCGGGTTGTCGTTGAAGTGAAACCGTGCCGGTACGTCGGCCTTTCTGTAGACGGCGAGGTGCGGGTTGGCGCCTCGCAGCCGATCGTACACGTACTGCTCACGCCCTGGCTTCGGCTGGATTGCGGCGATGGGCGACCAGTCAATCACTTCGAGACTGTCGAGGGATACGTAGTCGTCCAGGTACACGGTGCGCTCCGGCGCGATCGCGGCCATACCGTGATCTGACACGACGAGCAGGTTCACGCGACTTGTCATCCCAAGTCTGGCGATTCCGTCAACGAGCGCGCCCACGGCGCTGTCAACCGCAGCAATGGCCGTATCGGTGCGAGCGCCGTTCGGCCCCACGGCATGCGAGGCGTCGTCAACGTCCTGGAAATAGAGCGTGATGAACGAGGGGCCGCTGTCGGGCGGCATGGCCAGCCAGTGGAGCACCTTGCGCACCCGTTCCGCCCGGGGAACCGTTGCGCTGAACTTCTCGTACCACGTCGGTCGGTAGCCGGCAATCTCGGCTTCGGAGCCCGGCCACAGGTACGGTGCGGTTCGCAGACCGTTCTTCTCGGCCGTCACCCAGATCGGCTCGCCGCCGTACCAGCGCCCGTCCCGCACGGCCGGGTTATCGCCAATCGTGAAGCGGCCGAGCACCGGATCCACCATTGTGTTCGCGACGATGCCGTGATGCTCCGGGTAGAGGCCCGTGACGAGCGTGTAGTGGTTCGGGAATGTCTTGCTCGGGAACGAAGGCACGAGCCGGTCGGTGCGCACGCCGCTGGTACCGATTGCGCGTATGCGGACCGCGGCGGGATGGTCCACGTAGTCCCACCGGAACGCGTCAATGGAGACGAGCACGGTGACGTTGCGTGCCGACGCCCGCGCCGGCGCTGCCTGCGAGGCCGACGTCGCACGTGCACAACCGACGACTGCCCCCGCCACGACGAGCAGCAACGCAAGAACCACGGCCCGCATGCGAGGTCCCGCCTTATCCGCCCATTTCAGCCCTTGCGGTCCAGCGACACTCACAACCGCCGATACCTTCTTGGTCTCACGCACCGTTCTTGGCCTCCTCGAGCGTCAGCACTCGCCGCAGCCCCTTCCCGATCAGTGACTTCGGCAGGGCACTCCGTGAAGATGACGCGTGACGGCGCCTTGTAAAAGGCCATGTGCTCGTTGCAGTATGCGCAATGAGAACCTCGCCCACCTCCGCATCCGGCAACTCGCGCCCGGGATGGTCAGCATGCACCACCTTCGCGTGAATGTCGGGCGGCGGCAGGCCCACCGACCCGACCTTGATCGTACTTGGCGTGAAGTCGGTCGGCTGGCACGCGGCGGGGCCGGAGTCGGCGGCGTATCTTCCGAATATGCATCCCGAATCCTCGCCGTCCAGGCGCCCGATGCGGCACTCACGCCTTGCGATACCCGTGGCAGCCGCCGCACTTGCCTTCTGCGCCGCACCAGCGCTTTCGCAGGGGACGCTCGTGACGAACGACCCGGCAATTCGCCGCGCGTTCGACGCAATCCAGTCATGGAACAACTGGATCGTCGAGAACCAGGTCTCGATCTGCGAAATCCCCGCGCCACCATTCAAGGAACAGGTACGCGCAGAGGAGTTCCGGAAGCGCATGATCGCACTCGGCTACGCCAATGCCAGGATTGACGCCGTCGGAAACGTGATCGCCGAGCGACCTGGCAAGGGCGGCGGCCCGACCGTGATGATTTCCGGACATCTCGACACTGTGTTCCCCGAAGGCACCGACGTGACCGTGAAGCGCGACGGGGAGCGGCTCACTGGCGCTGGCATTGGCGACGACTGCCGCGGCCTCGCGGTGATCCTCGCGCTCGGGCGCGCGTTGAACGAAGCAAAGGTAGAAACCCGCGGCACCGTGATCCTGGTTGCCAATGTGGGCGAAGAGGGACCTGGCAACCTGCGCGGCGTGCGGGAGCTCTTCACCAACACGCTGAAGGGCCGCGTTGACCAGTACATCTCGGTTGACGGCACCGGCTTTGGCGTAACGGCGCGCGCCGTGGGCAGCAAGCGGTACAACGTCGTGTTCACCGGACCCGGCGGCCACAGCTATGGCGCGTTCGGGAACGTGCCCAGCGCCATCCACGCCATGGGCCGCGCGATCTCCAACATCGGGGATCTCGCGCCGCCGGCGGGAACGAAGACCACGTTCAACGTTGGTGTCGTGAAGGGCGGCACCTCGGTCAACACGATCTCGCCAAACGCCGAGATGGAAGTTGACATGCGCTCCGAATCCCTCGGCAACCTCGATCAGATGGAGCGGCTCATCAAGGAAGCCATCGCGAAGGGCGTGGACGCGGAAAACGCGAGGTGGCCCGGCGCCCGCGGCAAGATCACGGCACGCTACGACACGATCGGCATCCGGCCCGTGGGCCCTGTCCCGCAGACCGATTCGACGCCAATCGTGCGGCTCGCCGTTGAAGCCGCCCAGGCTCTGGGAGAAAGAGCGCCGGTGGGCGCAAGCAGCACGGACGCGAATCTGCCGATGAGTCTTGGCATCCCGGCAATCACCATTGATGGAGGTGGCCGCGGCGGCAACGCGCACGCCGCCGGCGAATGGTACGAAGACGGGCCGGCTGGGTACAAAGGCCCGCAGTGGGCATTGCTGGTGGTGACTTCGCTGGCCGGCGTAGCCGGCCGAACCACGCCATAGCGCGGGAGGGAAAGTGAACAGGCGCGGATTCTTGGGATCGCTCACGCTCAGCGCTGCTGGCGTGATACTGGCGCGACGAGGCGCTGATGGTGCTACAATAATCCAGGCGAAACCGGCGCTGCCTACGATGACAGTTTACAAGACACCGGCGTGCGGGTGCTGCAAGGACTGGATAAAGCACGTCGAAGGCGCTGGATTCAAAGTGAAGGCCGTTGACATGGACGACCTCACTGCGGCGAAGCGGTCCGCCGGCGTGCCGCAGGCACTCGAGAGCTGCCACACGGCACTCGTTGGTCCCTATGTGGTGGAGGGCCACGTTCCAGCGGATCTCATCAAGAAGATGCTGGATGAGAAGCCGAAGCTCGCGGGGCTGGCCGTTCCCGGGATGGTTGTCGGGTCGCCGGGAATGGAGCAGGGAAACGTCAGGCAGCCGTATGCCATCATTGCGTTCACCCGCGGCGGCCAATCGAGCGTTTACGCGCGCCGGTAGCACGGGCGCACGGCAAAAAGGGGGATCCGATTATCCTGGGCTCCCCTCCCTACGCGGGCCAACGGACAACTGGGGCGGCTGGACTCGAACCAGCAACATCCGCATTAACAGTGCGGCGCTCTGCCAATTGAGCTACACCCCATCGCTCTCGGATCCGGCGCGGCAGCACCGCCGGGACGCAGAAACCTAGCAGCCCAAGCGCCGATTTCCAGCCCGCAGACCAACCGCCGG
>WBZR01003883.1_pt1 | contig 12828 bp, 6 predicted proteins | sample 5204231 | NCBI WGS metagenome assembly WBZR01 (sample SAMN12412403, study PRJNA552823) | activated sludge metagenome | isolation source: activated sludge from anammox sidestream of wastewater treatment plant... | place: USA: Virginia | collected 2017-08
CAAGGCAAAGGTCTTCGACAATCTCGATCCGCATGTTCAAGATCGCCTCAAAGCCTATGATGCCCAGAGCGGTGAGGTTCTCAACAAGTTCGAGCGGCTCCTGCTCGCCGTCACCAAGCATGAACTCCAGGGGCGAGCCACGTTTGAGGGCGACGGGAGACACTTCGTTCTTCACGATGCGCCCGTCAAGGATGCGCCGGTAGGGCGTTACTACTTTAAGTCTCAACCCCTTGAGAATGCCCATCAATACCGGTACGCAAGCCCGCTCGCACAGCACGTTGTCGCCGCTTCGAAGTCCAGCGAGACCCCCGCAGAGGAGCTTGTGTTCAGCCTTCAGGCAAGTGAACGGGCAAGCACCGCAATCAAGAGCCTCGCGGGCAAGAGCGGCGAAATGGTGGTCAAGCAGGTCACCTTCACCATGCGGGCGAAGGACGATGACATCAGCGAGTCATATATGCTCGCAGGAGCACTGACAGACACCGGTGAATGGCTCGATGAAGAGTACGTCTCAGACATGCTGGAGCTGACTTGCACTGCAACAACATCTACCACCGCCGTCGACGAGAGCAAATTCGAAGCACACCTCAAAGCACGGAACCTAGACCTTGAAAAGGAGGTTCAGGGCCGGAACTCGCGCTACTACGATCAGCAAGAAGAGCTGCTCTACCGAAACCAGCAGGATCGCAAAGCAGAACACGAGGGAGCGATCCGAGAGTATCGTGCGAAGGAAAAGGAAGCCCGTCGCCTTGCCAAGCAAACGGATGATCCGATGGAACAGCTCAAGTACAAGAAGGAGGCTCGAAAGTGGGAACAGCGGGCCGAAGAAGCCGATGAAGAGTTCCGAGAAACGAAGAAGAAGCTTCGTGAAGAGGCTGACCGCTTTTTGGAACTGATCGAACAATCGCTCAAAGGGACTCAAGAGATTGAACAACTATTCTCAATTCGATGGAGGGTCACGGCCTGACGCCTTTCGCCAGCACTCCGTACCTGATAGACTCAAGTCAAGACTAAGACAACAAAGATGGAAGAAAACGAATTGATTCACGAAACCCCAGGCTCCACGCCGGACTTCAAAACTGAGCTTGCGACTCAGCTTGCCGAGCTGATGCCGGAGGTGGTAGCTGATGGGAAGATTGACGTAATCAAGTTACGTGAGCTTCTCGGCGAGGACGTGGGGAGCGACACTGAGCGGTTTGGTTTGTTCTGGCCCGGCAAGAAGCGAGCATTGCGAGCCGCACAAGAGCCCACGACGGCGACTCTGCGTCCCGATAAGGCGAACAGCAAAGACTGGGATACCACTCAGAACGTCTTCATCGAAGGCGACAATTTGGAGGTGCTCAAGATTCTCCAGAAGCACTACCACAACAAGATCAAGCTGATCTACATTGATCCTCCTTACAACACGGGTAAGGACTTCGTATATCCCGACAACTACAAGGAGGGTTTGGAGACGTATCTAGAGTACACGGGCCAGTTGGCCGCAGACGGCAGGCCGCGCATGCCAAAAGAGAATCGCGAAAGCGATGGGCGCTACCACTCGAACTGGCTAAATATGATGTATCCGCGTCTCAAACTGGCGAGGAATCTTCTGACTGACGATGGAACCATTTTTGTCAGCATCAGCGACCACGAAGTAGACAACCTCCGTAAATTAATGAATGAGGTATTCGGAGAATCTAACTTCATAGGTCAAATTGCCGTTTCCAAAGGCACTACAACTGGCCAAGATGCAAATGATATTGGCAGCAGTATTGACTTCCTTTTGGTGTTTGCGAGAAGCAAATCCGATTACGTTCCCAATGGACTCCCACTTACTGAACAAGATGAGGCGCGATTTAGCCAGGTCGATGAGAGGGGGAGATTTAGCACGCTCCAATTCAGGAAGACTGGCACTAATGACCGAAGAGAAGACCGGCCCAATTTGTACTACCCGTTAATTGCCCCTGATGGTTCTAGTGTGTATCCAATTGGGCCAGGCGGGTACGAAAGCCGTTGGAGAACAAGCCTCGCCCAATTCGAAAAGTGGGATTCGGAAGGATTAGTGGAATGGAAGAAGGATACCGGTGGATCCTACAAGCCATATATCAAATACTACCTAGAGGGTCGGACAAAGCAGGTATCGAATTATTGGGATGATATTGAGGGTAATAAGAAGGCGAGCTTGACGCTTAAGGAATTGCTCGGCAAGGAGATTTTTACGAATCCAAAGCCCGTCGGGTTAATTAAGAAGATTCTCCATATCGCTACTGACGCAAACTCCTTGGTGCTGGACTTCTTTTCTGGTTCGGCAACCACTGCTCATGCCGTGATGCAGTTGAATGCCGAAGACAAAGGTGCGCGACGATATATTCAGGTGCAACTCCCTGAACCGACTCCGACAGATTCGCCAGCCCGCTTGGCAGGCTACTCAACGATTAGTCAAATCGCCAGGGCGAGAATAAGAGCCGCTATCAAGCAGTTAGATTCAACGGGCCGTAATCTCGACTTGGGATTTCGTTCGTTTACGCTTGCAGATACAAGTTTTGCAAAGTGGCGCATATCCAGCGATACTGACCGAACTGAACTGGAACAGCACCTTTTCAATCTGCGCGAGAGCGCCAACGACGACGTAACGCCAGACGATTTGCTGACCGAGATTCTGCTAAAGCAAGGCTACTCGTTAACCGAGAAAATCTCGGAATCCCAAGTTTCCGGGCTGGACGTGCGGATTATTGGAGACAACCTCGTCATTGCATACCTGACTGAGTCAGTGAAGCCAACCCTCGACCAAGTTCGAGCCATTGTTGATGATGCTCCAGCGCGGATCATCATGCTCGAAGACGCCTTCCAAGGCGACGACGAACTTAAGACTAACCTCGCCCAACTCTGCAAGAGCAAGGGCATCGAGCTTTGGACTGCGTAAGAATATGAGCACTTCTGGCTTTCAGTTTGATGCGAAGCAACAGTATCAACTCGACGCGATTCAGAGCGTCGTGGACCTTTTCGATGGGCAGCCGAAGGACGTCGAGAAGCTCAAGGCCACGCTGAAGACTGCGAATCCTTCGGACGACGTTCAGAACCTACGGCTCGACATGGACTACTCCGAGGAAATCGGGGCAATCGGCAACAATCTCGTCCTAGACCACGAGGTCATTTTCGCCAACCTTCAGCGGGTTCAGGATCGCAACGGCCTGGAAGTCATCCCGAGGCTCTTCGACAACGCACTCGACTTCGACATCGAGATGGAAACAGGTACAGGAAAGACCTATGTGTACCTCCGGACGATGTTCGAGCTCGCTCGGAACTACAACTTCAGTAAGTTCATCATCCTCGTGCCGAGCGTGGCAATCCGCGAAGGGGTGAACACAAGCATTCGGTTGATGCGGGAGCACTTCCGCAATCTCTATCCGGATCTCCCGTTCGACGCCAGCATCTACCGAGGCGATTCTGCGGAGGAGGTTCAGTCCTTTGCGACTTCAACGAACCTCCAAATCCTAATCATGACCATCGCTTCGATCAGAGGCGATAAGAGCAATCGAATCATCCATCAGACCCGAGACAAGCTGAACGGTTTACGCCCAATTGACTACCTTAAGGCCACCCGGCCCGTGGTAATCATGGACGAACCTCAGAACATGGAGTCGTTGCTGTCGCAGTCGTCGGTGGGTGAACTCGCGCCGACCTGCACCTTCCGATACAGCGCCACTCACCGAAAGCAACGGAACGTGGCGTATCGCCTTGATCCGGTGGACGCTCATGACCTGGAGTTGGTCAAGCAAATCGTCGTTGCTGATATTCACCAGGAGGGTTCTGATGCGACGCCGCATATCAAACTCGTTGAGGTGAAGCGTGATCCGTGGGTTGCGCGTCTCGAACTGGCTTGCCGGAAAGCTGACGGCACGCTCGAACGTAAGGTTGTAAGCGTGCGCCAGAACCAGGAGCTGTCTGATCCTCGACTCACGGACAACCCAGTCTACGAAGGCTGGCGGGTCATGGAGATGAGCATCGAGCCGCCTCAGATCGAGCTCACGAAGCATGGCATCCTCGATGTCGGCGAGAGCATTGGGGGCGCTTCCGGCGCGATCTATAAGGAAATGATCCGTGAGACGGTCAAGGAGCACTTCCGAAAGGATTCCATGCTTCGCGACAAGGGCATCAAGGTGCTGAGTCTCTTCTTCGTGGATAAGGTCGCGAGCTACCTTGGTGACGGGGTGAACAATGACGACGCGAACGGCGAGTTCGTGAAGTGGTTCGACGAAGTGTTCGTGGAAGAACGGGCGAAGTCCCAACGTTGGCAAGAACTGATTCCGCACGATCCCTCAGAGGTTCGCCGGGCGTACTTTTCGCAGCTCAAAGCCAAGGGGAAGACGACCTTCCAAGATTCAACCGGGGCCACGAAGGCTGACGACGACGCCTACGAGCTGATCATGCAGGACAAAGAGCGACTTCTCGATGAAGAGGAGCCGGTTCGGTTCATCTTCAGCCACTCGGCTTTGCGCGAGGGCTGGGACAACCCCAACGTGTTCCAAATCTGCACTCTCCGCGAGATGGGAGCCGACGTTGAGCGTCGGCAGACCATTGGGCGCGGACTTCGATTGCCTGTCACGAAAACACCACAGGGCTTCGTTCGCGTAGGAGAGCGAAGCATTGCGACGCTGACGGTTGTGGCAAACGAGTCTTACCAGTCCTTTGCCAAAAGCCTCCAGAAGGAATACAAGGATGCGGGTGTTGAGATTGGGCAAGTTCGGAAGACCGAGTTTGCCAAGATCGCTGCTGTCGATGCGAATGGCACGGTTACCGATGACCTGCTCGGATACAACCAATCCGTCGAAATCTGGAATCACCTGGACGCCAAGGGCTTCATCAAGGAAGGCAAGATCACGTCAAAGTTTGTTCCCGATACGCTTGGGTTTGACCTAAGCCTCCCTGAAAAGTTTCTTCCGTACGAGGCTGAGATCATCAGCCTGGTGAGCCGGGCGAGCATCGAGAAGTATGTCAAGCCCGCCAGCAAGCGGCAGGTTCGTCGGCTCAATAAGGAGCTGTATCGAACGCCTGAATTTGAGGCATTCTGGGAGACGATCAGCCGCAAGACCACCTACCGTGTCTCGGTACAGCGAGAGCACATCATCGAGAATGCAGTGAAGGCGATTCAGTCTTCACCGCCCATCGACCCGCTTCGCATCGTTGCGACCTATGCAGGCGTGAAGGTTCTTCGTGGAGGAGCGAAGGGCTCCATTGTGCGCGAAGGATCGAAGGATCTAAAGGGCAGCTACGATCTCCCGGACATCGTCACCGAGCTTCAGGAGGCCACCTCCCTCACGAGGGCGACGATCATCGATATTCTGATTCAAAGCGAAAGGCTCGACTGGTTCCTCGGCAATCCGAACGACTTCATCGCTCTAGCGAAACGGAAGCTTCAAGACGAGCTTGCCAAACTCGTGGTTGAAGGGATTCAATATGAGAAGATCGCTGGCTATGTCTATGAGCTGCGCGAGCTTCAGAAGGATGGTGAGGAAGAGAAGGAGCGATTCCTAGACCAGCTGTACAAGGTCCAGAATGGACAGAAAACAGACTTCGACTATGTGGTCTATGATTCCGATGTCGAGCGCCAGTTCGCTGAGATTCTGGATGGAATGCCGGACATCAAACTCTTCATGAAGTTGCCCGCGAAGTTTCAAATCCCAACTCCTGTCGGCCCATACAACCCGGACTGGGCGATCATCAAGCATGAGGACGGCCAGGACCGTATCTACATGATCCGTGAGACTAAGAGCACCCTGGAAGACTCCAAACTTCGACCGACTGAAGTGGCAAAGATGAAGTCGGCGAAAAAGCACTTCGCAGCGATTGGAGTCGAGGACTACGCGCGATCTGTGCCTGGACGGTGGAATCTATGATGCGAAGACAGGAGCTGCAAGATGACGGAGCTCACTTCTATAAAGTCGATCTTCAGGTTCATACTCCGAGGGATACCAACTGGAACGGACCCCGGCCCACAACGAACCAAGAGCGTGAGGACTTTGCTTCAGACTTTATCAAAGCCGTAAGAGCCAAGGGTCTCCATGGTGTCGCAATTTCTGATCATCATGATTTTGCATTTTTCCCTTACATAAAACATGCGGCAGATAGCGAAACTGATTCTGATGGCCAACCCTTACCATCGAAGGAGCGGATAGTTGTCTTCCCTGCCATAGAGTTAACCCTAAGCGTTCCATGTCAGGCACTCTTGCTCCTTGATGCAGATTTCCCTGTTGCCAGACTAGACGATGTTTTGAAGGCGCTTCATTTCGAACCAATTGACCCCACTTTACCCAGCTACCCGGCAACACAAGTTCTAAACGACAGTGGGGACATAAACACACTTTGCGAAAAGCTCGATAAAAACTCGTGGCTCAAGGGGCGATATATTGTTCTACCAAATGTTACGCCGAACAATGGGCACAAGACGCTGATCAGGAGAAATTTCCAAGACAAATATAAGGACTGCCTGTGCGTAGGGGGCTATATTGATGGCGAATATGCGCAGATAGAAGACCCTAGGAACTTAGGGGATAAGAACAAGCTTCTTGGAATTGATCCCGCATGGGGAAAGAAACGGCTAGCTCTGTTCTCAACTTCAGATTCTCGATCAAGTGACTTCCAGAAGCTGGGGAGTTGCGGTACGTGGATAAAATTCTCAAGGCCAACATCCGAGGCAATTAGACAAGCGTGTCTAGCGCAGGAATCTCGAATCGCTCAGTCCGAGCCCGCGATCCCGACAACATGGATTTCAAGGATTGTTGTCTCTCAGAGCAAGTTCATGGGCAGATTGGACATACCACTTAACCCACAATACACGGCGTTGATTGGCGGTCGTGGCACTGGAAAATCCACCATCCTTGATTACATGAGGTGGGCGCTTTGCGATCAGCCTGCAATTGGTGGTGAGGAGGACGAAGTAGCAGATCCACGTGTGAGGCAGCGCAAACTAGTTGATGCAACTCTCAAGCCACTCGGAGCACATGTCGAAGTGCATTGTGTTATCAATGGGATTGAACACGTGGTTCGCAGGAATGCGGGTGACGGCTCAGTTCTGCTGAAAGTTGGCAACGAAGAGTTTCAGAAAGTGCGAGAAAGCGTAATTCAGAGCCTTCTGCCTATCCAGGCATACAGTCAAAAGCAGTTGAGCAGCGTAGCGATCCGCACTGAAGAACTCTTGCGATTTGTAACAACTCCAATCCTCCACAAGCTAGAGAGTATTCAGAGGAAGCGTGAGGAGGTAGCTGGGCGTATCAGAGAGAATTACGGAACCTTGCAACGGTTTCGATTGCTCACTAGCGAGAAAGTCCGGAACGACCTTCGTATTCGCTCCCTTGCGGAACAAGCTCAGACTCTACGTGATACTCTTGCTGGTCTCTCCGAGGCGGATCGAAAGATCCTTGATAGCAAGTCCGCTCACGAAGAAGTTAGGACATTCCAGCATAACTGGTCTCAGCGTCTTGAAGCAACTCAGCTGAACGTCAGCTCTTGGGCAAAGGGACTGAGTTCTTCACTGAAAGACTTGCAGCTGCCAGCAACGATACCGGACGGCCTTTCCGCCGAAGCAACGGCGTATTTCGAAGCTGTGCGAGCGTTGCTAGCCAAGACTAGCGAGTCTGTGAGTTCGATAGACCGTGAAGTTCAAGAGAGTCTCAGTGAAGGTAATGCACTCGGCAAGGCGTCGACGGCGCTGGAAGCTGGACTGACGGCGTTTGACGCAACCTACTCGGGTGTTAAGGCTCGCTCTTCTGCGCATGAAGCAAAGTTGGTGGAACTAGCAAAGCTTGAGGAAGATCAGCGAACTGCCACAAACCTAAGTAACAAGCTTGCACAGGAGATCAGTGAGTTGGGCGATCCATTAGAGAAGCATGTAGCTCTACGAAAGGAACTGACCGAGGCGAGAGAAGAGAGAAGAGTATCACTAGCTAAGCAATGCAGCGATCTAGCCAAGTTATCAGACGGTCTAATCAAAGCTGCGATTTCTGCAAGCAAGGGATTTGATCCAGTTAAAACAAAGTTCAAGGGACTAGTGTCCGGGTCAAATGTCCGTTCTGGAAAAACGGATGAGTTGTTCGAAAACTTGGCCAAGGAGCATGATCCGTCGAAGACGTGGGAGCAAGTGCTAATCGAACTCGAAGGTCTGCTTCTAATGGAGCCGGATGCGGATATCACATCTGAGCAGACCCCAACTTTATCTCGACTTGGGTTTCAAGTTCAAGATCAGAAACGAATTCTCCCTAGACTTTCAACAGATGGGTGGTTGGATCTTTCGCTGGTCGAGCTAAATGATACTCCGGAGTTTGAATATCGAGCCAAGGAAGCCGAGTACATTCCGTTCGCTTCTGCTTCCGCGGGTCAACAGGCTTCCGCTCTCCTTTCAACATTGCTCGCACAGGCAGGAAGTCCACTAGTGATTGACCAACCGGAAGATGATCTGGACAGTGCCACTGTACAGCAGATTGTCGCCAAGATTTGGAACTCGAAATCTGGAAGGCAGTTAGTGTTTTCTAGCCATAACGCAAATCTAGTGGTGAATGGGGACGCTGACCTTGTCTTGGTTTGCGCTTACAAGAATGCGAGCGATCAGACGGCCGGTGAAGTTAAGACCAAGGGAGCGATTGACGTCGCAGAGATTCGAGATGAAATCACCACCGTAATGGAGGGTGGCGAGAGAGCTTTTCGACTTCGGAAGGAAAAGTACGGATTCTAATCGGAGTCATATGCGCTCTGCAATCGCTCAGCAGCCTCTCTCATTGCGCCATCAAGTACGTGCCCGTACAGGTTCGAAGTCAGAGCAATCTGCGAGTGCCCAAGGTAGCGGCTGACCTGGTGCAGGTTGAGTCCAGCCATCAGCATGAATGTTGCTGCTGAGTGGCGGAGAGAGTGCATGCCAGTGCGCGGAAGTCCTGCCTTCTCCAAAGCGATGTGTAGATAGTCGTTGACGTACTTCGGATCGAAGGGACGACCCCACGGGTTCAGGAACACGAGGTCGAGCTCGTTCTCATAGCCCTCATCCTCCTGTCGGTTTCGCTCGAATCGAACCACGTCGAGCGAGTGGCCGACGAGGGGCATGGTTCGCATGCTCTTCTCAGTCTTGAGCGGCTTGAGCACGAGTTTCTTACCCATCCTCTGGAGTTGTGAGGAGACGAGAATAGTCTTCTGCTTCAGGTCCACGCCGTCCCAAGTAAGGCCGGAAACCTCACCGATGCGCATGCCGGTCGCTAGGGTGAACTTGACGAGGTTCTCGATGGGTGAACCCTCAAGCGCGGATAGGAGCCTTTGAACCTGCTCGGCATCGAAGTAGATCTTCGCAGTCCGCTTGACCTTGGGAGCGAATGTCTTGGACACGGGGTTGTCATGCGCCTCTCCGTATTTCATCGCGACGCCGTACGCGGCCCGTAAAGTGCGTCGAGCGGCGGCGATGGTGTTCGCAGTCGCGCCGTCGTCTTCGATGGTCTTAAAGAGCCTTGTGACGTCCATGGGAGTCACTCGCTGAAGCTCCATCCGCCCGAGGTAGGGCTTGATCCGCCGTTCGCACATGAGGCGGTAGAACTCGTAGGTCTTGACCTCACGGTTCGGCTTCACGTGCTCGTCGAGCCAAACATCGAGCCAGGAGGAAACGGTGTGTCCACGCCGGTCCGGAATCGAGCGACCCGCCACGAGCATCGCATTCAGTTCGTTGAGCGCTTTGACCGCTTCACCCTGCGTTCGGCAGCTCACCTGACGATACTTCGGGCGACCCCCAGGCGTGAACCCATCCTGCACCTGCGCAACGTACTTCTTCCCACGCTTGAAGATGCTTCCGGAGCCTTTCTCTCGTCTTCCAGTTCGGGCCATTTCTGCAGTTTATTCTACTCGCGTCTGCAGTTTATCCGCAGTTTACCGGGCGGAAATCAGTGGTCAAAAGCGGTCTTCGGTGGACTTTTTAGGTTCAACTGTTGAACCTGAGCGGACTATTCTGGACGTCTCTGGATTTGACATTCTGATTCTCTTAATCAGCGGGTCGAAGGTTCGAGTCCTTCACGGTCCACCAAGATCTAGGTTCAATATCCCGTCCAGAGAGGCGGGATTTGTTGTTTTTTGCGGTACCCACATCGCCCTCCTCCATGCTCGCCCGTGCAACAATCATCCAATGGACGTCGAGCAGGCCAAGCGCAACCAACTGAAGAACATCGAAGGGCGAACAGGGAAGTCGATCGCCGAGCTTGGCGACGCCATCAAGGTTTCGGGGCTTGTCAAGCACGGCGAGATCGTTGCGATGCTGAAGGAGAGGTTCGGGATCGGCCATGGCGACGCGAACGCGGTGGCGCACCACGTCAAAGACTCCGCCTCGGAGGCGGGCGGCCCCGGTGATGTACTTGCCGACCTCTACACCGGCTCCAAGGCGCACCTGCGGCCGATTCACGAGCGGCTGACCGAAGCGATCGCTGCGATGGGTGAGCACGAGGTCGCTCCGAAGAAGGGCTACGTCAGCCTACGCCGGAAGAAGCAGTTCGCGATGATTGGCCCCGCGACGAACAGCCAAGTAGAGGTCGGCCTCAACATGAAGGGCGTCGCCGGAACCGATCGGCTCAAGGAACAGCCTGCGGGCGGGATGTGCCAGTACAAGCTCAGGTTGTCGAGCGTGGACGAGGTCGACGACGAACTGGTGGGCTGGGTCCGTCAGGCGTTCGATTCCGCTGGTTAGGCTGACTTCGAGCCGCCAAAATGTGGGCTTAACCTGAGGTTATTCCACGTTTCTCCGAGAATCCTCAATGCCGAGCCAAAAAACTCGCACATTTCGAGGAGTCAACGGGACCGTGAGTCTACGCATCAATACCAATGTTCCGGCGATGAACGCGCTGAGGAACCTGTCCGACGTCGACGGATCGCTCAACATCAGCATCACCCGGCTTAGCACGGGTCTGCGGATCAACAACGCGGCCGACGATCCAGCCGGCTTGATCATCAGTGAAAACATGCGATCGCAGCTGCGCGGCATTGGCCAGGCGATTCGCAACTCGCAGGATGCGATCAACATGTCGAAGACCGCCGAAGGCGCTCTCGACGAGGTCCAACGGCTGCTGCGCGACATTCGTGCGCTCGCCGTCCACTCCGCGAACACCGCCGTCGTCGATTCGGCCACGCTTCAAGCGAACCAGACGCAGATTCGCTCGACGCTCCAGTCGATCGACCGCATCGCTCGCGACACCCAGTTTGGCGAGAAGAAGCTGCTGGATGGAACCGCGGGCATCTTGGCGAACATCACCGCTGCCGGCCTCGCGAACAGCATCTACATGGGCAGCACGTTCAATGGCGAGACGATTTCGACCGGACCTGTGACGATCGCTCGGACGACCGCCGCGACCAAGGCGGCGATCACGTTGGGCAAGGGCTACGCCAGCGGCAGCGCCATCGTGACCGTTCCAGGATCGTTCGTCATCAACGGTTACTCGTTCCAGACGGACGGAACCGAATCGATTTCCAGCCTCGTCACCCGCATCAACGAGATGTCGAGCGTGACCGGGGTGACCGCCCAGCTCAGCGGCAGTGGGCCGGTGAGCGTCGTTCTCACACAGAGCGAGTACGGGGCCCAGTTCAACATCAACCTCTTCGATGCCTCGAACCTGATCCACAGCAGCTCGTCTGCTGCGGCATCGGGCGTCGACGGCGTTTACAACGTGTCGGTGTCGACCGCGAGCGGCCTCGAGACGGTGCCGTTCACCGGCGGCCGAGCCTCGGGCGAGTCCGGCCTCAAGCTGACCGACAGCTACGGCAACTCGATCCTTCTGAGCGAGAATGGGAACGCGACGATCACCGGTCTTGCCCGCCAGCTTGGCGTGGTCTCCGCAGGAAGTGTGCGCTTCCAGATCGGGGCAAACAGCGATCAGTCGACCACGTTCTCGATGCCGGTCGTCTTCGCCAGTCGCTTGGGAACCAGCGCGGTTCCTGGGGCGACGCTCGCGAACCTCGACGTCACGACGCCGCAGGGTGCGCAGGACGCGATGAAGATCATCGACGACGCGATCACCCAGCTTGCCCGGATGCGAGGCGAGCTCGGTTCGTTCCAGAAGAACTTCCTCGAATCAGCCTCCCGCTCCCTTGAAATCGCCAACGAGAACCTGACGAGCTCGGAAAGCGCCGTCCGCGATGCGGATATGGCGGCCGAAATCACGAACATGACCCGACTGCAGATTCTGCGCGAGAGCGGCATGTCGGTTCTTGCTCAGGCGAACCAATCTCCGCAGAGCGTCCTCGGACTGCTCCGCGGTGGCTAGAAGTCAATCCGCGCAATCACGTCAACCTCCTCTCCTTCAACCCCCGACCCTCGTTTGGTCGGGGGCTTTTTGTTGTCAGTCGTAGCCGCATGAGCCGAAGGCGATTGCGTTGGTGAAGTCCTGCGCGATCGCTCTGCTCACGCGACTACAAGATTCCATGAAAGAGACTGTAGCCGCATGAGCCAAAGGCGATTGCGCTTGTGAAATCTCGCGCGATCGCTCCGCTCACGCGACTACAAGATTCCATGAAAGAGACTGTAGCCGCATGAGCCAAAGGCGATTGCGTTGGTGGCGTCCCGCGCGATCGCTCTGCTCACGCGACTACAAGATTCCATGAAAATGACTGTAGCCGCATGAGCCAAAGGCGATTGCGCTTGTGAAATCTCGCGCGATCGCTCCGCTCACGCGGCTACAAGCTCGCGGCCAGGGAAAGCCGTAGCCGCATGAGCTGAAGTCGATTGAGCTTGTGAAGCCTATTCCTTCTTGTGCTTCATGATCGAGGCGTCGTTGCGGAGCGCCTCGGCCGCCTTCTCGATCCGGTCGCAGAACGTCTGTGGAGTGTCCTGGCCGTTGA
>WBZR01003884.1_pt1 | contig 12825 bp, 12 predicted proteins | sample 5204231 | NCBI WGS metagenome assembly WBZR01 (sample SAMN12412403, study PRJNA552823) | activated sludge metagenome | isolation source: activated sludge from anammox sidestream of wastewater treatment plant... | place: USA: Virginia | collected 2017-08
ACAAAGAATTAATCCTGAAACGGCCATTACCTACCAGTTAAGCGGTGCATTTTTTTTTCTTACTTTACTGATGCCGCTCTATCTGCATTATTTTCCCACTGATTATTTAGTACCGGATACAGCAGATTGGATCTGGCTGCTGATTCTCGGTTGGTTCTGTTCGGTGCTGGCATTTCAACTGACGGGTTATTCATTAAAAAAGCTCAGCGCCTTCACCGTTAATCTTACCTTCAACCTGGAGCCGGTGTATGGTATCATCATCGCTTTTATTTTATTCGGAGAAAACAAAGAACTGGGATGGTCTTTTTTCCTTGGCCTTTCATTTATAGCTGCGTCTTTGATATTTCATGCTATCCTATTATCAAAACAGGGAAAACAATTGAAATAAAATGAATCTTTCCCGTTATCATCAGCAGATCGTTGATTATTACCAGGCCAGTGAAAATGCATATAAGGATGCATGGGATCTGAATAACAGCCTGGCCATACATTACGGTTATTGGGATGAAACAGTGAATTCTTTTCCGGAATCTCTTGCAAGAATGAATGAGGTGATGGCTGACACTGTAAAGATTCGTCCATCCGATGTGGTGCTCGATGCCGGCTGCGGGGTGGGAGGAAGCAGTATCTTTCTCGCTTTGAGATACGGATGTAAAGTGTCCGGGATTACTCTTAGTGACCGGCAACAGAAAAAGGCTGTTGAAAATGCACGGACGAAGAATGTCGGCCATATCGTTGATATTAGAGTGATGGACTACTGTGCTACCGGTTTTCCTGATAACAGTTTCGATGTCATCTGGGGCTGTGAAAGCATCTGCTATGCGGATGATAAAGCAAAATTTATAAAAGAGGCTTACCGGTTGTTGAAACCCGGCGGGAGGCTTGTAGTGGCTGATGGCTTTGTGACACAGAAGGAAAACAATGAGCATCCTTTCATCCGTCAATGGCTGGATGGCTGGCAGGTAAACTACCTGGAATCAATGGAATGCTTTTGTGAATTCTTGAAAGAAGAAGGCTTTTCCCGGATCAGTTCCCGGGATATTTCAAAATATGTTTCGGGGTCATCTTCCCGGTTATACCGGTTTTATTTCCTGGCATCTTTTTACACCCGGTGGAAAGAGTTCATTTCATCAAGAAGATTTTCCGACCTGCAAAAGAAAAATATCAGAGCGTGCAAATATCAATATCTGGCCATGAAAAAAAAATTATGGCAATATGGATTGGTGTACGGAGAAAAATAAAGCAGGTTTTAGTTTTCCTCTTATCTTTAAAGCATCCAAATTTTATATTGATGAAAAAGGTATTTGCTTTTCACTTTTTACTTTTCGCATTTATTATATCTGCTGCACAAAAGAGACCGCTTGACCATTCTGTATATGACGGCTGGCAGAGTATTGGTGAAAAGATGATCAGTAATGATGGTAAATGGATTGTCTATACGGTTTGCCCGCAGGTGGGAGATACCACCCTGATCTTACAGTCAGCAGATGGAAAATACAAGAAAGAAGTGGAGCACAGTAAGGATGCTTTGATCACGCAGGACAGCCGTTTTGTTGTTTTCAGAATACGCCCCATGTATAAAGATCTCCGGGAAGCGTGGATCCAAAAAGGAAAAGTGAATGGAGGGAAGGACAAGCAATTGGAAATACCTAAAGACAGTTTGGGTATTATTGAATTGGGCAAAGAGGAGATTTACAAAATAGCGGGTATCAAAAATTTTAAAACCCCTGAAAAAGCTGCAGGATGGCTCGCTTATCAGCAGGAATCAAAAAAAGACAGTTCAAAGAATAATAAGACTGCTGAAGATCCTGGTCTTGTATTAAGAAATTTATATGGCGGCAACGAAATGGTGTTTAAGAATATTAAAGATTATTACTTCAATAAGTCGGGGAGAAAATTATTGTTATTGTCCGCCAAAGACCCAAAAGATTCTTTAAGTTATCCCGCTGTTCTTCTTTATGATCTTTCACTGAACGTAACCGACACTCTGAGCAGGGGAGGAAATGATTTCAGAAACTTTACCATGAATGATGACGGATCGCAGGTGGCCTACCTGGCTGAAAGGGATGCGGCGCCAAAAGCTTTGCAGAAGTTTTACAAGCTATGGTATTTTAAAGAGGGTATGGACAGTGCGGTACTGGTCGCAGATAAAAATTCACCGGGTATGATGCTGGGCATGACCGTAAGCGAATTCAGCCATCCGAATTTTAGCAAGAGTGGGAACCGTTTGTTCTTTGGCACGGCACCGATAGAACCTCCGAAAGACACTTCCCTGATAGATATTGATCTTGTGAAAGTGGATATCTGGAATTATAAGGATGATTATTTGCAAACGGTGCAGACAAACCCGGCAAGATTGCGAAATGACCTTCAAAGAAATTATCTCGCTGTTTATGACCTGCGAACAAATATGTTGATACAGCTCGGGAGCGAAAAGATACCGCAGGTCATTCAGACAAAGGAGGGTGATGGAGATATTTTTATTGGTGTTACCGATTTCGGAAAACGCATCGAAAGCCAATGGACCGGCGACACAAAAAAAGACATCTATGCGATCCATGTTAACACAGGCAGTAAAACACTGATCAGGAAAGATCTCAGGGGAATGATCTATCCGTCTGTTACCGGGAGGTACATTATGTGGTACGATCGGCCGGCAAAAAATTATTTTACCTGGGAATACCGCCCGGGTGATACATCGGGCGCTGATAAAGCAATAAAAAATATCACTGCAAAAATAAAAGCGCCGCTGTGGGATGTTGAGTTTGACACCCCCGATTACCCTTTTCCGTATGGAGTGATGGGGTGGCAGGAAGATGATTCTTCTGTGTATATCTATGATCAGTATGATATCTGGAAAGTGGACCCATCGGGGAAAAAAGATCCTCAGAATTTCCTGGGCAAACTGTCAGGAAGAAAGAGCCGGGTGATCACAAGGTATATTGCTGCAGATCCTGACCAAAAATATATTGATGAAAAGAAAGGCCTGCTGGTCCGGCTGTTCAATGACCTGAATAAAAAATCGGCTTTGAATGTCTTTATGGCAAGTCCGGATAAATTTTATTACACTACAGGCTGGGATGACCGCATTTATGGCCAGCCGGTAAAAGCAAAAGATGCCGATGAGATCATTTATACAAAAGAGAGTTTCAGAGAATCGCCTGACCTGTATGTGGAAAGCGATATGAAAGCTTTGTCCGCTACTTCTTTCACCGGCGGCTCTGTGAACTGGAATGATAAACAGCTCTCTTTTATCAATCCTCAGCAAAAAGATTATAACTGGGGTACGGCAGAATTATTTCACTGGAAAACATTTAAAGGGAAGCCTGCCATAGGCATCGTTTATAAGCCTGAAAATTTTGATCCTAAGAAAAAATATCCTGTAATATGTTATTTCTATGAAAGGCTGGACAATACGCTGAACACTTATTATGCTCCTTCACCGATCAGGAGCGCTGTGAACATTCCCTTTTTTGTCAGCCGGGGTTATGTGATTTTTGTTCCGAGTATCCGTTATGACATTGGCCACCCGGGGAAAAGCGCTTACGATTATGTAGCGAGCGGCGCCAAAGCATTAATTGCAAGAGGATTTGCTGATCCGAAAAATATTGCGATACAAGGCCACAGTTGGGGCGGCTACCAGGTTGCTTACCTGGTCACGGCTACCAATATGTTCAAAGCTGCCTGGTCAGGCGCTCCGGTGGCCAATATGACCTCTGCTTACGGCGGTATAAGGTGGGAAAGTGGTATGAACCGCCAGTTTCAATATGAAAAAACGCAAAGCAGGATCGGTGGGGATCTTTGGAGCAAGTTTGATCTCTATCTTGAAAACTCACCTTTGTTTCATTTGAAGAATGTGACGACCCCATTGGTGATCATGGCAAACGATAATGACGGCGCCGTTCCCTGGTACCAGGGAATTGAATTGTTTACTGCCATGAGAAGGCTTGGAAAAAAAGTATGGATGTTCAACTACAATGGAGAAGGACATGGGTTGACGGTGCGAAAAGATAAATTGGATTACCAGATCCGGATGCAGCAGTTTTTTGACTGGATACTGAAGGGCGATCTTCCTGCCCGCTGGATCACTGACGGGGTACCTGCCGTTAAAAAAGGAAAAGATTGGGGAATGGAAGTTGATGAATAATTACAGATAACTTTACACATCCAGCCCATCTATCTGTAGTCTTCATTAGAAATAAAAAATCCTGTTTGCTATCCTGAGCCTGTGACTCAGGATAGTTTTTTGAAAAGAAATCCTAACTTGGACTAAATGAATTTATGAGTGACGGAGGCAATAAAATCAGGAACAAAGAAGGTATTCATTTTATAACTTTTGCCGTAGTGGAATGGGTGGATGTATTTACACGAAAAGAATGTCGGTTTGTTGAAAATGGAATTTCTGTGAAATGGAAAGCCCTGAGTTGCAAACTCAGGACAGCTTTTGTAGATTCATTAAATAGTTGAACATTCAGGATAGCGGGGGACACGGCATCGAAGAAAAAGATTGGGGAATGGAAATAAATGAATATGTACAGATAATTTTACGCAGCCTGCGCCGTAATATATTTCACCAGGCTTCTTTTAGCGATCGGTAATAATGTTTCATCTATCGGAAAGCTGAGTCCTGTCTCGATAGAATAAACTGCAGGATTGGGAAGTTCGCTCCTTTTCCTGATCAGTTCTGACTTTTTCTGCTCATAAGTGGTGGTGATGCTGCGTTGCCACATGTCAATGAAAATCGTTTTGATGCTCCTGTATTTCTCATCATGCCGCTCAAAAATGGAGAGGCGGTAATGATAGGCTCTTGTCACTTTATTTTTCCCTTCGCTTAAAAAGAAATACCCTTCCTGCACATCAAGCGGAATGATGCCTATGGGAGTGATATTGATCTTTTCTTCCACAAATTCATAAATTTCTGCGCCGTTATTGATGGTGCTTTTGATCTTTCCTTCAGAGTAGTTAATGATGTCTTCCAGTTCCGTCATCAGTTCATCATCATTGATCATTTGCTCATAAAGCAACTGAAGTTTTTGTAACTGAATGCCATTTAATTTTTTCGGGAAATGTTCCTGCAGGAATTTCTTGTTCTCCCTGAAGGCAACTATGTTGTTATAGTGAAAGATGATATCAGATAATTGCGGGTACAATTTGTTCTCGTTGAAGTACCGATTCACTTCCTGCAGATAAGCAAGAAGGGTGTACTTCTTCAACTCAAAATCAATATAGCCCTCGGCAAACCAGGTTTCAGACAGTGACTTCATAGTTTTACGGGTTTCTATTATTTAAATTTAATAAAAAGACGGAAGAAATAGAAGCAAAGTTTAAATTTATCCTGTTAAAACATTCGCTATGAGATATGTAGTTTCCTTTTTATTGGTCATATTGGCCTCCTGCGGCAACACTTATTACATTGTACGGCATGCCGAGAAAGCCGAAGCTTCTCCGGGAATGGCAAATAAAGACATCCCTTTATCTCAGGCGGGGCAAGAAAGGGCATTGGCTTTGGAAAAAATTTTGAAGAATAAAAATATCGCTTATGTGTTTTCTACGGATTATTTAAGGACAAGGTCAACGGCACAACCTACGGCAGATCATTTCAAATTACCGATTGAAACTTATGAGTCTTCGCCGGATCAGGATTTTATTTCGAAGCTTAAGTCTTTAAAGAAAAACGTGATGATAGTAGGCCATAGCAATACCGTGGATGAACTGGTGAATATGCTTTGCGGAAAAAAAGAAATGGATGGAGACTTGCCTGAATCGGAATATAATACACTTTTTATTGTAAGAAAGAAAGGTAAAAACTATGTTTTCAGCGAAGAAAATATTTATAAATGATTTTTGAATATAATGATTCAAACGATTCTTCTTATAACAGGAATTCCGCTTGCCTCTTAATTGCTTTTTGGGTTCTTTTTTGCACTTAATTCAACTGAGAGTGTAAGTTGAAAATAGTTTTTACCCACGCCTGTATTGTTCTTCAAATCATACTGCCGTAGAAACCCCGGTTGAAGGTTAATATTATCCGAAAGCTGATAACCGAGACCTGCATAATAACGATTCCTTTCAAATTGCGGGATAGTGTTTGTTAGAAAGATCTCATCAAAAGCAGCAAGGTAAAATGTCTTTGGAACTATCTTTTTCTTATTTAAAGGCACAACAGCTTTTAACTGGTAACGAAACCTGTTTCTGTATCCCGGGCTGAACCAGCGTTGCTCAATACGATAACGGTGGGCAAATATTATTCTTCCAAGTGCCTGGTTGAAGTTGGCCTGTTCCCAGAGCCTGGTTTCATTTGCAATCATGGGCAATTCAAAGTTTCCGCCATCTGAAAAAGTCCTGTAAGTTCCGGTGCCAAGAGTAAAAGAGAAGTTGTTATTAAGAGCGTACGTTGCGCCTGCTTTTATTTCATAATAGTAGTGATGGCGATAGAATGATTGAGACCGTACCTGCAGTTCATTAAACAGGCTCCATTTTGAAGACAACGAAAGTTTGGTGTTAAGAGCATTCCATGAACCGAAATCGTTTATTTGCGACGAGGCAGCTACCGGTATAAGCAAAAAAAAGAATAACTTCCTGATCATGAAACAATATTAGAACTCCCTGTCTCCATTAAAATTTTCCAATTCATTCGCAACAGCAGTAAGGAAAGTAGCTCCCAGGCTTCCGTCAATGATGCGATGATCATAACTCAGTGACAGATACATCATGTGGCGTATGGCAATGCTGTCGCCGTTTGGAGTTTCCACCACCACCGGACGCTTTTTGATGGCGCCGACTGCCAGTATGGCGACCTGGGGCTGGTTGATGATCGGAGTGCCCATAAGGCTACCGAAAGTTCCCACGTTGGTGAGTGTGAAGGTCCCGCCCTGTGTATCATCAGGCCTCAGCCTGTTGTTGCGTGCATTATCGGCAAGATTGTTCACTTGCTTGGAAAGCCCCACCAGGTTCAGTTGGTCGGCATTCCTGATCACCGGAACTATTAAATTCCCCGAAGGCATGGCAGTTGCCATACCGATATTGATATCTTTTTTTATGATGATCTTATCGCTTTCCACCGAGCTGTTGATCAACGGAAATTTTTTGATACACTTTACGATCGCTTCAATGAACAGCGGAGTGTAGGTGATCTTTGTGGTTTCTCTTTTTTCAAATTCCTTTTTCACCCGGTTGCGCCACATCACAATATTAGTGACATCTGCTTCCGTAAAGCTGGTCACATGCGGGCTTGTATGCTTGCTGCGCACCATGTGCTCAGCGATCAGTTTGCGCATGCGGTCCATTTCAATGATCTCCACATTGCCGCTGTAAGTTGTCATGGCAGTGGAGGGCTGTTCCACTTTTGAAACGGGGATCACCATCGATTCTCCGGCACCTGTTGTACTCACTTCTTCTCTTCGTGCCACAGAAACAGATTCTTTACTTTTTACTCTTCCGCTCTTCCTGTCGCTCACGTATTGCAGGATGTCTTTTTTTGTGACCCTTCCTTCATTGCCTGTGCCGGAAATGCTTTCAAGCTCGGACATGCTGACCCCTTCGCTGGCGGCAATATTCAATACCAAAGGTGAATAGAAGCGGTTGGCGCTGCCGTTTGATGATACGGGCCGGCTCTCTTCATGCCTTACACTTTTTATTTCTTCAACCACATGAGTTGTTTCCTGTGGGTTTTCTTTTGTGGCATGTGTTGTGTAAGATGGTTCACTTGTCTTTTGAGCAGGCGCATGCGGAGCGTATGCAGAAGATTCTTCAACACCTGTTTTTATCCTGGCGATCACAGAGCCTACAGGCACCACGTCGTTTACATTATAAAGCACTTCTTCAATGATCCCTGCAGCCGTACTGGGCACTTCACTGTCCACTTTGTCCGTTGCGATCTCCAGAACGGTTTCATCCATTTTAACGGGATCGCCGGGTTGCTTGTGCCATTTTAAAATGGTGGCTTCCATTATACTTTCGCCCATTTTCGGCATGATCAGGTCAACTATAGCCATAAAAGAAATTCAGATTTTCGGTTTCAGATTCACGATTTGATCTAACTGGGCTCAAAGGTAAAGTATTCCGCCTAAACCATTGAGGGAGCTATATGGATTGGCTATCCGCTAAAATAAATTTTCTTAGCATGTCAAGAGCAGCAATTGCTGTTTGTTCTATATTCCTTTCCCTTTCAAAACGAAAAGAGAATTGCTTTGCTTCAGATCTTTGTTTATTTCCTACAGCAATCCATACGGTACCTACCGGTTTTTCTTCACTGCCGCCCTCGGGGCCCATGATGCCCGAAGTGGCCACCGCATAGTCCACATCCAGTTTCCCGATCACTCCTTTCACCATTTGCAAAACGGTATCTTCACTGACGGCGCCTGCGGAGATCAGTGTTTCATGTTTCACTCCCAGCATATTTTCTTTTACTTCGTTGGCATAACTGACCACAGTTCCTTTGTAATATTTAGAAGAGCCGGGAACCGTTGTGATCAGATGTGCAATATATCCGCCGGTACAGCTTTCCGCTGTGGCCATGGTCTTATTCTTTTCTTTCAATATCCTGCCGATCACCACCTGTATGGGGATGTCTTCTTCTGCCACTAAAATATCTTTGATCAGCCCTTCCAGTTTTTCTGAATAAGGTGCCAGTTGTTTTTCCAGGTCTTCCTTTTTATCTCCTCTGATGGTCATTCTCAGTTTCACCATGCCGAAACCCGGAAGATAAGCCAGCCTGATATTTGATGGCAATGAGGCTTCCCAATCTTTGATGTGGTCTGCAATTGCCGATTCACCTCTTCCTGCAGTAAAGAATGTTTTATGAACAATGGCCGGTAACTCAAAACTTTTTTTCAGTCTCGGTATCACTTCTTCGGTCATCAGGCCTTTCATTTCCGAAGGCACGCCGGGAAGAGAAATAAAGACTGAATCCCGATCCCTTGTGGCGTCAATTCCGGATATGTGTGAATGTGACCGGAACAACATGCCCGGTGCGGTACCTCTTTTATTGAAAAGGACTTCGCATACATCCGGCACTTCCGCTTGTTTTCTATTCATTTCAAGCAAAGCGCCGGGCCGGCGATATACTTTTTCAAAAAGATATTTTACATGATCCAGTACTTTTTCGTTCAACACCAGTTTACCACCGAAATATTTACAAAGCAAAGGTTTGGTGATATCATCTGCAGTAGGCCCTAATCCTCCGGTAATAATGATGACCTCTGATCTCCGTCTTTCTTCATCGAGTGCATTCCAAATTTCATCCCACACATCACCGATAGCTACGCGGTGAAGCACCCAGATGCCGATCTTGTTTAACTCCTGGGCAATGAATGCGCTGTTGGTATCTATGGTCTGCCCGATTAAAAGTTCATCACCGATGGTAATAATAGAAGCATTAACACTTTTCATAGACAGCAAAGTTATGAGATACCTAAATTTGACCGGAATTACCTGGATCTTTAAATCATAAATGCTTCATGAAAAAGGCAATAGTGTTTTTGTGTTTCAGTTTGTTGGTATTTGCAGTTTCGGCACAAACGGTAGCTGCAAAACTTAAAACGGCTTTTCAGAAATTTGAAAACGATCCGCAGCTCAAACATGCATTGAGTTCGCTTTATGTGATCAATGCAAAGACAGGAGAAGTTGTTTTTTCCCGGAATGCATCTACCGGCATGGCCGGAGCTTCCACACAAAAGATCATTACGGCATCAACTGCCTTTGAATTTTTGGGTAAAGATTATCAATACAAGACCAGGCTGGGATATTCAGGAAAGATCAATGGCAATGTACTGGACGGAGACCTGTATGTGTTAGGGAGTGGTGACCCTACACTGGGAAGCTGGCGCTGGCAGCAAACCAATGACAGCCTTACCCTGGATCAATGGGTGGCGGAAATTAAAAAACTGAATATTCAAAAGATCAACGGCACATTGAAAACAAACACCTCTGCTTTCCCTTATCAATCCATTCCTGATGGATGGATATGGCAGGATATCGGGAATTATTACGGTGCCGGGGCCTATCCGCTGAACTGGAAAGAGAATCAATATGATCTTTTTCTTTCGTCAGGAAATAAGAGCAATAACAAAGTAAAAGTTTTGAATGACAGCGTTTACTCTTTTAAGGTAAATGAACTGCGTTCTGCTGCAAGAGGCACCGGTGATAATGCATACATCTATTACGATAAAAGTTTATCAGGAACTATTCCGGTAAATGAAAGATCGTTTACCATATCAGGAGCGGAAGAAGATCCTGTTAATAAACTTCTTACTGATCTTCGACTGGCTCTGAACAGGAATTCGATCTTGATAGCGAAAGATAAAGGAATATATAACCGTTATCTCTTTCAGAAAGACTCTTCGGAATTGAAAGACATCCATTTCTTCTTCACACAAAAATCACCCGCCCTGGATTCAGTGATTTACTGGTTCCTGCAAAAGAGCATCAATCTATATGGTGAGTCACTGGTAAAAACATTTGCTTATGAAAAAAATGGTTTTGGCTCTGCCGATACGGGTTTGGACATGATGATCGAATTCTGGAAGCAAAAAGGTATTGATGAAAATGAACTGCACCTAGTTGATGGTTCCGGCCTTTCACCCCTGAATCGCCTTACCACTCATGCACAGGTACAAGTATTGAAATATGCGAAGAGCCGCAGCTGGTTCCCATATTTCTATGACGGGCTTCCCGAATATAATGATATGAAAATGAAAAGCGGCACCATCAACGGGGTGAAAGCATTTGCCGGTTATCATCGTTCGAAGAAAGGAGAGGAGTTCATTTTCTCCTTCCTGGTGAATAATTATAACGGCTCTCCTTCTGCATTGGTAAACAAGATGTACAAAGTTCTGAATGTGCTGAAATAAATTGGAAGAGAAACAACTTAATGTACGTTCACTTCTTTCAGAATAAACTTATTCCCGATTCAATAAGCCATGGTGCGGCAAAACAACCTGCCCAGATCAGGATGATAAGTATCTTAGCCCCGACCGAGAGGTCCTGTACCAATGTTCTTTGCAGCAGGTTTTGCATCATATTTTTGATCTGTTCTTCCTTAGAGGAATATTCATACGGAGGAGCCTGTGGAATACTCCGGAAAGACGGGTGCAGGCGGATAAGAACATTGCGGATCTTCCAGTAATTTTCATCGCTGAGTTCTTCGTAAGTGGTGTTCAGGTCAATACCTTCTTCTTCAACTTTTTTGGTCAGTTTATCGTACTGCACATCAGACACCAGGCGGGATAATAAAAACAAAGGAAGGATCAGCAGCGGATAAAAAGGCCTTTGCAAACCGTACAATGCAAACCATATCATCAGCCCCGCCGAGATGATGATAAAGATCTGACCGATGATGTGGCTGCCGTCAAGAAACAGGCGGTTCAGAAGCTGTCCGCCATCGAGAGGATAAACAGGAAGCAGATTAAAAAGATTTAAGAAAACAAGGATCCAGGCGATCCGGTTCAGCAAAAAGAGTTGGGAATAATCCTGGCTGATATACGGTGCAGCATAATAAAGAGCTATCCCCACTATTATTCCGGGAACTGGTCCCGCTAAAAGAATGATCGCTGATTGCAACTGCGATACTTCATGTTTTTTACCGGATGCGTAGGCTCCTAACAGCGGTATAAAGAAAATGCCAAGGTCCTGGTAATTGTAAAACTTCATGGCGAGGAAATGGCCGAGTTCATGAAACACAACGACACCGGTGAGGGCAAGCAGGAGTGTCCAGTTATTCCGGAAGAAAAAATAACCGACGATCAGATACAAGGCAAGGCTGGTGATGGACCGCAGCCATATATTGGAACGGCTCCTTGGCTCATCGGCCGGAAACTTAGGCGGATAAATAAGCCGGTTTCCTGATAATGAGTTTTCCAGGGAGCCATTACCGGATAAATTTTGCAATTCTTCCATGATGATTAGGGGGCAAGTTACCCACTATTTCCCGATCAGTTTGTCGAGGCTCCATTTTCCCGGGCCGCAAAGCAGTGTGACTACCGATACAATAAGGTAAAGGATCGGCATCTCTCTTTCATGAAGTGCTGTGCCACCATGGACAATGAAAACGATTGTAAGAAAATGCAGTACCAGAATAAATGATACCAGGCGGGTCATAAGGCCTGCCGCCCAAAAAACTGTGCAGATTACTTCGGCAAATAAGGCAAGCAAAAGGCTGGGATGAGAGCCTAAGCCAATCGGATCAGAAAATTGATCTTTCATTTTTTCGTATGCGTTCACCTTCATCATTCCGTGGTCGAGGAATAAAAATCCGGCAAATCCGATGCGTAGGAGGAACATGCTCAGATTGAATGAGAGATCCGAATAACGGGTGCTGAATAATTTTTTCATAACTGCGGGTTTTAGTTTTGCAATGATAGAAAATAAATTTCATTAATAAAATCCGCTCATAAAAATGAACGAAATGTTAAATCATTTCTTCAGGAGCAGTTATCCACAACTGTTTGGAATGATGTTTGGCAACCCTCGAAATAATTTTCAACTTCGCAACGTTTATTCAGCAACGGACAAAGGACATACCAAATGAAGAATATTAGTTTTCTTGCGATAGCAATCGTACTCAGTATCCCCTCTCTTTCCCAACAGACCCGCATTTATTCAGATCCTCCGCTTATTGATAAGTTCAAGGAAGCAAAAGATTATTTTCAGAGAGATGAATACAGCCTGGCGTACCCATTGTTCAAAGACTTGCAGCGTTCTTTGCAGGAAACAGACAAGGCCGGTAATACGATCACTGCTCAGGAGATCGGTTATTATACGATCGTTTGCGGGTTGAAGCAGAATGAAGGAATGGCAGAGCAAAACGCCGTTGAATATATTGACCTC